>Ga0318564_10000155_pt1 | contig 16529 bp, 10 predicted proteins | sample GRESIP066b5f20_FD_203479 | JGI IMG/M metagenome (GOLD analysis project Ga0318564, IMG submission 203479) | Tropical soil microbial communities from Luquillo Experimental Forest, Puerto Rico - GRE.SIPMG.066b5f20 | ecosystem: Environmental > Terrestrial > Soil > Tropical forest > Bulk soil...
GGTCGAGACCGCCGACGGCACCACCCGGCGGCTCGTCGCGGTCCACGCGGTGGTACTGGCCACCGGCAGCGGCCCGGTCATCCCCGCGGTTCCCGGCCTGGATGAAGCCCGCCCGTGGGATAACCGCAGCGTCACGAGCGCGAAAGACCTGCCCAGACGGCTGCTTGTGCTAGGCGGAGGCGCCGTCGGCGTGGAGATGGCGCAGGCGTTCAAGCGCCTTGGCTGCGCAGAGGTCGTGATCCTCGAGGGCGCAGACAGGCTGCTCGCGCGCGAAGAACCGTTCGCCGGCGAGGAGCTCCGGATGGCGTTCGAGGACGAGGGCATCACCGTGGTCACCGGAGTCCGGATGACCGCTGCCCGCCGGCTGGGCCGCGACGGCCCAGTGGTGGCGTCCGTGGCGGACGGGCGGAAGTTCACCGGTGATGAGATCTTGGTGGCAGTGGGCCGCAGGCCCGCCACCGCCGACCTCGGCCTGGAGCATGTCGGGCTGGAGCCGGGGCTGGCTGTCCGCGTGGACCGGGCGCTGCGCGCGGTCGGCGTGCCGGGCGGCTGGCTATATGCGATCGGTGACTGCAACGGACTGGCTCTGCTCACCCACATGGGGAAGTACCACGGCCGTATTGCCGCCACTGCGATCCTTGGCGGGGAGGCGGCCGACGTGGCCTCCCACAGCGTCGTGCCCCGGGTGACGTTCACCGATCCGCAGGTATGCGCCGTCGGCCGCACCGCCGCCCAGGCCCGCGCCGCCGGGCTGCACGTCACCGTGGTCAGCACACCGACCGGGCAGGTCCCCGGCGCGTACACCCAGGGCAACGGCATCCGCGGCACCAGCCAGCTGGTGATCGACGACCAGAGCCGGACCGTGGCCGGTGCCACCTTCACCGGCCCGGGACTCCAGGAGCTGCTCCATTCCGCGACGGTTGCCATCTGCGGAGGCGTGACCGTCGACCGCCTGTGGCACGCGGTGCCGTCATTCCCGACCGTGAGCGAAGTGTGGCTTCACCTGCTCGAGGCCTACGGCCTGTGAGCCCTGACCGAAGGAAACCCGTGATGGATGCGATAGATGGCCTGCCGATTGGCGACTACGCCCTGCTGTCGGACTGCCGCTCGGCAGCACTGGTGAGCCGGGCCGGCTCGGTGGACTGGCTGTGTTTCCCGCGTTTCGACGCGCCCGCTGTGTTCGCCCGGGTCCTTGACCGCGATGGCGGGCACTTCGCGATCCGGCCAGCCGGCGAGTTCCGGGCCAGCCGCGCGTACGTGGACCAGACCATGGTCATGGAAACCAGTTTCCAGACCGTGACCGGCACTGGGGTGCTGACCGACGCCCTGGCCATCGGCCGCAACAACCGCGGTCACGACCTGGGTGCGGGGTCCCCAGGGGTGTTGCTGCGCCGGTTGGTCTGCACAGACGGGGAGATCGACGTGGAGGTCAGCTATGCTCCACGTCCCGAATACGGCCTGATTCACCCGGTTCTGGAAGAAGTCCCCGGTGGCCTGGCGGCCCGCGGCGGCGCCGGCCGGCTGCTGCTTTCCGGGCCGGCCGGCTTCCGGATCGACGGAGCCGCCGCCACCGCGCGCCTGCGCCTGGTTACCGGCCAGGCCGTCGCCTTCGCGCTCCAGCACAGGCCGATGTGGGAGCCGCCGCTGGCCGCTTGGGACACCGACCAGATCGACGCCCGCCTGGCTGACACCGTGGAAGGATGGCGCAGTTGGTCGGCCATCCACCAGACCTACAAAGGCCCCTGGCGCGACCTGGTCCACCACTCCGGCCGGGTGCTTCAGGCGCTCACGTTCCAGCCGACCGGCGCCATCGTCGCCGCACCTACCACCTCGCTGCCAGAGACGATCGGCGGCGCGCGGAACTGGGACTACCGCTACACCTGGGTCCGCGACGCCAGCTTGACCATGGAGGCACTGTGGGTGGCCGCGTGCCCCGACGAAGCGAACAAGTTCTTCGGCTTCCTGGCCGATGCCGCGGCGTCCCAGCTGCAGCGCGGGGCGGATCTTCAGATCATGTTCGGGATCGGCGGCGAGCGCGATCTTTCCGAGCGGGAGTTGCCGCACCTGGCAGGCTGGCGGGCCAGCCGGCCCGTGCGAGTGGGCAACGGCGCATGGACCCAGCGCCAACTGGACGTCTACGGCGAACTGCTCGGCGCCGCCCAGCGGCTGGTCGACCAGCTAGGCGAGCTCGACCCGGTCACACAGCAGTTCCTGGTTGCCGCCGCCGACACCGCGGCGGTCCGCTGGAAGGAGAAGGACCAGGGCATCTGGGAGATCCGCGGCGAGCCGCGGGACTTCGTGTACTCCAAGCTGATGTGCTGGGTGGCGCTGGACCGGGCGATCGTACTGGCCGCGCAACTCGGCGCACGGCACAAGGTGGAGGGCTGGACGGCAGCGCGCGACGAGATCCGGGCCGCTATCCTGGAGCGCGGCTGGAGCGAGCAGGCCGGCGCGTTCACGCAGGCATTCGGCAGCCAGGATCTTGACGCCTCCAACTTGATGCTCGCCATTACCGGTTTCCTGCCCGGAGATGATCCGCGGATGAAGGCGACCATCGACGCGACCGCCTCTGGCCTGACTGACGGGAGCGGCCTGGTGTACCGCTACCTGGCGCACGACGGCCTGGCGGGCGACGAGGGAACCTTCCTGCTCTGCACGTTCTGGCTGGCGCAGGCGCAGGCGCTGGCTGGAGAGCTTGACCAGGCCATGGGCACCTTCGAACGCGCGGTAGCGGCGATCAACGACGTGGGCCTGCTGGCCGAAGAGGTAGACGCGGGCAGCGGTGAGATGATCGGCAACTTCCCCCAGGCGTTCAGCCATATCGGGCTGATCAACGCCGCTTGGGCGATCGCCCAGGCTCAGGAGCGCGCCGCCTCCGGTGCCACCCCGGCCGTGCTGGTCGGTGCCGGGGAGGCAAAGGGATACGGGAGCTGACTTGTGTCCATGAGCAGATACCGCATCGTCCTGCGGGGGCGGCTGAGCGAGCGCTTCGAGTCCGCCTTCGAGGGCATGGCCTTGGAGCCTGGCCCCAACCAGACGGTGCTCGTCGGCGACGTCCGTGACCAGGCCCACCTGTACGGGTTGCTCGACCGGCTGCGTGACTTCGGGATCGAACTGATCGCAGTGGAGAAGGCAGACACGCGCGACATCGGTTCCGAGGCTGGCCGGCCGTACGGCCCCGGCAGGTCAAGCTGAGCAAGGACGACAGCCTAGAAGGCCGCGGGCTTGGTCAGTCCGCACGGCCGCTGGTCAGCTGTGGCCGACGGGATGGCTGCTGGCCAGCGCGGCGCCGACCTGATCGGCGAACGCGACCGCCAGCAGCCGCCGCTCCAGGGCCGGCCGCGCGCCGGGCGCCGGAGTCATCAGGAACCGGCCCTGGAAGATGCCGCCGCCTTCCACCAGCAACTCCAGGTCGGTGTCCGCCGGGAGGCCCCCGTCCGTCGGCCAACGCCGTTCACCGAAGGTGACCGAGCCGTCGCGATGCAGCCGGGCGGGCCGTCCGAGCCCGGCGACGCCGTACTGGAAGACGCACGACCGCAACGAAAGCAACCGTGCGAGCTGCGTGCTGACCTGGTCGATCAGCGCCGGCGCGGAGCCGCCGGCCGCCACCGCCCGCGCCGCGTTGTTGATGCCATCCAGGTAACCGGCCCGCCTGCTCGCGATCGCGTAATGGCGGCGGCCCCAGACGGCGATCTCGGTGACCGCCACGCCGATCACCAGCAGCAGGACGGTCGTCTCGATATCGGTCCGGCGGGTGATGGTGAACCGCTCGTAGGGCTGGGTGAGGAAGAAATCGAACCATACCGCCGTCGACACGGCGGCCAGCACCCCGGCCAGCCGGTACCCGTTCGCGGCCACCGCCACCACGACCAGAAGCATGGCCAGCGCCGCGTCGGTGTTCGGGAAGCTGGCGCGGAACGGCACCAGCACCGCGGCCAGTGCCAGCGGCGCTGCTACCCCGGCCAGCACCGCCAGCCGGTCCCGGGTCAGATAACCAGACACCGACGGCCACCCGGGCACCGACAGCACGGCCGACGGAGTGGGCGTGATCTCAGCGGGAGTGGTGTCGGCGGGTGCGCTTGACGTGGTCATCGCGCCTCCTGGCGGTGCGTTCGGCGGTTATTAACGTGCCGACCAGGCTTCCCGGCTCACCTATCAACGAGCTTAAACCTCGGCCCTCGACCCGCCAACACCCGAGGGAATCCGTCATGCCGTCTGGACGGAGAGGTATCCGTCGAGCCCGGCAATGGTCAGGACGCGGGCGATGACGCTGCCCGAGCGGATCACGAGCTGGGGTTGGCGGTCGACGTAGTCGTAGAGGACGCTGACGCCGGCACTGCCCAGGAGGTCCACGGCGGTGAGGTCGATGACGAGACGCGTGCCATGGTCGAGCGCCTCGGTGATTGCTCGCCGGAACTCGCTTGCGTTGGAGGCGTTGATCTGGCCGCTGACGGCGAGGGTGACGGCGTCGGCCTGCGCCGTGGTGGTGAACCGGAGCATCATCGGTTTGTCCTTTTAAGCAGGCGGACCGCGGTACCTGCGCCGGCCGTGTCGATGGTCAGCTCGTCGACCAGGGCCTCGGCGATGATGAGCCCCCGGCCGCGGCCGGCGGCAGGGTTCCGCCCGAGCCAGCGGCCCTGATCACGCACCGTGATGACGACCCGGTCAGGGGGCCTTTCGGCCGTAACGTAAACGCGATGATCTCCCTTTGCGGCCGGGCCGTGTTCGATCGCGTTGGTCACGATCTCACCGGTGGCCACGAGCAAGTCGTCCGCGGTCTCCCGATCGATACGGCCCGTGCGCAGCCAGGCGCGCAGGGGCCCCAGCAGTTCGGTGAGCTGCATGGTGTCCGCCGCGATCATCATCGACAGCGGCTCAGTCGAGCCGGAGGGCTGCCGGTACACCAGGAACGCGACGTCGTCCTTGAGGCCAGGGTCGATGAGCCGGCCGGCGAGCAGGTCGACCAGCTCCGCCGGGGACACGTCGCGGTGCTCGGCCAGCACCATCGCGGCCTGCCGGATACCGGCGTCGATAAGTTCCCCGTCGCGCTCGACCAGCCCGTCGGTGTAGGCCAGCAGCGTGGACCCGGGCGGCAGCGCTGCGTGAGCCTCCCTGCGGTGGACGGCGCGCCGAACCGCGAGCGGCGCGGATTGTGCCTCGGTAAGCAGGACGTGCCCCGTCCCGTCATCGACGATCGCCCACGGGTGCCCGGCGCTGCTGTAACACACCGTGGCCGCGGCATCGTCGATGACGGCGCAGAACACGGTCGCGCACCGGGCACCAGGAATGAGCGCGGCGAACGCATCAAGCGCGGTGAGCACCCGGGCCGGGCCGTGCCCCTCGGCGAGCAGGGCCCGGGCCGCGCTGCGCAGCTGGCCCATGACGGCGGCGGCGGGCAGGCCGTATCCGACGACGTCGCCGACAACTACCCCGTAGCTGCCGTCGAGCAGGGTGATCACGTCGTACCAATCTCCGCCTACCTCCAGCGCGCCGACGGCCGGCGTATAGTGCACCGCGAACCCGGCGGGCAGCACGGTCGGGCCGAGAATCGATCGTTGCAGGGTAAGGGCGACCTCGGTCTGCCGGCGCAGCAGCTGGACCTTCTCCAGGACGGCGGAGGCGATCTCGGCGAGTTGCAGCAGGACCGCCTCGTCGTTGAGAGTGAAGTCACCGGCGTACCGGTCCGAGAGCTGTACCAGGCCGAGACGTCGCCCGCCGCTGGCCGTCAGCGGAGCCGCGAGAACACCGCGCTGTGGCGGCTGGCCGTCTCCTTGGTCGCCGGCACCACGCCCGGGCCAGGCCCAATGTGCTTCGAGCTCGGCCTGCGTCATCCGCAGAACGCCGCCGGGGACGGCCAGCGCGGAGATCCAGCCTCTGGCCGAGGGCATACGGTGGCCGCGCCACGCCGCGTACTTCTCCGAGAATGACCAGCTGTCAACTGCCCCGTCCCAGTCGTCGTCAATGATCAGGCTGGCGATCGCCTGATGGGCGCCGATCAGTTCGCGGGCCGCGAAGGCGAGCCTGTCCATCGCCTCCTGGGCGGTCCGCGCGTCGTTGATGTCCGCCACGGCCCGGGCGAGCTCCCGCATGCGTCGTGACTCAGCGGCCCGGGTCCGGGCCAGGTCCAGGTGAGCGCGCACCCGGGCGAGCAGCTCGCGGCTGGAGAATGGCTTGACGAGGTAGTCGTCGGCGCCGGCCGCCAGGCCGCCGATCGCCGCCTCCTGACCCGCGCGAGCTGACAGCAGCACCACCGGCACGCCCGCGGTGACCGGGTCGGACCGCAGCGCCGCCAGCAACTGCATGCCGTCCGCACCTGGCATCATGATGTCGGAAAGCACCAGATCGGGCGGGTCGGACCGGGCCAGCGCGAGCGCAGCCGAGCCATCGCCGACGGCCTGCACGGTGAACTCCGGGGACAGCAGCCGGTAAAGGTATTCCCGCATGTCCGCGTTGTCGTCCGCGACCAGGATCCTGCCCCCTTCGTTACCACGGAGAGAATCCGGCAGCCCGGCAGGGTCGGCATCGGCAGCCGGGTCGGCCTCCTTGTGCGGGCCACGGAGCCAGCTCCACGCCTCGGTCAGGAAGGGCTCGGCGTCCCTGGGCTGCGTCGGCGTGCTGGCCGGCCGCACCTGGTCCGCGGGCAGGTGCGCGTGTCCTATTGGTATGCGCACGGTGACGGTCGTCCCGACGTCGACGGTACTGTTGACCGCGATCGTGCCGCCGTGCAGCTCGACGAGTTCGCGGGTCAGGGCCAGGCCGATCCCGGTGCCCTCCACCGACCGTGCGCGGGCGGTGGTGGAGCGGTGGAACCGCTCGAACAGCCGCGGCAGCTCATTCGGCGGAACTCCGATGCCGGTATCGGCCACCCGCAGCTCCGCTGAGCCGTCGGCCTGGTCTAGCGTTACCGTCACCGTGCCGGAGAGGGTGTACTTCAGCGCATTCGACAGGAGGTTGAGAACGATCTTCTCCCACATCTCGCGGTCGACGTGCACTAGACCGGTCGAAGAGCGGCAGTCGACGACGTAGGCCAGGCCGGCCCGTTCGATCGCGGAACGGAACACTGCCGCGAGTTCGGCCGTCACCCCGGCCAGGTCTACGGGCTCGTAGCCGGCCTGCATGCGGCCAGCCTGGATGCGGGAGAAGTCCAGCAGCGTCCCGACGAGCTTGCCCAGCCGCACTCCGTTGCGGTGCACTAGGTCCAGCTCCGCCCGCCACCGCTCGGGCTCGACGGATTCGCTGTCAGCCGCGGCACGCAGTTCTGCGATGGGGCCCATCATCAGCGTCAGCGGGGTGCGGAACTCGTGGCTGATGTTGGAGAAGAACGTGTTCTTGGCGCGATCGAGTTCGGCCAGTTCCTCGGCCCGCCGATGTTCGGCCTCGTAGGCCCGGACGTCGGCGATCGCTCCCGACAGCTGGCCGGCGACCAGCCGGTGGAACGTGCGATAGTCCTCAGTCAGCTGCAGGTACGGGCTCACGCCGAGCACCAGCGCCCCGACGGGGTGGTCGGCGCCGCCGGTCATGGGCACGGCGAGCGCCTGGTCAGCTTCCGAATCACCCATGCCGTCCGGCTGCGGAATCTGGCTGCCCGGGTACCGCGCGGCGAGCCCGGTCCAGGCGGTCTCCTGCCCGTCGCTGAGCGCAGCCCAGACCTCGGCGTGCTCGGGGCCAGCAACCAGGGGGGCCAGCGGGCTGCCCGGTTCCGCGCCTAGCGACGCCGCTAGCCGCGCCGACACCCCGTCCCTATCCAGCAGGTACGCGAGGGCGAACGGCACGTCAGCCCGGTCCTCCGACAGCAGCCGCACCGCCAGGGTGCACGCATCGTCCTCGGCTCCCAGGCCTAGTGCCGACTGTTCGGCCAGCGCGCGCAGGATCGCCAGCCGCCGTGACTGGATCACCCGGTCGGAGGTCTCGGTGCAGGCGCAGAACAAGCCCGGCACGTCCAACGGCCCGAGAGGACTGTAGGACATGGTGAAATAGGTCTCCTCGCGGAACCCGTTGCGCTCCAGCATCAGCCGGAAGTCCTCGACATAAGAGGCACGCCCGGATAGCACTCCGTCCACCATCGGCTTGACCCGCGGCCACGCCTCGGTCCACACCACCTCGAACGGCTTACCCAGCGCCCACGGGTGTTTGGCCGACAACACCGGGATGTAGGCGTCGTTGTAGAGGAACCGCAGGTCATCACCCCAGCACAGGAACATGGGGAAATCCGAGCGCAGCATGAGTCCGACTGCGGTCTGCAGGCTCGCCGGCCAATCACGCAGCGGCCCCAGCGGCGTACCCTCCCACGACTTCGACGCGATCAGCCGCGCGAGCTCGCCGTCGACGTCGACCATCGAGTCGGCCAGGGATCTTCCACCCTGGTCGGGCATCAGCTCCCGCCGTCCTCGGTTGATCCTTCGCACGGGTACCAAGAACGGGCGGTTACTGCCTGATCGAGGCTGGTGAAGACGGGGACGTGGGGGCTGAACTCAATGAGCTCGAGGATCCGGTGGACGATACTGCCGGCCTCGGTCACCAGCCGGGTACGGATGCCGCGGCCTGCGCAGCCGGCGGCGAAGCCCTCCAGCGCGTGTATCGCGGCAGCGGAGAAAAACTGGACCGCGGTCAGATCCACCACCACCAGGGCGGGCGGGGGAAGCGTTACAGTGGCCACCCGCAGGTCCGTCCCGGCCTGGGCGGCCGCTGGCCGGTCGAGATCTCCGCGCAGCCGCAGGATCAGGGCGGCGCTATCGGCGGCTAGGACAGATTCCACCAGGCCGGGTGCCGTTGTGCATGATGAAACCCATTTCGCGTCGGGCGGCTGCCGGCATCCAGCGGACTGGGCGCACCACAGGCGGGGAATCGGCTGTTCCTTGCGCTCCAGCGTAGCTCTGGGGCTGGCCGGGCCGCTATCTCCTGTGTTCCATGAACGCTACCGGGTGGACACTGGGATCGTGGTTCAAGAGCAGCCTCACCGGGAGCGGCGTTACCGGGCGGTGGTCATCGGCGCCTCGCTCGGCGGCACGGAGGCGCTGCGAATCCTGCTCGGGGGAATCCGATCCGCCTTGCCGGTGCCGATCGTGGCCGTGGTTCATCAGGGTCCGGCAGTGAGCAGGCTGGACGTGGTGCTGGGGCGGGCGTCCCGTTCGCCGGTGGTGTGGGCTGAAGATGGAGCGGAGGCTGAGCCCGGGCGAGTGTACCTGTGTCCGGGCCGGTCAACCGTCCGCCTGGAGCCGGACGGCACGCTGACGGTGCGGCGGTCCCGGGGTACGTCGACGGGATCGGTGGACGAGCTGTTCTCATCTGCTGCCGTCTCGCATGGTCCTGGAGTGCTCGCGGTGGTGCTGACCGGCACCGGGCGGGACGGCGCAGTGGGGTGCCGGTCTGTGCGGCTGGCTGGCGGCACGGTGATTGCCCAGGATGAGGCGACCTCGGCGGCATTCGGAATGCCCTCGGCAGTAATCGAAGGCGGGGACGCGAGCCTGGTGGTGCCGCTGGGCGAACTCCCGGAGGTACTTGACCAGGTGGTGGGGGCCGGCCGCCCGCTACCCACTCCGGCGCGGCGGGCAGCTGAGGCGGTGTTCGGCGCCGGCGGGGAGATGGGCAGCCTCATGGCGGCCGTCGACTGGAGCGCCACCACGCTGGGACCGGTGGAACGATGGTCACCGACGCTGCGCACGGTGCTCTCCATGATGCTGTCGCACCCGATCGCGATGAACCTGCTGTGGGGCCGGGACCGGTTCCAGCTATACAACGACGCGTGCATCAACTTCATGGCCGACTACCATCCCGCGGCGCTGGGCAGGCCCATGGCCCAGACCTGGACTGAGGCCGCGGCCGGAATAGAGACAAGCCTGCGCGAGGTCGACATAACCGGCGAGGCGGCCCTGTTCGAGGACCAGCTGTTCGTGCTGCATCGCACCGGATGCCCGGAAGAGGTCTACGTCACCTCCTGCTACAGCCCTGTCCGTGACGACGGGCATGTGGTGGCGGTCCTGGGCACGTGGGTGGAAACGACGAAGCAGGTCCTGGCCCACCGCCGGCTGACCACCTTGCGCCGGCTGGCCGCAATCGGGATCACCGAGGGCGGTACCGACGCGCGCGTATGCGAGGACGCGGTCAGCGTGCTCGCGGGCAATCCGCACGACGTGCCGTTTGCCCTGGTGTACCTCCTCGACCTGGCAGGCTCGGCCTACCTGGCGGCCGCGACCGGGCTGATCGAGAGCAGCCCGGCGCTCCTCCCGGTGATCGACCGGTCCACGGCATCGGCATGGCCGTTGCACGCCACCATGGTCCGTGGTGAACCGCGGCTCGTTGACGACCTCCAGGCCCGGTTCCCCGGCCTGGCCGCGGGTCCCTGGCCGCAGCCGCCGGACACCGCGCTGATCCTTCCGGTCGGCCAAAGCCGCCACGGCGAGGGCCCGGCCGCCATGCTCATCGTCGGCGTCAGCTCGCACGGCGTGCTTGACTCGGCCTACCGGCAGTTCCTCGATCTGGTCGCTGACCAGATCGGCGCGACACTTACCGCCTCCCGCGCCCGCCGGGACGCGCATGACCGGATCAAGCAGCTGGCGGAACTGAACCGTACCAAGACCGAGTTCTTCGCCAATGTCAGCCACGAGTTCCGCACCCCGCTGACGCTGATGCTCCTGCCGTTGGAGCAGCTGGGCGCCGGGCCGGGCCTCGCTCTGCCGGCTGAAGACGCGCGCCAGGTCCACCGCAACACGCTGCGGCTGCTGCGGCTGGTCAACAACCTGCTCAGCTTCGCCGAACTGGAACAGAGCAGGGTACGGCCCGCCCTCGAAGCGGTAGACGATCTCGCCGGCCTCACGGCGGACCTGGCCAGCGTGTTCCGCTCCGCGATGGAGCGAGCGGGCCTGTCCTTCACCGTGGACTGCCCGCCGCTGGGCCGGCCGGTACAAGCCGACCCGCAGATGTGGGAGACGATCGTGCTGAATCTGGTCTCCAACGCTTTCAAGCACACCTTCACCGGAGACGTTACCGTCCGGCTTATCGCGCGCTCCGGCCATGCCGAGCTGGTCGTTGCCGACACGGGAACCGGGATCACCGAGGAAGAGATCCCGCACCTGTTCACCCGGTTTCACCGGGTCCAGGGCGCCAAGGCACGCAGTCGCGAAGGATCCGGGATCGGCCTGGCCCTGGTCCAGCAGCTTGTCCAGCTGCATCACGGCAGCATCCGGGTGCGTAGCACGCCCGGTGCCGGAAGCACCTTCACGGTATGGGTTCCCTACAACCAGAATCGCGTCCGCAAGCCGGCCGGCGCCGCCGACCGGGCCGAGCTGGCGGAAATCTCCGCCCGGACCCGGCAGGCCTTCGCCGAGGAGGCCGACCAGTGGCTAGCCGGTGATGCCCTTCCGGCCGGGATCGCCGAGGCCGCCGAGCCGCTGGGCTCAGCCTTCCCGGCACCGGGCACCCGCTCGGCGGTGCTGGTGGTCGATGACAATGGCGATCTGCGCCGCTACCTGCGCGGCCTATTGGCCGATCGCTACGACATCCGCACCGCCGCCGACGGCGCCCAAGCCCTGCACGTCCTGGCCGAGCACCCTGCGGACCTGGTGCTGGCCGACGTCATGCTGCCTGAGCTGGACGGGCTCGAGCTCATCCAGCGCATCCGCACCGACCCCGCCCTGCGCGCTACCCCGGTCATTCTCCTGACCGCGCTGGCTGCTCCCGAGTCCGTGATGCGCGCCCTGGCCGCCGGCGCGCACGATTACATCGTCAAGCCGTTTACCGCCCGCGAGCTGATCGCGCGTATCGAATCCCAGCTTGCCCTCGCCCGGCTGCGCGCAGGACGAGCGAAATGATGCCGCGATCGATATGACGGGTAGGCTCCCGGGCAATGCGCACGTCAGCCCCGTGCCTTACGTCAAGGAGGCAAGCGTGTCAGCAGGTGACAAGCAAGCCGGTCTGGACCGTGTGGTCGGCAAGCAGCGGGATGTGACGGCGGCATTCGACCAGTTCCCGCTGATGCTGTTCGCGACCGAGGGGCCGGAGATGACCATCGTGGCGGTCAACGAGGCGGTCCGCGCCGCATTTGGATTCCCCGAGCCGGTCGGCATGCGCCTGCGTGATTTCGCCTCCGGCGTGGCCGGGCAGGACGCCCTCGAGCCGTTCAGCCGCAGCTATGCCCGTGGAGAGACGATCGCCCGGTCCCAGTGGCGGATCCAGAACGACCCAGGCAACCCGGACTCGGAGATCTACGTCGACATCGTGGTCACGCCCTGGCGTCACCCGGATGGCACATTGCGCGGCAACCTCGCCTACGGGTTCGACGTCACCCGCGAAGTCCTGGCCCGGCAGGCCGCTGAACGATCTGCGGTCGGCGCGGCGGAACGCCTCCCCCCCACGCCGGAGATCGTGCTCACGCTGCAACGCAATCTGCTGCCCGAAGCCGTCCCGGTGCTGCCGAGGGTGCGGCTTGCTGCCCGGTACGTGATCGCCGCCACCGAACTGCAGGCCGGAGGCGACTGGTTCGACGCGCTTCCTACCGGGAATGGGCGGGTCGCGCTCGTCGTGGGAGATGTCGCCGGCCATGGCGCCGCCGCTGCGGCCGCGATGGCCCAGCTGCGCACCGTCCTGCATGAGGCACTGCTGTCCGGTACGCACTTGACCGAGGCTATCGACCGGCTTGACCGCTTCGCCGCCGCCACCCCAGCTGCCCGGGCGGCGACCGTCTGCGTCGCCGAACTCGACCCCGCCGCCGGCACCCTTACCTGGAGCAGCCGCGCTCACCCGCCGCCGCTGGTCTGCTCACGTGGCGGTGCTACCCGGTTCCTGCGTGACGGGCAAGGCCCTGCCTTGGGCATCGGGGCCCTGGGTTTCGGAGACGGCCACGCCCGGCTCGCCACGGCCAAGATCGCCGCGGACGAGGTGGTTTTCCTCTATTGCGACGGTCTCGTCGAGCGTCCTGGCGAAACCATCGACCTCGGGCTGGACCGCCTGGCCCGGATCGTGGGCACGGCGGCCAGCGAGCCTAACCCCGCCCGCACCAGCTCGTCGCCGGACCGGATAGCCGATCTGGCCGTTGAGCGCATCGTCGGCGCAGAGTGCACCGATGACGTCATCGTCCTCGCCGCCCACCTGCTACCCGGTACCCTCGCGCCGCTGATGCTCAGCACCACCGCCAAGCCCGAACAGCTTTCTGGCCTGCGCGAGGCGGTAAACACGTGGGTCACCGAGCTCGGCGCGGACCATGATGATCGCCTCGCTCTCTGCCTCGCCGCCTACGAAGCCGCCGCGAACGTCGTCGATCACGGCTACTACGGACGCTCTCCGGGTGAGCTGCGCCTGACCGCCCAGCTAGCCGACGACGGTGCCGTCACCCTGGTCGTCGCCGACGACGGCCACTGGCGCCCTCCCAACAGCAGGCGCGGCGGTCGCGGTCTCGCCCTCATCCGCGCCTGCACCGACTTGAAACTCGACCAGCGCGATGACGGCACGACCGCGACCATGCGACGCCAGCTCGCGCATCCCGCCAGGGTCGGCTCAGCCCGGCCCGCGCCATCAGACGGCAAATCCCGCACCGAGCCATTCAGTGCCGTTGTCACCCGCCATAACCCCACCGTGATCACGGCGCGCGGCACGGTCGACGCCAGCACCGTCGGCCTGCTCAGCACCGAGATCGCCAAACACGGCGCCGACCCGGTCGTCATCGACCTCGCTCTGGTCACTTTCCTCGCCAGCGCCGGCGTGCGGCTCCTCCACGACCTCATCACACGACACGACATGCGGCTCCATGCCCCCGCAGGCACCCCTGCTCATGAAGTCCTGAACCTCGTCGGCCTCAGCGACCTCTTGATCACTTAGCGCAGCGGCACCCGATGTCCAGAGGCGGCCACCCCGTCGACTGCGCTACCCCAGCTGGTCGCGGCGGCGGGTCAGGGAGGCCGTCTCGGCGGTGTTACCCGCCAGCTCGATGGCTTTGTCGTACGCCGCGCGCGACTTCTGACTGCGACCCAGCCGGCGCAGTAGGTCGGCGCGAACCGCATGGTAGGCGTGATAGCCGGCCAACTTGTCCGCTAGACGGTCGACGGCCGCCAGTGCCACCTCCGGGCCGTCAAGCTCGGCGACCGCGACGGCCCGGTTGAGGGCGATGATCGGCGAAGGGTCGAGGTGGACGAGCTGATCGTAGAGGGCGAGGACCTGCGACCAGTCGGTGTCGCGGATGTCGCGGGCGGAGGTGTGCACGGCGTTGATCGCCGCGAGGATCTGGTAGCGACCCGGAGCTACGCCGGCGGCCAGGCGCTCGCGTACCAGCCGGTGACCCTCGGCGATCAGCGCCGCGTCCCAGGCCCCACGGTCCTGCTCGTCGAGGGTAACCAGTTCGCCGCTCGCCGTAACCCGGGCGGTGCGGCGGGCCTCAATGAGGAGCATCAGCGCCAGCAACCCGGCCACCTCGCCGTCCTGCGGCATGAGGGCACGGATCAGGCGAGTGAGCCGGATCGCCTCGGCGGTCAGGTCGTGACGTACGGGATCGGTGTCGGGCCCGGTCGCCAGGTAGCCCTCGTTGAAAACGAGGAAGAGGACCGCTAGTACGCCGGAGACGCGGGCCGGGAACTCCTCGGCGGACGGCACCCGATAAGGGATGCGAGCCTCCTTGATCTTGGTCTTCGCGCGGGTGATCCGCTGCCCCATGGCGGCCTCCTGCACCAGGAAGGCACGGGCGATCTCGGGCACGGTCAGGCCGGCGACCATGCGCAGCGTCAGCGCCACGCGGGTCTGCATCGCGAGCGCCGGGTGGCAGCAGGTGAAAATCAGCCGGAGCCGGTCGTCGTCGATGGCGTATAGAGGCTCGGGCGGGTCGTCGTCGTACAACAGCTGAGCTTCCTTCTGCCTGTCGTCGCGCTTGTTCTCGCGGCGCATCCGGTCGATGGCCTTGCGGTTGGCAGTGGTGGTCAGCCACGCGCCGGGGTTGGGGGGTACGCCGTCGGTCGGCCACCGCTCCACGGCAGTCGCGAATGCCTCGGCGGCCGCCTCCTCGGCGACGTCGAGGTCACCGAAACGCCTGGTCAGGGAGGCGACCACCCGGGCCCATTCCTCGTGGTGGGCCCGGGTGATCGCCTTCCGGACATCGGCCACGTTCACAGGAACGGCCGCACCTCGACCTTGCGGTTGCAGGCCTTCGACCCCTCGGCGGCGAGCTTGAGCGCCGCGTCAAGGTCAGGTGCATCCATGATCCAGAAGCCGGCGAGATACTCCTTCGACTCCAGGAAGGGCCCGTCGGTGAACATCGCCTCCTCGCCTCGGTTGTCGATGACGGTAGCCGAGCTGGGCGCCCCGAGGCCACCGGCGAAAACCCAGTGACCCTCCGCGATGAGCCGGTCGTTGAACGCGTCGATGGCCGTCATCTCCTCCGGGGTGGCCAGGTCGGCCGTGTCGTAGATCACGGAAACCAGGTACTGCATCTCGGTTCATCTCCTCTGGTTCGCGGTGCCCTGGTGGGCGGCCGCTCACCCCTGCTACGAACACCTCTGCCCCGATCCGACACCGCCTGCCGGAAGTCTTTCAAGATTTCTGGCACGCCGGTTGCCATCTGGCTGGTCCACCGCCGCGCCGCCTGACGCATCCCGCCATGCCACCTGGCACGCTGTCCTACCGTGGACGTATGAGCGCATGGGGCAACCTGCCGGCCGCGCTGCCGCCGCATGGCACAGTGCTGGCCTGGGCGCGAGGCTGCCGGTGTGACGAGTGCGAACGCGAGTACCAGCGGTTCGTGTCCGGACTGGCATTGCGAGGACCGCTGAGGCTTCCCGCTCAGCCGGCGCCCCGCAAGCTGGATGCCGACACCCTCGCCCGGCTGGAACCGGCGGTAAGCAAGTCTGAGTGCCCCGTGTGCGGCGCGCTGCGCCATCAGCGGTGCCGCAACCTGGCGTTCCCCCAGCATTTCGCGCCGACTCATCCTGAGCGCGGAAACGGCCCTGTCGCCGGTACCGCGTAGGTCTGGTCATCACCCGCGGCCGCGCTCTTCGAGCGCGCGCAAGGCCTCGGCGAACGGCCGCTCCAGCCAGGCGAGGTGGTCAGCCTCGCCGTGATGGTGCGTGGTGAGCTGGTCGGACCTTCGGACCGCGGTGTGCCGGACGTATTCGCGGGCGCCCTCGACGAGGGTCCGGATATAGCGGATGCCTTCGGGGTCGGTCATCGCCCAGTCGCCGCCGCAGGCGACGTAGGCCGGCGAGGTGTGGGCGAAAACCCGGCGGCCCCATTCATCGAGGTGGTAAGCGACGCCGAACGCGCGGCAGGCTATCCAAGAATTGCCGTCGATCCGCAATTCCTCGTTAATTTCGGCCTGCCGTTCGCCGTTGGTCGCTGCCCTCGCAACGACCTCGCCGTTGCGCACGACTTCCAGCGAGCGAAGCGGGAAGATGCTGCGCACCGCGGCATGAATGCTGACTGTTCCCGGGCCGGACAGCTGGACGGTATCGCCCGGCTCGCACCCGTCGACCGACAGCGTCACCAGCGGCCCGCCGGAAAGGAACGTGCGACCCGAGCGCACCGCCCGGCACCACGCCTCATAGCTGAACTCCTCG
>Ga0318564_10000160_pt1 | contig 16380 bp, 12 predicted proteins | sample GRESIP066b5f20_FD_203479 | JGI IMG/M metagenome (GOLD analysis project Ga0318564, IMG submission 203479) | Tropical soil microbial communities from Luquillo Experimental Forest, Puerto Rico - GRE.SIPMG.066b5f20 | ecosystem: Environmental > Terrestrial > Soil > Tropical forest > Bulk soil...
CGACCGGCTGTGGCGCGGCGACCCGCCGGAGCTGTGGGAGGCCGCGCAGCGCCTGCTCGACCTCGGCGAGGACCGGCACGCGGTGCTGCACACGCTGATGGACACCATCCGGTCGGCGGGGCGCAGCGAGAAGGACATCGCCGATGCACTGGATGACCTGCCCCCGCAAGAGCCCGGAGGGCCGCCCGGCGGGTCACCGCGGGGACCGGCATAGTGAGCAGCGGGCTGACCACCGGGCCCGGCGTCATCGACCTGAACGCCGATCTCGGCGAGAGCTTCGGCGCCTGGCGGCTCGGCGACGACGACGCCCTGCTGGGCGTGGTCACCAGCGCCAACATCGCCTGCGGCTTCCACGCAGGCGCTCGGGGCTCGGGCCGGCGCCGCTGCGGGCCGGCGACCTGCTGCCGGTGGGCGTCCCCGGACCGCGCCCCCCGGGGACCGGCGAGGCGGCCACGGTGCTGCCGCCGGCGGGCGAGCCCGCCGAGCTGAGGGTGATTCCGGGCCCGCGCGACGACTGGTTCGGGCCCGGCGCGCTCGAACTGCTGTACAGCGCCAGCTACGCGGTCACGCCGGCCAGCGACCGCACCGGGCTGCGGCTCGACGGCCCGGCCCTGCCCCGCGCGAGTCCCGGCGAGCTGCCCAGCGAGGGCGTGGTGACCGGGGCGCTGCAGGTCCCGCACGGCGGCCAGCCGATCCTGCTGCTGGCCGATCACCCGGTCACCGGCGGTTACCCGGTCATCGCGGTGGTCGCGTCCGCGGACACCGGCCTGGCCGGGCAGCTGCGGCCGGGCAGCCGGGTGCGGTTCTCGGTTACTCCGGGCTGATCTCGTGGTAGGCGGCGAGCAGGTCGGCGGCCGCGACCGTGGTGAGGTCCTCGGGGCTGGCGGCCTCGCCGAGCTGCGCGACCCGCACGTCCCGGACCGCGCAGGCGCGCTCGAACAGCGACCGCGCGAACCGCCCGTTGCCGAGCTCGTCGATCTTCCGCTGCTCGCAGGCGGCGCCGAAGATCTGGTCGAGCACGGGGAGGGCGTCCGGGTCGAAGCTGTCCCCCGCCTGCCGCGCGATCACTTCGGCGATGCTGGTCAGCTCCTCCGGGGAGTAGCTGGGGAAGGAGATCCGCACGCTGAACCGGGAGGCGAGGCCCGGGTTGCTGCGCAGGAACCTGTCCATGTCCCCCGTGTACCCGGCCAGCACGATCACCAGCCGGTCCCGGTCGTCTTCGGCCCGCTTGAGCAGCGCCGCGATCGCCTCGGAGCCGAACGCGTCGCCGCCGGAGTAGCCCTCGTTGTAGAGCGCGTAGGCCTCGTCGACGAACAGCACCCCGCCCAGGGCCGAGTCGATCAGCTTGTTGGTCTTGATCGCGGTGGCGCCGAGGTGCTCGCCGACCAGGTCGGCGCGGTGCGCCTCCACCACGCTCGGCCGCACCAGCAGCCCGAGCGCGGCGAAGATCCGGCCCAGAATCCTGGCCACGGTCGTCTTCCCGGTTCCCGGCGGGCCGGTGAACACGAAGTGCCGGGCCGGCGGCTGGCTGGCCAGGCCGTGGGCGTCGCGCAGCCGCGCCACCCGCAGCTGCGCGGCTATCTCGCGCACCTGGCGCTTGACCGGCTCGAGCCCGATCAGCGCGTCCAGTTCGGCCAGCGCGCTCTCCAGGGTCGGGGTCTCGCTGTACCCGCGGAATCTCGTGGTCAGCTCCGCGAAGGCCTGCTCCAGGTCACCGGCGCGCAGGGTGACCAGGTCGGCGGAGGACGGCTCCTCCTCCGCGGCCATCACCCGGACGTCCCGGGCCTGGCCGGCCTTCTCCAGCAGGCTGCGCACGAATCGCCCGTTCCCGAGCTCGTCGGCCATCCTGCGCCGGCCGACGTCCTCGAACAGCCGCCAGAGCACCGGCCTGGCGTCGGGGTCGAGCAGCTCGCCGCGGCGCTCGATGGCCAGGTCGGCCAGGGACAGCAGCTCGGCGGGCGTGTAGCCGGGGAACTTCACCCGGACCGCGAACCGCGACGTCAGGCCGGGATTGCTGGCCAGGAAGTTGTCCATCTGCCGCTCGTATCCGGCCAGGATGATGATCAGGTTGTCGCGGTCGTCCTCGGCCCGCGTGAGCAGGGCCTGGACCGCCTCGTTGCCGAACCGGTCGCCCTGCCCGTCGCCCTCGTTCACCAGGCTGTAGGCCTCGTCGATGAACAGCACCCCGCCCAGGGCCGACTCGACCAGCTCGTTGGTCTTGATCGCGGTGGCGCCCAGGTACTCGCCCACCAGGTCGGAGCGGTGCGCCTCCACCACGGCGGGCGTGTCCAGCAGGCCGAACGCGTAAAAGATCTTGGCGACGATGCGGGCCACCGCGGTCTTGCCGGTGCCCGGCGGGCCGAGGAACACCATGTGCTGCATGGGCTTGTCGGTGGCGAACCCGGCCACGGCGCGCCTGCGCGCCGCCTCGATCGACGCGGCGATCGACTTGATCTGGTCCTTGACGGCGGTCAGGCCGATCATGTTGTCCAGCTCGGCCATGGCCTCGTCCACCGTGATCTCCGGCGGCTGGGCGGCGCGATCGTGGGCCTCGGCGCCGGGCTGGGCTGCAGGGCCGTCCGTGCCGTGCTGAGCGCGGGCCGCCTCGGCGGGTCCGGCCCGGCCGTTGCCGCGCGGCCGCCGGCCGGCAGGCCCGGACGGCCCCGGCCCGGCGGTCCTGGTCGGCGGGCGCGGTCCGGTCAGCGTTCCCGTCCCCGGCCCGCCGCCGTCGCGCGGGCCGGCGGGCGGGGGCCACCCGTAGGGTGCGGCCAGGGCGCCGGTACGGGCCTGCTGGCGGCCGAACTCCCGGTCCTCCTGCCACGACCTGGCCAGCCGCCAGCCCAGTACCACGCACGCGATCAGCCAGCCCACCACCGGCCCGATGGCGGGCTGGCTCTCGGTCAGCCGCCAGATGATCATGGCGATGGGCAGGGACCAGCCGAGCGTCCAGGCGACGGTCCGGCACGGCACGAACCAGCGGGCGAGCGTGCCCGCGTGCGCGGCGAGGACGACGACGAACGGCAGCAGCAGGAGCGGCGCCAGCCAGGGCCGGTAGCCGCCGGACAACCCCGAGACCAGGGCCAGGCCCCACACCGCGACCGACAGCGACGCGACGACGGTGCGGTGCCCGGCGAAGACCGCGAACGGCGCGTAGACCAGCGCGGCCAGCAGCACCACCGGGAGCAGGATGCCCAGGCCGAAGGGAAGCAGGAAAACCAGGGCGGCCAGCATAAGGACCTTGAGGAGCAGCGGGGCCGCGGAGAACGTTCGGCGAATGCGGGTAACCCCGCCCTGCACGATCTGCCGGCCGGGCAGGGACAGAGAACCCTGGTCTGTCCGCATTTTGCTCCCTCGCGCTTGAGACCTGTATAGCGCATTACCGGCCGCATACGAAGGCGCACATTCGGATGCCCCGAAGAAAACTTACCTCTCTAATGCCTCGCCCGGTGCCCCCGGGCCCGCCTGGTCACGACCCTGGCCGCCGGCCGGTCAGCCCGGCCAGCGGTCGCGCCAGGGCAGCGCGGCCTCGATCGCCGCGCAGGCCGACAGGACCCGGGCGTCGGCGTGACGCGGGCCCACGACCTGCACGCCGATAGGCAGGCCGGCCGCGGAAAACCCGCAGGGCACGCTGGCCGCCGGCTGGTGCGTCATGTTGAACGGGTACGTGAACGGGGTCCAGCTCATCCAGCGCGGGCTGGCGGATCCCACGGGAACCTCGGCGCCGGCCTCGAACGCGACGATCGGCTCGGCCGGCGTCACCAGCAGGTCATAGGCCTGGTGGAAGGCGCCCAGGGCGATGCCGAGCGCGGAGCGCTCGCGCAGCGCCTGCAGGTAGTCGAGCGCCGAGTAGCGCCGGCCCGCCGCGGCGACCTCGGCCAGGCCCGAGTCGATCAGGGCCCGGCGGCCGGGCGGGATGTCGCTGACCAGCTGGGCGGCACCCGCGTACCAGAGCACGCGGAACGCGTCGATCGGATCGGCGAACCCCGGATCGGCCAGCGTGACCCGGGCGCCGGCCGATTCGAGTGCGGTCACCGCGCCGCGGACCGCCGCGGCCACCTCGGGATCGACCGTCGCGTAGCCGAGCGCCGGGCTGTAGGCCACCCGCAGGCCGCTGACCGGGGGCAGTATGCCCTCACCGACCGGTCCCGGCCGGTCCAGCGCCAGCGGGTCCCGGTAGTCGGGCGCGGAGAGCACGTCGAGCAGCAGCGCAGCGTCCGCGACCGTGCGGGCCATCGGCCCGACTCCAGACAGCGTGCCGAACGTGCTGGGCGGGTAGACCGGGACCCGGCCGTGGGTCGGCTTGAGCCCGACGATGCCGCAGAAGCATGCCGGGATCCGGATCGACCCGCCGCCATCGGTACCCACCGACAGCGGGCCCAGGCCCGAGGCGACGGCCGCCGCGCTGCCTCCGCTGGAGCCGCCCGCCGTCCGGGCGGGATCCCACGGGTTGCCGGTCACCCCGGTGAGCGGGCTGTCGGTGACGCCCTTCCAGCCGAACTCGGGCGTGGTCGTCTTGCCCAGCAGCACCGCCCGGTGCTCGCGCAGCCGGGCGACCGCCGGGGCGTCGGCGTCCCACGGCCCGGCCGCCTCGATCGTCCGCGAGCCCCGCAGCGTCGGCCAGCCGCTGGTCAGCAGGAGGTCCTTGACCGAGACCGGAACCCCGTCCAGCCGTCCTTCCGGCTCCCCCGCCTGCCACCGGCGCTCCGACGCCCGGGCCGCGGCCAGCGCCTCCTCGCCGCGGACCAGGCAGTAGGCGTTGGTCGTCGCGTCCCGCGCCTCGATCCGGGCCAGGACCGCGCGGGTGGCCTCCACCGGGGAGAGGTCACGCCGCCGGTACAGCCCGAGCAGTTCGGTGGCGCTGAGCATGGTGATGTCCGGCATGGCCTCACCGTAGAGGCTCGCCGTCAGCGCAGGGAGCGGAAGAACTCCCTGACGTCGGCGGTGAGCAGGTCGGGGGCTTCGAGGGCGGCGAAGTGGCCGCCGCGGGCGAACTCCGTCCAGCGGACGACGTTGCTGGTCTTGTCGGCGAACGGGCGGACGGACACGTCGGTGGTGAAGACCGCCACCGCGGTCGGCACGGCGGATCGCTCCCGGGGCGCCCACATGGCCGGGTCGTGGAAACGCTCGTAGTAGGTGTGCGCGGCCGAGCCGGCGGTGCCGGTGAACCAGTAGATGCTGACGTCGGTGAGGATCCGGTCACGGTCGACCGCGTCCTCGGGCAGCTGGGCCGCCGGGTCGGTCCATTCCTGGAACTTCTCCACGATCCAGGCCAGCAGCCCGGACGGGGAGTCGGTCAGCGACTGCCCGATGGTCTGCGGCCGGGTGCCCTGGACTTGCAGGTAGGCACCCGAGCGCTCCTGCCAGGCCTGCATCGCGGCCAGCCGCCCGCGGTCGGCGTCGGTCATCGCGGCCATGTCCGCCGGGTCGCCGGTCGGGAACGTGACCAGCGCGTTGACGTGCACGCCGATGACCCGGTCCGGGGCCGCGCGGCCCATCAGCGGGCCGATCAAGGCGCCCACGTCCCCGCCCTGCACGCCATACCGCTGGTAGCCGAGCCGGGCCATCAGCTCGGCCAGCGCCGCCGCGGCGCGGCCGTCCGTCCAGCCGGTCTCGGTCAGCGGCCCGGAGAACCCGTAGCCGGGCAGTGACGGGATCACCAGGTGGAAGGCGTCGGCCGGGTCGCCGCCGTGCGCGGCCGGGTCGGTCAGCGGGCCGATCACGTCGAGGAACTCCACCACCGAGCCGGGCCAGCCGTGCAGCAGCATCAGCGGCGTGGCATCCGGCTCGGCGGAGCGCACGTGCAGGAAGTGCACGCCGGCCCCGTCGATCGTGGTGATGAACTGGGGAATCGCGTTGAGCGCGGCCTCGTGGGCGCGCCAGTCGTACCCGCCGGCCCAGTAGGCGGCGAGCTCGCGCAGGTAAGCGGCGGGGACACCGCGCTCCCAGCCGGTGCCGGGCAGGCCGGGCGCCCAGCGGGTCCGGGCCAGGCGGTCGCGGAGATCATCGATGTCGGCCTGCGGGACGTTGATGCGATACGGCCGGATCCCGGCCTCGGCGGCGTTGACGCTGGCTGATTGCGGCGGGGTGCTGGCGAAGTTGCTCATGTCCCTGACCCTAGAATCCATTGGTGTCAGGTTCTGGCACTAATGTCAGCGAGAATCGGAACATGCTTGAGACCTCGGCCCGGCTGCTCCGCCTGCTGTCCCTGCTCCAGTCCAGGCGCGACTGGAGCGGCACCGAGCTCGCGGACCGGCTCGGCGTCGGCCTGCGGACCGTGCGGCGCGACGTCGACCGGCTGCGTGACCTCGGATATCCGGTAGAGGCTTCGCCGGGCGCGGCGGGCGGTTACTGGCTCGGTGTGGGGGCCGCGCTGCCGCCGCTGCTGCTGGACGACGAGGAGGCGGTGGCCGTGGCGATCAGCCTGCACACGGCCGCGGCCGGCAGCGTGACCGGGCTGGAGGAGACCGCGCTGCGGGCGCTCACCAAGCTGCAGCAGATGCTGCCGTCCCGGCTCCGGCACCGGGTCAGCGCGTTCCGCGCCACGACGGTCCCGCTGACCGGGTCCGGATCCCCGCCCGACGCCGTGGATCCCGAGCTGCTGACCGCCGTCGCGGCGGCGTGCCGGGACCAGCGGCGGCTGCGGCTGCGCTACCGCGACCGCCGCGGCGTCAGCAACACCCGCGATATCGAGCCGCATCGCCTGGTGCACACCCCGCGCCGCTGGTACCTGGTGGCCTGGGACGCTGGCCGCGGCGACTGGCGGACCTTCCGCCTGGACCGCTTTCAGGGGCCGCTGGGCCCGCCCGGCGCCCGCTTCGCGCCACGTGAGCTGCCCGCGCAGGACGTGGCGGCCTACGTCGCGCAGTCCATCTCCTCCGCGCCGTACCGCTACCAGGCGCGGATCCTGATGCACGCGCCGGCGCAGGACGTCGCCCGGCGGTCCTCCCCGGCCGCGGGACGGCTGGAGGCCGTCGACGCCGACCGCTGCGTCCTGCACGCGGGATCCGACTCCCTGGACGAGCTCGCCCTGTACCTCGCGCTCAAGGGCTTCGACTTCCAGGTGCTGCACCCGCCCGAGCTCATCCCCGTCCTTCGGGCCCTGGCCGGGCGCCTGGCCCGGGCCGCCGGTGCCGGGGCTCCGGGCGCCGATACTCGGTTGCCCGCCAGGCCGGAGCCAGATCATGATGGCGCCGGGAGGTGAGCGATGACGGAGCAGCCCGAGGGGACCGCGCGGGTGGCGCAGCAGGTCAGGGCGGCCCTGGAGGCAGCTGACCTGTCGGCCTTCGGCGATCTCCTGGACGCCGACGTGCAATGGGGCGCACCCGGCGCGCCGTTCCCGGTGTGCCGCAACCGGGAGCAGGTCCTGTCCTGGTACCGGCACGGGATAGACGCGGGCATCCGGGCCCGGGTATCCGAGGTGTCGGTGCACGGCGACCGGGTGCTCGTGGGCCTGCGGGTGACCGGCGGCCAGGCGGCCGGCGCCGGAGGCGGCACCGAGCGATGGCAGGTTCTCACCGTCCGCGGCGGCCGGATCGCCGGCATCACCGGGTTCGGCGAGCGGGACCAGGCGGTCGCTCACGCCCGGCAGCTCCACGCTCCTGACCGCCCGCCGGGAACTCCGCGCTGGGCGCCGCCCCGGGGCCGGCTGGCCGATGACCGCGTCGCGCTGCGCCTGCCCGGCCTGCCGGACGCCGCGGTGCTGCGGGCGTACGCGGCACAGGACGGGGGCCTGGACGGGACGTGGGTTCCGCTGGCCGCCGGGGCCAGCCTGCAGGACTGCCAGGCCCTGGTCCGCGACTGGCTCGCCGGGTGGCAGAACCGGCGTAGCTTCCAGGGCCCGGCGCTGGTCGTGGTGGAGGCGGGCCGGGACCGGCTGGCCGGCCAGGTCGGCCTCGGCGACCGGGGCGACAGCGTGGTCGAGCTGGCCTACGGGGTCGCGCCGGATCACCGTGGCCGCGGCTACGCCTCCGCCGCGGCGCGGCTGGCAGCCCGGTGGCTGCTGGCCGACGGGCTGGCCCGCGAGGTGGAGCTCCGGATCGACCCGGGCAACACCGCGAGCCAGCGAGCCGCCGCGACGGCCGGCTTCTCCCCGGCGGGGACGGTCACCTCCCGCGGGCCGGCGACCGGGGAACGCTATACCGACGTCCGCTTCGTCATGCGCCCGGCCTGACCGGCGTGGTCATGGCGCCAGGCCAGGGTCGTGCCGCGGCGACGATGCAGGACGCGCTGCTCACGCTGACCAGGTACTGGGCCGACCTCGGCTGCCTGGTCGCGCAGCCCTTCAACACCGAGGTCGGCGCCGGAACCATGAACCCGGCCACCGTGCTGCGGGTGCTCGGCCCCGAGCCGTGGCGGGTCGCGTACGCCGAGCCGAGCGTCCGGCCCGATGACTCGCGCTACGGGGAGAACCCGAACCGGCTGCAGACGCATACCCAGTTCCAGGTGGTACTCAAGCCCGACCCCGGCGACCCGCAGGAGCTGTACCTGGGCAGCCTGCAAGCCCTCGGCATCGACCTGGCCGCGCACGACGTGCGGTTCGTGGAAGACAACTGGGCCTCGCCGGCGCTGGGCGCGTGGGGACTGGGCTGGGAGGTGTGGCTGGACGGCCTGGAGATCACCCAGTTCACCTACTTCCAGCAGGCCGGCGGCGTGACACTGGACCCGGTATCGGTGGAGATCACCTACGGGATCGAGCGGATCATGATGGCCCTGCAGGGGGTCACTCACTTCAGGGACATCGCCTACGCCTCCGGCATCTCCTACGGCGAGGCGTTCGGCCAGGCCGAGTACGAGATGAGCCGCTACTACCTTGACGAGGCCGACGTGAGCAGCATGCTGCGGCTCTTCGAGGAGTACGCGGCGCAGGCACGGCGCCTGATCATCGCGAGGCTTCCCGTTGCGGCCCATTACTACGTGCTCAAGTGCTCGCACGCCTTCAACGTGCTCGACGCGCGGGGCGCGGTGTCCGCGACCGAGCGGGCGACGGCGTTCGGCCGGATGCGGGCCCTGGCCCAGGATGTCACCCGGCTCTGGGCCGACCGCCGCACCGAGCTCGGGTACCCCCTGGGCGTCACGCCGCCCCCGCCCCCCGCGGCCGCGCCGACGTCGTTCCCGGAGGTCGACGGGGCGCGGACGGCGCTGCTGGAGATCGGGACCGAGGAGCTCCCGGCCGCCGAGGTGACCCGGGCGGCGGAATCCTTGCGGGCCGTGCTCGCCGGCCTGCTCGGCCGCTCGCGGCTGGCTCACGGCACGATCCGCACGTACGCCACGCCCCGGCGCATCGTGGCCCTGGTGGAGGAGGTGGCACCACGCGAGCCGGCGGCCGAGCGCACCGTCCGCGGGCCGCGGGCCAGCGCGGCGTTCGACGCCGACGGCCAGCCGACCCGAGCGGTACTGGGATTCGCCCGCGGTCAGGGCACCGACCTGGCCGGGCTGAGCCGGGTCAGCGTCGGCGGCATCGACTACGTCGCCGCCGTGGAGGCGGTGCCGGGGCGCGGCGCGGCCGAGGTCCTCGCCGCGGTGTTCGGGCAGGCCGTGGCCGGGTTGCGGGCCGACGCGAACATGCGCTGGAGCGACCCGAACCTGTCCTACGTCCGGCCGGTCCGCTGGCTGCTGGCCCTGCTCGGCGACGTGGCGGTCCCGGTCGCGGTGTCGTCGCTGGCCAGCGCCCGCACCACCCGGGTACACCGCACCGCCGAGGTCCCGGTCATCGAGGTGCGTCAGGCCGACGGGTACGCGGGCCTGCTGGCCGCGCACGGCGTGATCATCGACCCGCGGCGCCGCCGCGAGCAGGTCATCGCCGGCGCCAGGGCGCTGGCCGACAGCGCCGGCGGCAGCGTCGACCCGGAGGGCGAGGCCGAGCTGATCGACGAGGTGGCCGACCTGGTCGAGCAGCCCGAGCCGGTCCTCGGCCGTTTCGATGAGCGCTACCTCGACCTGCCCGGCGAGATCCTCACCACCGTGATGCGCAAGCACCAGCGGTACCTCCCGGTGCGGGACGCAGCCGGGCGCCTGATGGCGTGCTTCGTGGCTATGGCGAACGGCCCGTGCGATCGCGAGGTGGTGCGGGCCGGGAACGAGGCGGTCCTGCGGGCCAGGTACGAGGACGCCTTGTTCTTCTGGCGGGCCGACCTGCAGGCCGGCCCGGACCGGCTCCGGCAGGGCCTGGGCCAGATCGCGTTCGAGCAGCGGCTCGGCTCGATGGCCGACCGCGCCGACCGCATCGCCGGTGTCGCGCGCGCCCTCGCGCTGCCCGCCGGGACGGCGCCGCCGCTGGTCACGCTCGCGCCGGAAGACCGGCGGGCCCTCGAGCGCGCGGCCCAGCTGGTGAAGTTCGACCTCGCCTCGCAGATGGTCGTCGAGCTGACCAGCCTGGCCGGGATCATGGCCGCCGAGTATGCCGCCAGGAGCGGGGAGACCGCGGCGGTGGCGCAGGCCCTGTCCGACAGCGAGCGGCCCCGCTCGGCCGGCGGGGCGCTGCCGCAGACGCTGCCCGGCGCCGTCCTCGCCCTGGCGGACCGGCTGGACCTGCTGGCCGGGCTGTTCGCGGTGGGCGCGAGCCCCACCGGCAGCTCCGATCCGTTCGGGCTGCGCCGCGCCGCCCTCGGGGTGACCGCCATCCTGCGGGCCTGGCCGCCGCTGGAACCGGTGACGCTGACCGCGGGCCTGGACGCGGCCGCCGCCCAGCTGCGCCGGTCGGGCGTCGGGGCCGGCGAGGCGGCGCTGGCGCAGGCGCGGGACTTCATCGTCCGGCGCCTCGAGCAGCAACTCCTGGATTCCGGTGCCGACCACCGGCAGGTGACGGCGGTCCTGCTCCTGGCCGACGCTCCGGCGGCGGCCGACCGGGCCCTCGCCGAGCTGCGCGAGCTGGAAAGCCGGCCGGAGTTCGCGGCCCTGGCCGCGGCGTTGCAGCGAGTCCGCCGCATCGTGCCGGCCGGCACCGTGGCCGGCTACCGGCCCGGTCAGCTCACCGAGCCGGCCGAGGTGGCGCTGCACCAGGCGCTCGTCAAGGTCAGGGCCGCCCTGGAGGACGGCCGTCCCGCGCCCGCCAGCCCGGCCGCCGGCCGTCCCGGCCTCGCCGAGTTCGCCGAGCAGGCCAGCGCGCTGACCGGGCCGGTCAACGCGTTCTTCGATGCGGTCCTGGTGATGAGCGACGATCCGCGGCAGCGCGCGGCCCGCCTCGGCCTGCTCGCCGCGATCCGCGATCTGGCCGCGCCGGTGCTGGACTGGGACGCGCTCGGCGCCCGCAGCGGCCCGGCACGGTAACCGGTTAAAGCCCGAAAACTCCCATCATGACCGTTAAACTCATGACACGTGACCGAGCCGGAGCTACGTCCCGGACCACCGCCTGATTTCGCGTGGATTCCCGAACCGAAGGGGCTCACGAAGCTCTTCATGGGGGCCAGGAAGCGGCAGGAGGTCCTGGTGGGGCGGTCGCTCCGGTTGTTCGTCTATCCCTGGGGGATCCGCTGGATCAGCGGGGCCGAGGAGGTCAGCGCGTTCTGGGACGAGGTCACCCACGTTTGGCAGGCGATCACCCGCCACTCCGCGAACGGGAGCCCGACGTACACCGAGTACCACTACACCGTGCGGCTGGCCGACGGCCGGTCCCGGGAGTTCCGCGGGACGCTCCCGGCGCGTAGCGCCCGGGCCAGCGGGGCGGTGCTGCTCCAGCCCACCCCGGGGATCACCACCCCGGTCACCATCGAGCAGCTTGGCCGCCTGCTGGAGACGGGGGTCACCCGCGCCCAGCTGCCGAAGGCCATCGAGCGCTTCAACGCCGGGCAGGCGGTCGCGTTCGGCCCGCTGTCGGTGGGCCCGAGCGGCATCACGGCCGGCGATCAGTGGCTGCCGTGGAGCGGAGATCGAGGACGTGCAGACCCGCAAGGGGATGGTGTCGGTGAAGAAGTCCGGCAAGTGGCTGGCCTGGAAACGGGCACAGGTCAGCCAGATCCCCAACTACTTCATCTTTGACGCCCTGGTGCGCCATCCTCGCTAAGCGGCCGCCCGCCTCGCCCCGCTGACCTCCGCGCCCGGCGGAATCTCGCTACCGTCTTCGCCGGCGCTGACATACGGTGGAGGCATCAGGTGGCCGTTGACGGGAGAAGGCCGTTGCTCCGCTGAGTCAGGAGATACCGCGCGCAACCGCGATTGCGCGACGTGAAGATCCCGACAGGAGCCCTGCATGCCGACGCCACCCCCAGCCGTTGTCTGCTCTGGCCTGACCTTCGCCTGGGCGGACGGAACGCCGGTGTTCACCGACTTCTCGCTGGCCATCGGGCCCGGCCGCACCGGCCTGATCGGCCTCAACGGGTCCGGTAAGTCGACGCTGCTCCGGTTGATCGCCGGAGAGCTCCGGCCGGCCCGCGGCTCGGTCACGGCCGAGGGCGAGGTGGGCTATGTGCCACAGAACCTGACGCTCGCCACGGGCGCCGGTGTGGACGAGGCGCTCGGCATCGCTCCTGTCCTTCGGGCCCTGAACGCGATCGAGGCGGGGGACCCCAGCGAGGAGAACTTCGCGCTGGTCGGCGGCGATTGGGACGTCGAGGAACGGGCCCGGGCCACGCTCGACCGGCTCGGCTTGGAGCATGTGCCTCTGGACCGGCGGATCGGCGAGCTCTCCGGCGGCGAGGCGGTGCTGCTCTGCCTGGCCGCGCAGTTCCTGCGCCGTCCCGGCGTGCTGCTGCTGGACGAGCCGACCAATAACCTCGATCTCGACGCGCGCCATCGCCTGTACGACGCGGTCGGCTCGTGGAAGGGCGCGCTGATCATCGTCAGCCACGATCGCGAGCTACTGGGGCTGGCCGACCAGATCGGCGAGCTGCGGGCCGGGGAGGTGCGCTGGTACGGCGGCAACATCACCGCCTACGAGGACGCGGTCGCCGTCGAGCAGGAGGCCGCCGAGCGCTCGGTACGCACGGCCGAGTCAGAGGTGCGGCGGCAGAAACGCGAGCTGGCCGAGACCCAGACCAAGCTCGACCGGCGGGCCCGTTACGGGCGGAAGGTGCAGGAGAGCGGGAGCCTGCCCCGGATCGTGGCCAACGCGCGCAAGCGGCAGGCCCAGGTCAGCGCGGGCAAGGACCGCGTCACACAACTCGACCGCCTCGATGAGGCCGCCAAGCGGCTGGCCGCCGCCGAGGAGGCCGTACGCGACGACGCCGAGATCCGCATAGACCTACCGGACACGTCGGTGCCCGCCGGGCGCCGGGTGCTCACGCTGTCCGCCCTGGAACTTCGGTACGGCGCCCGCGCCGACCTGTCCGTCCGCGGACCGGAGCGGATCGCGCTGACCGGCCGCAACGGGGCCGGAAAGACCACGCTGCTGCGTACCATCGTGGGCGAGATCCCGCCGGTGTCGGGCGAGGCCAAGGCCGCGGTCGGTGTCCGGTACCTGCCGCAGCGCCTGGACATCCTCGACCCCGGGCTGACCGTGGTCCAGAACGTGGCCCGGTCCGCGCCGACGGCGACCGACAACCAGATCCGGGCCCAGCTGGCCAGGTTCCTGTTCCGGGGACGGCGGGCCGACCAGCAAGCGGGCACCCTGTCCGGGGGCGAGCTCTTCCGGGCCGCGCTGGCGGCCCTGCTGCTCGCCGAGCCAGCCCCCCAGCTCCTGCTGCTGGACGAGCCGACCAACAACCTCGACATGGCGAGCGTGCGCCAGCTCGCCGGGGCGCTGCGGTCCTACCAGGGCGCGCTGATCGTGGCCAGCCACGACGTGCCGTTCCTGCGCGGCCTCGGCCTCACCCGGTGGCCCCGGATCGACCGCGAGCTGACCGATATCGATCCGCTCTGACCGCCGGGCCAGCACCGTTCTTGCGCTGCCAGCGAAAGGGCTCGGCCGGCCTGACCCGCCTGGGTACGGTGACGAGAGGAGGTCCGGGCGCCGAGTCGTCCACGGCCGCCGGAAGGGACGGCGACGTTGGATCCCACCACAATCGGGCGGGAAGGACGGGGCCCGCGGCCCCAGTGGCCCCGGCCCGAGTCGCCCCAGCGTCCTCGGCCCCTGCTGCGGACGATGCTCGGCGACGTGCTGCGCCGGACCCGGCGAGAGCAGCGCCGGACCCTGGCCGACGTGGCCCGGGCCGCCAAGGTCTCCATGCCCTACCTGTCCGAGGTGGAGCGCGGGCGCAAGGAAGCCTCCTCAGAGGTCCTGGTCGCCATCTGCGATGCGCTGCACATCGAGCTGGCCGACCTGCTGGTCGAGGTCGGGCAGGATCTGGTGGACCGCCGCGCCCCCATCGTCCGGCTGGACCGCGTCCGCGGCCGCCGTGGTTCGCCGCCGACGCACGGTCCGGCCGATGCCCAGTGCCTGCTCGCGGCGTGATCAGCTAGCCTCGGCCAGCTCAACCGGAGCGGCGTTGCGGGTGGTGATGACCTGGTCCGCCAGGCCGTAGGCCACGGCTTCGCGCGCGCCGAGGGTCATGTTCCGGTCGGTGTCACTCCTGATCTTGTCCACCGGGTGGCCGGTGTGCCGGCTGAGGATCTCGTCCATCTCGGCCCGGACCCGGGCCACCTCCTTGGCCTGGATGGCCAGGTCGGGCAGGGTCCCCCGGGCCTGGCTGGACGGCTGGTGCAGCAGTACCTTGGCGTGCCGCAGCACCGACCGCTTGCCCGGCGCGCCGGCCGCGAGCAGGACCGCCGCTGCCGAGGCGGCCTGCCCCATGCAGACGGTGGCGACGTCCGGCTGGACGAAGTTCATCGTGTCGTAGATGGCGGTCAGCGCGCTGTACGAGCCGCCGGGGGAATTGATGTACAGCATGATCTCCAGGTCGGGGCTGGCCGATTCGAGGTGCAGCAACTGGGCCATGACCACGTTGGCGACGCCGTCGTCGATCTCGGTGCCGAGGAAGATGATCCGCTCCGAGAGCAGCCGGGAGTAGATGTCGTAGGCTCGTTCGCCGCCCGGGGTCTTCTCCACCACGGTGGGGATCGTGTACTGGCTCATGGTCACAGCCCCGCCGTCTTGCTGAACGCGGGGCGCACGTCGTCGAGCCGCTCCACGATGTGGTCGATGATCCCGTAGTCCCGGGCCTCCTCCGCGCTGAACCAGCGGTCCCGCAGGCTGTCGCGGGCCACCGCCTCCTCCGGCTGGCCGGTGTGCTTCGAGATCAGCCCGGTCATCATGGCTCCGGTCCGCTCCAGTTGCTCGGCGTAGATCTCGACGTCGGCGGCGGTGCCGCCGAACCCGGCCGAGCCCTGGTGCATGAGCACCTGGGCGTGCGGCAGGCTGAACCGCTTGCCCGCGGCTCCGGCGCACAGCAGGAACTGGCCCATGCTGCCGGCCAGGCCCATGGCCAGCGTGCGGACGTCGTTGGGGATCAGCTGCATGGTGTCGTAGATGGCCAGCCCGGCGGTGACCGAGCCGCCCGGCGAGTTGATGTACAGGCTGATGTCGCCGCGCGGGTCCTCGGCCGACAGCAGCAGCAGCTGGGCGCACAGCCGGTTGGCCACCCGGTCGTCGACCTCGGTGCCGAGCACGATGATGCGCTGGTAGAGCAGCCGGGTGGCCAGCTGGTCATCGAGCATCCCGGCGAACGCTGCGGGTTCGGCCACGGCAGTCTGCATGATCTCCCTGCTTTCTCTTCGGGTACCGGAAACCCGGCGGCACCATCCACCATGGTTCGCCCCGAAGGCGCCGGCCAAGACAATCTGCCGACGGCAGAGAAATACCGCGCCGGGCGGCGTCAGACGCGGCGCAGCACAGCGACCACCTTGCCGAGGATCGTCGCCTCGTCGCCCAGGATCGGTGTATAAGCGGGATTGTGCGGGATCAGCCAGACATGCCCGGCACTCTTCTTGAACGTCTTGACGGTCGCCTCTCGGTCAGCCGACGCGTCGCTCTCGATCATGGCGGCCACGATGTCGCCGTTCTCGACGTCCGACTCCCGGCGGACGACCACCCAGTCGCCGTCGGCGATCGCGGCGTTGATCATCGAGTCACCGACCACCCTGAGCATGATGAGGTCGCCCTCACCGACCAGTTGCCTGGGCAGCGGGATGATGTCCTCGACCAGCTCATGGGCGAGGATCGGACCACCCGCAGCGATACGGCCGACGAGCGGCACCTGGGTGATCCCGTGCCGCTGGACGTCGCCGCGCGCGTGATCGGCCTGGCCCTCCAAGGCCGGCCCGGTGAGCGGGTACACGACCGCGGTACGCGGTCGCCCCGAACCGCGGCTCAGGTACCCCTTTTTCTCGAGCGCCGACAGCTGGTAGGCGACGCTCGACGTGCTCGCCAGCCCGGTCGCCTCGGCGATCTCCCGCAAGGTGGGCGGGTACCCGTCGCGTCGCGCGGCGTCCTCGATGACCTGGATGATCTTGCGCTGACGCCTGGTCAGGTCCCCGCCGTCCGGGTCGGGTAGCACCGCACTCCGCATGATC
>Ga0318564_10000172_pt1 | contig 16166 bp, 9 predicted proteins | sample GRESIP066b5f20_FD_203479 | JGI IMG/M metagenome (GOLD analysis project Ga0318564, IMG submission 203479) | Tropical soil microbial communities from Luquillo Experimental Forest, Puerto Rico - GRE.SIPMG.066b5f20 | ecosystem: Environmental > Terrestrial > Soil > Tropical forest > Bulk soil...
GAGCTCGGAGAGCGCGACCACGGCGTCGGGCCCGGGCGCCCACGTGCACACGCCGCCGGGCGCGCCCGGGCGCATCCCACGGAGGTAGAGGTAGTGCGCGTCGCCGAGGTGCTCGGTCGGGTCGTACCCGGGGACGCGCCACCGCAGGAGCCGGTGCAGGGCGACGAGGTAGATCGCCGCCTGGAGCGGGTAGTCCGCCGCCCGCATCGAGGCGAGCAACCCCTCGCGCGCGAAACCGGGGGCGGCGTCCACGACGTTGGTCTTGTAATCGATCACGTGGTGCCGGCCCGGCCCGCCGAGCGTGGTCACGAGGTCGATCGACCCGACGAGGAGCGTCGCGAGCGGCCGGTCGCCGTGGTCCTCGGCGAGCGTGCGGGCCCACGTCCCGAACGGGCCGCCCTCGTCGGCGTCGGCGATCGTGGCGGCGACCCTGGCCAGGTCCACCCCGGCCGCGACGGGCATCGCGAAGGCGAGCTCGGTCGCGACGTCGCCGCGCGGGAGGTCAGCCAGCGCCGGCCCGCCCGCGATCGGGACGGTGGACGCGGCGAGCAGCCCCGCGGTGGCGACGGGCGTGGGCTCGATGCCCTCGCGCCGGAGCGCGCGGTCGAGCGCGGCTGCGGCCACCGCCTCGAACGATGCGGTGGGCGGCCGGCGAAGCGCGACCTCCAGCGCCTCGTGGATCGCCGAGCCGAACGCGGCGCCGCGGAGCCCGCCGAACGGGTCGGGCGCGTCCGCGGGCCCGGGGTCCGTCGCGACCGCTGCGGGCTCGGCGACGTCGTCGGCCGGGGTCGCCTCGTCGTCGGCGCGCGCATCCCCGACGGCGACGTCCTCGGTCGGCCCGGCGTCGTGCTCGGGTGCGACGAGCGACGAGAAGGAGCACCGCCGCGCGCGCTCCGCCAGCGAGCGTCCGAGCGTCGCGACGCCGATCGCCTCGACGGGCGCGAGGCCTCGGACCGACGCGTGCACCGCGCCGTCGTCGCCGCCCTCCGTCGCGACCGCGGCGACCTCGACCAGCCCGGCGTCGACCAGCGGGGCGAGGTGCTCGCGCAGGGAGCCGAGCGCCTCGTCCCCGTGCGCCGCGTAGCACGCGACCCCGTCGCGCGCTACGCGGGGGCGCTGGATCGGGGCGTGCGCGTCGTCACGGTCGAGCAGGAGCGCGGTGAGCTCGTCGCGCTGCGGGTCCGCGTTCCCGTAGGCGCGGACCCACCAGACGACGGTGCGGTGCCGTGCGCGCGTGAGCGCCACGTAGAGGAGCCGACGGCTCTCGCTGCCGGCCGCTCGCTCCGCGAGCGCCACGCGCGCCTCTGGCGTCGGGGCCTCGAGCGCGGGGTCCGTCCACGGCTCGCCGCCGCCCGCGTCACAGAGCCGGGCGCCGACCGCGTCGTCGTGCCAGATCGTCGCGGCACCTCGGTCCTCGGGCCGGGTGCGCTGCACGAACGGGCACAGCACGACGTCGAACTCGAGCCCCTTGGCTCCGTGGATCGACATCATCCGGATCGCCGGCGCGTCGGTGTCGATGCGCCGGGTGCGGATGTCGTCGCCGCCCCCCTCGCGCGGTGCCGACTCGATCGCCTCGAGCGCCTCGAGCAGCGCGGTCGGGCCCGCGCCCGGCGACACCTCGTTCGCGAGGACGTCGAAGAGGTGGTGCACGTCGGTGAGCGCCCGCTCGCCGAATCGGCGCTGCAGGAGCGTCCTCGTCGCCGCCGGGTCGGTGATCGCGCGGCCGAGCGCGACGACGCCGTTCGCCTGGAGCGCCTCGCCCCATCGCACGAGGTGCGCCCGCGCGATCCCGATCGCGGCCTCGTCGTCGGCCTGCGCGCCGAACCACGCGTGCGCCATCGCCGCGAGCGCGCCGGCGTCGCCGGGGTCGCGCAGCGCCCGCAGCGCGACGGCGACGTCGAGCGCCGCCGGCGTCGTGACCACGTCGTCCGAGCGCGTCTCGGTGGTGCGCAGCCCCCGTCGGAGGAAGGCCTCGCGGAGCAGCGGGAAGTGCGTCGCGGACTCGCACAGCACGACGACGTCGTCCTCGGTGACGGTGCGCGACCGGCCGGCGACCTCGTCTGCGACCGTGGCGCCGAGGGCGCGTACCGCCTCGTCGGCGCACGCCTCGGCGACCCCACGCCGGCGTGCGGCGATCGCCGCCGTGCCCGTCGCGACGCGGAGCGAGAGCGGCACCGCGAGCGAGCCGTCACGGAGGCGCAGCCGCCGGGCGCGGTGCGCATCGGTCGCGCGGACCGGGACGTACCGGATCCGGCTCGCCTCGTCGAGGTGCGAGCCGCCGAGCACGCCGTTGAGCGCCTCGACCAGCCCGCCGTCGGCCCGGTAGTTCACCTCGAGCGTGTCGACGCCGAGCCCGCCCGCGGCGGGGTCCGCCGCCGCCTCCCTCGCGGCGAGGTAGGTCTCGACGTCGGCGCCACGGAACCCGTAGATGGCCTGCTTGGGGTCCCCGACGACGACGAGCACGTGGCCGGGCTCGCCGAGGAACAGCCGGCGGAAGAGGTGCCACTGGGTGGGGTCGGTGTCCTGGAACTCGTCGACGAGACCGACGCGGTAGCGGGCGCGCAGCGCGCGGAGCACGGGGGCGTCGTCCGCGTCGATCGCCGCTGCGAGGTCGGTGAGCAGGTCGGCGTAGGTGCGCACGCCGTCGCGGCGTCCGCGTGCGTGGAAGAGCTCGACTGCACGGCGCACGGCGTCGCGGTGGGCGAACGCCGCGGGCTCGGCGTCCACCCCGTCGCGCGGTGCGAGGACGAGATCGGGGTGGTCGAGCGCGAGCCCGACGACGCGGTCGAACCGCTCCGCGCGCAGGTCGCGGCCCTCGAAGAGCGCCGAGCCCGGCTCGAACGCCGCGGCGCCGAGCACGTCGGCGACGGCCTGGCGGCGCCGCTGCTCGCTCGGGCCGACGCCTCCGCGCTCGTCGCCGATCCAGGCGGCGGCGAACGCGTGGATCGTGGAGATCGACGCGGTGTCGAACTCCGCGAGCGCGCGTCGGGCCCGACGCAGCGCCCCGTCTCGGTCCGCCGAGGCCTGGAGGGCCTCGAGGTACGTGTCGGCGGTCGCCGCGCCGCCCGCCAGCCGGTCGCGCACCTGGGCGAGCCGGGTCCGGACGCGGTCTCGGAGCTCGGCGGCGGCCGCGACCGTGTACGTCACGATGAGGAGGTCGGCGATCCGCACGTCCTCCCGCTCGACCACCCACCGGACCGCGAGCGTGCTCAGGAGGTGGGTCTTGCCGGTCCCTGCGCTCGCCTCGACGCACAGCAGGCCCTCGTGGGGCAGCGGGCCGTCGAGCGCGCTCACGCCGGTGCACCGACGTCGTCGAGGAGGCACAGCGACTCCAGCATCGCGAACGAGTACGCGAGGAGGCGCGACCCACCCGGGTCGAGCTGGGTCGGTGGGTCGGTGGGGCGCACCGGCAGCTCGGCGAGCTCCTCGAACGAGGCGTCGAAGCAGTACCGGACCGCGTCCTCGGCCATGTCGCCCCGCCCGTGGAAGGGGTTCCACCCGTAGATGCTGGCCGCGGTGAGGAGCTCCTCGGGCGCCAGCTCGCCGCGCCTGAGCCGCGGGTGCAGCGCCATCGTCACGTGGAAGAAGAGGGGGAGCGGCTCGGCGAGCCCGCGGCGCCGCAGGTCCAAGAGCGCCAGGAGCGCCGAGGTGGCACGCCTGTGGCGCTCCTCGGCGTCCTCGCCGGGCACGGTGAAGGTGTCGACGGTGGGGCTCTTGCGCGACCCGCGGAACACCCGGTACGCCCGCCACCTCGTCGACGGTCGCCACGCGGTGAGCAGGAGGGCGTCGAGGGTGGAGTCCACGAGGAGCCGGTGGTCGCTCGACGACGGCGTCCAGCGCACGCACCGTGAGCCGTCGAAGACGTCGAGCTCGGCCACGAGCACGTCGTCGCCGAGCGGGAGCTCGACGTCCACGCGCTCCCACGCGCCCTCGCCTCGCGCCACGTCGACCTGCGAGCGCAGCGCGCCCGCTCGCTCGGCGATGCCGCCGCGGCCCCGCAGCGTGAGCTCGCCGAGCCGTCCCGGGAGCGCCGCGAGCGGCCCGTCGGGGCGCGCTGCCCACGCGGTCACGAACTCGTCGAACGCCGCGCCGTCCTCCTCGGGCGTGAGCGCCGCGAGCGCCTCGTCGGTGAGCGACCAGACGGCCCGCCACCGGTCGAGGTCGTCGAGGGACGTCGGCAGCTCGTCGTCCGGGGTCCGCGACCGTGGCGCGAGCCTGACGCCGAGGTTGCCGAGGAACGTCCTCTGCGGGGCGCGGAGGAACCGGGTGAGCTCGTCGAGCTCGATCCGATCGCCGACCGCGCGGCGAGGGACCGCGATGCGCGGGCGGATCAGGTCGGCGTCGTCGACGGGCTCGCGCAGCTCGACCGCCCGCTGGTGCGCGCCGCGGTCGAAGGTGAACGGCCCGCCGTCGTGACGCACGTCCGCGTCGCCGTGGGCGTGTCGGGGGTGGACGCGCTCGACGGGACTGGTCGGACCGTCGCACGATCGCTCGATCGCCTCGCGAAGCTCGACGAGCACCGTCGCCGGCGCGACCGACTCGTTGGAGACGACGTCACGCGCCTCGAACGTGACCACGAGCCGGTCTCGGGCCGCGAGCACCGCGGCGAGCAGCGCGGCGCGCAGCTCGGTCCTCGGGTCTCGGTCGCCGACCCGCGCGGCACCGAAGGCCACGTCGACGGTGCGCGCGCGCTCCAGCGACGACTCGTCGAGGCCGAGCAGCACGACGAGGCGGAACGGCACGTGCCGGAGCGGGAAGAGGGACGTGACGGTGACGCCGCCGGGACCGGTGACCACGAGCTCGCGCACGCGCGCGGCCCGATCCGCGAGGAGCGCGCGGAACTCTGCGAAGGGGATCGCCGTGTCCTCGGTCGCGGCTGACGCGGCGATCGAGTCGACGAGGTCGTCGAGCGCCCTCCGCGCACGGGGCTCGTGCGGCGACGGGGCGAGGAGCGCCACCGCGACCTCCCGGGCGAACGCGCACCACGCCTCGACCGACCGCGGGGGCGCTGCCCGCGCGCGCAGCACCGCGACGGCGTCGATCAGCTCCCCGAGGGCGCCGACCCGCTCGAGGGAGTGCCCGACGTCCACCGCCCGCACGCCGAGCGGTCCCGCGATCAGCCCGCCCGGGAGGGCGGCACCCGCAATGAGCCGATCGAGGGCGCGCCGCCAGGTGCCGGCGTCGAAGGTCGCAGGGAGCCCCGTCGGCGCACGGTGCGCGCCGTCGAGCCCCCAGCGGACGTTCGTCTCGGTCGCCCACTCTGCGATCCGGTCGACGTCCTCCGCGCTCAACGAGAACCGCCCTCGCACGGCGGGGCGACGCAGGAAGTCGAGCACGTCGCTGCGCGCGACGCGCCCGGCCAGCAGCCCGAGGGCCGTGTCGAGGGCGGCGACCAGCGGGATCGCGCGCGAGACCGCCCGGTCGCGGAGGACGAACGGGAGGCGGGGCGCGCCCTGCGGGTTGCCGAGGACCGCCTCGAGGTACGGCGCGAACCGGGGGAGGTCGGGGCACAGCACCACCACTTCGGACGGGGCGAGGGAGGGGTCCTCGGCGAGCGCGTGCAGGATCGCGTCACGGGCGACCTCCACCTGGCGGAGCGGCCCCACGCAGCCGTGCAGCGCCACGGTGCCGTCCACCGGCCGCCTCACCGGCTCGGGCGACGTGACGGTCTGCTGCAGGGCCCCGAGCAGCGTCGATGGAGGCGCGGGCGCTGGGCCCGGGACGGGCGAGACCGAGGTGCCCGCGCGCGTGGGCAGCTGGGCGACGAGCCGGGCGGCGTCGCCGCTGGCGGTGCCCCACGAGCGCAGCAGCGGGTCGCCGCCGTCCTCGCCGCGCTCGCGGTCCGGCACGCCGCCGACGAAGCGGGGGGTCGCGGCGTGGATCGCGTCGAACCGCGCGACCGATGGCACGACGAGGTGGACGTGGACCTCGCGGACGGTGGCGAGCGCGTCGAGCACGGCGGGCATGGCGGGTCCCCCCGCCAGCGTGTCCGCACCGAAGAGGTGCACGCGCGCGGGGAGGTCGACCCCCTCGTCGTTCCCGCCGCGAAGGCGGGCGATCGCTGCGGCGAGGGCTTCGTGCGGTGGCGGGGTCGACGCCCGCGCCGCGAGCCGGCGCAGCAGCGGCGCGCGTCGGTCCTCGAGGTCGCCGGCGAGCCAGCGTGCGGCGACGTCCGGACGCCATCGGAAGAGCTGGTCGAAGAGGTCGGCCGAGGTGCGCGCGACGGCGAACGCCGTCCGCTCGTCGTCGGGCGCGCGGAGCCTGGTCACCGGGTCGTCGGGCGCGGCGTCGAGGAGGATCCCGAGCGCGGCGACGGTCATCGCCTCGACGGACCACTCGTCGAGGTCTGGGTCGGCGTCGCGGTCGAGGCGGAGGAGCAGGTTGCCGACGAGCCGGAAGGCGACGTTCGCGCAGATGCCGTCACCGAACAGGCTGGCGCCGAGTCGCGATGCGAGCACCGACTCGAGCCAGAGGCCGATGCCGGGGGTCGGCACCACCACGAGCTCTTGCTCGAGGACCGGTCCGGCCGGGTGCGCGAGCCCGGCTGCGAGGTCGTCGGCGAGCGCCGTGAGGTCGGACCCGATGCGCACCGTGAGCCCGTCGACCCCTCGCGGTGCCATCGCGCGGCGACGGTACCGGAGCGCCGTGACCGGCGCCTACGGGGTCAGCGAGCCGTGGAAGCGGACGAAGATCTCGGTGAAGTCCTCGGAGGTCACGCCCGCATCCGGCGCGACGTCGGCGAAGAGCGGGCCCATCGCGAGCCCCTGGACCGCGTACGCGAAGGCGAGGGGGTTGACCGCGGCGGTGACCCAGCCGCGGGCCACCGCCAGGCTGTAGAGCTCGGCGACCCGGGAGGTGAACTCGGCCTGCACCGACCCGATCTGCTCCATGAGGACCGGGTCGTGCCGGGTCGCCGCCATCGCCGCGAGCTTCCGCCACCGCTGCCGGCGCTGCTCGTCGCCGAAGATGTCGACGACGATCCGACGCAGCCCCTGCTCGTAGTCCTCGCTCGAGTCCGCGGTCGAGAAGAGCTCCTTCAGCTCGTCGAGCTGCTCGAAGGTCTGGAGGGCGAAGTCACGGACGTACGCGGCGGCGATCATCGCCTCTCGGTCCTCGAAGAACCGGTACAGCGAGGGGACCGAGACGTTGAGGCGCTCCGCCACGTCCCGCAGCCGCAGCCCGGCGATGCCGCTCAGCTCCAGCTGCTCGGCCACCGCGTCGAGGATCCGGTCGGGCGTGAGGACCGGCTCCTTCACGACGTGCACTCGCGTGGCGCGGAGCGAGTCGACCATCGGGCGGCAACGTACCACCGGGTTCAAGGAATTTTCGGTCGCCCCCCCTGGGGTTTTTCGGCTCTCCGGCACCCCGTCTCGGATCGATCTGCGGCGCGCGCAGGCCGGGGTCGCGCCCGGCCAGGGCGGCCGGATCACGCCTCGGTCAGGGTCGCCCCGAGCTCGTCCCAGGCGTCCCCCGGCATCTCGAGCGTGGTTGCCCCGAGGACCTGGAGGACGACGTGGTCGGCGCCGGCGTCGACGTGCGCGCGGACGCACGCGGCGATGGCGGCGGCATCCCCGTGGGCGACGATCGCGTCGCACAGCCTCTCGGAGCCTCCGCGGACGAAGTCGTCGTGGTCGAACCCCAGCCGCAGCCACGAGGCGCGGTAGTTCTCGAGCCCGGTGTACCAGTTGAGGTGCTCGTGCGCGCGCCTGAGGAACTCGTCACGGTCCTGGCCGAGCACGACCGACTGCTCGACGGCGAGGAACCCATCGCCGAGTGCGGCCCGCGCCACCGCGGTGTGCGCCGGGGTCACGAGGTAGGTGAGCGCCCCGTCGGCGCGCGCCGCCGCCAGGGCGAGCATCCGCGGCCCGAGCGCCGCGACCACGACCGGCACGTCGGCCTCCCCCTCGACGCTCGTGACCGGCGCGCGGGCGAGCCCGTCCAGGTACGCCGACATGGCCCTCAGCGGCGGCGGGTACGCGCCGCCGCGGGCGCGCTCGACCAAGGGACGGTGGCTCACGCCGAGGCCGAGGACGAACCGCCCGCCCGAGACGTCGGCGAGGGTCCTCGAGGCCGCCGCGGTGGCCATCGCGTCGCGCGCGTGGATCTGGGCGATCCCGGACGCGACGACCAGGCCCGTCGACCGCTCGAGCAGGAGGAGCGCCCCGGTCATCGCCTCCCTGCCGTAGGCCTCTGGCACCCAGAGCGCGCTGAACCCGGCCGTCTCGATCCGCGTCGTCACCTCGCCGAGCGAGGCGGGATGGACGGCCTCGTGGGTGAGCGTCCAGACCCCCACGGTGCCGGAGAGACGCGTGAGCGTGGCGTGCACCGGCGCGAGGTTACGTGCAGGCGACCGGCGTGCCTCCGACAGACTTGGCGGGTGGGGATCGCCGCGGCCGTCGTCTTCGTGGCCCTGCTCCTCGCCGCCCTGACGGCCGTCGCACCGATGCGGTGGATCCCGCTCTCGGCGGTGGCCTTCACGGTCGGGTTTCCCGCCGGCGAGCTCGCCGGCCAGCTGCTCGCCGTCACGCTGCTCGGCGCGCTCGCCCTCGTGATCCTCGGGTGGCCCGCCGGCCCCCTCGGCGTCGTCGCCCTCGTCTCGGCGGGCGCCGCCGCGTGCACCTACGCCGCGCTGCTCGCCGTCGGCCTCCGCGCGCGCACCGTCGTGGCCCGCGCCCTCGCCTCGGCGCGGGGGCTGCACCCGGCTCCGCCGCCCGCAGCGCCGACGTGGTCGCGCTGGTGGCGGACCTGCCTCGCGTACCCGATCCTCTCCGGGGTCCGCGTCGTGCGCGACCTGCCCTACGCCGACGACGACGATCCCGCGCACCGGCTCGACGTGGTGACGCCCCGCGATGCGGTCACCGGCGCGCCGGTGCTCGTCTTCGTGCACGGCGGCGCGTGGGTCTTCGGGTCCAAGCGTCGCCAGGGGCTCCCCATGCTCTACGAGCTCGCGTCACGCGGCTGGGTCTGCGTGACGTGCAACTACCGCCTGAGCCCGCGCGCGACCTGGCCGGACCACGAGGTCGACGTCAGGCGTGCGATCCAGTGGGCGCGGGCGAACGCGACCGCCTTCGGGGGCGATCCGGACCGGTTCCTCGCGGTGGCGGGCAACTCGGCCGGCGGGCACCTCGCCGCGCTCGCGGCGCTCGCGCCGGACGAACCCGCGTGGCAGCCGGGGTCCGAGGAGGTCGGGGCGAGGGTCGACGCGTGCGTCTCGCTGTACGGCGTCCTCGAGATGACGGGCGACCCAGAGCTGGCCGGCGGCCAGGGCCGCGCGCTGGTCTCGCTGCTGCGTCGGTCGGTCATGAAGGCGCCGCTCGGCGAGGCGCGCGAGACCTATGAGTCCGCGTCGCCGATCCACCGCATCACCGCTGACGCGCCACCGTTCCTCGTCCTGCACGGCACCCGGGACACCCTGGTCCCCGTCGCCGTCGCGCGCGCGTTCGTCGACGCGTTCGCCCGCGCAGCCACCGCCCCGATCGGGTACGTGGAGCTCCCCTGGGCCCAGCACGCCTTCGACGTCCTGTGCTCGCCGAGGTGCACCGCCGCGGTGTGGGGGGTCGCCGAGTTCCTCGAGGCCCTCGTGGCGGCGCGCGCCGCGCGGCCGGCGTCCTAGCGCGGGTCGGCGGCGGGCACCGCCAGCTCGACCTCGACGGCGTCCTCGCCGTCGACGAGCTCGAGGCGCTCGATCGACCCCGCGTCCAGCAGGTCCTGGCGCGCGGCCTCGATCGACGCGAGCCGGGCCGTGCTCCCGCTCACGGTGACGGAGGCCACGGGTGCGCGCATCGAGCGCTTCGCGGCCGACTTCTCCTTGCGGACCGCCGCGAGGACCTCGCTCGTCGCCGTGAGCACGCCGGCGGAGCGGTGGGCGCCGAGCTCGTCGGCCGTCGGCCATCGCGACGCGTGCACCGAGGTCTCGTGGGACCAGCGCCAGGCCTCCTCGGTCGCGAACGGGAGGAACGGCGCGAGCAGCCGGAGCAGGACCGAGAGCGCGGCGGCGAGCGTCGCCCGCGCCGAGCGCGGCCCCGCGCCGTCCCCGCCGTAGGCGCGGGTCTTCACCAGCTCGAGGTAGTCGTCGCAGAACCGCCACAGCGCCGCCTCGGTGCGCTCGAGCGCGCGCGCGTAGTCGAACCGGTCGAACGCGGCCGTCGCCTCCTCCACGAGCTCGGCGAGCTCGGCGAGCAGGTCGGTGTCGAGGGGCTCGCTGACGGCGTCGACGCCGGGTGGCGGGTCCGTGCCCAACCGGCCCAGGACGAACCTCGTCGCGTTGAGGACCTTGAGCGCGAGCCGTCGCCCCACGCGCATCTGCCCGATGTCCTCGGCCGTGTCGGTGCCGGGCCGGCCCGACGCCGCCCAGTACCGAACTCCGTCGGGCCCGACCTCGTCGAGCAGCTCGGTCGGGGTCGACACGTGCCCGGAGGACTTGGACATCTTCTTGCGGTCCGGGTCGAGCACCCAGCCGTTGATCATCGCGTGCCGCCAGGGGAGCACCCCGTGCTCGAGCCAGCTGCGCACGACCGTCGAGAAGAGCCAGGTCCGGATGATCTCGGGCCCCTGTGGACGTAGGTCCATCGGGAAGACGCGGTCGAAGAGGTCCTGGTCGTCCACCCACCCGCCGGCGACCTGGGGCGTGAGCGAGCTCGTCGCCCACGTGTCCATGACGTCCGGGTCGCCGACGAAGCCCCCGGGCACCCCGCGCTGGCCGGCGTCGAACCCCTCCGGCACGTCGCTCGACGGGTCGACGGGGAGGCGGTCCTCGCTCGGCACGATGGGGTGATCGTGCTCGATCGCGCCGTCGTCGCGCACCCGGTACCAGACCGGGAACGGCACCCCGAAGAAGCGCTGGCGGCTGATCGACCAGTCCGCGTTCAACCCCTCCACCCAGTCCACGTACCGGCGGTGCATGAACGGTGGGTGCCACTCGAGCTCGCGGCCGAGCTCGAGCAGGCGCTCCCGGAGCTGCAGCGTCGGCACGAACCACTGCCGTGACGTGACGATCTCGAGCGGCCGCTCGCCCTTCTCGTAGAACTTGACGGGGTGGCGGATCGGCCGCGGCTCGCCCACGACCGCGCCCGCGGCGGCCAGGAGCTCGACCGTCCGGGACCGGGCCTGCGCGACGGTCCTGCCCGCGAGCTGTGCGTAGGCGTCGTTTGCCGCCGCGGCGTCGTCGGACTCGAAGGGCGCCTCGCCGAAGACGGCGGGCAGCATCCGCCCGTCGCGGCCGACCAGCGCGCGCACCGGGAGGGCGAGCTCGCGCCACCACACGACGTCGGTCGTGTCCCCGAACGTGCAGATCATCGCGACCCCCGTCCCCTTCTCGGGATCGGCGAGCCGGTGGGCGACGACCGGCACCCGGACCGAGAAGAGCGGCGTGCGGACCGTCGAGCCGACGAGGTCGGTGTACCTCGCGTCGTCTGGGTGGGTGACCAGGGCGACGCACGACGGGAGGAGCTCCGGCCGGGTCGTCTCGATCTCGAGGTCGCCCCCACCGTCGGTGCGCTCGAACGCCACGCGGTGATACGCGCCCGGCTGGTCGCGGTCCTCGAGCTCGGCCTGGGAGACGGCGGTCCGGAAGTCCACGTCCCAGAGCGTGGGCGCCTCCGTCGAGTACGCCTGCCCGCGCGCGAGGAGCCGCAGGAACCCCCGCTGGCTCTGGCGCCGCGAGCGGTCAGAGACCGTCGAGTACTCGAGCGACCAGTCGACCGAGAGCCCGACGCGCTGCCAGAGCGCCTTGAACGCCACCTCGTCCTGGCCGGTGAGCGCGAGGCAGAGCTCCACGAAGTTGGGCCGCGAGATCGGGACCTTCGCCTTGGCTGGGGCCGCCGGCGGCTCGTAGGCCGGGTCGTAGGGGAGGGAGGGGTCGCAGCGGACGCCGTAGTAGTTCTCCACGCGCCGCTCGGTCGCGAGGCCGTTGTCGTCCCAGCCCATCGGGTAGAAGACGTCGCGGCCGCGCATGCGCTGGTACCGGGCGATGCAGTCGGTCTGGACGTACCCGAAGACGCTGCCCATGTGCAGCGCGCCAGAGACGGTCGGGGGAGGGGTGTCGATGGCGAAGACGTCGGACCGCGGCTTCGTCCGGTCGAACCGGTAGACGCCCTCGCGCTCCCAGCGATCGATCCACCGGAGCTCGATGTCGTCCACGGTCGGTCGCTCGGGGACCGCCTCCAGGGACGGTCGACCCGGGTCGTCGGCCATACCGTCATTACATTAGACAGATGCTGCGGCTGCACGACTCGTCGGTCGGCCGCGTCGTCGACGTCCTGCCGCGCGATCCCGGCCGCATCGCGATGTACATCTGCGGGCCCACCGTCTACGAGCTCCCGCACATCGGCCACGGCCGCGCGGTGCTCACATGGGACGTCCTTCGCCGGTGGCTCACGTTCCGCGGGCTCGACGTGCGCCACGTCGCCAACGTCACCGACGTCGACGACCACATCATCGACCGGGCGTCCGCCGAGGGGCGCACCGAGCCCGAGGTCGCCGCCGAGTACGAAGCGGCGTGGTGGGCGGCGATGGACGGGCTCGGCGCGCTGCGGCCGCACGTCGTGCCGCACGCGACCGAGTACATCCAGAAGATGGTGGTGACCGTCGGGGCGCTGCTCGAGTCCGGTCACGCCTACCGGACCGACGACGGGGTCTACCTCGACACCTCGACGGTCCCGGACTACGGCCTCCTCGCAGGCCAGCCGCTCGAGACGCTCCGGGCTGGCGCGCGCGTGGAGGTGATCGGGCAGAAGCGAGCCCCGATCGACTTCGCGCTCTGGAAGGCGGCGAAGCCCGGCGAGCCGAGCTGGGACGCCCCGTTCGGCGCCGGGCGGCCGGGGTGGCACACCGAGTGCGTGGTCATGTCGCTGGAGCTGCTCGGGGAAGGGTTCGACCTGCACGGCGGCGGCCAGGACCTCCGGTTCCCGCACCACGAGAACGAGCGGGCTCAGGCGGTCGCGCTCTCGAGGTCCTTCGCGCGGCACTGGATGCACCACGGGTTCGTGGAGATCGGCGGCGAGAAGATGTCCCGCTCGCTCAGGAACTTCACGACCCTCACCGACCTGCTCGCACGGTCGGACCCGCGCGCGTACCGGCTGCTCGTGCTCCGCGCCCACTATCGCGGGCCGTTCGAGGTCACCGAGGCGACGATCGCCGACGCCGAGCGAGGGCTCGCGCGGCTCGACGCGCTGGCCCGGCGGTTCGGCCTTCCCGCGATCGATGTCACGACCCCGCTCGTCCGGGGTGAGCAGCCGGGGCTCGAGCGCCACGCCGCGGACGTGGTCTCCTTCGGCGAGGCGATGGACGACGATCTCGACACACCGCGGGCGACCGCCCTGCTGTTCGAGCTCACGACGCGCGCCAACACGCAGGCGGACGCCGGCGACGACGACGCGGCACGGGCGACGGCGGGCGTGGTCGGCGTGCTGGCCGCGTCGGTCGGGCTCTCGCTCCAGGGCGGCAGCGCGCCGCTCGGCGAGTGGGCGGAGGCGGTCGCCGCGGACCGCGACGCCGCGAGGAGCCGGGGCGACTTCGCGGCGGCCGACGAGCTGCGCGACCAGCTCGTCGAGGCGGGGTACCTGGTCGAGGACACCCCCGCCGGGACCCGGGTCGTGCCGCGCTGAGGGGGATCGTTACCGGCCGGTAACCTAGTGCCCGACGCGGGCTCCGTCCCCGCCGACGAGATCCCCCGGAGGCACCGATGCCAGAGTTCTCCCTCGAGCTCAACGAGGACCAGCGGACCCTGCGCGGGTGGGTGCACGAGTTCGCCGAGCAGGTGGTGCGCCCCGTCGCCCACGAGTGGGACGAGCGGGAGGAGACGCCCTGGCCGGTGATCGAGGAGGCGGCGAAGGTCGGCATGTACGACCTCGAGTTCGTCGCGACCACCTTCGCGGACCCGACGGGGCTGTCGATGGCGATCACCTTCGAGGAGATGTCGTGGGGGGATGCGGGGATCTGCCTCGCGATCTTCGGCTCGACCCTGGCGGTGGCGGGGATCATGAACGCGGGCACGCCGGAGCAGCAGATGGAGTGGATCCCGCAGTGCTTCGGGACGCCCGGTGATCTCAAGCTCGCCGCGTTCGGCGTCTCCGAGCCGGACGCGGGCTCGGACGTCTCGAGCCTGAAGACCCGCGCGGTCTACGACGAGGCCGCCGACGAGTGGGTGCTCAACGGCACCAAGACCTGGATCACCAACGGCGGGCTCGCCAACCTCCACGTGATCGTGGCGTCGGTCGACCCGACCCTCGGCTCGCGTGGGCAGGCGAGCTTCGTCGTCCCTGAGGGGACGAAGGGGATCTCGCAGGGCCGCAAGTTCCAGAAGATGGGCATCCGGGCGAGCCACACCGCGGAGGTCCTGCTCGAGGAGTGCCGTGTCCCGGGCCGCAACCTCCTCGGGGGCAAGGAGAAGCTCGATGCGCGGCTCGCACGCGCCCGCGAGGGCCGGTCGTCATCGACGCAGACGGCCATGGCGACGTTCGAGGCGTCGCGGCCGCTGATCGGCGCCCAGGCGATCGGCATCGCCCGGGCGGCCTACGAGTACGCGCTCGCGTACGCCAAGGAGCGGGTCCAGTTCGGCCGCGCGATCATCCAGAACCAGGCGATCGCGTTCAAGCTCGCCGACATGCGCACCCAGATCGACGCGGCCCGGCTGCTCGTGTGGCGCGCGGCGTGGATGGCCGCGACGAGGACGCCGTTCTCAGCGGGCGAGGGCTCGATGTCCAAGCTCCACGCTGGGGAGACCGCGGTCAGGGTGACCGACGAGGCGATCCAGATCCTCGGCGGCGCGGGGTACGTCCGTGACCACCCGGTCGAGCAGTGGCACCGGGACGCGAAGATCTACACGATCTTCGAGGGCACCTCGGAGATCCAGCGGCTCATCATCGCGCGGGCGGTCTCTGGCGTGCACATCGCGTAGCGCCTCAGCCGGTTTGTCCCAATAAATCGCTCAGATGAATGAAAAACTGGGTATGCTCCGCCGGTGGACTTCGCTCGACCTGTCGAGTCGCTGGTGCCGGGCGTACAGGGCCGGATCCTGTCGGTTCTCGCAAGCACGGACGCCGAGCTGACGATGCGGACCGTTGCTTCGCTCGCTGGCGCGAGCCAGAACAGGACCTCAGAGCTCCTCAGCAACCTCGCTGCGCTCGGCGTCGTGGAGCGGCGCGAAGCGGGCTCGGCGTCAATGGTGCGACTCTCGACCACCAACCTGGTTGGCCGATGGGTTCGCGAGCTCGCGTCGATCACCGACGCAGTGCTCGTCGAGATGCGCCACCTGGCCAGTGAGATCACGCCTCAGCCCCAATGCCTCGCCGTCTTCGGTTCGTTCGTGCGCAGGGTCGCTACCGGGGAGAGCGACATCGACGTGGTCGCAGTCGTCGACGAACAGGCAGGTCAATCTCGCGAGCTCTCAGAATCACTAGCGGGATGGTGTGACCGCGTTGCCCAGCTCACAGGGAACACCGTGAGCCTCCTGACCGTCGAGGACTCGCAGCTCGTCGAATGGATCGGACAGGGACAGCCGGTGTGGGTGAAGATCGTTGAGGAGGGGGAGGTTCTGACCGGCGGTTGGCCCCAGGGAGCGGTTGCAGCGTGACTGGTCGGGAGGGCAAGACCAGGCCCGCAAGCGTTGTTGACGCGAGTGCCTTCCTCAGCAAGGCCAACGAGTTTCTCACCGCGGCACACGATTCGTTGTCTCATAAGAACTACGTCGCGACGACCGGCAACGCCGTGCACGCTGGCATTGCGGCGGCCGATGCGATCACCGCGGCTCGGGCGGGTCAGGTCTGGAAGGGAGAACACTCTCAGTCAGCTGGATACCTCAAGAGCACCGGAGGAGCTGACGGGCGTAGGGGTGCCCCACATCTCGAAAGGCTGATCCCGCTGAAGAACCGAGCCGAGTACGACCCCCGACCGGTGTCCGCGACCGACGCGAAGGCCGCGGTCAAGGCTGCAAGCAGACTCGTTGAGGTCGCCGACTTGGCTGTGGCCGCGGTGGCGAATCGTGGGTGACGACCCGTCCAGCTTCCTCTGTCCCTACTCCTGTCCCTGCAACCCCAGATGTCGGGGCAAGACCGACCGGACTCGACGGACGATCCGCCAGACGCCGGAGGACGATGCGGGCTGAGCGGACGATCTTCGAGGGCACCTCGGAGATCCAGCGGCTCATCATCGCGCGGGCGATCTCGGGC
>Ga0318564_10000180_pt1 | contig 16060 bp, 15 predicted proteins | sample GRESIP066b5f20_FD_203479 | JGI IMG/M metagenome (GOLD analysis project Ga0318564, IMG submission 203479) | Tropical soil microbial communities from Luquillo Experimental Forest, Puerto Rico - GRE.SIPMG.066b5f20 | ecosystem: Environmental > Terrestrial > Soil > Tropical forest > Bulk soil...
GTTCAGGTACTTGTACGTGCACCATGCGGCGAAGTCGGGTCCCCACTCGTGCAGCAGGAGCTCGACGTTCCCGGCCGCGTGCGCGAGGTCCCAGCCGACGGTCACGCCGAGGCGCCTCGCCGCCGACGTGATCACCTCCATCTCGAAGAGCTGGCCGGTCTTGTAGTTGATCCCCGGGAGGAGCAGGAGCGCCGTCGCGTCCGCCTCGCGCTCGAGGTGCGCGACGACGTCCTCGGTCCGGAGCAGCCGCTCGCCCTCGCGCGGGCGGAGCCGGACCACGGCCTCGTCGGGATCGAACCCGCGGAACCGCGCGTGGCTCGCCACCGCGTAGCCGTCCGAGGGGAACACGTCGTCCTCGATCACGATCCGGTGCCGCGCCCCGGTCGGGCGGTAGAAGGTCGCCAGCAGGAGGTGGAGGTTGACCGTCAGCGAGTTCATCACGACGGTCTCGTCCTCGAGGGCGCCGACGACACGGGCCATCGGCCCGCGCAGCCCGACGTGGTACTCCCCCCACCCGCGGCGAGCCGAGGTGTGCCCGCCGACCGCCAGAGTCGCCCAGTCCTCCAGCTCGTGGCGCACGTCCCGCTCGGCCTCGACCGGCTGGGGCCCGAGCGAGTCCCCCGCGAGGTAGGCGAGCTCGGGGTACCCCGAGCTCGTGTCGTCCTTCGGGATGACGAACAGCTCCCGGACGAGCCCCGCCCGGTCGGCCGCGTCCCTCGCGAGCGCGCCGCGCTCGAGCTCGCGGATCTTCGTCACGTCCCCACCCCCCTCGTCTCGCGGTAGAGCCCGACGAGGGCGTCGAGCGTCGGCTGGTCGAGGTCCTCGGGCCCGACCCGACCGGTCGCCGTGAGCACCGCCCGCACCTGGTCGAGGTACGCGTCGCACCCGTCGCACGCCGCGAGGTGCCGCTCGTAGGCGCGGCGGACCCGGCGCGGCAGCGCGCCCTCCAGGTACTCGGTCGCGAGCTCGACCGCCTCCTGACAGACCAGGCTCCTCGTCAGCACGCTCATCGCGACCCTCCTCGCGCGAGGTCCTCCAGCGCCGCGCGGACCCTCGCGCGGCCGCGGTGCAGGATCACGCGCACGTTGCCCTCGCTCAGCCCGAGCAGCGCCGAGACCTCGTAGGTGGACAGTCCCTGGACGTCCCGGAGCGTTACGACGGCCTGCTGCGGCTCGGGGAGCTCGCGGATCGCCCTGTGCACCGAGGCGGCCACCGACGCGTCGTCGAGGTGGCGCTCCACGAGGTCCGTGAACGGCACCGGCGGGTCCGCCCACGCGCCGCGCGCGTCGAACCGCGACGCGTCCACGGTCGGGACCACGACGGTCGGGTCCACGGGGACCTGTCGACGGTCCCGGCTCCCGGCGGTGCGGGCGCGGTTCACGAGGATCTTGAAGAGCCAGGTCTTGAACGTGGACCGGCCCTCGAAGCGGTGGACGCCCCTCAGGACGGCGATCCAGGTGTCCTGGGCGGCGTCCTCGGCCGCGGCATCGCTCTCGACGTGGTAGCGCGCGACCCTGACGAGCGAGGTGTGGTACCGCCCGACGAGCTCGCGGAACGCCCCCTCGTCCCCGACGAGCACCTTCTCGAGGAGGTCCTCGTCGTCCACGATCGCAGCGTACAGCCGACCGCGATTCCGACCGCTGTCGACGCCCGTGGCGTGGGTAGTCTCGCGGCGACGAGGGGGGCACCGGTGGCGGACGACGTCGAGCTGCACGAGCTGAGCGGCGCCGAGCTCGCAGCCCGGCTGCGCGACGGCACGACGACGTCGCGTGCGGTCGTCGACGCGCTGCTCGCGCGCATCGCGTCGATCGACGCGGAGGGGACCGACGTCGCGCTCCGCTCGATCCTCGCCGTCGCGCCGGACGCGGTGGCCCAGGCCGACGCCGCTGACGCCGCGCGGGCTCGTGGCACGGCCTCCGGCCCGCTCCACGGCGTGCCGGTCGTCGTGAAGGACAACGTCGAGGCGCTCGGGCTCCCCGGCACCGCCGGGGCGACGTCGCTCCTCGGCCGTCCCGTCGCGCACGACGCGCCGATCGTCGCGCGCCTCCGCGGCGCCGGGGCCATCGTGCTCGCCGCGACGAACCTCTCGCAGTGGGCGAACATCCGGTCCCCCCGCTCGACGAGCGGGTGGTCCGCGGTCGGCGGGCTGACCGTCAACCCGTACGCGCTCGACCGCAGCGCCGGCGGCTCCTCGTCGGGGTCCGGGGCGGCGGTCGCGGCGCGCCTCGCACCGCTCGCCGTCGGGACCGAGACCGACGGGTCCATCACGTGCCCGGCCTCCGTCACCGGCGTCGCCGGGCTCAAGCCCGCCGTCGGGGCGATCCCCGCCACCCAGGTCGTCCCGATCTCGCAGAGCCAGGACAGCCCGGGCCCGATGGCGCGCACGGTCGAGGACGTCGCCCTGCTCTACGAGGTCCTCGGCGACGTCCGGGGCGCCGCCGCTCGCGCCGCCGCGGGTGCGGCGGGGCTGCGGATCGGGGTGGCGACCACGCTGCTCACCCAGCACCCCGGGACCGACGCCGCGTTCGCCCAGGCGGTCCGCTGGCTCGAGAAGGCCGGCGCCACCGTCACGGACGTCCCGTACCCGAGGGCGGGGGACGACGTCGACGAGGACGAGCTCACGGTGCTGCTCTGCGAGCTCTGCGACGACCTGTCGGCGTACCTCGCGTCGCGCGGCGGCGACGGGCCGCGCTCGCTCGCCGAGGTGATCGCCCACGAGGACGCGCACGCCGACGTGGAGCAGCGCCACTTCGGCCACGAGCTCCTCGAGCAGGCGCTGGCGACCGGCGGGCGGCGCGCCGAGGGGTACGCGCCGGCGCGGGAGCGCAACGTCGCCTGGGCGATCTCGACGTGCCTCGAGCCGGCCCTCGCCGACGTCGAGTGCGTCATCGCCCCCTCCTACGGGCCGGCGTGGAAGAACGACCTCACGCTCGGCGGCCACCCGGCCGCGTACTCGGGGATCTGCAGCGCGCCGGCCATCGCCGGGTGGCCGATCGCGACGGTGCCGATGGGGCTCGTCGAGGGGCTGCCGGTCGGGCTCGGGATCGTGGGGCGCCCCGGCGCCGAGCCGGTGCTGCTCGCCGCCGCCGCGGGGCTCGAGCGCGAGGCCGGGCTCGTCGCCGACGGCGCGCTCGTGCCCTCGTTCGCCGCGCCGCGGCGCTCCTGACGCCACACGTCGGGACCGGCGGGGAATAGCCTGCGCGCTGGAGGCGTTCACCACACCATGCCTGCCGTCACCGTCGAGGACCTCACCACGCTTCCGCGCGTCGCGCGACCTGAGGAGGGCTCGTCGCCGCGGCCCGTGCGCGCGGTCGTGACCGCGCCGCACGGCACGGAGGGCGAGGGGTTCCCGGTGCGCCGCGCGTTCCACGGTGTGCCGCTCGACGCCCTCGACCCGTTCGTGCACATGGACCAGATGGGCGAGGTGCTCTACGCGCCCGGCGAGCCGAAGGGCACGCCGTGGCACCCCCACCGCGGGTTCGAGACGGTCACCTACATGATCGACGGCACCTTCCAGCACCGTGACTCGATCGGTGGCGGCGGGCTGATCGAGAACGGCGGGACGCAGTGGATGACGGCCGGCTCGGGGATCCTGCACATCGAGCGCCCGCCCGAGGCGCTCGTGGCGTCGGGCGGTCTCTTCCACGGGATCCAGCTGTGGGTCAACCTGCCGTCCCGGGACAAGATGGTGGACCCGCGGTACCAGGACATCACGCCCGGCGCCGTCGCGCTCCTCGCGTCCCCGGACGGCGGCGCGCTCGTCCGCGTGATCGCCGGCCGCGTCGCCGGCGTCGACGGCCCAGGGGTCACGCACACGCCGATCGCCATGGTGCACGCCACGCTCGCGCCCGGCGCCAGGCTCGAGCTCCCGTGGGACCCGCGCCACAACGCGCTCGTCTACGTGCTGGCCGGCCGTGGCACCGTCGGGGAGGCCGCCCAGCCGATCGAGGAGGGCCAGCTCGCCGTCCTCGGCGACGGCGGCCACATCGTGGCGGAGGCGCACCCCCGTGGCGACGCGCGCGCGAGCGACCTCGACCTGCTGGTGCTCGGCGGCACGCCGATCGGCGAGCCGGTCGCCCACTACGGCCCGTTCGTCATGAACACGCGCGCCGAGCTGCAGCAGGCGTTCGAGGACTACCAGGCCGGCAGGCTCGGCACGATCCCGGCCGACGAGCGCCGCTGACCGGCCCTCAGGCCGGGGGCTCCCGGTGCAGGAGGAAGGTCCCGGTGGCCCTGGAGACGAGCGCCCCCTCCGTGTCGCGGACGGCCGCCTCGGCGTAGGCGACCTGGCGCGCGAGCCGGGTGACCTCGCCGCGGACCCGGTACGACGACCCGAGCGCCGCCGGGCGCATCGTCTCGCACTTGAGCTCGAGCGTCCCCTTCGTCCGGTCGCGCCCCGCGAGCGCGGCGTTGATCGCGAAGTTCATCGCCGCGTCGAGCACCACCGCGTGCACGCCGGCCTGCACCGTGCCGTGGGGGTTGCACGCGAGCTCGGTCGGCACGAGCGCGCCGTCCACCCAGCCGAGGTCCTCGCCGTCGACGCCGTAGCGGTCGAGCGACGCGCCGATCCCGGTCAGCAGCGGCATCCCGCCGTCGCCGAGCCAGCGACCCATGTCGCGGCGCCCGTCCGTCACGCGCGAAGCGTACGGCTCCGCGGTGGTGCGTGACCGCACGCGTACGCTTTCGCCCATCATCGGGACCCGCGAGCCGCCACGGCGCCGACACCGCCACGGACAGGTCGGGGCGTCGCTCGTCGGCCTGCTCGCCGTGCTCGTGATCCTCGGCGGTATCGGCGCGATCGCCGCGCTCTCCGTGCAGAAGGCCACGCCCACGCTCCCGACGCTGCCGACCACGCCTACGACCGGGCAGGACACGACGACCACCTCGGGCGGGTCGACGATCCCGCTCGCGGCGCTCCGCGCCGCGTGCGTCGCCAACGTCGAGGCCGTCATCACCGCGGCGCAGGAGTACGCCATCGCCAACGCGGGCGCGACCCCGCCTGGGGGCGCCGGGTGGGCGACAGCGGGTGCGCACGGCGGGCCGTACCTCCAGGCCTGGCCGGTCTCCGCTGCCTACGCCATCGCCTGGAACGGCCGCACCGTCGTCGTGCACGCGCGCCACGGCCGCGTCGCCGTCGGCTCCGCCGGCACGTCGTCGCCCCCGACGGGGTGCTACGGGGTCTAGCGAGGGCCGCACCGCTGCAGCGCGGGTACTCTGCAGCACGCCGGAGAGTCCAAGGGAGGCCCCATGGCAACCGCCGTCATCGTGGACGCAGTGCGCACGCCCGGAGGCAAGCGCAACGGGAAGCTGCGCAACTGGCACTGCGTCGACCTCGCGTCCGAGTCGCTGAGGGCCCTCCAGGCGCGCAACGACCTCGACCCGGCGCTCGTCGACGACGTCGTCTGCGGGTGCGTGATGCAGGTCGGCGAGCAGTCGCTCAACATCGGCCGCAACGCGGTGCTCGCGGCGGGGTGGCCCGAGTCGGTCCCGGCCACGACCGTCGACCGCCAGTGCGGGAGCTCCCAGCAGTCGATGCACTTCGCCGCCCAGGGCGTGATCGCCGGCGCGTACGACGTGGTCGTGGCCATGGGGGTCGAGGGGATGACCCGGACCCCGATGGGCTCGTCGGTCGTCCGCGAGATCGGGTTCCCGTTCGGGCCGCGCGTGATGGCGCGGTACGCGCCGGTCGGGGGGCTCGTGAGCCAGGGGATCGGCGCCGAGATGATCGCCGACCAGTGGGGGATCTCGCGGGAGGAGCTGGACCAGTTCGGCCTGCGGAGCCACCAGCGCGCAGCCCGGGCGACCGCCGAGGGGCGGTTCGAGCGCGAGCTCATCGGGCTCGCGGTCCGCGACGACGACGGCCAGGACACCGACGAGCAGATGACGACCGACGAGGGCATCCGCCCGGACAGCTCGCTCGAGGCGCTGGCCAAGCTCAAGCCGGCGTTCAGGGAGGACGGCAAGGTCACGGCCGGCAACTCCTCGCAGATCACCGATGGGTCCTCGGCGCTGCTCATCATGAGCGAGGAGCGCGCGAGCGCCCTCGGGTACACGCCGCGCGCACGGTTCGTCGCGTTCTCGCTCGCCGGCGTCGACCCCGTCACCATGCTCACCGGCCCGATCCCCGCCACGACCAAGGTGCTCGAGCGGGCCGGGCTCACCCTCGACGAGATCGACCTCGTCGAGATCAACGAGGCGTTCGCATCGGTCGTGCTCGCGTGGGAGAAGGAGCACAAGCCCGACATGGAGCGCGTGAACGTGAACGGGGGCGCGATCGCCCTCGGCCACCCGCTCGGGGCCTCGGGCACCAAGCTCGCGGCCACGCTCCTCAACGAGCTCGAGCGCACCCGCGGTCGCTACGGCCTCCAGACCATGTGCGAGGGCGGCGGGCTCGCGAACGCGACGGTGATCGAGCGGCTCGGCTGAGCGCGACCCCCGGCTCAGCGGAGCCGGGTCAGCATGGCGAACCCCGCGATGATCGCGACCAGCCCGGACGCGAGGTACCACGGGCTCACCGCACCGGGCAGGAACGAGAGGTAGTTCCCGACCAGGAGGAGCACGCCGAGGCAGAGCAGCCCGATGCAGAGCGGGCCGTACCACGCCGCCGAGGTCCGCGTGTCCTTCGGGATCGGCCGCGTGTACCGGCCGGTCGCCTCCGCCGGCATGTACCGGCCGGTCGTCGACCCGCGGTGCGTGCGCCCCGCCTTCTGGGTCTTCGCCATGGCCGCGCATGCTACCGCGACCGGTCGAGCGACCCCCGGCGTCGGTACGATCGCGCCGCGGAAGGAGCGTCGTGGGCCCGCGGATCGTCGTCGTCGACAACTACGACTCGTTCACCTACAACCTGGTGCAGGCGCTCGGCGAGCTCGGCTGCGAGCTCGTCGTCCGGCGCAACGACGCGGTGGACGTCGACGGGGTCGTGGCGCTCGGGCCCGACGCCGTCGTGCTCTCGCCGGGACCCGGCCGCCCCGAGGACGCGGGCGTGACCGAGGCGGTGGTCGCGGCGCTCGCCGGGACCGTCCCGATCCTCGGGGTCTGCCTCGGCCACCAGGCGATCTGCCGGGTCTACGGCGCCACGATCACCGCGGCCGACGAGGTAGTCCACGGCAAGCCGAGCGACGTCCACCACCACGGGACCGGCCTCTACGCAGGCGTGCCCGACCCGTTCTCCGCCGGCCGGTACCACTCGCTCGTGGCCGACCCGGCCTCGCTGCCCGACGAGCTCGAGGTGGTCGCGTGGACCGACGACGTCGTCATGGGCGTCGCCCACCGGTCCGTCCGCGTCCACGGGGTGCAGTTCCACCCCGAGAGCGTGCTCACGGCCGAGGGGCCGCGGGTGCTGCGGAACTTCGTCGAGGCGATCTAGCCGGTCGCGTGCCCGTGGCCGCGCTGGTGGCCGGGCGGGACGCCGTCGTTCCCGTTGTTGTTGCCCTGGGCGCCCGAGTTGCCCGCCACGCACCCGACGTTGAAGGTGACCGGGGAGCCCAGCTTCACCATGGTGCCGCCGGTCGGGTTCTGCGAGACCACGGTCCCCGTCGAGGTCTCACCGGGCGGGCAGGAGGTGTTCGGCTGCGGGGAGAGCCCCGCGCTGCTGATGGCGTTCGTCGCCTGCTGGACGGTGTAGGTGATCACGTTCGGGACCTGGACCGGGCACGGCCCCGACGAGACGGTGAGGGCGACCGGCGCGTTCCCCGTGACGAGCGTCCCCGGCGGCGGGCTCGTCGCGGCGACCAGGTGCACGGCGTAGCCGTTCGAGCACGCGGTCGTCTGGGACCCGACGCGCAGCCCGTAGCTGCCGAGGGTCGACGCGGCCGCGACCTGCGACATCCCCCGCACGTCGGGGAGCCCGAACTGCCCGGTGCTGGTGAGGAGCGTCAGCGTGACGCTCGTCCCCGAGGTCACCTTGGTCCCCGGTCCGATGCTCTGGGCGAGGACGGACCCCGGGATGACGGGGTTGTGCCAGACCGCCACGTACCGCGGCGTCCAGTTCAGCTTCACCTGGTGCAGCGCGGCCGTCGCGCTAGAGAGCGGCTGGCCGACGACGTTCGGGACCTGCACCATCGCCGGCGGCCCGGACGAGATGACGAGGGTGACCTCCGAGCCGGGCGCGACCGGGGTGTTCGCCGGCGGCACCGTCCGGATCACCACGTTCGCCTGGTAGGCGGGGTTGGCGTCGGGCTCGAGGTGCCTGAGGGGCTTCAGCCCCTCGTTCGAGAGCGTCGTGGCCGCCGCGTCCGCGGTCTGCCCGGCGAGGTTCGGGATCGTGATCGTGCTCGCGCCCGAGAGGCTCCGCCACGCGAGCAGGCCGACGATGACGAGCGCGGCCACGAGCCCGAGGACGATCCAGGTCGTGCGCGCCGACGGCGGACGGCGCATCACCGCGTCCGCGTCGTCGTCGCCGCCCTCGTCTCGAGGCGCGGGCGGGGGCGGCGAGGTCGGCGGCGCGGCGACCGGGACGACGGCCGGCACCACGAGCGTCGTGTCGCGCGCCGGCAGCGTGGAGGTCGCGGTCGCGCCCATGACCGAGGTCGAGAGCACCGCGGCGGCGGACGCCGCGGCGGTCGCGAGGACCGGCTGGCCCTCGGTGAACCGGAGGAGGTCCGCCCGCAGGTCCTCGGCCGACTGGTACCGATCGGCCGGCGCCTTCTCGAGCGCGTGCATGGTGATCCGCTCGAGCGCCTCGGGGACCGCGGGGCTCAGGTCCCGGAGCATCGGCGGGGCGTTGCGGACGTGCATCGACGCGACGGCGACCGGCGAGTCGCCGACGAACGGTGTGCGGCCGGCGAGCATCTCGAACAGCACGACGCCGAGCGAGTAGAGGTCGCTGCGGCCGTCGACGACGACGCCCTCCGCCTGCTCGGGCGAGAAGTACGCGGCGGTGCCCATCACGGACCCCGCCATGGTCAACCCCTCCTCGGTGCTCACGGCCTGGGCGATCCCGAAGTCGGTGACCTTGACCTGGCCCTCGTCGGTGAGCAGCACGTTGCCGGGCTTGATGTCGCGGTGGACGACCCCGTGCCGGTGCGCGTAGGCGAGCGCCGAGGCCACCTCGGCGGCGATCGTCGCGGCGCGCGTGGCGGGGAGGGTCCGCTCGGCGCGCAGCGCCGTGGCGAGGGAGGTCCCCGTGACGAGCTCCATCGCGATGAAGTGCGACCCCTCGTCCTCCCCCCAGTCATAGACCGCGACGATGTTCGGGTGCGAGAGGTTGGCGGCCGCCTGCGCCTCCCGCCGGAACCGCTCGACGAACGCGCGGTCGATCGAGAGCTCCGGGAAGAGCACCTTGAGCGCGACGTGCCGGCCGAGCCGCGTGTCGAGGGCGCGGTAGACCTGCGCCATCCCGCCGCGCGCGATGAGGTGGGTGACCTCGTAGCGCCCGGAGAACGTGCGCGGCGCGACCACGGGTTCCATCAGCGGCCGAGCCTACGCGGGCCACCCAACGGCGCCCTGGGAGAGGTCATCGCGGGCACGTCGTCGGCGTCCCCGCGGGTGGCTGCTTCGCGTCGAGGGCGAGGGCGCCCTCGATCACGCACTTCACGATCGGGCCCGCGACCGTCGCGCCCCAGTCGAAGTTCGACTGGTTCGGCACGACGACCGCGACCGCGACGACCGGCCGGCTGGCGGGCGCGAACGCGATCATCCAGTCGTCCGTGTGGAGGTTGACCGACGTGAGGCTGGTCTGCGCGGTGCCGGTCTTGGCCGCCACCTCGTCCTGGGGGAGGAACCCGACGCCCGACGCGGTCCCGTTCGTGACCACGGCCCGCATCAGCGCGGTGACGTTGGCTGCCATCTGCGGCCCCAGCGGGTGGTGCCACGCGTATGGCCGGTACCGGAGGACGAGGTTGCCCTGCGCGTCGAGGATCTCGCGGAGGAAGTGGGGGGCCATGATCTTGCCGCCGTCGGCGATCCCCGCGGCGACGAGCGCACCCTGCAGCGCGGTCGAGCGCACGTTCTGCTGGCCGATCGCCGAGTACGCGAGCGCGGGCGGCCCGCCGTTGGCCGGCGAGAAGAACGAGATCGGCGGGAAGTAGGACGGGAGGACCGCCCGGTTCCCGGCCACGTCGCCGAGGTCGAGCGGCGGCGTCGCGTTGTACCCCTCCTGGTCCGCCTGGTTGTGCAGGAACGTGCCCCCGAGCAGGATGCCGAGCTGCCCGTACCCGGGGTCGCACGACTCGGGCAGCATGCTCTGGATGGTCCCGCCGCACGCGCCGAAGCCCGAGTTGTAGAGCGGGATGCTCGAGTACGGCTCGAGGCTCAGGTGGTTCGCGGGCCCCCACGAGTAGCTCGCGAGCGACGGCTCGTACCGGTAGATCGCCGAGGTCGTGATGACCTTGAACGTCGACCCCGGCGGGAACGTCTCCTGGGTGGCGACGTTGCCGAGCGGCGGGAAGTGGTTGGCGTCGTCGGTCGTGTACCGCTTCCACGCGGCCGCCTCGATCGGGAAGCATCCGCACGAAGCGCTGTAGTAGGTGGACGTGAGCGGGGCGGGGTTGTAGGTCGGGTTCGAGTATATCGCGAGCACCGAGCCGTCCCGCGGGTCGATCGCGACCACCGCCCCGTCGCGACCGGCGAGCGAACGTGCCGCGACCTGCTGGAGCGCGACCTGGAGCGAGAGGAAGACGTTGTCCGCCGAGTGCACCGGCGAGATCAGCTGCCCGAGCGAGCGCGCGGGCTGCTGGTGCGAGACGAGGAACCGGTTGTACGCGTACTCGGTGGCGCCGGTGCCGAAGTTGATCGAGCTGTACCCGACCACGTCCGAGGTGAGCGCCCCGAGCGGGTAGCTCCGTCGGTACGGGTACTCGAGCAGCCCGGTCGGGATCGAGCGCGCCAGCACGACGCCGCCGGCGCCGAGGATCTGGCCGCGGGGGTAGATCCTGCTCGCGTCGGCGATCCTCGGGTTGTTGGCCGAGCTGTTGAGGGCGCTCGCCCGGTGGACCTGGACGAACCAGGCCTGGGCGAGGACGACCCCGAACAGCGCCACGATGATCACCGTGAGCCCGGTGATGCGGCCTCTCATCATCTCAGGTCCCTCCCGTGATCGGCGCGGTCGTGGTCGACGTCCCCGTCGAGGTGTGGCCGTGCAGCTGGCGCCACTGCCCGTGCATGTTGGCGACGAGCCGCTCGGCGTCGCGGAGCGACGGCTCGCTCACCCCGGAGCGAAGCGCCGATCGCGCGCTGACGGGGACCTGGTGCACCCCGAACCGCTCGGTGACGACGACGCGCTGGGGCCACCAGAGGAACCCGCCGGGCTGGCCCTGGAGGATGACGACCCGATCGCCCCTCACCGTCACCACGTAGTTCTCGGTCCCGTACCAGCGAAGCACGGCGAACCCCACGACGAGGACCCCGACGAGCGCGAGCAGGAACAGCGTGCCACGGAAGCTGACCCACTTGTTGTACGCCCGCCGCGCCCGGCGGTCCTCTCGACGACGGCGGCGGCGCTCCCGAGACGTGAGGACCGGGCGGACCGCGAGGGTCGGTCCCGAGGGGAGGACGCTCGTGACCCGGTGGGTCGCAGAGGTGGAGGCCACCGCGCCGACCGTCGTCGTGGTGGCTGCGGAGGGTGCGACCGACGACGTGACGAGCGAGCCCGTCGAGGACGAGCCGCCACCCGCGGCCACAGGGACCACGGCTGCTGCGTCCACGCTGACCCGCTCGGGCTCGGGCGCGATCACGTCGGCCACGACGGCGGTGATGTTGTCGAGCCCGCCGTGCGCGTTCGCCGCCGCGACGAGCGCGCGGGCGGCGTCGGACGGCCCGCCGACCGCGAGCATCGAGCGGATGGCCTCGTCGTCGAGCTCGTTGCTCAGCCCGTCGCTGCACAGCAGGACCCGGTCCCCCTCCTCCGGCTCGATCTCGATGAGGTCGGGCTCGACGTCGCGCTCCACCCCGAGCGCCCTCGTGAGCACGTGGCGGCCGGGGTGCTCGGCGCCCTCGTCCTCCTCGAGGCGGCCGAGGCGCACGAGCTCCGCGGCGACCGAGTGGTCCTCGGTGAGCTGGCTCAGCGAGCCGTCGCGCAGCAGGTACGCCCGCGAGTCGCCCACGTTCACGAGCAGGAGCCGCGGGGCGGGGTCGACGACCGCGAGCGCGACGAGGGTCGTGCCCATCCCCTCGAGGCCGGGCTCGACGCCGCGCTCGTAGATCTGCCGGTTGGCATCGGCCACCGCGTCGCGGAGCCCGTCGGCGGACCGGTCGTCTGCGAACCGATCCCCAACGACGTCGGCGGCGATCTGGGCGGCGACCTCGCCCCCCGCGTACCCGCCCATCCCGTCGGCGATGAGGACCAGGTCGTCCTCGACGAGGAACGTGTCCTGGTTCTGCGTGCGGACCTGCCCGGGGTCGGTGATGCCCGACGCGACGAGGGTCGTCATCGGACGACCTCGAAGACGAACCCCCCGATCTGCACCACGTCACCACGCTTGAGCCGTGTGGGCGCTGCGATCGGCCGCTCGTTCACGTACGTGCCGTTGGTCGACCCGAGGTCGCTCAGCACGAGCCCGTCGGTCCCGTACTCGACGGCGGCGTGCCGGCTCGAGACGAACGCGTCCTCGAGCACCAGGTCGCTCGAGGGGCCGCGGCCGATCGCGAGGTGCGAGCCGAGCTCCACGCGCTCGCCGAACCGCGCGTCAGGCTCGATGAACTCGAGCGCGAACCGTCGGTTCCGCCGCCGGGTGACCCTCGGCGAGGCGGCGTCCCTCGGGGCGCGAGCCTGGACCGTCACCGCGCGGGCCACGCGCAGGAAGAAGAGGAAGATGACGACGATGACGAGCCACTGCAGCGGCCTGACGAGCGAACTGTAGTTCGTCGTCGCCCCTCGCAGGGCAGCAATCATCGGACCTCGACGCGGAGCCTCGTCGTGCCGACGGTCAGCTCGTCCCCCGGGTGGATCGAGGAGCGGGTGACCCGCCTGCCGTTCACGAACGTGCCGTTCGTCGACCCGAGGTCGGTCACCACCACGTCGCCGTCGTCGAGCGCGACCTGCGCGTGCCGACGCGAGACGTTGGTGTCGTCCAGCACGACGCCGCACCCCGGCAGCCGCCCGATCACGATCGGCCCCCCGCCGATCCCGATCGTCGTACCGTCCGGGAGCACGAGGCTCGGCGAGGTGTCGCCCTCGAAGAACGAGGCGACGATCTCCACCCGGCCGGCCTTCAGCCGCTTGGACTCGAAGAGCTCGACCTCGACGGGACCCGTGAACGCGTACCCCTCGTTGGCGGCGTGCTGCCGGGCGGACTCGGCGAGCTCGTGCACGAGCGCGTCGGTGAACCCCTCGAACCGCTCCAGGTCGGACCTCGAGATCGAGACCGCGAAGTGGTTGGGGGCGAGCAGCCCGCGCACCCCCACGCGGCGGCCCAGGTCCATCTCCCTGAGCATCCGGTGACTGATCTCGATGGGCTGCATCTGCCCACGGAACGGCATCGTCAGCGATCCTTCCACCAGCCGCTCGAGGCGGTCCTCAATCCCTCGAAGGCCCATGCCGGGCGGATTCTACTTTCCGCTCCTTCGCATCCCTCGCGTTCTGGGGGGCCAGCACGTGCTGGGGTAGGCTCCGCCGCTCCCTCGGGCGAGTGGCGGAATAGGCAGACGCGCAGGCTTCAGGTGCCTGTGTCCGCAAGGACGTGGGGGTTCAAGTCCCCCCTCGCCCACCGGCCGCCGACCGACCGCCGAGCGCGCAGCCGCGTGGACGCGTCGGCGCGGCGACCCCGGCAGTGGGGCCGCCGCGCCGTCCGCGCTGCGGGAGCAGCTCGAGGTCAGCGACGCGCGATCGCGCCGCTCCGTGGGTTGAGGAAGAGCGTCCGGGCGCGCGCGGCGCCGGTGCCCGTCTGGTCGAAGTCGAACATCGAGTTGAGGCTCCCGGCGACGTCGGCCGCCGAGCCGGGGATCTGCCCGAGGTGCCAGTTCCACTCGACGAACTTCGTGATCGACGACTGGTCCGACTGCACGTGGTCGACGAAGTTGGCCCTCGCCCACGGCGAGATCAGGAGCAGGGGCAGCCTGGGGCCGAGCCCGCAGCGTCCCTGCTCGTCGAGGATCGTCGTCGCGCCCGGCGCGGTGCAGCTCCCCGGGCCGCTGAGCGCGTCGGCCGGGGTCGACGAGGCGTTGGTCACACCCGGGAAGGCGTGGTCGTACCACCCGTCGGAGTCGTCGTAGGCGATGAAGATCGCGGTCGACGACCAGTCCGGGAGCGCCATGATCGAGTTGATCTCGTTCACGAGGAACGCCTGCTCGTCGATCGGGTCCGAGTAGCCCGCGTGCCCGTCCTGGAACCCGGGCGCCTTCACGAAGCTCACGGCCGGGAGCGCGCTCGCGGGGGTCGTCCCGTCGTGGATGGCCTCGACCAGCGCGTTGAACCACGTGAGGTCGTACTGGTGGTTCGCGGTGTCGAAGTGCCCGGGCGTGGCCGTGTCCGTCCCGACCGCGCTGAGCGAGGTGGGCGCCAGGTGGTGCGGGTTCGCGGTCGACGCGTAGTACTGGAACGGCTCGTGATGCGGGATGTAGTCCCCCTTGTTCCCCCACTGGCCGGTCCCACCGAGAGCGACACCGATCGGGTGCCTCGCGCCGCACGCCGCGCGACCGGTGACGTTCGTCGGGTCGTACGTCCCGACCGAGCTCGCCGGGCCGCTGTAGGCGACTGTCGGCGTGAACCCGCCCTCGAACCATCCCCAGCTGAGCCCGTGGCGGTTGAGCTGGTCGCCGACGTTCTCGCCGGACATGGCGGCGGAGTCGCGGCTCGAGCAGTCGTCGAAGTACGGCTGCGCGTCGCTGATGAGGGAGTACCCGCCGTCGCCGTCGCCCACGACGTCGGACTGCGCGCCCCTGACGAGGTTGTACGCGCCGTTCGTGTCACCGGAGACGAGGTTGATCGCTCCGGGCGATGACGGCCCGTAGGTCGTCCCGAAGGAGCTGTCGCTCATGGCGAAGTGCTGGGCGTAGTTCCACAGCGCCGAGACCGTGTTGCCGTCGTAGTAGTCCATGACGGTCGACGCCGTGCACGCCTGGCCGGTCGCGCTCGTCCCGGACCCGTTGCCGGTCGCCGACACGAACTGGTCCATCTTCCCGTTGTCGACCGCGGCCTGCTCGGCGGTGTAGTCGTGGTCCTGGTCACAGGTGAGCAGGTCGTTGAGGTTCGTCGGGTCCAGGCGCGCCGGGTTCACCCCGTTCGGGTTGCTCGTGCGAAGCGCCGGCGTGAGCCCGTCCACCCTCGGCGTGCCGAACCGCGCGTGGAAGGGGGTCCCGTCGGCGTTCGTCGCGTCGGGGTAGGTCCCGAAGTAGTGGTCGAACGAGACGTTCTCCTGGAAGATGACGACGACGTGCTTGATCGGCGATCGCGTGTCGGCGCCCGCCGGCCCGCCGGTGGCCAGGGCCACCGTGAGCGGGACCGCCGCCGCGCCGGCGAGCGCGCCCGCCGTGAGCATTCGGAGTGTTCGATTCACGTGCTCCTCCATCCGTGTGTCGATGGGGCGTGCGCCCCGTCGGGATGGTGGGGGGCCCCGATGACCGCCCGGCGACCCCCGGTTGGCGGCAACTTGACGAACCGATGAACCTTGCGGGGACGTCGTGCGACACGTCGGTGGCAGGGACGTGTCCTCCCAGGCGGGCACCGCGGCCGCGCCGTGGCGGCGCGACGACCGGCGGGGCCGCCTCGCGCGCGTGCCCCGCGGCCCCCCCGGCGCGCCGCGGACCCGCGACGTCCTTGCGGAGACCGTCATCGACCCGGACCCGGGCTCGCAGGGCGGTCCGACCGGCGCCACACGCACCCCGCACCGCCAGGCGGCGGGCGGCTGGGGCCCGCGAGGCAGGCTGCACGGTGCGCCTTCGCCGCTCTGCAAGCATGCTCGCGTGGCGGGGGACGACGCGGCGTTCGAGGAGTGGCGCGCGCGCCGCGCGCGAGAGGGCGCCCACGTCGACGTGCTGGACCTCTACGACCTGGTCGCCGAGGCCCGCGGGATCGCCCCCGAGGCTCTCCCCTCGGCGGAGCGCGAGGCGCTGGCGGACCGGGCCATGCCGGTCATCTGGCCAGGGTTCGAGCGCGTCGGGCACCGGCGCCGCCCCTCCCCGGTGG
>Ga0318564_10000187_pt1 | contig 15873 bp, 13 predicted proteins | sample GRESIP066b5f20_FD_203479 | JGI IMG/M metagenome (GOLD analysis project Ga0318564, IMG submission 203479) | Tropical soil microbial communities from Luquillo Experimental Forest, Puerto Rico - GRE.SIPMG.066b5f20 | ecosystem: Environmental > Terrestrial > Soil > Tropical forest > Bulk soil...
GCGCAGTGCGCGCCGTTCGGCGTCGCGGTCCCGCCCGCGAGCGCGACGCTGCTGCAGGTCGCCCCATCGGCCCGGGTGCCGATCGGCGTCCCCATGTCGGTGCGGGTCTCGGCGTCGGCGCCGGGCCTCGTCGTGGTCCAGCGCGTCCGCACCACGCGCTCGCTCGGCCAGGTCGCGCCGCTCGACGACCCCGCCGGGGCCGGTGCGCTCGAGCTGGTGCTCCTCGACCCGACGCGATCGGGGTTCAGCCGCGTCACGATCACGAACCCGGGGACCGCGCCGGCGTCAGTCGCGCTCGAGGCGCCGGGCACCCACACGCCCACGACGCACCTGACGGTCGTGGTCGCGCCGCACGGCGTGGCGACCATCGGGCTGCACCGGCTCGGGTGGGTCCGCGGCGGGGTCGTCGAGCTGGCGAGCTCGGCGCCGGTCTACGCGTCGGCCCAGGTGCGCGCGGCCGTCCTCGGGTCGGACCTGCTCACGGCGGTCCCGCTCCGCTAGATGCTCCGCTGGATCAGGCCGACGGGATGGTGGGCGGCGCCCACCCGGCACCCGCCGCCACGCCCGTCGGCGCGGCGACCTCGCCGTCCGGCTCGTGCTCGGGCTCCTCGACGGGCGCGGCCGGCCGCAGCGAGGAGCCGACCTTGCGGCCGTCGGCGTAGACGGGACGGCCGAACGCCTCGTCGACGAGCCGCCCGACGGTCTCGCCGTCGAGCGTCTCGTGCTCCAGCAGGGCGTGCGCGACCGCGTCGAGCCCCCTGCGGTGCTGCGTCACCAGGTCGATCGCGCGCGACTCCTGCTCGCGGAGGATCCGCTCGACCTCGTCGTCGATGACCTTCGAGGTCTCGTCCGAGTAGTCACGGGTGTGGATGAGGTCCTCGCCCAGGAACACCTGGCCCTGCGAGCCCCAGGCCATGGGCCCGATCTCCTTGCTCATGCCCCACTCGCGCACCATCCGGCGCGCGAGCTCGGTGTTGCGGACGAGGTCGTCCGCCGCGCCGGTGGAGAGGTCACCGTAGACGAGGAGCTCGGCCACCCGGCCGCCCATCCGCACGCACAGGTCGTCCTCGAGCTTCTCCCTCGAGTAGATGTGGCGGTCCTCGGCGGGCAGCTGCATCGTCACCCCGAGCGCGAGGCCCCTCGGGATGATCGTGATCTTGTGCAGCGGGTCGGCCTCGTGCAGGACGTAGGCGAGGAGCGCGTGGCCGCCCTCGTGGAACGCGACACGCTCGCGCTCGTCGGGGCCGAGGACGACCGAGTCGCGCTGCTGGCCCATCACCACGCGGTCGCGCGCGTTCTCGAAGTCCTCCATGGTGATCTCCTTGGCGCCCCGGCGGACCGCGTGGAGCGCCGCCTCGTTCACCAGGTTCGCGAGGTCCGCGCCGCTCATGCCCGGGGTGCCCCTCGCGACCATCCCCTCGTCGACGTCCGTGCCGATCCGCTTGTTCTTGGAGTGGATCCGCAGGATGGCGAGGCGCTCCTCGAGGTCCGGGAGCGGGACGACGATCTGGCGGTCGAACCTGCCCGGCCGGAGCAGCGCGGTGTCGAGGACGTCGGGCCGGTTGGTGGCGCCGATCATCACCACGCCCTCGGCGGTGTCGAACCCGTCCATCTCCGAGAGCATCTGGTTGAGCGTCTGCTCGCGCTCGTCGTGCCCGCCGCCGAGCCCCGCACCGCGCTTGCGGCCGATCGAGTCGATCTCGTCGACGAAGATGATGGCGGGGGCGGACTTGCGCGCGGTCTGGAAGAGGTCCCGCACGCGGCTCGCGCCGACCCCGACGAACATCTCCATGAAGTCAGAGCCCGAGACCGAGAGGAACGGGACCCCCGCCTCGCCGGCGACCGCACGCGCGAGCATGGTCTTGCCGGTCCCCGGCGGACCGATGAGCAGGACGCCCTTCGGGATCTTGGCCCCGATCTCCTTGAACCTCGCCGGGCTCTTGAGGAAGTCGACGACCTCGGAGATCTCCTGCTTGACGCCCTGGTACCCCGCCACGTCGTCGAAGGTCGTGGTCGGGCGGTCCTCGCTGAACAGCTTCGCCCTCGACCGCCCGATCGACATGATCCCGGTCATCTGGGAGCGGGTCTGCCGCCCGATGAGCAGCAGCGCGCCGATGAGGAGCCCGCCGAGCAGCAGGTAGGGGAGCAGGATCGAGATCAGCGAGCTGCTCGGGTTCACGTACTGGACCGTGATGTGGTCGTGGCTCTGGATGTAGGTGAGCTGCGCCTGGTTGCTCGGGACCGGTCCGGTCGTGGTGTAGCTCCCGCCGCCGACGAGCTTCCCGGTGATCGTGCCGTCGGTGTTGTTGACCGAGACGGACTCGATCTTCCCCTGGCTGGCGTAGGTCAGGAAGTTCGAGTACGTGAGCGTCGTCGCCTTCGTCGTGCTCACCGCGCGCGAGAGCAGGAAGAACGCGATGACGAGCGCGATCAGCCCGAAGATCAGCCAACGGCGTCGCGGGTCGGTGGTCGGCGTGCGCGGCGAGCTGGGATCCGGGTTGGGCGGCTGCACGTCGTCGCGCGGTGCCATCCGCCCATGCTACGGGCCGATCACGCACCGCTAGACGCGAATGGTGCGCAAGTAGCGTCGTGGCCCATGGCTGCGACGCCGACGCTCCAGCCGGCCTCGATGCGCGATCGCCTCGGCCCGGCGAGCAGGGCTGATGCGTGGCGGTGGCTGCTCATCGCGCTGGCCGGCGCGGTCGCGGGCCTCGCGTTGTCCCTCGTCTTCACCTCGATCGCCGCGGTGATCGCCGGCACACCGGGCGGGGCGCGCACCCTCGCGAACGAGGCGTCTCCGCCCGTGTGGTTCGTCGCGTGCGAGCTCGTCGGGCTGTGGTGCGGGTTCGCGCTCGCCGCGGTCGCGGTGACGCGCTCCGGGCGGACGGTCGGGCTCACGGTGAACCCCCGGGACGCGTGGTACCTGCTGGTCGGGATGGGGCTGCAGCTGGTGGTGGACGCCGTCTACCTCCCCTTCCACCTCCACGGCCTCACCAAGTCGAACAACAGCCTCCTCGGCGGCGGCACGAGCTGGCTGCTCCTCGTGCCGGCCGTCCTCACGATCTGCTTCGCCCCGTTCTTCGAGGAGCTGTTCTTCCGCGGCGTCGTGCTGCGCGGCCTCGTGGCCGCGTGGCGGACCCGTCCCGCCGCCCTCGGGGTCGCGGCCGCCGTCCTCGTCGACGCCACGCTCTTCGGGCTCGCGCACCTCGGGACCGACGCGTGGTACCAGCTCCCCGGGCTCATCGCGCTCGGGGTCATCCTCTGCGTGCTCGCGATCCGCTCCGGACGGCTCGGCCCGCCGATCCTCACGCACGCCGGGTTCAACCTGCTCGCGGTCGTGCTCTACGCCGGGACGCGGTGAGGCGCGCGGTCCTCGCGCTCGGCGCGCGGCAGCGCGACGCCCTCGGGGCGATCGTGGCGATCGGGACGGTGCTGGCGGTGACGCTCTGGGCGCTCCACCCGTCGCTGCTGCTCGCGACCACGCTCACCGCCGGCGGCGACACCGGCGCGCACGTGGCCCTGCCGTGGTTCCTCCGGACCGAGCTCCTGCCGCACGGCCAGCTCACCGGGTGGTACCCGGGGTGGTTCGCGGGGTTCCCCCTCTACACCTATTACTTCGTCCTCGCCGACCTCATCTGCGCGCTGGCCTCCTACGTGATCCCCTACACGGTCGCCTTCAAGCTGACGACGATCCTCGGCTCGCTCCTCCTCCCGGCGTGCGCGTACGCCATGGGGCGGTGCTTTCGGCTGCGCGCGCCCATCCCGGCGTGCCTGGCGGCCGCGACCCTCCCGTTCCTCTTCGAGACCTCCTTCACGATCTCAGGCGGCAACCTGTTCTCGACGCTCGCGGGCGAGTACGCGTTCAGCCTCGCGCTCGCGCTCGCGCTGCTGGCGATCGGCCTCTTCGCGCGGGGGATGCGATCGGGGCGAGGGGTCGTCGCCGCCGCCGTCGTGCTCGCTGCCACGCTCGCGGCCCACGCGCTGCCGTGGGCGTGGGCGCTCGTCGGGATCGCCATCCTGGCGGTCATCGACGCGGTGCCGTCGCGGCTCGCCCCACGAGACCCCGTGCCGGCCCCGGCGGCCGCGGGGTGGCGGACGGCGGGCTCGTTCCTCGCGCGCGCCGGGGCGCTCAGCCTGGCGCTCTCGGCGTGGTGGCTCCTGCCGTGGGTGACCGGCCAGGCGTACACGATCTCCATGGGGTACGTGAACGACGGCCAGCCCGGGCAGCCCTCGTACGCGAGCCACCTCTTCCCGAGCGGGGACCGCGTGATGCTCGGGGTCGCGCTCGTCGGCCTCGGCGTCGCGTGGGCGCAGCGGTCGCGGTTCGGGGTGTGGCTGACGACCCTCACGGTCCTCGCGGCGGTGGCCTACGTGGCCGACCCGCAGGGGTCGCTCTGGGACCAGCGCCTCCTGCCCTTCTGGTTCCTCGGCGGGTGGCTGGTCTGCGGCTGGCTCGCCGGGGTGCTCTGCACCTGGGTGGCGGCGCGCGCGCGGCAGCACGCAGAGGAGCGGTGGATCGCCGACGTCCACGCGGGGCTCCGCCGGCGCGGCGCTCGCGCGGCGCTGCCGACCGGGTGGCCCGCGGCGCTCTCCGGCGCGGTCGTCGTGGCGCTCGTCGCCGCAGTCGTGGTCCTCCCGCCGATGACCTCGGTCGTACCGCGCTCGTTCCTCACCTCCCTCGGGATCACCCCGAGCGCCAACGAGGTCCCGAACTGGTCCGCGTACAACTACTCGGGGTACCAAGGGGTCAGGGGCTGGTCGACCTTCGCCAAGGACTGGCCGGAGTACCGCGCGGTCGTCGCGATGATGGCCAGGGCGGGCCGCACCCACGGGTGCGGCCAGTCGATGTGGGAGTACGACCCCGCGGAGACCGACTTCGGGACGACCGAGTCCCTGATGCTGCTCCCGTACTGGACGGACAACTGCATCGGCTCGATGGAGGGGCTGCTCTTCGAGTCGTCCGCCACGACCCCGTACCACTTCCTCAACCAGTCCGAGCTCTCCGTGACCCCGTCGGACCCGATGGTCGGCCTGCCGTACGGGCCGTCGGGCAGCCCCAACGTGGTGCTCGGGCTCCGGCACCTCCAGCTCCTGGGCGTCCGCTACTTCCTCGCCTTCACCCCGAGCATCGTGCGCCAGGCGCTCAGGAGCCGGCTCGTGGTCCCGATCGCCTCGACCGGTCCCTGGCGGTACCAGGGGCACGCCCGCACCTGGCACCTCTTCATCGTGCGCGACGCCCCGCTCGCCATCGGGCTCACGCACGTGCCGAACGTGATCACGACCCTCGGCCACAAGGGATCGTGGCTCTCCGCCACGGTGGCATGGTGGCTCGACCCGAGCCGCTGGGGGGTCTACCTGGCACAGGGCGGGCCGGCGAGCTGGCCCCGGCGGGCCTTCCCCGCCCACGTGGTCGCCCGGCCGCTGAAGCCGGTCGTCGTCTCAGACGCCGTCGCGACGGTCGACCGGGTCCGGTTCCGGGTCGACCGCCTCGGGGTGCCCGTCGTCGTCCGGGTGAGCTACTTCCCGCGCTGGCACGCCTCGGGGGCGAGCGGGCCGTGGCGCGTGAGCCCGAACCTGATGGTGGTGGTCCCCACGCAGCACACCGTGACGTTGACCTACGAGGGCTCGACCGCGACCACCGTGGGCTCGCTCGTCACGCTGCTCGGGATCGCCATCGCCGTCGGATGCCTCGCGGTCGCCTGGCGGCGCCGCGCGGTCGCCCGGAGGTCCCCCCGGTAAGGAAACTTCGTGTTTCGTCAGATCACCCAGAGTTCACCTCGGCGACACTGGGGGATCGGGGTGCGTTCATCGCCGTTCCGTACCGTGCGCGCGGCTCATGGAGCAGCAGACGCAGACAGGACGTGTCGGTCGCTGGCCATGGCCACCACCACCCATCCACGGAGGAGACTTCACACGATGAGATTCCCGGTTCGTCGGGTCACCGCGGCAGGCATCGCGGTCGGCGCGGCACTCACCCTGGCAGCGACGCCTGCGTTCGCTGCGGGCGACCCCTACCTCGCAGCCGACACCGTGATGAACAACGCGGCGTCGATCGCAGGTGGCGGCTCGACCTTCGCAGGTCCGCTGCAGAACGCCGCACAGGCGTACTACCAGGCCCGCAACGCCAACGCTTCGATCGCGGGCTACCAGCTCGTCGGCTCGGGCGCGGGCGAGGTCGGCATCCTCAACAACACCTTCAGCTGGGGCGGGACCGACGTCCCGATGTCCCAGACGGACATCAACTCCAACGAGCCCTCAGGCAAGCACTACACGGTCGGGCAGTTCCAGCAGATCCCCATCGGGCTGGGCGGCATCGCGATCTCGTACAACCTGCCGGGCTTCACCAACAAGATCCACCTGAGGTTCAACGCCACGATCCTCGCGAAGATCTACCAGGGCAAGATCCTGAAGTGGAACGACCCCGCGATCAAGGCGCTCAACAAGACGTACGCAGCGAAGCTCCCGAACCACGCGATCGACTACGTCGCTCGTGCGGACAAGTCCGGCAGCACGTACATCTTCACGAACTTCCTCGGGGTCGCTGCGCCAGCGCTGTGGACGACCGCGCCGTCGAAGGCACCGCTCACGCTCCAGAACTCTGGTGACCTCGCGGGCACCGGGAACCCGGGCATGGCGGCGGACATCGCCCACAACCAGTTCACGATCGGGTACGTCGAGTACTCCTACGTGCTCCTCAACCCGGCGCTGGCGAACGGCGTTGCCGCGATCCTGAACAAGTCCGGGGTCTACACGCTCCCGTCGATCCCGACGGTGGCGGCCGACGCCGCAGCCAAGCCGAACGTCTCGCCGGCCAGCCTGGCGACGTACTCGATCGTCTTCGAGCCCACCAAGGGTGGCAGGACGGCGAGGGTGCAGGCGTACCCCATCGCGGGCTACACCTGGGCGATCGTGTGGCAGCACCAGACCGACGCCAACAAGGGCACGCTGCTCGTCAAGTACCTCGACTGGCTCTCGCACTCGTGGCCGCCCATCGCGCACCAGATCGCGGGCCAGAACATCGCGGGCCAGCAGGGGTACGTGCCGCTGCCGGCGAACATCCAGCACCTCGCGCGCTTCTCCCTGCTTGCTGTGCGGGGTCCGGCCAGCCAGGTGCTGCTGACCACCCACGGCTGAGCTGAACCACGCTCCCTAGCATGGCGCAGGTGACGCAAGCGCCACCTGAGCTTGCGCCGAGCCCGGACCTGGCGCGGAAGCCTCGCTTCCGCGCCAGGTCCGACTCGCCGTACTGGGTCCTCCTCTACGCCGTCGGCGCCATCTTCGGGCTGCTGATCGTCGGCTTCCTGCTGAGCGTCATCAGCGAGTCGTGGCCGGCGTGGCAGAAGTACGGCCTCTCGATCCTCTACGGCACGACCTGGAACCAGTCGACCGGTCAGTTCGGCGCCGTGCCGCTCATCATCGGCACGATCGAGACCACCGCGATCGCGCTCTTCCTGGCCGTCCCGATCGGGATCGGGACGGCGCTCGCGATCGTGCACGTGCTGCCGGCTCGGCTGCGCACCGTCACCTCGTCGGTCGTGGAGCTCCTGGCGGCAGTCCCGAGCGTCGTCTACGGCCTCTGGGGCTTCCTCGTCCTCGGTCCGTGGTTCGCGACCACCGTCGAGCCCAAGATCCAGAGCTTCTGGCACGGCAACTTCCCGTTCCAGGGCCAGGTGGAGACCAGCTCGCTGCTGCTCGCGGGCTGCGTGCTCTTCGTGATGATCCTCCCGCTCGTCGTCGCGCTCTCTCGCGACGCGATCATGACCGTCCCGGACGAGACGATCGAGGGGGCGCTCAGCGTGGGGGCCACCCGGTGGCAGGTCTTCCGCAAGGTCGTCCTGCCCAGCGCGCGCGTCGGCATCGTCGGCGCGGTCACGCTCGCGACGGCGCGGGCGCTCGGGGAGACCGTCGCCGTCGCGATGGTCATCGGGCTCAACCCCAACATCGCGCACTCGCTGTACGCGCCGTCGGCGACGATCGCGTCCATCATCGCGACCGAGTTCCAGGACTCGACGCCGAACGAGGTCGCAGCCCTCTGCGCGCTCGCCGTCATCCTCATGGCCATGACGCTGGTCGTGAACCTGCTCGGACGGTGGCTCATCAACCGCGGCGCCGTGAAGGCGACGCCGTGACCGACGTCCTCGAGCAGCTCCCGAAGGACCCGATCCTCGAGCGCCGGGAGCTCGTGAAGGCCGTCTCGGCGCGAACGCTGCGGCGGCGCTCGTTGACCTCGAAGGGCATGGTGGGACTCTGCGCCCTCGCGTTCGTGCTCGCGCTCGTCCCGCTCGTCGCGATCCTCTACTCGCTCGTCTCGAAGGGGCTTCACTGGTGGAGCAGGGAGTTCTTCACCACGTCGCCGGCCGTGCCGTCCATCGGGAACCCCAACAACGTCGGAGGGTTCGCGAACGCAATCGTCGGCACCCTCGTCATCATCGGGCTGGCGACCTTGCTCGCCATCCCCGTCGGTCTCCTCGCGGGCCTGCTCGTCGCCGAGTCCGACTCGCGGTTCGCGCGCATGCTCCGCTCGACGGCCGAGATCATGACCGGCCTCCCGTCGATCCTCCTCGGCATCTTCGCGTACACGGTCCTCGTCATCGGTGGCGAGAAGTGGGGGATCACCTTCCCGACGATCGGGTACAGCGGGATCGCCGGCGCGTTCGCGATCGGGGTGCTCATGGTCCCGATCATCATGAAGGCCTCCGAGGCGTCGCTGCGAAGCGTGCCCCAGGTCGTGAAGGAGGCCGGCCTCGCGCTCGGCGCCCGTCGGTCGGTCGTGGCGCGTCGGATCATCGTGCCGACCGCGCTCCCGGGTCTCATCACCTCGGTCCTGCTCGCGGTCTCGCGCGGCGTCGGCGAGACCGCACCGCTCATCTGGGTCGTCGGCGCCTCGATCTACAACCCGCTGACCTGGAACCCCCACCACCCCATGTCGGCCATCCCGATGATGATCTGGTTGAACTACAACTCCCCGTACCCCGGGTTCCAGGACTCGGCCTGGGGGATCGCGCTGTTCCTGGTGGTCGTCGTCCTGTTCCTCAACCTGGGGTGCCGGCTTCTGGCAGCATTCATCCAACGAGAGAGGCGGTAGGCGTGAGCGAGACGATCTCGACGGCGGCACCCGAGAGCGTCGCGGCCGCGGAGGACTTCCGGCCGCTCCCGAAGGCCATGCGGCTCCAGGACGTCGCGGTCTCGTTCAGCGGGAAGCAGGCCGTCCGCGACGTCACCTTCGACGTGCCCGAGAAGCGGGTCACCTCGCTGATCGGCCCCTCGGGGTCGGGGAAGACCACCCTCCTGCGCGCGCTCAACCGGCTGCACGACCTCACCAAGGGCGCCACGGTCGAGGGCACGCTCCTGCTCGGCGAGACCGACATCTACAAGGGCGGGATCCCGCCGACGCTGCTCCGCACCCGTGTCGGCATGGTCTTCCAGCGACCGAACCCGTTCCCGACGATGTCCATCTACGACAACGTCGTCTCGGGGCTTCGCTTCAACGGGATCAGGAAGCGGGCGGTCCTCCAGGAGGCCGCCGAGTCGGCGCTGCTCGGCGCGGCGCTGTGGGACCGGGTGAAGGACCGGCTGAAGGCGCACGCCTCCACCCTCTCGGGCGGCGAGCAGCAGCGGCTCTGCATCGCGCGGGCGCTCGCGGTCGAGCCCGAGGTCCTGCTGATGGACGAGCCGACGTCGGCGCTCGACCCGATCTCGACCAAGCGGATCGAGGAGCTGATCGGCGAGCTCAAGGACCGCGTCACGATCGTGATCGTCACCCACAACATGCAGCAGGCCGCGCGGGTCTCGGACCAGTGCGCGTTCCTGCTGATGGGCGAGGACGGGGCGGGCCACCAGGTCGAGGTGGCGGCCACCCAGAAGCTGTTCTCCGAGCCGGACGACCCCCGCACCCTCGACTACATCCACGGCCGGTTCGGCTAGCGGCGATCGCCCCGCGCGACGAGGGCGTCGCGCACGACCTTCACGAGCTCGTCCCCGGTCTGGTCGATGGCGCAGACGTCCGTCGCCAGCACGAGCTCGGGGGCGATCGGCGGCTCGTAGGGGTCGTCCACGCCGGTCATGTGGTCGAGGGTGCCCGCGCGGGCCCGCCGGTAGAGGGACTTCGGGTCGCGCTGCTCGCAGACCGCGAGGGGGGCGGCGACGTGCACCTCGACGAACCGGACGCCCGCGTCCTCGTGCCGGGTGCGGACGGCCGCACGGGCGGCGCGCCGTGGCGAGACCAGGCTGACCACCACCACGTCGACCTGCCCGGCGAGGAGGAGCGCGAGCTCGCCCGCCCGGCGGACCTGCTCGTCGCGGTCCTCGCCGCCGAACCCGAGGTCCCGGCTCACCCCCGCGCGCAGCATGTCGCCGTCGAGCGACGCGGCGGTCACGCCGTCGGCACGGAGCGCCGCGAGCAGGTACCCCGCCGACGTCGTCTTGCCCGCGCCGGGCAGCCCGGTCAGCCAGACCGTGAGCCCCCGGGCGGCGTCCGACACGCGGCGATCATGCCACCTCGCGTCGCGTCCGACGGGCGGCCACGCTGCGGGTGGGTAGCCTCGTTACGTGCCGGGGCTCGACGAGATCTTCAAGGCCTACGACGTGCGCGGCACGGTGCCCGACCAGCTGGACGAGGACATCTGCCGCGCCATCGGCTCGGCGTTCGCGCAGTTCGCGGCGGCACCACGGCTCTGCATCGCGCACGACATGCGGACCTCGGGGGAGTCGCTCGCCGGCGCGTTCGCCGAGGGCGCCCGCGCGATCGGCACCGAGGTCGTGGAGCTCGGGCTCGGCTCGACCGACTTCCTCTACTTCGCCTCCGGCCACCTCTCCTGCCCTGGCGCGATGTTCACCGCCTCGCACAACCCCGCGCAGTACAACGGGATCAAGCTCTGCCTCGCGGGGGCGCGGCCCGTCGGCGAGGACAGCGGGCTCGGTGAGGTCCGCGAGGCCGCCGAGCGGTTCCTCTCGGCCCCTGCCGCCGGGAAGCTGGCGGGGACCGAGCGGCTCGATCTCCTGGGCGCGTGGGCGTCGCACGTGCGCTCGTTCGTGGACACCGCGGGCCTCCGCCCGCTGCACGTGGTGTGCGACACCGCGAACGGGATGGGCGGGTTCGTCGCGCCGCTCGTCTTCGACCCGCTGCCGTTCAAGGTCGAGTACCTCTACCAGGAGCTGGACGGGTCGTTCCCGAACCACCCGCCCGACCCGATCCAGCCCGAGAACCTCGTGGACCTGCAGGCCCGCGTGCGCGAGACCGGGGCGGACCTGGGCCTCGCCTTCGACGGCGACGCCGACCGGGTCTTCCTGATCGACGAGCGCGCCGAGGGCGCGTCCGGCTCGCTCACGACCGCGCTCGTCGCCACGGCGATGCTCGAGCGGCACCCTGGTGCGACGATCCTCTACAACCTGATCTGCTCCAAGGTGGTCCCCGAGACGATCGAGTCGCTGGGCGGGACCGCGCTGCGAACCCGCGTCGGGCACAGCTTCATCAAGCAGGTCATGGCCGAGACCGGCGCGGTCTTCGGGGGCGAGCACTCCGGGCACTACTACTTCCGCGACAACTTCCGCGCCGACTCGGGGATCATCACGGCGCTCGTGGTGCTCGCGCGGATCTCGGAGCGCGAGACACCGCTCTCGGAGCTCCTCGCCCCCTACCGCCGCTACGCCGACTCAGGCGAGCGCAACACGGAGGTCGCCGACCCCGCCGCGACCGTGGAGCGGATGGCCGCGGCGCTCGAGGGCACCGGCCCGAGCCTCGACCGCCTCGACGGGCTCACCGTCGACTACGGCGAGTGGTGGTACAACGTCCGTCCGTCGAACACCGAGCCGCTGCTGCGCCTGAACGTCGAGGCGAGGGACGCGGCCGCGCTCGAGGACCACGTCGCGACGGCGCTCGCCCTCATCGAGGCGAGCGCGGGGAGGAGCTGACCGTGCCGCTGCAGCCGCTCTTGATCGAGGTGCTCGCCGACCCCATCGACCACGGTCCGCTCCTGTACTTCGAGTCGCGCGACCTGCTCTACAACCCGCGGCGTCGCGTCGCCTACGGGATCACCGGCTCGATCCCCGTGATGCTCCCCGACGAGGCGCGCGCCGTCGACGACGAGGAGCACGACGCGCTGATGGCCGGCGCGGGGGCCGCGGTCGAGACCGGGACGCTGAAGCGCACCTGAGGCTGGAGACCGCCGCGCTCAGCGCAGCCGCTCGACCACCATGGCCATCCCCTGGCCGCCCCCTACGCACATCGACTCGAGCCCGATCGACGAGTCGGTGTCCTCCATCGCGTTGAGCAGCGTCGTCATGATGCGCGCGCCGGTCTGGCCGAAGGGGTGCCCGAGGGCGATCGCGCCGCCCTTCACGTTCAGCTTGTCCCACGGGATCTCGAGGTGGCGGGCCGACGGGATCACCTGGGCGGCGAACGCCTCGTTGATCTCGACCAGGTCGACGTCCTCGATCGTCATCTTCGCGCGCCTGAGCGCCTGGCGGCAGGCCTCGACCGGCCCGAGGCCCATGATCTCGGGGTCGAGCGCGGTCACCCCCGACGAGATGATGCGCGCGAGCGGGGTGACGCCGAGTTCGCGCGCCTTGGTGTCCGACATGACGATGACCGCGGCAGCGCCGTCGTTCAGCGGGCAGGCGTTCCCCGCGGTCACGCGTCCGCCCTCGCGGAACGCCGGCTTCAGCTGCGCGAGGCCCTCCATCGTCGTGCTCGGCCGGGGGCCGTCGTCCTTCGTGACCACGGTCCCGTCAGGGAGCGTGACGGGCACGATCTCGCGCTCGAAGAACCCGTTCTGCTGGCTGGCGACGGCGCGGGTCTGGGAGAGCAGCGCGAACTCGTCCATCTCCTCTCTCGTGACCTTCTCGAGCTCGGCGACGTTCTCAGCGGTCTGGCCCATCGCGATGTAGTAGTCGGCGAGCCCGCCCTCGAACGGGGTCCACGGGTCGCCCGCCGCGGGTGCGCGGGCCGCCGTGCGCACCTCGGCCGCGGCGAACGCGGTGTTGTGCGACCCGGTGTCCGAGGCGCCGTAGCGGTACCGGGAGACGGTCTCGACCCCGGCGGCCACGAAGACGTCGCCCTCGCCGGCCCTGATCGCGTGCGCCGCCATCCGGATCGTCTGCAGCGAGCTCGAGCAGTACCGGTTGACCGTGGCGCCCGGCACGTCGGCGAGCCCCGCGAGGATCCCGGCGGCGCGTGCGACGTTGAACCCTGCCTCGCCGGATGGCTGGGCGCACCCCATGTAGACGTCGTCGATGTCCTCCGGGTCGAGCTCGGGGACCTCGGAGAGGACGTGGCGGATCACGAGGGCGGCGAGGTCGTCGGGACGGCACTCGACGAGCGACCCCTTGTTGGCGCGGCCGATGGGGGTCCGCCCCGTTGCGACGATGACTGGCTCAGCCATGGTGCCTCCTACCCAAACACGATCGGGCGAGCATACGACGCCGTCGCACGACGCCACCGGGCCGCACGCGAGCGCGGTCGTCCGACGGCGACCACCCGTAGGGTGCGCCGGTGGCCGCGGCGGACGACGTGACCGTCACGCGCCGTGACTCCGCGCGCGTCGTGGTGCTCGACCCTGACGGGTGCGTCCTGCTCTCGAGGGTCGTCGACCCGATGAGCCCGGTGCGGGTCGTGTGGATCACGCCCGGTGGTGGGATCGAGCCGGGCGAGTCGCCGCGGGACGCGGCGCTGCGGGAGCTCGCCGAGGAGACGGGGTGCGACGCGGACGGTGCGCTCGTCGGTCCGGTCGCCGTCACGCGCGGCGCCTGGTCGTTCCGGGGCCGGCGGCTCCTGAGCGTGGACTCGTTCTTCCTGCACGAGCGCGAACGGTTCGAGCCCGAGCCGCGCCTCCTCACCGAGATCGAGGCGGAGGTCCACGCGGGGTGGCGGTGGTGGCCGCTCGCCGAGCTCGACGCGCCGGCCGAGCCGGTGCTGCCCGGTGGGCTCGCCGATCTGGTGCGGGCGGTGCTCGCCGGGCGGTGGACGCCGGGTGCGGCGGCGGTCGAGCTCCCGTGGGTGGTGCCGCACGGGCCGGTGCCGAGCGCCGGCTAGGCGCCGACCTCCTCGGCGAGCCACGCGACGAGCGCCTCGCGGTTGCCCGCGTAGTCCATCTTCCCAGACGGCGACCGCCGGACGGCGTCCACGCGGACCCGCCTCGGCGCCTTGTAGGCGGCGAGGTGCGCGCGGACGTGGTCGATGAGCTCGGCCTCGGCGGGCACCACCGAGTCGTCGGGCTGCACGACCGCCATGACGACCTCGCCCCACCGCTGGTCGGGCACGCCGACCACGCACGCGTCCCGGACGGCCGGGTGGGTCTTCAGCGCCTCCTCCACCTCCTCGGGGAAGACCTTCTCGCCGGCGGTGTTGATGCACTGCGAGCCGCGACCGAGCAGGAGGATCGTGCCGTCCGCGCGGACCTTCGCCCAGTCGCCGGGCACCGAGTACCGCTGGCCGTCGATCGTGCGGAACGTCGCCGCGGTCTTCGCGTCGTCCCTGTAGTACCCGAGCGGGAGGCGCCCGCCGAGGGCGAGGAGCCCGGGGACGTCGCTGCCGGGGACCACGTCGGTCCCGTCCTCGGCCAGCACGCGGACCCCCTCGCCGAGGGTGAACTCCGCGGTGCGTCGCGTGATCCCGGCCCCCATGACCGAGCTGCCCATGCCGAGCGCCTCGGACGAGCTGAACCCGTCGACGAGCAGCATCGAGGAGTTGAGCTCGAGGAGCCCGCGCTTGACCTCCTCGGACCACATCGCGCCCGAGGAGATCATCCCGCGGAGCGACGCGACCCGGTCGCCGTGGCCCTCCGCGCGCAGCGACTCGAGCATCGGCCGCGCGAAGGGGTCACCCACGATGATGACGACGGCCGCCTCCACGCGCTGCACGGTCTCGGTGAGCTCGTCGGCGTCGAAGTGCCGCCCGGTGAGCAGCACGACCGTCCCCGCCTCGGCGAGGCACTCGAGCGAGCTGAACAGCCCGGTCCCGTGCATGAGCGGGCACGCCACGACCATCACCGGCCCGGTCCCGTCGCGCTCGAGGGCTTTGGTGAGGTCCTCGAGGGTGCCGTCGAGCTCGTAGCGGCGCAGCCCGCCGGCGTTCAGCCGCCGGAACAGGTCGTCCTGCGGCCACATGACGCCCTTCGGCATGCCGGTCGTCCCGCCTGTGTAGAGCAGCAGCAGGTCGTCGCCTGTGCGGCCGTGGGTGCGCCGCCGCTCGCGGGGCGCGGCGAGCGCGTCGAACGGCTCGGCCCACGGCGGGCACGGGTGCGTGCCGTCGTCGACGTGCACCCAGGTCGTGACCGCCGCGCGGCGCGGTCGGACGCGGGCGACTCGCTCGGTGAAGCTGCCGTGGAAGACGACGGCGGTGCAGTCGGCGTTCTCCCAGAGGTAGGCGAGCTCGTCGTCGCCGTAGCGGTAGTTGGTGTTCACCGGCACGAGGCGCGACCAGAGCGCGCCCACCGTCGCGACCAGGTACTCGGCGGAGTTGTAGCAGTAGACGCCGACCTTGTCCTGGGCGTTCGCTCCGCGCTCGAGGAGGCTCTGGCCGAGCCCGTCGGCCCTCGCCAGCAGCTCGCCGTACGTGAGGGTGGCGTCCCCCTGGCGGACCGCCGCGTGGTCGGGGTGCGCGATCGCGACGCGCTCGAGGACGTCGCCGTAGTTCCAGCTCGTCACCTGTCCTCCACGGGCGGCCACGATAGCCACGGCGCCCGCGGCTACCCTCGCGGCACGATGCACGACGTGCCCGACCGCGCCGGGTCCCAGAGGTGAGCGGCGACGAGCACGACGAACCCGCGGCGATCCGCGCGGAGGTCCGCGCGTGGCTCGAGGCGAACCCGGGCCCGAGCGGGGCCGAGCTCGCCGCGCGCGGGCTGGTCGCGCCGCACTGGCCGGCGCCCTGGGGCC
>Ga0318564_10000192_pt1 | contig 15754 bp, 13 predicted proteins | sample GRESIP066b5f20_FD_203479 | JGI IMG/M metagenome (GOLD analysis project Ga0318564, IMG submission 203479) | Tropical soil microbial communities from Luquillo Experimental Forest, Puerto Rico - GRE.SIPMG.066b5f20 | ecosystem: Environmental > Terrestrial > Soil > Tropical forest > Bulk soil...
ACGCGGCGGCCGGCGGAGTCGGGCTCGCGGCGGTGCAGATCGGCAAGGCGCTCGGCGCGCGGGTGATCGCGACCGCGGGAGGCGCGGAGAAGCTCGAGGTGGCGCGCCGCGCGGGCGCGGACACCGTGATCGACTACTCGCGTGGCGACTGGGTCGAGGCGGTGAAGCATGCGACGAACGGTCGCGGCGCGGACGTCATCTACGATCCGGTCGGCGGTGAGATCTTCGACGGCTCGCTGCGCTGCATCGCCTGGAACGGGCGGCTGCTCGTGATCGGCTTCGCCAGTGGAGTGATCCCCGAGGTGAAGGCGAACCGCATCCTGTTGAAGAACATCGCGGTGGTCGGCCTGCACTGGGGCGCATATGCGCAGCACGAGCCCGCGCGCATTCCGGAAGTCTTCGCCGGGCTCGGCAAGCTGTACGAAGAAGGGCTGATCCGACCGCTGATCTTCGGCACCTACGGTCTCGACGAAGTCCCGCAGGCGCTCGAAGCGCTGGGCGGACGCGCGACCTACGGCAAGGTGATCATCGCGCCGTAGCGCGGGAGCGAGTCACCGGGGACCCCGCGCAAGCGTGCTTGCCCGAGGCCCCCGGTCCGCATCGTGCGTTTGGACGTCGCGCCAAATACGGGGATTGCAGGGTTTTCCGTCCGCTGCGGTGGCAGACGCAGCAGTTTGGCGAGACGCTTCGCCCGTTGCGGCACGCTCGTGGGGAGTCACACGTCAGTACGACGCGCCTCCGCAACTGGTTTCATGAGCGAGTTGCCGGTTCCGCGAGCTCTGGCGGCAGTGGCGCGGTCGCGGCGAAGTCGTCCCAGGCGATCGACTCGGCGTGCAAGAGGTGGCGCGCGAGCCGGGTCGGCGAGCCGTAGAGCGCATCGCCGACCACGGGGAAGCCCAGGTGCGCGAGTGTCGCGCGAATCTGGTGGCGCACGCCGGTACGCATCAGGACCTCGACGTCGGTGGTATCCGCGCCGTGACGCAGCGCGCGAATGCGCGACCGGGCGCGTCGTCCGCCTGCGCGCACCACGCGCACGTGCGCGCCGCGGCTCTCGAGCAGGAGCTCGACCTCGCGTTCGCCGCGGAACTCCCCGTGCACTCGCGCGCGGTAGCGCTTCTCCACGCGCCCGGTGCGGAACGCTTCGCGGGCGGCCCGCCACGCGGGCTCGTCGAGCGCGAACACCAGCACGCCGGACGTCCCGGGATCGAGCCGGTGCACCACCCCGGAGCGCAGGCCGCCTTCGCCGACGCCGGCGACCTGCGGAAACTGCGCGATGACCGCGTTCAACGCCGTATCCCGCTCCCCGTGCGCCAACGGGTGGACGGCCTGCCCGGCCGGCTTGTCGATCGCCACCCAGCCGCCGCGCTCGACCATCACGGAGAGCGCGAGCTCCGAGTTCGGCTCCGGCGGGTCCTCGGGTCGCGCGAACGGCAGCACCACCACTTGTTCGCCCGCGCGGAGTGCGGTCCCCTTGGAGGCGGGCCGGCCGCCCAGGAGCACCCGCTCCGCGGCGACCAGCCGGCGCGCGAATCCGCGCGAAACCCCGAGCGCGCGCGCGACCACGTGGTCGAGGCGCGCCCCGGCGTCGGAGGCGGCGATCTCGAAGCGGCGCTCGGGCTCCACGCGGCGGATGATCGCACTGGCCGGCGCGGCTATGCTCGCGGCCCGGGAGGCAACGTGTCGATTCTCGAGCGGCTCGGCTTCGGACCTGGCGAACGGGTGGTGGTCGTCCACGTCGACGACCTGGGGATGTCGCACTCGGCGAACGAAGGCGGCGTGCGCGCGCTCGGCGGCGCCGCGACCTGTGGCAGCATCATGGTGCCGTGTCCCGGCTTCGCCGAGATCGCGCGCATCGCGCGCGAGCGGCCGGCGCTCGACCTAGGCGTGCACCTGACCTTGAACTGCGAGTACGCCGACTATCGCTGGGGCCCGGTCTCGGTCGACGCGCGCAGCCTGATGGCGCGGGACGGCGGGATGTGGCAGACCTCGCGCGAGACGGTCGAGAACGCGACACCCGACGACGTCGACCGCGAGCTGCGCGCCCAGCTCGACCGCGCGCTCGCTGCGGGCATCGACGTCACCCACGTCGACGCGCACATGGGAACGGTGTTCGACCTGAAGTTCGTCGACAGCTACTTCCGCATCGCGCGCGACTACCGTCTGCCGGCGTTCGTGCCGCGGCTGCGCACGCGCGACCTGCCCGCACACGGGCTGCCCGATCGGCTGGCCGAGTACGCGCGGCGCATCGACGCGGCCGAGGCGCTCGGCATGCCGATCTTCGACCACTTCGACGCAGATTCGCTCGAGTTCCCTCCAGGCACCGGCCTCGCGCACAACTGCACGCGGCTCGATCGGCTCGGCCCCGGCCTGTCGTACCTGATCACCCACTGCGCCGAGGGCAAGGCGGAGCTTCAGACGATCACGCGCGACTGGCGCCAGCGCGACGAGGAGTTCCACATCTACAGCGACGGCAGCATGGAGCGCGCGCTCGAGTCGCGGCAGATGCGCACCGTCGGGATGCGCCGGCTGCGCGAGCTGGTGCGCGCCGCCGAGAGCTAGCCGGCCGAGCGGAAGCGGATGCGCGCCCCGCGCTTCTCGAGCTCGCCGAGCGCGGCGGCGGGCGAGAGCGCCTCGCGCGCCAGCGAGAGCCCGGCCGCGACCCGGCCGTCGAGCAGCGCCGCGACGAGCGCGCCGACCAGCGCCGCCGCCGGAACGATCGGGTCCGCGGCCACCAGCTCGACCTCGGCGGTCGGGTCGCGCGCCTCCGCGGTCGCGAACGCGCGCGCGCCGACGGCGAAGCCGCTGCGGGCACCGGCGCCGACCATGCGGCCGATCACGCGGCCGAGCGCGCCGGTCCCGGGCTCGAGGTAGCGCAGCGCGCCGACCAGGTGCTTCGCCGCGAAGCCCGCGAGGTCCGCCGAGCTGGCGCTCGCGACCGCCACGCGCCCGATCGGATCGCCGAAGCGCCACAGCTCGGGCCAGCTCCGGGCTCGCTGCGAGGCGTCGAGCCGCGAGCGCTCGCGCGCCCGGAGCTGGTCGCGCGCCGCGGTCTCGCTGCCGGCGAACGGTCCGGTGCTCGCCAGCTCCAGCCGCCCGATCGACGGCACGCGCCGCACCAGCGACTCGGCGAGCAGCCCCGGGATCCCCGGCACCGCGCCCGCATGCAGCACCACCGGCACCTGCGCCTGCCAGGCCAGCTCGGCCACGCGGCGCTCGTTGCGCGGCTCGAGCGCGAGCGGCGACACGCCGACGAACGGCACGCGCAGCTCGAGCGCCGTCTGCAGCGCGACCAGGAGATCGCCGCCGCAGCAGGCGACGACCGCCGCCGCGCCGTCGAGCACGCGCGCGAGCACGCGAGGGTCGGCGGCGTCGGCGTAGCCGGCAGCGGTTCGTTCGCCCAGCGCGAGCGCGAGTGACTCGCCGCGCTGCGCGTTGCGGCCCGCGATCCGCACCGGCGCGCGCGTGCGCGCGAGGATCTCGCTCACGCACGCGCGGCCGAGCCGGCCGTAGCCGCCGAGCACGACCACCGGGCGCATCAGCCGAGCAGCTCTTCGACCGTCGGGTAGCCGGCCCCGCGGGGGATCTCGATCCTGCGCACGCCGTCGCGCTGTGTCATCACCGGCAGGATCGGCACCAGCGTGCGCCGGCGCGACGCTGCCAACGCGTCGCGGGCGCGCGCGAAGCCGAGCAGACTCTCGAGGTTCGCCCAGGTGGGCAGGATCATCTGGCGCCGGCCGGCCCGGTACTCGGCGAGGCCCTGCTCGGGTCGGACCCAGACGTGGTCGGTGAGCTCGACGCCGTCGTGCAGCGCCTGCTGGCCCGGCGGGGTCTCCGCCGCGAAGAAGATGGTGTCGAAGCGCTGGGGTGAGTCCTCCGGCGTGATCCAGTGCGCGTGCGCGGCCAGCAGGTCGGCCGCGAGCACGAGGTCTTCGCCGACCACCAGCTCGCGGAACGAGTGCTCGCCCGCCTGCACCGCCAGCCGGTGGCGGGCGAGCGAGGCGGCGTGCGCGGCGTCCACCAGAGCGCTCTCGCCCCGCCGACGGGCCAGCAGGATCCCCGACTCCTCGAACGTCTCGCGGATCGCGGCGACGAAGAAGCCGAGCGCCTGCTCCGCGGACACCGTGCGCAGCGCGGCGCTCGCGTCCGCGGCCGCGAGCCCCGCCACGCGCGCGCCGAGCGCGTGGTCGTCGGGATCGACCCTTCCACCCGGGAACACGTAGGCGTCGGGCAGGAACTCGCTCTTCGCGTGGCGCTCGAGCAGCAGCACCTCGGGCCCCGCGACGGAGTCGCGCAAGAGCATCACGGTCGCGGCGGCCACCGGCTCGACGGGCACGCGGCGATGCTAGACGAGCGCGCGCGGCTTTGCCCGGCCCACGCCCGGGGCGATACGATCGCCCGGGTGTCCGGCGGGGAGCGGAAGTCACCCGAGCTGCGCGAGCTGTTCGCCGCGCGAGCGGTCGAGGAGCGCATCGCCGCGGTCGCCGAGGAGATCGCGCGCGCGCTCGGCGGCGGCGCAGCGCCGATCCTGGTGGTGATCGCGGAAGGGGCGCGGCGTTTTGCCTCGGCGCTGCGCACGAGGCTCGCGGCGCTCGGCGTGTGCGCCGACGAGACCGTGGTCCGCGCGCGGCGCAGCGCCGGCCTGGAGCTCCGCCCGGTCGAGCTGGGCGAGCTCGATCCCGCCGCGCTCGCGGGCCGCGACGTGGTGGTGGTGGACGACATCGCCGACGAAGGCCGCACGCTCGAGGCCGTGTGTGCGCGGGTCCGCGCCGCCGCGCCGCGCTCGCTGCGCACTGCGGTGCTGGTCTCGAAGCTGTCGCGCCGCCGCGTCGCGCTGCCCCTCGACCACGTCGGCTTCGAGGTCGCCCGCGGCTGGGTCGTCGGCTTCGGCATGGACCTCGACGGCGCGCTGCGCGAGCTGGACTGGATCGGCGTGGTGGAGGGCTCGGAGGAGCGCGAGTGACCCGCAAGCCGAAGGCGCGCAGCGAGGCGGAGCCGAGCGGAGGCGGCAGGCCGCGGACGCCCGCGGCCGTACGACGCTAAGGTTCGACGAGGAGCACCGTCACGTTGTCGTGCCCGCCCTTGGCGTTCGCGCGCTCGACCAGCGCGCGCGCGGCCTCGTCGAGGTCGTCGCGCCGCGCGAGCTCGCCGATCTCGGCCTGCGACAGCGCGTCGTGCAGGCCGTCGGTGCAGAGCAGGAGCCGACCCCGCAGCGGCACGCGGGTCTGCACGACCTGCGGCTCGAGCACGCCCATGGTGCCGATCGCCTGCGTCAGCACGTGCTTGTCGGGATGCGTCCCGGCCTCCTCGGCGGTAAGCACGCCGCCTTCGACCATGGCCGCGACCAGCGTGTGGTCCTGGGTCAGCTGGCGCTGCGACTTCCGCGCGATCGAGTAGATGCGGGAGTCGCCCACGTGCGCGACCACCGCGGTGCGCCGGCGCAGCGCCACCACCGACAGCGTTGTGCCCATGCCGAACGTGCCGCGCTCCTCGGCCTCGCGCACCACCGCCGCGTTCGCGTCGTGCAGCGCTTGCATCAAGAGCTCCCCCTGCTCACGCGCGCGGCGCGCGCGCGGGCGGGCACGCAGCGCGGCGATCGTCGCCTCGACCGCGACGCGGCTCGCCACCTCGCCCGCGGCGTGGCCACCCATGCCGTCGGCGACGACGAACAGGCCGAGCTCGAGATCGACGGCCGCGCTGTCCTCGTTGTTCGAGCGCTCCATGCCGACGTCGGAGAGCAGGGCGTAGCGCGTCATCGCCGCGCGCGCTCCGGGGAGCTCGCGAGGTCGGTGCGCAGGAAGCTGTACTGGATGTGGTCCAGGTAGCGGCCGTCGACGAACTCGGCCTCGCGCGCGATGCCTTCCCGCGCGAAGCCCAGCTTCTCGACCACGCGCTGGCTGGCCTTGTTCTCGAGCGCGACCAGCGCTTCGATCCGGTGCAGGCGCAGCCCGTTGACCGCGTGCGCGAGCGCGGCGTTGGCGGCCTCGGTGGCGATGCCCCGGTCCCACTCGCTGCGGCGCACCCAGTAGCCGAGCCCGGCTGCGGCGCGCAGCCAGTCGATCCGGTGCAGGCTCGTGACTCCCGCGATGCGCTCGCTGTCGCGCAGCTCGATCACGAACTCGAACGCGCTCTGCCGCGACCAGGCCGAGCGCGCGGCCCGCAGGTAGCGGCGCGTCTCGCCGGGGCCGTGGTCGACGCGCGCCCAGGGCAGCCACGGGACCAGCTCGGGCAGTGTCTCCGCGATCGCCTCGTGCAGCAGCAGCGCGTCGTTGCGCCGCGGCGCGCGCAGACGGAGGCGCTCGGTGAGCAGCTCGTTCGGATACAGGTCGAGCACGCTCAATCCAGGAGTCTCAGCTGCGCGTACTTGAGCTTGATCACCTTCATGCCGGCGCGGTCGAAGCGAATGGTCGCTTTGGCGGCCGCTCCCCCTCCCACGACCTCCATTATGCGGCCGGCGCCGAAGATCGGGTGCTCGACCCGCTGGCCGACTCCGGGGAGGTCTTCACCCGGCGCGAGCTGACTGTCCGAGTAGTCGATTCGCGGCCCCGCATCGCGCGGCGGCGGGCTCTCGCGCGGCACGGGCAACGCGACCCGGCCGCGGCGCCCCACGATCAGCTCGTCCGGGATCTCGGCCAGGAAGCGGCTCGGCGCGTTGTAGCGCACCGAGCCGTGCATGCGCCGCAGGCTCGCGTTGCACAGAGTGAGTCGCTCCATCGCGCGCGTCATGGCGACGTAGCAGAGCCTGCGCTCCTCCTCGATCGCGGAGGGGTCCTCGAGCGAGGCGAAGTGCGGGAAGATCCCCTCTTCCAGCCCCACCACGAACACGTGCTTGAACTCGAGCCCCTTGGCCACGTGGACCGTCATCAGCGGGATGCGAGCGCCGGTGTTCTCGAGCCCGTCCGCCTCGGAGAGCAGCGTGACCTGCTCCAGGAACAGGTCGACGAGCGTCCGGGGCCCGTCGTCGCCGGCCTCGCTCTCGCGGTTCTGGCGCTCGAACTCCTCGACCGCGGACAGGAGCTCCTTCAGGTTCTCGAGCCGCGCCTCGGCCTCGACCGTGTTCTCGGCCTCGAGCGCGCGCAGGTAGCCCGTGCGCTCGAGCAGCTGCGCCAGCGGCTGGGCCAGCGACTCGCCCTCGAGCGAGCGCGCGAGCTCGCGCATCAGCGCCACGAACTCGCCGACGCGTTTCTGTGTCGCCGGCGAGAGAGCGCCCAGCCCGCGCACCAGCGCGTCCCAGAAGGTCGTCTGGGCCTCCTCGGCGGCCAGCAGCACGCGCTCCACGCTGGTGCGGCCGATCCCGCGCGCGGGGGTGTTCACGATCCGGAGCAGGCTCTCGGTGTCGGCCGGATTGCGCAGGGCACGCAGGTAGGCCAGCGCGTCCTTCACCTCGGCCCGGTCGTAGAAGCGGGTGCCGCCGACCACCACGTACGGCAGGTTGTACTTGAGCAGCTCCTCCTCGAGCGGGCGCGACTGCGCGTGCGTGCGGTAGAAGATCGCCGCGTTCGCCAGCGACTCGCCGGTCTCGCGCAGGCGGAGCAGGTCGCCGACCACGAACGCCGCCTCGCCGCGCTCGTCGGCCGCCTCGTAGAAGCGCACGCGCTCGCCGCCGCCGCGCTGGGTGAACAGCCGCTTGCCCTTGCGCTCGACGTTGTTCGCGACCACGGCGCTCGCGGCCGAGAGGATCGGCTGGGTGGAGCGGTAGTTCTGCTCCAGCCGCACCACGTGCGCGCCGGGGAAGTCCTTCTCGAAGTCGAGGATGTTGCGGATGTCGGCCTCGCGGAAGCGGTAGATCGACTGGTCCTCGTCGCCGACCACGCACAGGTTGCGGTGCGCCGCGGTCAACAGGCGCAGCCAGCGGTACTGGATCGGATTGGTGTCCTGGTACTCGTCCACCAGCACGAAGCGCCAGCGGCGCTGGTACTCGGCGAGCACGCCCGGGTGGTTCTCGAACAGCCGCGTGCACAGCAAGAGCAGGTCGCCGAAGTCCAGTGCGTTCGCGCGGCGCAGCTCCATCTGGTAGCGCTGGTAGATCTCGCGCAGCCGGCGGCCGTGCAGCGAGCTCTCCTGCGCCAGGTCGGCCGGAAGCATGCCCCGGTTCTTCAGCCGGTCGATCGCCGCGCGCACGCTGCGCGGCGGCCAGGTCTTCTCGTCCACGTCCAGCGCCTTGAGCACGCGCTTGGCGAGCGCCAGCGAGTCGTCCGAGTCGTAGATCGCGAAGCTCGACTCGTAGCCCAGCTGCGAGATCTCGCGCCGCAGGATGCGCACGCAGGTCGAGTGGAAGGTCGAGACCCACACCCCGCGCGTGCCGCCGCCGAGCAGTCGCTCGACCCGCTCGCGCATCTCGCGCGCGGCCTTGTTGGTGAACGTGACGGCCAGGATCTCGTGCGGCCACGCCGCGCCGCTCGCGATCAGGTGCGCAACGCGGTGCGTCAGCATGCGCGTCTTGCCGGAGCCCGCGCCCGCGAGCACGAGCAGCGGCCCCTCGACGTGGCGAACGGCCTCGGCCTGCTCGGGATTCAGGCCTTGCGTGATCTCTTCGGGTGTCGCCACCCGCCCAAAGTAACGAAGTGCCCGACCTACTCCACGGTCACGGACTTGGCCAGGTTGCGGGGCTGATCCACGTCGGTGCCCTTCAGGGTGGCGACGTGGTAGGCGAGCATCTGCAGCGGGATGGTGGCGAGCAGCGCCGAGAGCGGCTCGCTCGAGGTCGCGGGCACCCGCACCACCTCGTCGGCGTAGCGCTCGGCGTCGCCGTTCCTCTCGTCGACCACGGCGATCACGATGCCGCCGCGGGCGCGCGCCTCTTCGGCGTTCGAAACGATCTTCGCGTACACCGACGCCTGGTTCGCGACGATCACCACCGGCACGTCCTCGTCGATCAGCGCGATCGGACCGTGCTTCATCTCGCCCGAGGCGTAGCCCTCGGCGTGGATGTACGAGATCTCCTTCAGCTTGAGCGCGCCCTCGAGCGCGATCGGGAAGCCGTAGCCCTTGCCCAGGAACAGGAAGTCGCGCGCGTGCTGGCGCCGGCGCGCGATCGCCTCCATCTGCGGCCACAGCGCGAGGGTCTGCTCGACCAGACGCGGCACGCGCCGCAGCTCGTGGCCGTGGCGGCGCACGTCGTCGGCGTTCAAGGCCCCGCGCAGCAGCCCGAGCTTCAGCGCGACCAGGTAGAGCGCGACCACCTGCGTGGTGAAGCACTTGGTCGAGGCGACGCCGATCTCCGGGCCCGCGTGGGTGTAGAGCACCCAGTCGGCGGTGCGCGCGATGGTGCTGTCGTGCACGTTGCAGATCGCGAGCGAGCGGGCGCCGCGGTCGCTGGCCTCGCGCAGGGCCGCGATGGTGTCGGCGGTCTCGCCCGACTGCGAGACGGGGATCACCAGGTGGCGCTTGCCGATGATCGGCTCGCGGTAGCGGTATTCGCTGGCCAGGTCGACGTCGCAGGGGATGCGCGCCAGCCGCTCGATCATCGAGCGGCCGATCAAGGACGCGTGCCAGGCGGTGCCACAGGCCACCAGCTGGACGCCGGCGAGATCGCGCACCCAGGCCGGGTCGAGCGCGATGCCGTCCAGGTCGACGTCGCCCTCGGCCTCGAGCACGCGCGTGCCGATGGTGTCGCCGATCGCGCGCGGCTGCTCGTGGATCTCCTTCTGCATGAAGCGGTCGTAGCCGCCCTTCTCAGCCTGGACCGGGTCCCATTGCACCAGCTTCTGCTCGCGCTGCACCGGCCGGCCGTCGAAGGTCTGGATCTCGACCGAGTCGGTGGTGACGCGCGCGAGCTCGCCGTCGTGCAGGATCTGGATCTGGCGCGTGTACGGCAGCAGCGTGGCCACGTCGCTGGCGATGAAGTTCTCGCCTTTGCCGTGGCCCACGACGATCGGGTTGCCGCCGTTCTTCGCGATCGCGATCTCGCCGGGCGACGACTCGTCGACGACCGCGATCGCGCACGAGCCCTCGAGCCGCGCCATCGCGAGGCGCACCGCCTCGATCAGCGACGCGCCGCGCTTGCGCGCCTCGTACACCAGGTGCGAGATGATCTCGGTGTCGGTGTCGCTGCGGAACTGGCAGCCGCCGCGCTCGAGCTCGGCGCGCAGCTCGCGGAAGTTCTCGACGATGCCGTTGCCGATCACCGCGACGGTGCCGGCCGCGTGCGGGTGCGCGTTGCGCTCGGAGGGCTTGCCGTGGGTGGCCCAGCGCGTGTGGCCGATGCCCAGCGACCCCGCGAGCGGCACGTCGCGCAGCGCCCACTCCAGGTTCACCAGCTTCCCCTGCGCGCGGATCACGCGCAGCTTGCCGTCGACCAGCACTGCGATGCCGGCGGAGTCGTAGCCGCGGTACTCGAGCCGGCGCAGGCCGTCCAGGATCACGTCCTGCGCGCGGTCACTGTGTCCCACGTAGCCGACGATTCCACACATCGCTCGATCCCCTCCGTGCTGCTCGTGTCAGTCGCGAATCACTGGTCGTGGCCCGCGTCCTTGAAGCGGCGCTTGCGCCAGCCCTCGATGTTGCGCTGCTCCGCGCGCGCGATCCCGAGAGCTCCGCTGGGCACGGTCTTGCTGATGGTGGAACCCGCTCCGACGTAGGCGTCCGGTTCGATGACCACCGGCGCGATCAAATTCGAGTTGCAGCCGATGAAGGCGCGGTCGCCGACCGTGGTTCGCGTCTTCTTCGCCCCGTCGTAGTTCACCACGATCGCGCCGCAGCCGAAGGTCACCTTGCTGCCGACGTCGGCGTCGCCGATGTAGGCCAGGTGATCGGCCTTGGTGCCGGGTCCCAGCACGGAGTTCTTCACCTCGACGAAGTTGCCGATGCGCACGTCGTCGGCCAGCTGCGAGCCGGGGCGCAGGTGCGCGTTCGGGCCGAGCTCGCAGCGGCTGCCCACGCGCGAGCGCTCGAGGAAGCAGCCCGGCTTCACCCACACGTCGTCGCCGATGGTGCAGCCGTCGATCACCACGCCGGGGTCGATCCGGCAGTTCGCGCCGATGCGCGTGCCCTTGCGCAGCGTGACTCCCGCGGCGAGCACGGTGTCCTCGCCGACCCCGACGTCGACCTCCACGTAGGTGGTCTCCGGGTCGACCATCGACACGCCGCCCTCGAGCAGCTCGTCGACCAGGCGCGTGCGCATGAGCCCTTCCGCGCGCGCGAGCTCGAGTCGGGTGTTGATGCCCAGTGACTCCGACCAGTCGTCCGCGCGGGCGGCCTCGACCTTGCGGCCGAGCGCCAGCGCGAGCTCCACGATGTCGGTGATGTAGAACTCGCGCTTGTCGTTGTCGTCGCGCACGCGCGAGAGCAGGTCGAACATAAGCCGCGCGTCGGCGAGGTACGCGCCGAGGTTCACCTCGCTGATCCGTTTCATCGTGTCCGAGCACTCGCGCTCCTCCACGATGCGCACCACGCGCCCGCCGGAGTCGCGCAGCACGCGCCCGTAGCCGTTCGGATTGGGCATGTCGGTCACGAGGATCTCGAGGTCCGCAGCGCTGGCCTCGAAGGCCTCGCGCATCGCCGCGAACGTCGCGGCGCGGTACAGCGGGTGGTCGCCGTTCATCACCAGCACCGGGCCGTCGTGGCCGGCGAGCGCGCTCCTCGCCGAGAGCGCCGCGTGCGCGGTGCCGCGCTGCTCGGCCTGCTGCACGAGCTCCACGTCCTGACCTTCGAGCGCCGCGCGCACCTGCTCCTCGCCCGCGCCCACGATCACGATGCGCCGCCGCGCGCCGAGCTCGCGGCCCATCTCGAGCGCGTGCAGCAGGATCGGGCGGCCGCAGATCGGGTGCAGCACCTTGGGCAGCCGCGAGCGCATGCGCGTGCCCTTTCCCGCCGCCATGAGCACCAGCGCCAGATCGCCCCGAGCCATCTTCTCTCCCGACTTCTCCGTGAATCGGCGCCCGGACGGCGCCTCCTAAGCCAACATGAGGAAATCGCGGCCTTCGACGAGCCGAAGGCCCGAGAGGATTCCCCGAATCCGCTCGCGCGCGCCACGGACCGCCGCCGCCCCCAGCAAGAGCGACCCGGATCCGCGCCACTCCGCGGCGCGGCGCATCAGCTCGCCGGGGCCGACCAGCGGGATGCCTTGCCAGGCGCGTGCCGGCGCGGGATCGGCCGGAGCGACCAGCGCGCGCGCCGGGACGCCTTCCCTGGCCAGAAGACGGGCATAGCGGCGCGCGGTGCGGCCGCTGCCGACCAGCACGGTCGCCGAGATCGGCCGCACCCGCGGCAGCCAGTGGGCCTTGGCCCGCGCCAGCGCTTCGCGGCCGTAGCGGGGATCGCGGCGCGAGAGGCGCCCGTCGTGGTCGCGCCAGCGGTGCAGCACGCGCGGCACCTTCTCGACGCGCGCCCCGGCCGCCAGCAGGCGGTAGAACAGGTCGAGGTCCTCTGCCCAATCGAGGTCGCGCCAGCCCCCGACACGCTCCAGTGTCGCGCGGCGCAGCATCCAGGTCGGATGAGGCACGGGGCAGTCGACGAACGCCTCGCGCGCGATCTCGTCGTGCGTGGCACAGCCGTTCGCCCATTCGGTATAGAGCCGGAAGCCCTCGCGCAGCCCGCCCTCGCGGAACGACTCGACTCCGCAGCCCGCGAGCTCCACGTCGGGCCGCCGGTCGAGGAGCCGCGCCTGCTCGGCGAGGCGCTCCGGGTGCATCTCGTCGTCCGCGTCCATGCGCGCGACCAGACGGCCGCGGGAGGCGGCGAGCGCGTCACAGAGTGCGGGCGCGATCCCCTGCGCCGGCCGGCGGAGCACGCGCACGCGCGGGTCGCGCCGCGCGGTCTCGGCCAGGATCTGCGACGTCCCGTCGGTCGAGCCGTCGTCGACGCAGACCAGCTCGAGCCCCGGTCCCACACTGGCCAGTGTCGAATCCAGGGCGGCCTGCAGCGTGGCCTCGCCGTCGCGCACCGGCAGCAGCACCGAGAGCGCGGGCAGTGACATGCGCGCGATCGTAGCAGAGAATGGTCGCGTGCCCGGCCTGTGGGAGGCGAGGTCAGTGGTGCGCGCGCTCGGCGCCGTCGCCGCGCTCGCCTGCAGCGGCTGTCTGGTGCTCGGGCGCGAGAAGTACACCACGCTCGGCGGCGAAGGCACCGAGCCGATCGCCGCGCCGGAGCGGGTCTCGGTGACGCGTGACAAGAGCGGGCCGGGCTTCGGGCAGGATCCCGTGGCGGTGCGCGCCGGCGGTGCGAGCGGCGTGGTCGTGTCGGTCTGCGACTGGGCGCCGGGCTTCTGGATCCCGGTGTTCCCGCCGATTCCCGTCCCGATCCTCTCGCTCGAGGACCAGCCCGGGGAAGCGGGCACCACGCTGGTGCGCCTGACCTTCGAGACGCGCGCCAACTGGCGCGCCACGTTCTCGCAGATCGCGCTGCTCGGCCCGGACGACGCGCGCGCGACGCCCGAGCGCTACAAGATCGTGCTCGCCGACAAGTCCGAGTCGCTGGGCGACGCCTCGCTCGAGCCGTGCGCGCGCCCCGAAGAAGACCCGAGCCAGTCCGTGGAGCGCGCCAAGGTCGCCGTGCTCGAGGGCGGCGAGCTGTGGCTCTTGTTCGACACCGCCGACCTGCCGAAGGGGCCGCTCGCGCTCCAGCTCGACGGCCTCACCCGCAACGATGCGCGCGTGCCGGTGCCCCGGCTCGAGCTGCACCACGGCAGCCGCTGGTACTGGTACCGGGCGTTCCCGTGACCCCGGGGCTCGGCTGCGCGCGTAGAATGCGCGCATGAAGCTCGGCCTCACCATGTTTCCGACGGAGTACTCGATCGCACCGGCGGAGCTCGCGCGCGCCGCCGAGCAGCGCGGCTTCGAATCGCTCTGGTTCCCCGAGCACTCGCACATTCCCGCCAAGCGCGAGTCGCCCTGGCCCGGCGGCCCGGAGCTGCCGAAGATGTACTACGACGTGATGGAGCCGTTCGTGGCGCTGGCCGCCGCGGCGGCGGTCACCACCAAGCTGCGCGTGGCGACCGGGATCTGCCTGGTGGTGCAGCGCGACCCGATCCAGACCGCGAAGCACGTGGCGACACTGGATCGTGTCGCTAGCGGCCGGTTCCTGTTCGGCATCGGCGCGGGCTGGAACGCCGAGGAGATGCGCGACCACGGCACCGACGCGCGCACGCGCATCGCGCTGATGCGCGAGCGCGTGGCGGCGATGAAGGAGATCTGGACGAAGAGCAAGGCCGAGTTCCACGGCAAGTACGTCGACTTCGAGCCGATCATGACCTGGCCCAAGCCGGTACAGAAGCCGCACCCGCCGATCCACGTCGGCGGCGGCTTCCCGAACGGCGCGCGGCGCGCGATCGCGTACGGCGACGGCTGGATGCCGATCCACGGCCGCGACGAGATTGCCGCACGGCTGCCCGAGTTCCGGCGCATGGCGGAGGACGCCGGCCGCGACCCGGCGTCGCTCGAGGTCTCGGTCTTCGGCGCGCGCCCGGAGCACAAGCTCCTCGACGAGCTCGCGCGGGCCGGCGTGCAGCGCGCCATCTTCGGGCTCGCGCCCGAGCCGGCCGACAAGGTGCTGCCGCTGCTCGACCGCGCGGCGCCGCTCGTGCACAGTCTGGGCTGAGGAGTCCGCGATCTCCGAGCTCTACGGTCAGACATACGGCCTGAAGGCCAACCAGCTGCGCAGGCTGGCGAACCTGTACAAGCGGAAGCTGCCGCGCGAGCGCCTGGTCACGCAGGAGTTCGCCCGCCAGCTGGCCGAGATCTCGGCCGACTGCGGCCGTCAGGTCGGCGTGCTGGTCGCGCGCAGCGGTCGGGTCGAGTACGTGATGGTCGGCGACGCGTTCTCGATCACGCTGCCCGACTTCAAGCGCGTGCGCACGGGCGCGGGTCGCTTCCGCGGGCTGCGCTGCATCCACACCCACCTGCGCGGCGAGTCACTGACGCGCGACGACCTGACCGACCTCACGCTGCTGCGGCTCGACGCCATGGTCGCGATCCTGGTCTCGAGCGAAGGGCTGCCCGACAAGGTCGACTACGCGTCGCTCCAGCCCGCCGACGACTCCGGCGAGATGGTGACGCGCCACGAGCAGATCGCCCCGAGCCTGTGCGACTTCGACTTCCTGGAGTGGATCGAAGAGCTCGAGTCGCGCTTCGGCGAGGCGCAGCGGGGCGTCGCCACCGACGGCGACGGCGAGCGCGCGGTGCTGGTCTGCGTCGAGATGGGGAACGATCCGCACGCCGACGAGCGCTGCTCCGAGATGAAGGAGCTCGCGCGCACGGCCGGGCTGCAGGTGGTCGACGTGTTGCGCCAGCGCCGGCCGAAGCCCGACCCGAAGTACCTGGTCGGGCCGGGCAAGATCAAGGACCTGGTGACGCGCGCGTGGCAGCGCGGCGCGACGCTGGTGCTGTTCGATCGCGACTTGTCCTCGGGTCAGATCCGCGCGATCACCGACCTGGTCGAGGCACGCATCGTCGACCGCACGCAGCTCATCCTCGACATCTTCGCGCAGAACGCCAAGACCAAGGAGGCGAAGCTCCAGGTCGAGCTAGCGCAGCTCAAGTACCGCTTGCCGCGGCTCGCGGGCTCGGGCCAGACCGAGGGGCTGTCGCGGCTGATGGGCGGGATCGGCGGGCGTGGCCCGGGCGAGACCAAGCTCGAGGTCGACCGCCGCCGCGTGCGCGATCGCATCGGCCTGCTCGAGAAGGGACTCAAGGAGGTCGCGCGCCAGCGCGAGACGCGCCGCTCGCGCCGCAGCCGCGAAGGGCTGCCCGTGCTCTCGATCGTCGGCTACACCAACGCGGGCAAGTCGACGCTGCTCAACCGCCTGACCAAGAGCGAGGTC
>Ga0318564_10000194_pt1 | contig 15678 bp, 13 predicted proteins | sample GRESIP066b5f20_FD_203479 | JGI IMG/M metagenome (GOLD analysis project Ga0318564, IMG submission 203479) | Tropical soil microbial communities from Luquillo Experimental Forest, Puerto Rico - GRE.SIPMG.066b5f20 | ecosystem: Environmental > Terrestrial > Soil > Tropical forest > Bulk soil...
AGCGCCAGCTGGGCGCACTCGACGGCGAGGCCAGGGTCCGCGTGGTCCGTCGAGTCGGTGACCTGGCCGTCCGAGACCCAGACCACGGGCTCGCGTCCCCGGCGTCGGCCGAGGGCGAAGCGCAGCACCGGGCCGTCGACCCCGTTGCCCACGTTCCCCGCGCGGACCCGCGACGCCGCACGCCCCCGGTCCGCCAGCACCCAGGCGTTGGGGACCGCCTGGGAGCCAGGGGCATGCGAGTACCCGACCACGAACGCGCCCGGTGCGGCCGCGAGCAGCGAGACGAGCTCGTGCTCGGTGATGGCCATCGACCCCGACTGGTCGACCACCACCACCCCGCCCCGGCACGATGCCCTCCGCTCGAACACCCGCCTGGCCGGATCGGTGACGAGACGATCGGGTCGGAGGACCCGACGGCCGTACGCAGCGCGGGCGCGTCGCACGACGCACGCACCGTGCACCCGTCGATCGAGCTCGACCGCCTCGTCGAGGAGCAGGGGCGCGAAGGTCCCGGTCGCGCGTGGCCGTGCCGTGCGGCGCACGCCAGCCCGCGGCGCCGCCGCCCACAGGTCCACCACCTCGGCGAGCCGTCGCGTGTGCGTCGCGAACCCGAGCGGCAGCCCCGCCGGCCCGAGCGCGGTCGAGGCGATCGACGACGTCGGCACGCGCCGCACGACGCCGCGCAGCTCCCGCTCGATCGCCCGGCACGCGGCCGCCCACTCGCCCGCCACGCGTCGGACCCCGCGCACGAGGTCGCTGAGCGCGCGGGTCCCGCTGAGCGCCGCCGCGAAGCACGCCAGCTCGGCCCACTCCCCCGTCGCGGCGAGCCGCTCACCGGCGAGCCGCTCTGAGCCGTCGCGAAGCTCGTCGACGTCGAAGCCGATCCGGCGGAGCAGCTCGTTCACGCGGAACTCCTCTGCGCACTCGACGGCGCGCGGCGAGAGGTCCGGCCACGCCTCGACGATCACGGGCGCCACCGGGCTCACACGGGCGTGCATCAGCTCGTGGGCGCGGATGAGCCTGCCGTGCACGCCGCCGGCGATCGGGACGCGCATGACCCGGTCCTGGAGATCCGTCCACGCGTCACCGCGCTGGGCGGTCCCTGCCTCCACCCGCCAGGAGCTATCGCCGGCTCGGTCCCGCCGTCCGGTGAGCAGCTCGGGCAGCGGCCCCCCGCTCAAAGGTGCGGCTCGACGTCGTCGATCGCGAGGGCGTCGGCCACCTCGCGTCCGCGCTCCCGACCGAACGCGAGGCGAGCGGCCCGCGCCGGCTCGAGCCGCTCGCGCAGCGTCGCGTACGCGTAGATCGCCCGCATCGAGACACGCCGGTCCGCTGGCGCGCCGGTCATGGCGCACGCGGCGTCGCGGAGGTCCGTGGGGAGGCGCGCGACAGCGGCCGGGTGCGGTGCGTCCACCTCGATGGCGACCGGGAACCGGTCGCGCAGCGCGGACGGCAGCTCCTCGGGATGCTCGAGGTTCGACGTCATGACCACGGTGAACCCGTCGAGCGGGGTCACGACCTCGCCCGTCGCGGGGTGGTCGAACCGTGCCGAGCCGTCGGTGTCGCAGACGGCGAGCAGGAGCGCCAGCACGTCGCCGGTCGCGCGGTCCGCCTCGTCGATGACCAGCCGGCCGCCACGCGTGCCGTCGCCGCGCCAGGCGCGGGTCGCCGCGCCGTCGAGCCACTCGAACCGTCCCGCCGCGGTCGGCATCCAGCACCCCGTGACGTCCGCGGCCGTCATGTCCTCGGTGCAGACGAGCCGGTGCGCCCCCGCGCCGTCCACGCCCTCGCGCAGCGCCGCGTAGGTCTTCCCGGTTCCCGGCGGCCCGAAGAGGATGACCCGATCGATGCCGGCGGCGAGCGCGTCGGCGAAGTCGCGCCAGCACGCCGGGAGGGTGTCGGTGATGGCGAGTCCCCCCGGGATCGAGAGCCGAACAACGGGCGCGGCGATCCGCGGTCTCGACGCGGATCTTGCGACCGAACGGATGTTTGCCTCAACCCGAGCCCGGCGGTAGGCTCCGAACGCGCGTTCGCCCCGAGGAGGCTCCATGGCCGAGGTCCTGACCGAGAAGCGCCGCCAGATTCTCGACGTCATCATCGCGTACCAGCGGGACCACGGGTACCCGCCGTCGGTGCGGGAGATCGGGCGGTCGGTCGGCCTCGCGTCCTCGGCCACCGTCCACGACCACATCGACCGGCTCGCCGAGGGCGGCTACCTCGTCAAGGACCCGACCAAGCCGCGGGCGCTGCAGGTCCGCTACGAGCCGGCGTCGGGCACCGCGGTCACGCCGGAGCGGGTGCGCAACGTCCCGCTCGTCGGCGACGTGGCCGCCGGCACCGGCGTCATCGCCCAGGAGCACCTCGAGGAGCTGCTCCCGCTCCCGGAGCGGTTCGCCGGCACCGACGAGAGCTTCATGCTCCGGGTCCGGGGCGACTCGATGATCGACGCCGGGATCCTCGGCGGCGACTTCGTGGTCGTGCGCCGGCAGCCGGACGCGGAGCTCGGGGACGTGGTCGTCGCCGGGATCCCCGGCGAGGAGGCGACGGTCAAGCGGCTGAAGCGGAAGGGCAAGACCGTCGTCCTCGAGGCACAGAACGAGCGGGTGGAGGACCTGGTCTACCCAGGCGGCGACGTCGTCATCTACGGGAAGGTGCTCTCGGTCCTGCGCCGGCTCTAGGCGGCTGCCGGGGCCGGCGACGTCCCCACAGGGCTCAGCTCGAGTCGAGCGCGGCGGTGAGGAGCGCGGTGAGCGTCTCGCCGCACCGCTCGAGCTCAGCAGCCTCGACGAACTCCCCGGCGTGATGGGCGAGCTCCGGGTCGCCCGCTCCGAAGTTGGCGGCGGGGACGCCGCGCGCCGCGAACGTCGCCACGTCGGTCCACCCGAGCTTCGCGCGAGCCGGCGCGCCAGTGAGCGCGACGAGCCGCTGGAGGACGGGGTGCGAGAGCGAGGGCGGCGCCGGCTCGGCCGTGTCGAGGACGGTCAGCGAGTCCTTCGGCTCCAGGTACGGCTCGAACAGCTCGCGCAGCTGGGCGACGCCGTCGGCCGCGGTGCGGTCCGGCGCGACCCGCAACCCGACCGTGAGCGTCGCCCTGTCGGGCACGACGTTCCCGGCGATCCCCCCGGTCACCTCGACAGCCTGCAGCTGCTCGGCGTAGGTCACGCCGTCGAGCTCGACGTGCCGGGGGATGTACGCGGCGACGGCGCTGAGCGGCCCGGTGAGCCGGTGCACCGCGTTGCGTCCGCGCCACGGCCGTGCCGTGTGCGCGCGCACCCCGCTCAGCTCCAGCTGGACGCGCACCACCCCCTGGCACCCCGCCTCGACCACGCACCCGGTCGGCTCGCACACGACCGCGGCGTCACCGTCGAGCAGCGCCTCGTCGCGGGCAGCCACCTCGAGGAGCCCGCTGCGCTCGCGGGCGACCTCCTCGCACACGTAGTAGATCCAGGTCACCTCGGAGGAGAGCGCGAGGTCCTCGATCGCCAGCTCGGTCATGACCGCGAGCGACCCCTTCATGTCGCACGCGCCGAGGCCGCGGACCTCGCCGTCGGCCACCTCGACGCCGGGGTCCCCCGGGACCGTGTCCAGGTGCCCGGCCACGACGACCCGGCCCTGCCGCGACCCCGTCGTGCGCGCGACGACGTTGTCGCCGATCCGGGTGACCTCGAGCGAGGGGGCGGTGCGCAGCTCGCGCTCCACCTCGTCGGCGAGCGCGCGCTCGGTGCCGGACACCGAGGGGATCTCGACGTAGCGCGCCGCGCGCTCGACGAGGGTCACGTCGCCACACCGTGCGCGCGCAGGGTGTCGTTCAGCGCCGCGCGCTCGTGGCGCTCACCCTCCTCGAGCCGGTGCACGACGAGGACGCACGGGATCGAGAACTCGCCGCCCGGGTAGGTGCGGCGCCGCGACGCCCCGACCGCCACGCAGCGCTCCGGCACCCGGCCGCGCGCGAGCTCCACCCCGGTCTCAGCGTCGACGACGGCGATCCTGCTCGTGAGGATGGTGCCGGCGCCGAGCACCGTGTCACGGCCGACGCGCGCGCCGTCCACGACCATGGAGCGGCTCCCGATGAGCGCGCCGTCCTCGATCACGACCGGCACCGCGTTGACCGGCTCGAGGACCCCGCCGATCCCCACGCCGCCGGCCAGGTGGACCCCCTCGCCGACCTGCGCGCAGCTGCCCACGGTCGCCCACGTGTCGACCATCGTCCGACTCCCGACGCGCGCGCCGACGTTCACGAAGCTCGGCATGACGACGACGCCTGGAGCGAGGTAGCTCCCCCACCGCACCACGGCCCCCGGGACCGCTCGCACCCCGGCGTCGGCGAGCCCGCGCTTGAGCGGGATGCGGTCCGCGTACTCGAAGGGCCCGACGCGCTCGGTGGTGATCCCCTCCAGCCGGAAGAGCAGCAGGATCGCGCGCTTGAGCCAGTCGTGGACGACGACCTCGCCGTCGGCGGCGATCTCCGCGACGCGCGCGGAGCCGTCGTCGAGCCTCCCCACCGCCTCCTCGACCGTGATGCGGGCGTCGGTGTCGCGCTCGTCCAGCTCGTCGATCCGCGCGTAGAGCTCGTCGACGCTCGATTCAAGCGAGCCCGCGCCTGCCACCGCGGCGAGGCTACCAACGGCCCGAGGACGCGCACGGCCTCGTGGCGCCGGCCGCGTACCCTTCGGCGCGTGGAGCGGGGCGCGCCGTCGGTCACCGCGCGCCGTGTCGCCGCGCACCGGCTCGGGTTCGAGCGCGTCGTCGCGCCCGGACGCCCCCTGGACGACGTGGCGCTCGCCACGGACGTGGCGCAGGGCGTCGTCGTCGGCGACGGCCCGTTGCGCGTGTACCTGCGCGCGCGCACGGCGTTCTTCGACCGCGCCGTCGTGCGCGCGCTCGACGGCGGCTGCGACCAGGTCGTCATCGTGGGCGCCGGGTACGACGGACGGGCGTGGCGGTTCGCGCGCGAGGGGGTCCGGTTCTTCGAGGTCGACCACCCCGCCACCCAGGTCGACAAGCGTGCCCGGGCCGCACGGCTGGGGATCGCCGACGACGCGGTGACGTTCGTCCCGGTCGACCTGACGGCCGAGCGCCTCGCCGAGCGGCTGGCGGCCGCGGGGCTCGCCGCGTCACGCCCCAGCTGCGCGGTGGTCGAGGGGCTCTGCGCCTACCTGGAGCCCGAGGTCGTCGCCCGGCTCTTCGTCGAGCTGCGCCGCGCGGTGGCGCCGGGGAGCCGGCTCGCCGTCAGCGTCGGGATCGCCCGGACCGGCGACCCCGAGCGCGAGGCGCGGGTCGCCTGGTTCCTCGCGAGGGTGGCCGAGCTCGGCGAGCCGGTCCGCTCCGAGCTCGACGCCGATGAGGCCCGGCCGCTGCTCGAGCGGGCCGGGTGGGGCCCCGAGCACGAGGGACCCCCCGGCGCCGGTCGGGATGCCGCGCTCGGCCTCGTCCTCGCGGTCGCCACCACCTGAGGCGTCACGCGGCCGCGGTGGCCGAGAGGCGCGCGGCTGCGAGCGCGATGCGCAGGTCGGGCTGGACCACGGCCGCGCGGACGTGCGCATCGTCGCCGTAGAGCTCGCCGGGGCTGACGACGAGCCCCGCGTGCTCGGCCATCCACCGTGCGAGCGCCCAGCCGTCCTCCCCGGGGCGCTCGGCCCAGAGGTAGAACGAACCCTCCGGCACGCCCGCGGTGCACCCGACGGCGAGGAGCCCCGCGCGCAGCGTCGCGAGCCGCCGTGCGTACCGCTCGCGCTGGGCCTCCACGTGCTCGTCGTCGCCCCACGCCACCGCGGCCGCCACCTGGACCGGGCCGGCGACGATGAGCCCGGCGTGCTGGCGGACGAGCCGCAGGTACGCCACGAGCTCGGGGTCGCCCGCGTAGAACCCCGCGCGCACCCCCGCGAGGTTGGACCGCTTGGAGAGCGAGTGCACCGCGAGCACGCCGTCGGGTCCGGCTGCGAGCACCGTCGCGGGCGGCGCCGCCCACGTGTAGTCCGCGTAGCACTCGTCCGAGCACACGACGACGCCGTGGGCCCGCCCCCACGCGGCTGCGGCCATCAGGTCGTCGAGGCGACCCGTCGGGTTCGACGGGGAGTTCGACCAGAGCACGAGCGCGCGCCGCGCGGTCCCGTCGTCGACGCGCTCGAGCGCGAGCCGTCCGCCGTCGAGCGGGACGGGCACCGCGCGCAGCCCCGCGAGCATCGCCGAGACCGCGTACGTCGGGTACGCGACCGCCGGGACGAGCACGGTGTCCCGGGTCGGGTCCCGCAGCGCGAGGTGCCCCGCCAGCGACCCGACGAGCTCCTTGGTGCCGACGCACGCCGCGAGCGAAGTCGGCTCCACGTCGACCTTGAACCGGCGCTTCAGCATCGCGCACGCGGCCTCGCGGTACGCAGGCGACCCCTGCGAGGTCGGGTACCCGCGCTCGGTGCCCGACGCCCCGAGCGCGGCGACCACCTCGGGGGCCGGGGCGTCGCACGGCGTGCCGACGGAGCAGTCGACGGCGCCGTCCTCGTAGCGGTCGGCGACCAAGCGCAGCTCGGCCAGCCGGTCCGTCGGGTACGGCGGCGGCGTGAACCCGGCGGTCACGGGGCCACCCACTGCGCGAACCGAGCCCTGCCCGTGGGGTCGAGCACGACGCGGACGACGGCGCACTCACCGTCCTCGGTCGTGTCCAGCACCTCGCCCTCCCGGTGCGCGGCGGCCAGCACGTCGCCGCGCGCCCACGGCACGCGCAGCGAGACGACGCGGTCCGACGCGCGCAGCGCCGCGGCGACGGCCTCGACGAGCCGGTCGACGTTCTCGCCGGTCGCGACCGAGACCACGACGGCGCCGGGGTTCGCCGCGGCGGTCCGGGCCGCGGCGACCGGCGCGAGGTCCGCCTTGTTGATGGCGACCAGCTCCTCGACGCCGCCTGCGTCGATCTCGACGAGGATCTCGCGCACCGCGTCGATCTGGGCCTGCGGGTCGGGTGCCGAGGCGTCGACGACGTGGACGAGCAGGTCCGCGAGGCGCACCGAGTCGAGCGTGGACTTGAACGCCTCGACGAGCTCGTGGGGCAGGTTGCGGACGAACCCGACGGTGTCGGTGACGAGGATCGTCTCGCCGCCCTCCAGCCGGTGCTGCCGGGTCCGCGGGTCGAGCGTGACGAAGAGCCGGTCCTCGACGTCGGCCTCCGCCGTGGTCAGCGCGTTGAGCAGCGAGGTCTTGCCCGCGTTCGTGTACCCGACGAGCGCGATCTCGCGGTGCCGGCCGCGCTCCCGCGCGCCACGCTGGACGGTGCGGGTCCTATCGAGGTCCTCGAGCTCGGCCTCGAGCTTGTGCATCCGGCGCACGAGCCGCCGCCGGTCGACCTCGAGCTGGGTCTCGCCGGGGCCCCTCGTCCCGATCCGACCAGCCTGCTGGCTCAGCGCCTGACCCTTGCCGCGCAGCCGCGGCAGCCGGTAGCGGAGCAGCGCGAGCTCCACCTGCGCCTTGCCCTCGGGGGTCCGCGCGTTCTGGGCGAAGATGTCGAGGATCACGGCGGTCCGGTCGATCGCGGTGCGGCCGAGCAGCTTCTCCAGGTTGCGCTGCTGTGCGGTCGTGAGCGGCTGGTCGAACACCACGGTGTCGGCGTCGACTGCGAGGCACAGCTCGTGGAGCTCGCCTGCCTTCCCCTTCCCGAGGTAGGTCGCAGGGTCGGGCGCCTGCCGGCGCTGCACGAGGCGCGCCACGACGTCGGCGCCCGCGGTGTCGACGAGCAGGGCGAGCTCGTCGAGCCCCGCCTCCACGTCGTCTGGGTGCGCGCCGTTGAGCGCCACCCCCACGAGCACGATCCGCTCGCGGACGGCACGCTCGATGAGCGAGCTGGGGTAGACGCTCACCAGTCCTCCGCGAGCGAGACGGTCGCGACCCGGACGGCCGGGCCGGCGAGCTCGGCGGTGCCGTCGGTGAGCGTCACGTCCAGGTCCCCGCCGGGGTTGGCGACGGTCACGTGCGGCCCGACCAGCCCGAGCCGGTGGGCGACGGCGGCCGCGGCGCACGAGCCGGTGCCGCACGCGAGCGTGCGCCCCGCGCCCCGCTCCACCACGCGGATCGAGAGGAGGTCGGGGCGGTGCACGGTCACGAACTCCACGTTCGCCCCGGCCGCGTCCGCGCCGACGAGCGCGGCCGCCCGCTCGATCAGCGCCACCTCGGCCGCGCCGTCGTCGCGCACCACGACGTGCGGGTTCCCGACGACCGCGCGGACCCCGGTCTCGAGGGACCCGCCGGCCTCGACCTCGACGGGGCCCATGGCGACGGATCCCCAGGCGCGCTCCCCGCTCGGGTCGAGCGCGACGGTGACCCGGCGCGCGCCCGCCTCGGTCGCGACGTCGAGGGTGCCCTCGGGCACGAGCCCGTGGGCCGTGGCGGCGGCCACGAGGCAGCGCAGCCCGTTCCCGGAGAGCTCGGCTCGCGTCCCGTCCGCGTTGTGCAGCGACATGACGAGGCCGCGCGCGTCGACCGTCCCCTCGATCAGCCCGTCGGCGCCGACCCCGGTGTGCCGGTCGCACCACCGTCGTGCGGTCTCGGCGTCGAGGCGTGCCGGGCCGTGCCGGCGCAGGGCGACGAGGAAGTCGTTGCCCGCGCCGTGCCACTTCTCGAGGACGTCGCCGGTCGCGTCGGACATGCGCCGGCCAGTCTTCCAGTTCGCCCTCGCCGGCCGTGCGCGCGGCCCGGGTCACGCGGCGATGATCGCCGCGGCGGCCGCGTCGGCGTCGGCGACCCACGCCACCCGGGGGTCCCGCCTGAACCACCGCCACTGCCGCCTCGCGAGCCGGCGCGTGGCGGCGACCGCCGCGGCGGTGGCGGTCTCGAGCGGCACCCCCTGCTCGAGGTGCTCGAGCAGCTGGCGGTACCCCGCCGCCTGGCGCGCGGTCCGCGAGAGCCCGCCGGGCGCAGCGAGGAGCCCGCGCAGCTCGTCGAGCAGCCCGGCGGCCATCCACCGCTCGAACCTCGCCGCGATCGCGCCGTCGACCCGTGCGGCGTCGAGCGCGATCCCGAGCTGGGTCACCTCGGTCGCCGAGTAGCGGGCGAGGCCCGGCCCGAACGAGGAGAACGGGCGCCCGGTCGACTCGGTCACCTCGAGCGCGCGCACCACGCGCCGGACGTTGCGCGGGTCGATCACGGCCGCCGCGGCCGGGTCGCGCGTCGCGAGCGCCGCGTGCAGCGCGGCGGGGCCGTCCGGGCCCGCGGCCTCCCGCTCGAGCCGGGCGCGCACGAGCGGGTCGGTCGGCGGGATCGCGAGCCCGTCGACCGCCGCGCGGTGATACAGGCCCGAGCCCCCGACGTAGAGGGCGGTGGCGCCACGCCGTGCGATCGCCGCCACCGCGTCGTGGCACAGCACCTGGAACCGCCGGACCGTGAGCTCCTCGGACGGGTCGAGCACGTCGACGAGGTGGTAGCGGACCTCGGCGCGCTCCTCCGGCGTCGGCTTGGCCGTGGCGAGGTCCATGCCGCGGTAGACGGCCATGGCGTCGAGCGAGACGATCTCGCAGCCGCCGCGCGCCAGCGCGGCGGCGTGCGCCGCTCGTGACTTCCCCGACGCCGTCGGCCCGACGAGCGCGATCCGCCGGGTCATCGAGCGGCGATCGGGATCCTCGCGCGGTGCCTCGGGGGGCGGGTGACGCGGACCAGCTGGCCGAGGAGGTGGTGCGGCGCCCCGTGGGTGATCGCCACCGACGCGAGGCTCCCTGCCGGGACGGTCGCCTCGTCGGCGACGAAGTGGACGGGCTTTCCCTGTCGGGTCCGACCGGTGCGCGTCGCGGGGTTCGTCCTCGACGGCCCCTCGACGAGCACCTCCTCGGTCCGCCCCTCGCGCGCCTCGTTGTGGCCGAGGGCGGATCGTTCGATCACCGCCACGAGCCTCGCGAACCGCTCGCGCACGACGTCGGGGTCGACGTACCGGCTCGGGTCCGCCGCGGCCCGGGTCCCGGGCCTCGGGGAGAAGACGAACGTGTACGCGCTGTCGAACCGCGCCTCGGCGACCACCTCGAGCGTCTCGGCGAAGTCCTCCTCGGTCTCGCCGGGGAACCCGACGATCAGGTCCGTCGTCACCGCGAGGTCCTCGATGGCCGCCCGCGCGGCGGCGAGGCGCTCCAGGTACCGGCTCGCGCGGTACCCGCGGCGCATCGCGGCGAGCACCCGGTCGCTCCCGGACTGGAGCGGCAGGTGCAGCTGCTCGCAGACCGCGGGGGTCTCGGCCATCGCCTCGATGGTCTCGTCGCGCAGGTCCTTCGGGTGCGGGCTCGTGAACCGGATCCGCTCCAGCCCCTCGATCGCGCCGAGCTCGCGCAGGAGCCCTGCGAAGAGCGGGCGGCGTCGGGTCAGGTCCCGGCCGTAGGAGTTCACGTTCTGGCCGAGGACCGTCACCTCGACGACGCCGCGGGCCACGAGCGCGCGCGCCTCGCCGACGAGCTCGTCCATCGGCCGCGAGACCTCGCGGCCGCGGACCATCGGCACGATGCAGAACGCGCACGAGTTGTCGCACCCGGTCTGGATCGTCATCCACGCCGCCCACGGCACGTCGCGCACGGCCGCGAGCGCGGGCGCCTGCTCGGCGCCCTGGACCGGCGCGTCGAGGATCTCGACGACCGGCCCGTCGGTCGCCGCGCGTCGCAGCAGCCCCGGCGCGGCCGCCAGGTTGTGGGTGCCGAACACGACGTCGACGTGCCCCGCCCGTTCGAGGACGCGCTCGCGGTCCTTCTGGGCGAGGCACCCGCCGACCGCGATCTGCACGCCGGGACGCCGGTCGCGCAGCGCCTTCAGGTCGCCGAGGTGGCCGTAGAGGCGGTTGTCGGCGTTCTCCCGGATGCAGCACGTGTTGAGGACGATGACGTCGGCGTCCTCGAGGCGGTCGGCCGCGACGAGCCCGTCCGCCACGAGCAGCCCCGCGAGCCGCTCGGAGTCGTGCTCGTTCATCTGGCACCCGAACGTGCGGATCGCGAAGGTCCGCGGGGCGACCGTCACGCGCGGAGTCTACGAGCGACCGCGCGGGCTCCCCGGCGGCTCGGAGCGGGCGAGCACGCGCGGCTCAGGGCGGCGGGAGCGCGAGCTCGCGCCGTCGCGCCTCGGTCGTGACGCCGATCCCGGCGACCACCACGCAGCACCCCCCGAGCAGCGCGGCCACCGAGACGTGCTGGCCGAGCACTAGCCACCCGACGGCGAAGGCGACCGCCGGGTTGAGGCTCAGCAGCACCGCCACGTGCGCGGCGTCGAGCCGCCGCAGCGCCGCGAGCTCGAGCGCGAACCCGACGACGACGGCGAGCACCGCGACCGCGAGCAGCCGCCCGACGAGCGCCCACGTGAGCGACGGGTACGCCGCGACCGTGAACGGCAGCACGAGCACCGCCGAGACGCAGAGCGCGAGCGCGAGGCCGTCGAGCCCGGCCGTGCTCGAGCCGAGGTGCTTGGTTGCGAGCGTGTACCCGGCCCACCCCGCCGCTGCGAGCACCGCGAAGAGCGCGCCGAGCGCGGTGATGCCGCCGCCCGGGCGCGCGAGCAGGACCACGCCGACGAGCGCCACCGCGGCGTACGCGGCGTGGCGCCACCCCCTGCCCGCGACGACCGCGAGCGTGAACGGGCCGAGGAACTCGATCGAGACGGCGGTGCCGAGCGGGAGGCGCGCGACGGCCTGGTAGAAGCAGACGTTCATGGCGGCGGCGAAGACGCCGTAGACGGCGATCCCGCGCCAGCCCGCGGCGTCCACGGCGCGCACGCGGGGGCGTGCGACGACGACGAGGACGATCGCGCCGAGCACGAACCGGAACCCGCTGGTCGCGAGCGCGCCGATCGCGCCGAAGGCCGGGATCGCGATGGCGGCGGAGCTCTGGATGGCGACGGCCGCGCCGAGGACGCACGCCACCCCGACCGTCGTGTCGCGCCCCCGATCCTCGGGCGTCACCCCCAGACGAGGCCGCGCCGGTCCGGGACGACCTCGAGGACCTCGCCGGCGAGCCCGGACGCGCGCAGCGCGCGCCTGCCCGCGTCGGCGACGTTCGCCGACGTGGTCGGCGAGACGACGGCGAGGATGCTCGGTCCCGCGCCGGACCAGCACGCCCCGAGCGCACCGGCGCCGCAGAGGTGGTCGGCGATCGCCGAGGCGTGCGGGAAGAGCGCCGCGCGGTGCGGCTCGTGCAGCGCGTCGTCCATCGCGTGCTTGGTGAACGCGCCCAGGTCCGCCATCCCGGCAAGCAGGAGCGAGAGGTGCTGGAGGTTGAAGACCACGTCGCGGCGCGCCACGGTCTCGGGGAGCACCGCACGGGCGTCCTCGGTGGGGAGCTCCTCGTCGGGGACGACGAGGACGACGCGCAGCGCGGGGTCGAGCGGGAGCGACGCGGTCTCGACGCCGCCGTCGCGGACCGAGGCCGCGACCAGCCCCCCGCGGTACGAGGCAGCGGCGTTCTCCGGGTGGCCGTCGGCGGCCGCCGCGACGGCGAGCGGGTCCTCGGCACCAGCGGCCGCCGCGGCCGCGAGCGCGACGGCGGCCGACGAGCCCAGCCCGCGCGCCGGGGGGATCTCCGAGCGGACCGTGACCGCGAGGCGGTCGTGCCCGGCCACCTTGGTCGCGACCTGGACGGCGAGGTTCGTGGCGTCGGCGGGGAGCGACGCGCCCTCCCCGACGAGGGTCACCGAGAGCGAGGACGCCTCGGCGACCTCGACCTCGACGTAGAGCGAGAGCGCGAGCGCCACGGCGTCGAACCCCGGGCCGAGGTTCGCGCTCGACGCCGGCGCCCGTGCGAACACGGCCTCAGCGTAGGCGCTGCCACAGCGACGGACGGGTGAGCGACGCGGTCGTCGCGACCGTCGAGTGCTCCACGTACGCGCCGCTGCGCACGGTGATCGTCGCGACCGGCTCGCCCGCCGGCACGGCGTTCCGCGGCCAGGTCCCCTGGTGCACCGAGGCGGTCGCGGGCGTCGTGGCGAACGTCGGGACCTCGAGCGTGCGGCCCGTCGCGACCGCGACCCCGCCGGATGCCCACCCGAGCGCGCCGACCGTGCCGCCACCGGTTTCCAGCCGCCACGTCCCGAGGTGGTGCGCCACCCCGGACGCGAGCACGAGCGCCGATCGCCCCGCGGCGACCCTGAGCGGGAAGTGCGCCGACGACTGGCCGAGCACGACCGCGACGATCTGCACGGTGTGCCCCGCCGCCTTGGCGTCGAAGGCGAGCACGTCGCACCCGAGGGCCTCGAGGGTCGTCCCGGTCTTGATCCCGACGACCCCGGGCTTGCCGAGGTACGGCTGGAACGTCGTCACCTCCCCGGCCACCGGGAGCACGACCGAGGGCTGGCGGACGATCTGGGCGAACGTCGGGTCGCGCATCAGCACGATCGCGAGGCGCAGGACGTCGAGCGCGCTCGACCGCGAGGCGGGGTCGAGGCCGGAGACGTCCGCGTACTGCGTGGCGTGCAGCCCGAGCGCGGCGGCGGCCTCGTTCATCCGCGCGACCATCTCGGTGTCCGAGCCGACCACGAGGCGCGCGAGCAGCTCGGCGAAGTTGTCGGCGGAGTGCACGAGCAGCCCGTCGAGGAGCTGGCGCTCGGTGAGCGCCTCCCCCGCCACGACCTTGACCGACGAGTCGCCGGCCCGCAGCTCGTGGCGGTACTCGGTGACGTCGCCCGGCTCGACGACGAGGGTCGGACCGGTGGCGCCGGGCGCGAGCGGCATCGCGCGCAGCGTGACGTACGCGGTCATCAGCTTCGTCAGGCTCGCGATCGGCACGGGCACCTGGGGGTTGTGCGCCTCGGCGAACGAGAGCGTCGGGATGGCGACCGCCGACTCCCCCTGGGAGGGGAAGGGCAGCGCGGGGTCCGGCCCGTCGCTCGGCGAGGTCGCGACGGTGAGCGCGAGCGCGGGCGGCTGGGTGCCGAGCGGGACCGCCGCCGCGGCGACCAGCCCGCACCCCATGACGAGGCCGATGCCGACGCCCGCCACGAGGACGGTGCGGTGGGACGGCCCGTGCCGGCCGCGGCGGTGCCGTGCCACGTCAGCGCGTGGTGTCGAGCTCGTCGGGGCGCATGAGCACCGCCCGGGCCTTCGATCCCTCGGAGGGCCCGACGGTCCCCTCCTGCTCCAGCAGGTCCATCAGCCGGCCCGCGCGCGCGAACCCGACGCGCAGCTTGCGCTGCAGCATCGAGGTCGAGCCGAGCTGGCTGCGCACCACGAGCTCGCGCGCCTGCCGCAGCAGCTCGTCGTCGTCCTCGTCCCCGGTCGGGCCGCGGAGCTCGAGGTGCTCGTCGAGGTCCTGGGCGACGACGGGCTCGGGCAGGCGCCCCTGCCGTCGCCACGACGCCACGACGGCGCGCACCTCGTCCTCGGAGACCCACGGGGACTGGATCCGGCGCGTCACGTTGGAGTTGGCCGTGAGCAGGAGCATGTCGCCCTTGCCGACGAGCCGCTCCGCGCCCTGCTGATCGAGGATGACGCGGCTGTCGGCCAGCGACGAGACGGCGAACGCCATCCGCGAGGGGATGTTCGCCTTGATGACCCCGGTGATGACGTCGACGCTCGGGCGCTGGGTGGCGAGCACGAGGTGGATGCCGACGGCGCGCGCCATCTGGGCGATCCGCACGACGGACTCCTCGACGTCGCGAGCCGCCACCATCATCAGGTCGTTGAGCTCGTCCACGACGACCACGATGAACGGGAGCCGCTCGACCTCGGCCTCGCGGCGCGCCTGCTCCCTCGGCGCGTAGGTGGTGGTCGCGACCAGGTCCGCCACGACCTCGCTCACGGGAGCGGGCCCCGGTCGCACGAGCTCACCGCGCGCGAGGGCCTCGTTGTACCCGGCGAGGTCGCGCACGCCGTGCTCGGCGAGCAGGTCGTAACGGCGCTCCATCTCGCGCACGGCCCAGCTGAGCGCGCCGGCCGCTCTCTTCGGGTCGACGACGACCGGACCCAGCAGGTGGGGCAGGGCGTTGTAGGCGCCGAGCTCGACGCGCTTGGGGTCGACGAGGATGAGTCGCACCTGGTCGGGCGTCGCGCGCATCGCGATCGAGGTCACGAGCGCGTTGATGCACGAGCTCTTCCCCGCGCCGGTCGCGCCGGAGATCAGCACGTGGGGCATCTCGGCGAGGTTCACGAACACGGGCCGACCAGCGATGTCGCGGCCGAGCGCGACGTCGAGCGGGTGGGTCGCCGCCGCGGCCTCCGGCGTGGCGAGCAGGTCCCCCAGGGTGACGAGCGCGCGCCGCTGGTTCGGCACCTCCACCCCGATCGCGGAGCGCCCTGGGATCGGCGCGAGGATGCGCACGTCCGGCGAGGCCATCGCGTAGGCGATGTCCTTCGAGAGCGAGGTGACCCGCGCGACCTTCACCCCGGCTCCGAGCTCGAGCTCGTAGCGGGTGACGGTCGGGCCGACCGTGAACCCCACGAGCTGGGTGTCCACGCCGTGCGCGGCGAGCGCCTCGACGAGCTCACCGCCGAGCGCCTCGGTCCCGCGGTGGTCCGGGCGGACCGCACGGGTCCGTGCGAGGAGCGCGGGGTCCGGCAGCGTCCAGTCCCCGACGTGGACCGGCGTGGCGGGCGGCCGGGTCCTCGCGACCGCGCGCAGCTCGCCGGTCGGCGCGGTCGGCTCGTCGGCAGGATCCTCGGCGACCGGCACGGCGCCGCGGCGCCGTCGGGGCTCGGTGGGCTCGACGAGGTCGTCGACGAGCCCGTCGTCGAGCCCGTCGTCGAGA
>Ga0318564_10000202_pt1 | contig 15515 bp, 17 predicted proteins | sample GRESIP066b5f20_FD_203479 | JGI IMG/M metagenome (GOLD analysis project Ga0318564, IMG submission 203479) | Tropical soil microbial communities from Luquillo Experimental Forest, Puerto Rico - GRE.SIPMG.066b5f20 | ecosystem: Environmental > Terrestrial > Soil > Tropical forest > Bulk soil...
CGGGGTCACGACGTCGCTTGTGAGGTGCCGCTCAGCACGGCGATGACGCGGCGGGCAACGGCGGACAGCTCGCGTCCGAGATGGCCGCGGCGAGGTGCCTGTGCGTGGCGGCCCCGGCTCGCGGCGCCGAAGAGGGCGCCCCGCTGCGCCGGGTGGTGCCCGCGGTGGGGCCAAACCTGGGCCAGGTAGTAGTAGGTTGCTGGACGCATCGTGACCTCCAGGCTGTCGCCTGCGCTCGGGTCTTCCGCCCGCCCGGTCCGGCCCGGGCGGCTACAGCCAGACTTGGCCACGAAGGTTGAGGGGCGGTTGAGGATCCGTTGAGCCGGCGGCGCGTGCCGGTGCGCCGCGGCGGGCCGGTGAGCTCAGCCGATGAGCGGCGAGCGGGCCTGGTCCGGGAGAATGGGACCGTTGGGAGGCGGGCATGTCCGAGTATCCCCGGCTGTTGCATACCGCCATCGACAGCACCGACGCCCGGGCACTGGCCGAGTTCTACCGGGAATTCCTGGGCCTGCGGTACCGGCGGGGCGATGCACCTCCAGCCGGCGGCGGTTCCGACGACGCGGGCTGGCTGGTCCTTGTGGATGCCAATGGCGACCGCAAACTGGCGTTCCAGCAGGTCGATCGCTTGGAGCAGACGACCTGGCCCACGCACGACGTCCCGATGCAGATGCATCTCGACTTCACGGTGCCCGGCAGGACGGACCTGGAACGGCATCGGGAGCGGGCGGAGGCGCTGGGCGCGAGGCTGCTGCTCGACCGAACGGACGACCCGGACGAGCCGCTGTACGTCCTTGCGGACCCCGCGGGCCATCCGTTCTGCATCCTCGTCGCTTGATCGCCGGTCATGCTCGCCACATGGCTCGATGGCGTAGCGCACGCTGGACCGTGACCTGGCGGCTGGAACTGGCGGCGCCGGGTGTGATCGTGCCGCAGACTTGATCGGTAGGGTTCAGGCCGCGCTTGCAGTCGTGGAGGCCGAGATGGCAACGAAAGTAACTGTCGTGCTGGAAGACGATCTCGATGGCGGCCCGGCAGTGGAGACCGTGCGGTTCGCAGTCGGCGGCGCCGACTATGAGATCGACTTGAACAAGAAGAACGCCGCGGCGTTCCGCAAGAAGCTGGCACCGTTCATCGAACACGCCCGCCGGGCCGGGCGGGGGCCGCGCCGCCGGGCCGGGCGCCCGGCAGGAGGCCGCGAGCGCGGCGCCGCGATCCGGGCGTGGGCGAACGAGCAGGGAATCCCGGTCAGCGACCGCGGGCGCATCCCGGCGGATGTGGTGGCGCGGTATGACGCCGCCACGGGCGGGGACTGACGCCGGGGACCGCAGTCTGCCGAGCCGCCGCCCGGCTTTGCGCTGGTCTGGAGAATGCCGCTTCGTCGGGTAGACATGGCAGCGTGGCAAGTGAGGTGGCGCACTACTGGCGGCACGCCGGGGTGCCCGGGGTGGACCTGCTGCGCGCCAGGTACGTGACGCATCGGTACACCAGGCACGCGCACGAGACGTTCACCTTCGCCCTGATCGAGTCCGGGATCGAGGAGTTCAACTACGGCGGCAGCCTGCTGCGCGCCGGGGCGGGCGGTGTTGCGCTGCTGAACCCGGACGTGGTGCACACCGGCCATGCGGGCTCCCCCGACGGCTGGGCCTACCGGGTGCTCTACCCGGACCCCGCCCTGGTCGGCGCGGTGGCCGCGGAAATGGGCTGGCGGCTCGGCACCCCGTCCTTCCCCGAGACCGTGGTGTACGACGCCCGCAGCGCCCGGCTGCTGCGCGCAGCCCACATCGCCGCCGAGCACGGCGACCGGCTGGCGTCTTCCAGCCTGCTCCGCGCCGCCCTGGCCGGGCTGCTCCGGGCCCACGCCCGGCCCGGCGACCGGGGCAGGGCCGAACCGGGCCCGCGCCGGTCTCCCGCCGCCGTGCGCACGGTCCGCGATCTGCTGGCCGACCGCCTGGCCGATCCGCCGAGCCTGGATGACCTGGCAGGCGAACTCGGGATGAGCCCGTTCGCGCTGGTCCGGACGTTCCGCGCGGAGACGGGCCTGCCCCCGCACGCCTACGTCAACCACCTGCGGGTGCGGCTGGCCCGCCGGTTGCTCGACGACGGCGTGCCCCCGGCCGACGTCGCGGCCGAGGCGGGCTTCGCCGACCAGGCGCACCTGACCCGGCATTTCAAGCGGGTGGTGGGCGTGCCGCCACGTGCCTACCAGCGGTACCGCGGGAGCCGGCAAGAACGTTCAAGACCGGACGGAGCCGCCCACCTAGCCTTGTCAGCGTGACTGACACCGATGACCGGCCCGAAGTGCGGGCCCGGCCCCGCCCGGTGCGCGACGGCATGGCGCTCGGCCTCGCGGTCGGCGTCTCCGGGGTTGCCTTCGGCGCGGCCGCCGTGGGGTCGGGAATGAACATTGCCCAGGCCTGCGTATTGAGCCTTCTTGCCTTTACCGGAGCGTCGCAGTTCGCGCTCGCCGGCGCGGTGGCCGGCGGCGCGGGGTTGATCGGCGGGGTCGCCGGCGCCATCCTGCTGGGCAGCCGGAACGCGCTGTACGGCCTGCGCCTGGCGGACCTGCTGCCGTGGCGGGGCGCCGGAAAGCTGGTCGCCGCGCACGGCGTTATCGACGAGACCACGGCCGTCACGCTGGCGCAGCCCGACGCGGCGGCCGCCCGGCTCGGCTTCCTTGCCACATTCGCCACCATCTACCTGACCTGGAACCTCACCACGCTGCTCGGCGCGTTCGGCGCGGGCAGGCTCGGCTCACCGCAGTCGCTCGGCATCGACGTGGTCGGGCCAGCCGCGTTTCTCGCGCTGATCTGGCCGCGGCTGCGGGCGGGCCGGACCGAGCGGGCCGTCGGACTGGCGGGCGCGGTAATCGCCCTGGCCACGACCCCGTTCCTGCCAACGGGCGCGCCGGTGATCCTGGCCGCCACGGCGGCGCTGGCCGGCGCGCTGATCTCGCCGCGGCCAGATTCACCACAACTGGATTCTCCGCAGGCGGAGGTGCCATGAGCGGGATCTGGGTAGCGGTGCTGGTCACCGCCGCCGGATGCTACGCGCTCAAGCTGACCGGGCTGGTCGTGCCCCAGAGCGTGCTCGGCAACCCGCGGGTCCGCCGGTTCGCCGAGCTTGTCCCGATCGCCCTGCTGGCCGCGCTGGTCGCGGTGCAGACCTTCGCCGCCGGACAGTCGCTGGCGATCGACCCGGCCCGGCTTGCCGGGCTGGGCGCGGCGGTGGTCGCGCTGCTGCTGCGCGCCCCGTTTCTCGTGGTGATCGTCGTGGCGGCCGGCGCCGCCGCGGTGCTGCGCGCGCTGGGCGTCGCCTGACCGGCCGGCGCGCGGTTACGGCACCGGGCGCAGACCGGCCGCGGTGAGCAGGTAGGCCTCCGGGCCCCCGGCGGGCGCGGGCGCTTCGATCAGGTCGACGATGGCCTTGCCCGCGTGCTCGGGGGTGAGCGCCGGGCCGAGGTTCTCCGTGTAGGTGGCCACGTCCACGCCCTGCCGCTGCGCGTAGGCGGCCACCGCCGCCGCGCCCAGGTCGGTGGCCGGGGTGAGCTGCGGGAGCACCGAGACGAACCGGATGCCGAGCCCGGCCCGTGCGGACTCGTCCGCGGCGTAGCCGCTGACGAACCTGATGGTCGCCTTGGCGCCGGCGTAACCGCCGGACAACGGCGAGCCGCGCAGCGCGGCGCCACTGGAGAACGCGATGACCACGCTGCCCTCCTCCAGCGGGCGCAGCAGCGCCTCCCGTGACCAGTGGAACACCTGCCGCACGTCGGTGTTCCAGTTGCTGCTGAACGTCTCCCAGGTGTGCCGGTGCAGCGGCCGGGACAGCGGGGCCGCCCCGGCGGCGAGGACCAGGACACGCGGGTGGTAGGCGTCGGTGAGCGCACCGGCCACGACGGGGTCGGCCGCGTCGGCGGCGACCGGGGTGAAGCTGCCGCCGAGCTGCGCGCGCAGCTCCTCGAGCCTGGCCCGGTCGCGGGCGACGCCGACGCCGCTGGCGCCGGCCCCGGCAAGCGCGATGGCGACGCCGCGGCCGAAGCCGCGGCTGGCACCCGTGACGAGCGCCGTCGACCCTGACAGTTGTTGCGCTGACATCAGGAACTCCTTGATCCTTGGCTCGGAACGGGTTTCCCCGCGGGCACTCGTACTGATCCGGGCGGCAGCCGGAATTCACCGCCCCCCGGGCGATGACTTCCGCCGTCCCCGCGGATCGGTAGGTATGGCAGCCGCCGCACCGGTGACCGCCCGCGCAGAGAAGGCAGGAGTGATGCTGGGCAGCGACGACTTCGCGCGGCTGACCGAGCCGTTCCGGCCCGAGCTGCTCGCGCACTGCTACCGGATGCTCGGCTCGGTCTACGACGCCGAGGACCAGGTGCAGGAGACACTGGTGCGGGCCTGGCGCTCCTACAGCGAATTCCAGGGCAGGTCATCGCTGCGGACCTGGCTGTACCGGATCGCGACCAACGCCTGCCTGCGGGCGATCGAGAACCGCGCGCGCAGGCCGATGCCCTCGGGGCTGGGCGCCCCGGGGGATGACCCGGACGGCCCGCTGGCGCCGGTCCTGCCCGAGGTCCGGTGGCTGCAGCCGATCCCGGACGCGCTGGTGCTGCCTAATCCGGCCGACCCGGCCAGTGTCGCGGTGTCCCGGGAGAGCGTGCGGCTGGCCCTAATCGCCGCGCTGCAGTACCTGCCCGGCCGGCAGCGGGCCGTGCTGATCCTCCGCGACGTGCTGGGCTGGCACGCGGCCGAGGTCGCCGACCTGCTCGGGATCACGCCGACGGCGGCGAACAGCCTGCTGCAGCGGGCCCGGGAGCGGCTGCGGCAGGTGGCCCCGGCCACGGATGAGATCCGTGAGCCTGCCGAGGCCGGCCAGCGGGAGCTGCTCGACGCCTACGCCGAGGCGTTCCAAAACGCCGACGTCGGCGCCCTCACCAAGCTGCTGCGCGAGGACGCCGTGCTGGAGATGCCGCCGCAGCCGACCTGGTTCGCCGGCCGGCAGCGGGTCGGCCGGTTCCTCGCCTCGCGGGTGCTCACCGAGCCGGGCAGGTTCACGATGACCCGCACCGCCGCGAACGGCCAGCCGACGTTCGCCGCCTACCTGCGCGGCACCGACGGGGTGCCCCGGGCGCATGCGATCCAGGTCCTGACGGTCGGCGGCGCACGGCTGTCCAGGATCGTCTCATTCAACGACGCCGGCCTGTTCCCGCTGTTCGGCCTCCCGGGCATCGCGGCCAGCCAGAGCTGAGCGCCTCGCCAGCCAGGCCGGCCGCGTCCCGCGATGGTGACCGCTGCCTCGCCCGCCGGCCCTCGGCCATGCGGGGAGGGTGCGCGGCCGCAGGTCATTCCGGCGTGATTGGCTCCCCCTAGGGGCATGCGGGACACCGGCGCGAGGTGATCGGCCGGCGGATCGAGCCGATGCGCAGACGGGACATCTGGGTGCGCGCCGGCGCGGACGATGCCCGCTGAGCCGCCTCAGCCCTCCTGCGCATAGTCGTGCTCTTCCACGATGAGGCCGCCCGGGCTGAACCGCAGCAATGTCACCCCGGCCAGGTTCTCGCTGCCGCCGTTGGCCAGCCTGGTCTGCGCGCGCCACGGCACGGCGGCCCGGTCGCCGTCGACGATCGGGGTGCCGAACTGCGTCTGGGCGGACTCCTCCTCCGCGAACACCCGGGCCAGGTAGCCCGGCTCCGGGTCACGGAACGGGTGCTGCTGCCAGATTGCGTCCTCTGCATACAGTGCGGTGATGGCGGCCTCGTCATGCTCGCGCCAGCCGCGTTCCCACACATCCGCCCATCGCTGGGCCGCCTCTCGGGTATCCACGCGGCAACTGTAGGCACAGCCGCAGACAAGACGGTGGCCGGGGCCATTACGCCAGGATGCTCGGCTGGTCGATCAGCCAGCGCCAGCTGCCGTCGGGCTGACGGCGGGCCACCTCCACGGTGGCGTTGCCGGTGCGGACGGTCGAGGTGAGCGCGATGTCACCGGCGCGGACCGCCGGGCGGATCACCCCGGTGAACTGGGGCCGGCCGGCCAGCAGGCCCGCGTACACCTCGTGGATGGCCCGGGTGCCGACGGCCAGCCGGCCCGGCGGGAAGACCAGCACCGCTTCCGGCTCGTACAGGTCCACGACGCCGTCGACGTCACCCGCGTTGGCCCGCTCCAGGAAGAGCCGGTCCAGATCCTCGGGCTGTAGCGCGCGCCCCGCGGCTTCCCCGCCACCCATCTCCGCTCCTTCGGCCGGACGGACGTGCCTGGCTCCGTCATTGTCACTCCGGCCACCGACACAGTCGGCCGGGCGGGCCTGGGCTGCCAGCGCCGTCCGGCGGGCGGGGTCAGTCGGCCGGGCGGGCCTGGATCGTCAGGACCGTCCAGGCGCCGACGCAGATGCGGTCGCCGTCGTGGAGGGGCACCCGGACACCGGCGACGATCTCACCGCCGTTGACGACGGTGCCGTTCGCCGACCCCGGGTCCAGGACCGCCCAGGTCCCGTCCCGTTCGGCGATCAGCACGGCGTGCAGGTGGGACACCCCGGGGTCGGCGGGCGGGCCGCTCAGGTCGATCTCCGGCTCCAGCCCCCGGGATACGCTGCGCCGGCCGATGCGCATCTCCCGGCCGGTGAGGCGGAACCGGCGCTCCGGGCAGTACCCGGGGAACTCGATCGAGGCGGCGTCCGGGCCACCCGCGGCGATCACGCTGTCGTAGTAGGCGCGGTCCGCGGCCGCCACGGCGGTCCACCCGGCCGCACCGTCACCGGAACCGGCAACAGCCCCGCCTTCCTGCGCCGCCGCGGGCGCAGCACTCCCGGGCGCATCCGTACCGGACGGATCCGGGGCTGGTGCATCAGGGCCGGGCGCCGCAGGACCGGCCGGCGCAGCACCGGGCGCAGCAGCGGCGGCACCGGCCGGGGCAGCACCGGGCGCGACGGCAGCCGCCGGGGCCGGCCGGGGGGCCTTGCCCGAGGCGAAGTCAAACCCGCAGACCTCGCAGAACTGCCCGGTCCGGCCCGCCCCGCACTGCGGGCACGGCTCCGCCGGGAGCACCGGCGGGGCGGGAGATCCGGCGGCAGGTGCCTCGGCGGGCGCGGGAGCCGCGGCCGCCCCGTCCATCCGCATCCCGCACACGTCACAGAAATCGGTGCTGGCCGAGTCGTGGCCGCTAGGACAGGTCGGCATGCCGCCTCATTTCTTCGTCCGGACCGTCTTCGTTGACCTGGTGTCCAGCGCCATCTCGTCGGCGTCGTCAACCTGCTTCTTCAGCCGCACGGTGCCCGACGCGGCGTCCATTACATCGACCACCTTGGCGAGCAGCTTGGCCGTGCCGTCGTTCCCCGACTGCTCGGCCAGCGCCACGGCGCGGCCGAGCTTGGCAGTGGCGGTCTCCTCGTCGCCCTGCTTGCGCGCCTCCAGGCCCTCCTGGATCACCTGGGCCAGTTCGGCCTGGCCGGTGTAGTGCGCGACGCTGCCGTTGATCCGGGTGGACAGCGCCTCGTCGTTGGTCCAGACGGCCCGCACCAGGCCCTGCCCGAGCACCTCGGGCCCGGACGCCGTGGCGGTCACCAGGCTTACCCGGGCGGCCAGCATCTCCTGCCCGATGCCGGCCGGAGTGACCCGCACGCACAGGTGGTAGTCGCGGCTCTCGCCGGTCCCCCAGGCACCGGTCGGGTAGTCGCCCGCCTGCGGGCCCGACTGGGCGCGCCTGCCGGTCAGGTCCTCCACGACCGGCGCGACCTGCTTCAGGAACCGGACCGCCGCGTGCTGGGGCGTCCACACGCGCAGCGACACATCGGCGACCTGCTTGCCCATGGCGGTCTCCATCATGGCCGCGAAGTCGGCGGCAAGCCCGGACGGGTCCGGCACGATGTCCACGGTGCCCAGCAGGGCGGAGGAGATCCGGCGCAGCTCCCCGACCTCCCAGTCGGTGCCGACGCCCCGGCAGTCACAGCTGAACACGCCCTCGCACAGGCCGATCGCCTCACCGAGCTCCTCGGGGGTCTCGTGCTCGTTCCGGCCATCGGTCAGCAGGATCGCGTGCCGCAGCGCGGCCGGGTGGGACAGGAACATGGAGTGGGCCAGCCGCAGCCACTGGCCGATCGCCGTCCCGCCGCGGGGGAGCGCGCCGGCCACCGCCTGCTTGGCCAGGAACCTGCTCTGGTCGTCGGCGACGGCCAGCCCGTAGTCCAGCGGGAAGATTGGCTGCGCCTGGTCGGTGCCCGCGATCACGGCGAACGCCACGCCGTCCCGGATCACGTCCACCGCAGCGGCGGTCGCGGCCCGGGCCTGCTGGATCTTGGTGCGCGGCGACCGCATCGACCCGGAGCAGTCGATGATGATGATCTCCGCGCTGCCGCGGTCGTCGACGGGCGCGGCGAGGCCGGAGTCCGGGGACGTCACCGTGACGACGGCGTTGACGTCCTCGCCACCCTCGGCGAGGTATTCGTTCTGGGCGATTTCCACGGTGAAGTCAGTGCTCATCGGCGGGTTTCTCCTCGGGTGCGGATGCCGTGGGCGGGAACGGGGCCAGGACCACGGTGATGTTGTCCATGCCGCCTGCCTCGAGCGCGAAGCCGACCAGCGCCCGGGCCGTGCCCAGCGGGTCGGTCAGCGCGCCGGGCAGCGCCAGCTCGGCCAGCTCGGCGGCGCCGGGCCGGTAGTTCCACAGGCCATCGGAACACAGCAGCAGGGCACCGGGGCCAGGCGGCGGGAACGTGGCTACGTGCGGGTCGGTGCCGGCGGCGTCGGCCCCGACCCAGCCCGTCACCACATGGGCCCCGGGCAGCGCCATCGCGTCGTCCTCGGACACCAGGCCGGCCGCGACCATCTCCCCGGCCAGGGAGTCGTCGGTGGTAAGCCGCTCGGCCACGGCACCGGGCCCGGTCCCCAGCCAGTAGCCGCGGCTGTCACCAAGCCAGCACAGCGTCACGGCCTCGCCGGTCATCACGGCGGAGACGAACGTGGCCGACGGCGGGTCCCCCGGGCCGGGCTCGTCCAGGCCGGTCAGCGCCTGCTGCGCCGCGTCGACCGCCGAGCGGGAGGTTTCGGCCAGGTCCGCGCCTTCCCGCACGCCGGCCAGCAGCACCCGGATGGCCGCCTGGACAGCTGCCAGCGACGCCTCATCCGGGCGCCGTGAGCTGGACACCCCGTCGCAGACCACGGCCAGCGCGACCGGTCCGCCGGCCAGTTCCGCGGTCGCGAGTGCCATTGCGTCCTCGTTGCGGGTGTGCCGCAGGCCCTTGTCGGTCACCCCGGCCAGCATCCCGAGGTCCAGCTCGATGTGATCGCGGCCGGCTGGCGCCTTGTGGCCGCACGACTCGCAGTAGCCGTCCCCGGTGATCTGCGTTGCGTGGCAGTACGGGCATTCGCCGGCCGCCACCGGCGCGTCGTCGCTGACCACGGCGGGGGCCAGCTCGGTCCGGCAGGCCTCGCAGAAGTTGTCCGTGGCGCTGACCGGGTGGCCGCAGGACGGGCACGCCGGCTGGGCGGGCCCGTCGCCGGCGGCGGTCATACCCAGGTCCTCGGGCGGACACTGTTGGCCGCCTCGATCAGCTCGATCCGGCGGCGCCGGTCCGGCGCCAGCCGGGCCTGGGCCCGGTAGCTCCGCTCCAGGCCGGACCGCAGGCCGCGCTCGGTGAACTGGCAGCCGAGCAGCCGCCTGCCCGGCACCGAACCGCCGGCCTGGGCGCTGGCGAGCGCGGCCCGTAGCACCTCGGCGGTGAGGTACTCCAGCTGGATGGCATCGAGCTTGAGCCGGGCGATCCGCGCACCGGCCTCCCCCAGGTCGCCGGGCGACACCTGGGCCTGGCCGGGGCGCGGCATCACCTGGATGCGCACCGCGGCCACCTGCGCGGCCAGATGGTGGCTGGAGCTGTCGGGGACGGCGGCCAGCGCCGCGATCGCGTCCGCCGGATCCCCGGCCGCCAGCCGGGTCCTGGCGAGCCCGAACACCGCGCTGATGTAGGCGTGGTCGACGGTCCAGACGAGCCGGAAGTAACGGTCGGCGGCCGCCAGGTCGCCGGCCGCCTCGGCGGCGAAGCCGAGTGCCAGCTTGGCCGCGAGCTCACCGGGCAGCGCGCCGACGACCGAGTCGAACGCGGCGCAGGCGCCGGCCGGGTTGCCGCCGGCCAGTTCCCGCAGCCCGTGGTACCAGGCGATGCGCCAGTCGGCCGCGTCCTCGGCGGCCAGGTCCGCCAGCACGGCGCCGGCGCCGGCCAGGTCACCGGTGACGATGCGGGACCGGGCCAGCGCCAGGCGGGTTTCCGCCGACTCGGCCACCGCCTGCGGCGTGCCCTGGTCACCGGCGACGGCGGTGCTCAGCACGGCGGTCCGCTGCTCCGCATCCAGCGTGCTCAGGGTGGCCAGGAAGCCGGCCGCCGGGTCGGCCGGGTCCACCTGCGGCACCGGCAGCGCCGCCACGATCTCCGCGGCCGGCGGCGGGGCTAGGACGGCGGCCGGGTCGCCGTCGTCCAGGCTGCCGGCCACCCCGGCGGCCTGCAACTCGGGGCTGAACAGCGTGGAGAACGCGGGCCGCGGCCGGCCGTCGGCCACCGCCAGCACCTCCCGCAGTACGCCGGTGAGCTGCTCGGCCATCTCGCCCGCCGAGGCAAAGCGCCGGCCCGGGTCCGGGTCGGTGGCGCGCCGCAGCACCCGGGCGAACGACTCCTGCTGGGCGAGCAGCGGAACCGTCGCCGGGTCCGGCAGGCTGTTGGCGTATTTCCCCTGGTAACCGGCGAACTCGAAGGTCATCACGGCCAGCGCGCGGCCGACCGTGTACAGGTCGGAGGAGGGCGAGGGGCCCAGCGTCGCGATCTCCGGCGCCTGGTAGCCGACCGTCCCGTAGATGGCGCTGTCCTCGTCATCGATCCGGCGCACGCCGCCCATGTCGATGATCTTGAGCTGCTCCTCGGTCTGGATGGCGTTGTCCGGCTTGAAGTCGCAGTACACCAGCCCCCGGTTGTGCAGGTAGCCGAGCGCGGGCAGCACCTCGATCGCATAGGCGAGCGCCATCGGGAGCGGCAGCGACTGTGCCCTCTGGCGGCGCTCCTGCAGAATTTGCCGCAGCGACTCCCCGCCCACGTATTCCATAACGATGTATCCGGCAGACTGCCCGCTCTTACGGTCGGCGTGCTGCACGAAGTTGTACACACCGACGATGCTCGGGTGCTCGACTTCCGCGAGGAACCGGCGCTCGGCGACGGCCGCCTCCTGGGCTGCTGCGTCGCCGGTGTTGAGCAGGCCCTTGAGCACCACCCACCGCTTGCCGAGGTTGTGGTCCATGGCCAGGTAGATCCAGCCGAGCCCGCCATGGGCAAGGCAGCCGAGCACCTCGTACTGGCCGGCCACCATCTCGCCGGGTTCCAGCCTGGGCGCGAATGAGAACGCGGTGCCGCAGTGCGGGCAGAACCCCTCGACCAGCCCGGGCTGGCCGTCCTTGCCCCGCCCGACCGGATGCTCGCACGCACCGCAGAACCGTTTGCCCTCGGCTACCTGCGGGTTCTTCAGCACGGCGGAGGCCGGGTCCCGCGCCGGAACGGCCGGTATCTCCACCAGCCCCGCGCCCAGATGCCCGCGGGACGACCTGGTGCCGCCGGACCGGGCGCGGCGGCTGCCCGCCCCGCTCCCGGTGCGGCCAGTCCCCGTGGTACTGCCCGCGCTGGCACTGCCCGGGCCGGCGGGGGAGGACGCACGGGCCGGGCCGGCCGAGGCCGCGGCCTGGGCCGGGTCCGGGGCCAGCCCGCAGGTGTCGCAGTACCCGCCGTCGATAGTCCCGCCGCAGCCCGGCCTGGTGCACCTGCCGGAGGCAGCCACCGGCGCCGTCGGCGCCGCGGGCTCGGGGGCCAGCCCGCAGGTGTCGCAGTACCCGCCGTCGATAGTCCCGCCGCAGCCGGGCCTAGCGCACTTGGTCGCGATGCTGGTCATCACCGTCTCCCCCGTCCGCTCAGGGCGAGCACCGCCTGCTGGTAGCCGGTCACCGCGGCCGTCGCCGCCGACAGGTCACACGGTGCGGTCCAGAGTAGTTCGTGCGCGCGGGCGTACCGCACATCCAGGTCGGTGTCCTCGGCACCGCCCAGCCGTGCGGCCCGCGCCTGGTAGGCGTCCAGCAGGCCACGCAGTTCCTCGCGGCGGTCGAGCAGCGCCGTGGCACGCCGCTCCACCTCACGGCACTCGCCGGCCGCGGCCGCCGCCTGCTCCTCGATCAGGTCGAGTTCGGACGCGAGCCTCGTCCAGCGGCCGGCCGCGGTCAGCGCCTCAAGCCCGGCGAGGCGGCCGGTCAGGCCGCTGACGTCCGGCGGCACGGGCAGCGCTATGACGGCGATCTTGGCGGCTGCCCGGTCCCGCGCCGCCATGGCGTCCTGGCGGGCATCGGCCGCGGCGGAGACGGCCGCCGCTGCGCTGGCGATCCGCGCGTTCGCGTCCCGCCGCAGCGCGGCCAGCTTCCCGGCAGCCTCGGCCGCCGTCGCGGCCCGCTCGCGCACCCTGCGGATCCGCCCGGTGTCCACCTGGCCGCCCAGCCACAGGGCCAGCGGGTCCGTGTTCAGCACCGCACGGAGCTGGGCGTGCTCCGTCTCGGCCACGGTGAGGGCCTGGCCCAGGGCGTCGCCGTCCATCCCGGCGATCTGCTGCCGCGCCGCGGCGAGCTGCTCACCGATCTGCTGCAACGGGTCCGCGATCTCGTTCCAGACCGCCTCGGCCGCGGTGACCACGACGGTGGCCGCCGCGAAGGCTCGGCGCATGTCCGTCACCGCCGCTGCCAGGGTGACCTGCGTGTTTCCGGTCCCGGTCAGGTCACCACGGGCCAGGGCTGGCGAGGGGCGGCTGAGTTGCACGGACGCGCCGTTTAGCAGTGAACTAATCTCGGCAAGCTCCCGCTCCGCGGAACGGCGCAGCCGGCCCATCAGCTCGGCGGCCTTGTCCACCACCGCCGAGTAGGCGTCGAACGTCTGCCACAGGGTGGTCAGGTCCGCCGCGACGACGTCCCAGCGCTTCTTCGTCTCGCCGGTCAGCGTCGCGCCGGCGAGCAGCCGCTTGCCGAAGCTGTTATCGAGTTCCAGCAGGTTCGCCTGGATGGTGTCGCGCTCCGCGACCGCCGCCGTGACCGCGGCGGCGGCCTGCTCCCGGCTGCGCAGCGGGGTCATCGGTACTCCGCGAGCCGGTGAGCCAAGACCTTGGCGTGCTGCAGGTGATAAGCCGCCGGCCCGCTGCACGCGGCAGCCAGCACGAGCGGAGCGGCGGCGGCCGCGGCAGCCAGCACGCGGGATCTCAGCGCCACCAGCCGATACTCCTATCCGGGCTTCCGGGCATGCCCGGGCCTGTCACCTGGTGCTCCCCGCGCACGCGGCTCCGCCGTACCGCACCGTGCCCACGTCACGGCGCCCACTCGGTACGGCTCGGCGAACGGGCCCAGACGGGCTCACCGAGCCAATCCATGCATAGACAGTGACAGTGAACGTTAGTCCACGTCAGCGGTAATTTCACCTTCTTGACATACGGCTAGCTGGGAAACGGCACAACCGGTTGCGGGGGGCTGCGGGCACTGGGTCCGCAGGCGACGAGATCCGGGGCCGCGCAGGCGCCACGATACTGGCCGCGCGAGCCGCGGGGGAAGCTGCCCCGCAAGCTGCGGGATTCCGGCCACAAGCAGCGGGAATCCGGCCGTGGCCAGCGGGAATCCGGCCGCAGTCAGCAGGACTCCGGCCGCAAGCAGCCGGACAGGCGAGGTTCAGCCCGCCGCCGTCGCGAGTTCCGCGAAACGTCGGGACGCGTTCGGCCTGGATACGCCGCGCGCGTCCACCCGGGCGCTGGCCGGCCACTCGCCGGGAGATGCCACCTACACCAGGATCGAGAACGCGCTGCAAGGGCGCGGCGCGCGACGCCGTCGCTGGCCAGCTGCGCGCGCTCCTGCTCGGCGCGGCGTTCGCCGGCCGGCCGGTGAACGTGCCGGCGGCGCGGGCGCTGATCAAGGCCGGGAACCGGCTCCTCGCCGAGGCCGCGGCGTTCGCCGGGTGACGGCCCGCTTCAGCCTGACCTCCATGATCACGGACGATCCCTTGCGTTTTTTGCGCGGGGTAATCGTCGGTGATCATGAGAGTGCCGCGCAGCGGGACGCGTTACTCTCGGGTAGGAGTCGCGCTGCTGGGCGCGGCCGGGCACTGGCCCGGAGGGAGGCCGGATGGGCGCCTACCAGACCGTGCTGGTCGGCACGGACGGATCAGACTCCTCCTACCGCGCGGTGGACAGGGCCGCGCAGATCGCCCGGGACGCCGCGGCACGGCTCGTTATCGTGTGCGCCTACCAGGCCGCCAGCCCGCGCGAGGTTGCGGCGGCCGGGGACGTGCTCGGGGACGAGGCCTACTCGGTGGCCGGCTCGGCCCCGGCGGAGGAGACCCTGCGCACGGCGGCGGAACGGGCCGCGGCGCATGGCGCGGCCAAGATCGAGCGCGTGAGCGTGGCGGGTGAGCCGGTGAAATCGCTGATCAGCGCGGCGGAAGAGCACCAGGCCGACCTCCTGGTGGTGGGCAACCGCGGGCTGAGCACGCTCGCCGGGCGGCTGCTCGGGTCGGTGCCGGCGGCAGTATCCCGCCGCTCAGCGTGCGACGTGCTGATCGTGCACACCGTCGGCTAGCCCGCCCGGCCCGGGACACCGGTGGACACCGAGACCTCCGCCGGGCGGATCGAGCTCGCTGCGGCCACGGTAAAAGGCAGCCGCGGTCGCGGCGGCCAAGCCTTCGCCCCTGACAACCCACAGCCAAGTCATCGGCACCCGGCCCGGGGTGCCTGGCGGCTATGTTGGCTGAGGTGAATCTGCTCCACGAGGTCAGCAACTGGGCACGCGGCAACGGGCTGGAGATCGTCCTGCTCGTGACCGGGGCGATCCTGCTGACCCGCCTCGCATACTGGCTGGAGGCCAGGATCACCAGGCGGATCGACGCCAACGCACATGAGACCGACGCCCTGGTCCGCTCGGAGCAGGCGAAACACCGGCACGCCCTGGCCCAGGTGATCACCTGGGCCACGATGGTGGTCATCTATTGCGCCACCGGGATCGCGGTCGCCGCGCGCCTCGGCATCCCGCTGCCGAGCCTGGTCGCCCCGGCCGCCGTGGTCGCCGTGGCGCTGGGGTTCGGTGCGCAGCGCATCGTGCAGGACATCCTGGCCGGCTTCTTCATCATCACCGAGCGCCAGTACGGCTTCGGCGACCTGGTGCGGTTGGCCGTGCCGAGCGTGGGGAACAGCGCGATCGGGACGGTCGAGGACGTGACGCTCCGGGTCACCACCGTGCGGACCGCCGACGGGGAGGTGGTCGTCACCCCCAACGGCCAGATCAGCCAGGTGATCAACATGTCCCGCGGCTGGGCCCGCGCCGTGATTGACGTGCCGGTCCCCGCCACCGTGGACGTCAACAAGGTCAGCGAGCTGCTGCGCCATCTGGGTGAGGAGGCCTACCACGACCCGGAACTGAGCCAGTTGCTGCTCGACCCGCCGGCCGTGATGGGGGTGCAGAGCATAGACGTGACCCAGTTCCAGG
>Ga0318564_10000211_pt1 | contig 15314 bp, 16 predicted proteins | sample GRESIP066b5f20_FD_203479 | JGI IMG/M metagenome (GOLD analysis project Ga0318564, IMG submission 203479) | Tropical soil microbial communities from Luquillo Experimental Forest, Puerto Rico - GRE.SIPMG.066b5f20 | ecosystem: Environmental > Terrestrial > Soil > Tropical forest > Bulk soil...
GCAGCGTGGTGGGCACCAGGACCAGGCGGACCCCGCGCAGCCAGGTCGCGGCCACGAAGCCGGCCAGGTCGGTGGTTGCCCCGCCGCCCACGCCGACGATGGCGTCGCTGCGGGTGACCCGGTGCGCGGCCAGCCGGGACCACAGCCGCGCGGCCACGCCGAGCTCCTTGGCCGCCTCGCCCGCGGGGACCGTCTCGCCGCGCGTCAGGTAGCCGGCCGCCTCCAGCACCCCGCGGACCGGGCGCTCGATCGCCTCCAGGCCCTCCGGGCTGATCACCACCACGGTGCGGGGCCTGTCCCCGACCAGTTGCGGCAGCTCGCCGAGCACGCCGGTGCCGACGATCACCGGGTAGGGGCGCTCCCCGCCGACGTCGATCCTGGTCGCGCTCACGGGCTTCGCGCCGGCACCCCGGGCGCCGCGGGTGCCGCAGGGCCGCGGTCAGCCGCCCCCATCGTCGTTCTCCTCGCCCGCCCAGCCGCCATCGGCAGCGCCGGTCCCGGCGCCCTCCCCGGCCGCCGCGGCGATCCGGGCGGTGATCGCGGCCGCGATCTCGTCCGCGATATCCTGCGGGTCGCGGTCGTCGGTGACCACGGTGATCCAGGCCAGCTCCTCGTAGACCGGGAGCCGTTCGGCGAGCAGTTGGCGCAGCTGCCCGCGCGGGTTGCCGATCAGCAGCGGGCGGGGGGCGTCCAGGCCGACCCGGCTCGCCGCCGCGGCGAACCCGGTCTGCAGGTACACCACGCGGTGCCCGGCCATGCGCTGCCTGGTCTGCGGGTCCATCACCGCCCCGCCGCCGAGCGCGACGATCCCGGCGTGCCGGTCCAGGGCCCAGGCCACGGCGGTGCGCTCCAGCGCGCGGAACGCGGGCTCGCCGTCGGAGATGAAGATGTCGCTGACCGGCTTGCCCGCGGCGTCCTCGACGAGCACGTCGGTCTCGGCGAACTCGGCCCCGAGCAGGGCGGCCAGCAGCGGCCCGACGGTGGACTTGCCCGCGCCGGGCGGGCCGATGAGCACCGCTACCGGGCTCATGCGATCACCAGCGAGTCCAGGTAGCCGTGCAGGTTCCGCCGGGCCTCCCCGACCGAGTCACCGCCGAACTTCTCGGCGGCCGCCTCGGCGAGGACCAGCGCCACCATCGCCTCGGCCACCACCCCGGCCGCGGGCACCGCGGTAACGTCGCTGCGCTGGTTGATGGCCTTGGCCGCCTCGCCGGTCCGCACGTCCACGGTGTCCAGCGCGCGCGGCACCGTGGAGATCGGCTTCATCGCCGCGCGCAGCCGCAGCGGCTCCCCTGTGGTCATTCCGCCCTCGATTCCGCCCGCCCGGTTGGTCCGCCGCCGCACCCCGTCCCCGGAGCCCTCGATCTCATCGTGCGCGCACGAGCCGCGGCGGCGCGCGGTCGCGAACCCGTCCCCCGCCTCGACGCCCTTGATCGCGTGAATGCTCATCAGCGCGGCGGCCAGGCGGCCGTCCAGCCTGCGGTCCCAGTGCACGTGACTGCCCAGGCCGGGCGGCAGGCCATAGGCCAGCACCTCGACCACCCCGCCGAGGGTGTCGCCGTCCTTGCGGGCGGCATCGATCTCCGCCTGCATCGCCGCGCTCGCGGCCGGATCCAGGCAGCGCACCGGGTCCGCATCCACCTCTCCCGCGTCCTCCGGCCGTGGCACCACGCCCTCCGGCGCGGCGGCCTGGCCGATCGCCACGACGTGGCTCACGATCTCGACGCCGAACGCCTGGCGCAGGTACCGCCGGGCCAGTTCGCCGAGCGCCACCCGGGCGGCCGTCTCACGAGCGCTGGCCCGTTCCAGCACCGGCCGGGCGTCGGGGTGGCCGTACTTCTGCATCCCGGCCAGGTCCGCGTGGCCGGGCCTGGGCCGGGTCAGCGGCGCGGCCCTGGCCAGGTCCTCCAGCGTCCCGTCGGGCACCGGGTCCGCTGACATCACCGTGTCCCATTTGGGCCATTCGGTGTTGCCGATGCGGATCGCGACGGGGCTGCCGAGCGTCACGCCGTGCCGCACGCCGCCGGTGATCTCGGCCTCATCCTGCTCGAACTTCATCCGCGCCCCGCGGCCGTACCCGGCCCGGCGGCGGGCCAGTGCCGCGGCCACATCGGCGGTGGTGACCTCGATGCCCGCGGGCAGCCCCTCACAGATCGCGACGAGCGCCCGCCCGTGCGACTCTCCAGCGGTCAGCCAGCGCAGCATGATGCCGATCCTCCCACGAAGCGGCCGGGCGTGATCACCCCGCGCTGCCCGCTCCCCCGGCCGGTTCCGGCGCTGGGCCCGGCGCGTCGGCCGCCCCGGCGACCGCGACCTGGATGCCGCGCCGCACCCGGCCGCCCGCGCCGGCCAGCAGCCGCTCGGCCGCCCGCTGGGCGGCATCCCGCAGCGCCGGCTCACCGCAACCACGGCCGGCCGCCGGGACCAGGAACAATGTCAGGTCGGTGCCGCCGGAACCGGGCAGCAGCCGGTATCCGGCGACCGCGGGCTCGGCCGCCAGCGCCTCATGCGCCAGCGCCGTCAGGTCGGGATCCTGGTAGGGCGGCGGGACCGGCCTGCCCTGCGCCAGCGCGGCCAGCCGGGCCCCGTCCACGGCGAACGGCACCGGCCCGGCGATGTCGATGACCACGGCGCTCGCCTGCTCGGCGCCAGACCGCCAGACCTCGGCCGCGGGCACCGGCACCGGCCGCGCTTCGGGCCGCCACCGGGCCAGCGAGGCGGCGCTGGTGAACGCGGGCAGTGCGGCCCGGCCATCGTTGCCGATCACTGTGGGGACGGCCATCTCGCTGGATTTTTCCCGGCGCAGCCCGCCGGGGCCTGCGGGTTCCTCGCCGGCGGCCAGCGCCACCACGGGGACCATCAGCCGGGCGGAATCCAGCGCCGCCAGGACCTCGCGCTCGCTGCCCCGGCCCGCGGCGTAGGCGGCCAGGGCCGCGGTCACCTGCGGGCCGGCCGAGCCATCGTCACCGGGGAAGCGCGGCCCCGCCAGAGTTCGCCCCGCCACGCCACCACCCTATCGGCGGCCGTGGCGGGGCCTTGCGCTGCAGGCCCTCACGGGACTCGTAGTTCCAGTTCCTGAACGGCCAAGCAGGTTGAGGCGGTAAATTCCCATAGGAGAGTCTTTGGGACCGCATCGCAGGTCATTCCGCCGCCCCAGGGGACCGTGTGATTCAGGCTGAACTGCCGACGAGATCCATCGAACCTGGCACCCCCATGGTGAAGGTCGTTCCGCCGCGCCTCGTCGAGCCCTACCTGACCGGGCAGCGCTCGGTGATCGCCGGCTACCTGTACCGCGCCAGTGACTGCGTATTCGGCGCGCCCGGGGATTACTACCAGTCGCTGGCCCTGGGCTACCAGGGAACCGAGTTCGCCGCCGACATGACCGAGTTGTTCGTCCTGCGCTGGATCGCGATGGACATGTCCGCCTCGCTGGTGGCCGGGCCCCGCACCGGGTCCGCGAGCCCGGTCAGCGCCATTCCCGAGTTCTACACGCGGCCCGTGCCCATCCCCGTCGGGACCGAGATGAGCCGGATCACCCTCGGTGCCGAGGAGCTCGTCGGCCGGTATGACGGGCAGGTGTGGCTGCGCCCGCTGAGGGAGGGCTGAGACATGAGATACCGGCTGATGGCGACCTACCGTGGCGTGCCGTACGAGGCGGGAGTGGGCCCGTCCGGGTCCGACGTGGTGCTGTTCGCCGCCTGCCCGCCCCCGGAGGAGCTGGGCTTCGAGCCGGCCACCGGGCACTGGCGCAAGCGGGTGATCCGTGCCGAGGTCGACGCGCTCTGGGAATCCCGGCCGGTGGGGACCTTCCGGGACGAGCCGTGCATCGTGCTGGACGACCTGGGTGACCGGCTGCACATCGCCTACCTGGGCGAGGACGCGGGCCGGGCGGCCAGCGTGGGGTACTGGCAGGTGGACCGGGGCGTCTTCGAGCTGCTCGCCCCCCGCGAGGAGGTCACCGGGCTGATCGAGCAGCGGGTGGAGAAGCCGCTCTGGCTGTCCCCGCCGGCCGCCCCGGCCGCGCCGGGGCCGAGCTACCCGTACGACTCGGTGCCGGCGTCGCCCCCGCTGGCCGCGCCCCCGGGCCGGCCCGGGCACGTTCCCAACGGCGGCGGCCGCGCGTCCCGCCGCCAGCGGGTGCAGACCAGGGACATCTTCTGCGAGCTGGCGGACCTGGCGGCCATCCCGCGGGAGGCTTACGCGCTAGAGACCGAGACCGAGGGCGCGATGTGCCTGATGCGGGGCGCCGACGGGTTCGAGGTCTTCGTGGCGATGGACGGCGCCCGGCACGAGGCCCGGCTGTTCCCCGACGAGGAGGCGGCCTACTTCTACCTGTTCGGCGTCCTGGCCGCCGAGGCGGTCCGCAACCGCGCCCTGCTGCCGGCCGTCAGCGCCGCGGGCACCCGCCCCGGCCGGTAAGCTATCCCGGCCCGCCGCCGCTCGCGGTCAGCGCGGTGGGCACCTGGCCCGCTCCCGCCCGCGGCGGCCCCGTTACCAGCATGGTTGACGAATTAGGCGCGCACCGCTATCCGGTACGGCTAGGGTGCAAGTGCCGGCGGGGCTGACGGTCCCCCCGCTCCCCAAGCAGCCTCGCCGGCACAGGGCGACCCCGGCCGGAGATCCCCGCCCGGCGCGGCGACAATGTCTGTTATGACGGCTGCCATGAGCCCGCTCACCGGGACGCAATATGAGATCGCCGCGGGTGAGTACCGCGCCGTTGCCACCGAACTGGGTGCCGGGCTGCGCGAACTGCGGCATCGCGACCGGCCGCTGATCGTCACCTACCAGCCCGACGAGCTTCCCCCCGGCGGGGCCGGGCAGTTGCTGCTGCCCTGGCCGAACCGCGTCGACGGCGGCCGCTACCGGGCGGCGGGCACGGAGCACCAGCTCGACCTGAGCGAGCCCGCCGCGGGAAACGCCATCCACGGCCTGACCCGATGGTCGGCGTGGTCGCTGGCCCGGCAGGACCCGGACGCGGTCGTGCTGCGCCAGGACCTGCTCGGCCGGGCCGGCTACCCGTTCCGCCTGGACCTGGAGGTCGAATACCGCCTCGGCGGCGAGGCGGGCCTGACGGTCACCGTGACGGCGCGGAACGCGGGCAGCCGGCCCGCCCCGTACGGCGCCGGATCGCACCCGTACCTGACCGCGGGGGCGCCGGCCGTGGACACCTGCCAGCTCACCCTGCCGGTCTCCCGCTGGCTTCCCGCCGACGAGCGCGGCATCCCGTCGGGCCCGGCCCGGGACGTGGCCGGGACGCCGCTGGACTTCCGGACCGCACGGCCGGTCGGAGCGGTGACGCTGGACCACGCGTTCACCGGGCTGGAGCGCGACGAGGCCGGCCTGGCCTGGGCGCGGCTGGCCATCGACGGGGCCGGGGCCGCGCTGTGGGCCGGCCCGGGCTACCGGTGGCTGCAGGTCTTCACGGGGGACACCCTGGGCCCCGGCCACCGGCGCCGCGCCGTGGCCATCGAGCCGATGACCTGCCCGCCGAACGCCTTCGTCAGCGGCACCGACCTGCTCACCCTGGAACCCGGCGAGACCGTCACCCACCGGTGGGGCATCCAGGCGGTCTAGGGCATCGGCCACGGCCCGGCCGGGCGGGCGGCCAGCAGCGCCTCGACCCTGGCCAGGTCCTCCGGGGTGTCCACGTCGTCGGGGCGGCCGACGTCCGCGCACTCGACCAGCGTCACCAGATCCGGGCGGGCGCGCAGGTACGGCCGCGCGCCGGTGTCACCGTCCGCCGCCGCGAGGACACCGGCCCAGTGACCGCGGCCCAGCAGCACCGGGTTGCGCGCCCGGCCGTGGTAGGCGGCCACGGCCAGCTCCGCCCCGGCCCGATGCGCCGACAGCAGCCGCCGGACCACGTCCGCGCCGATGAGCGGCTGGTCCACCAGGGCGATCACTGCCGCGGTGCAGTCGCCGGGCAGGGCGCGGAGCCCGGCGGCCAGCGAGGAGCCCATGCCGGTGCGCCAGTCCGGGTTCGGGACGCCGATGACGCCGGGCACGGTGACCGGCGCTGCCCCGGTCACCACGAGCACCGGGGCCGCGCCGCCCTCGCGCAGCAGGCCGGCCGCCCGGTCCACGAGCCGGCGCCCGCCCAGTTCGACCAGCGCCTTGGGGGTGCCGAGCCGCTTCCCCTCGCCCGCCGCGAGCAGCACGCCCGCCACCGCGTGGTCCACAGTCCGTCAGCCTAGGGCCGGTCCTGGCCTGCCCGTCGCCCGGCGCCCCGGTCAGCCGTGGTGGATGCGGCCCGCGGTGTCGGTGAGCGGGCGGCCGGATCCGCCCCAGCGGAGCTGGATCAGCTCGGCGGCGACCGAGACCGCGGTCTCCTCCGGTGTCCGGGCCCCGAGGTCCAGCCCGATCGGGGACCGCAGCCTGGTGAGTTCCTCCTCGGTCAGCCCGGCCTCGCGGAGCCGGGCCAGCCGGTCCTCATGGGTCCGCCTGCTGCCCATGGCCCCGATGTAGCCGGCCGGGGTGCGCAGCGCGACCTCGAGCACCGGCACGTCGAACTTGGGGTCGTGGGTGAGGACGCAGATGACCGTCCGCTCGTCCACCGGCGTCTCGGCCAGGTACCGGTGCGGCCACTGCACGACGACCTCGTCGGCGTCGGGGAACCGGGCACGGGTCGCGAACACCGGCCGGGCGTCGCACACGGTGACGTGGTAGCCGAGGAACTTCCCGGCGCGGGCGACCGCGGCGGCGAAGTCGATGGCCCCGAAGACGAGCATCCGCGGCGGGGGCGCGAACGACTGGACGAACACCGACAGCTCGTCCAGGCGCCGTTCGCCGTGCTCACCGTAGTGGCGCACCGCGGTCAGCCCCTGCGCGAGCATCCCGCGGGCGTCGTCGTCCACGGCCTGGTCCAGGCGCTCCCCGGCGGCCAGCGTCCCGTCCTCCGCGGCCCCCCAGATGATCCGCCGCGCGCCCACCTGGCCGGGCCCGGCGATCACGGTGGCGAGGCCGACCGGCCGGCCGGCCCTGATCGCGGCGGCCACCTCACGCAGCTGCGGGTAGCGCTCCCTGCTGACCGGCTCGACGAAGATGTCGATGATGCCGCCGCAGGTGAGCCCCACGGACAGCGCGGTATCGTCGCTGACGCCGTAGCGCTGCAGCACCGGCTGCCCGCTCTGGCACACCTCCTGGGCCAGTTCGTAGACCGCGCCCTCGACGCACCCGCCGGACACGCTGCCGGTGACTTCCCCGCCCGCCGAGACGGCCAGCGCGGCACCCGGCTCCCGGGGCGCGCTGTGGAACGTCCGGACCACCGTGGCCAGGCCGAACGTCTCCCCGGCGTCCCACCATTTCTCGATCTGGGCCAGGATGTCGCGCACCGCCGCATCCCCCTTATGAAATCGGTTGCTGGTCATAACAGGTTCCGGCCAGCTGGTATGCCGGGGCGCGCCGGCACCTGCCCCCCACAGTACGTCGTACCACGACCGGGGTCACCGGTGAGGCCGCCACGGGAATCCCAGGGGCCGCCCGTGGGCCGGCAGGGTCACTCGACGATTTTGGAGATGGGGATCTCCAGGATGTCCCGTGCCCCGGCCGCCTTCAGCGCCGGGATCAGGGTGTTCACGCTGTGCTTGGGCACCACGGTCTCCACCGCGTTCATGTCGCCGCGGGCCAGCGCGGTGATGGTCGGCGAGGACAGCGCCGGGAGCATTGCCGTCACCGCGGCCAGGGCGGCGGCGGGCACGTTCAGCTTGAGCAGCACGTTGCCCCGCGCTTCGATGGCGCCGCGCAGCAGCAGCGCAATGTCCTCCATCGCGGCGCGCTTGGCGGGGTCGGCGTGCGCGGCGGCGTTGGCCACCAGCTCGGTGTAGCTGGTGAGCAGGGTGTCCAGGATGCGCAGGCCATTGCGGCGCAGCGAGGACCCGGTCTCGGTGAGGTCCACGATCGCGTCCACGATGTCGGGGACCTTGGCCTCGGTGGCCCCGTACGACGGCACGACCATGGCCTTGATCCGGTGCTCCTCCAGGTATCTGCTGGTCAGCGACGGCAGCTCGGTGGAGATCCGGATGCCCTCGGGGAGGTCGGATACCGACCGCCAGGGCGCGGCCTCGGGCACGGCGAGCACCACGCGCACCGGGTTGGTGGTGACCTTGGAATACCTCAGCTCGCCGAGCGAGACGAGGTCGGCGCCGGTCTCGGTGATCCAGTCCCGGCCGGTGATGCCGAGGTCGAACAGCCCGCGCTCCAGGTAGGACGGGATCTCCTGCGGCCGCAGGAAGCGCACCCTGTCGACCCGCGGGTCGTCGATAGCGGCGTGGTAGTCGCGGTCGGAGGACCGGCGGACGGTCAGGTCCGCGGCGTCGAAAAGCTCCAGGGTGGCCCGCTCGAGCGAGCCCTTGGGCAGGACAAGGGAAAGCAAGGAAAAGCCTTTCATGCCAAACGACGGCCCGGGGATAGCGTGGATCGCCCGGTGATCAATGTCGGGGCCGGTCGAGGCGCGCGGCCTCCCGCACCGAGCGCAGCACCAGCGCGGTGTCGAGTGCCGCCACGACCGCCTCCCAGCCCTTGTCCTCGTGGCTGCCGTCCAGCCCGCACCGGTCCCGGGCCTGGTCCAGGGTGTCACAGGTCAGCACCCCGTTGCCCACCGGGGTTCTGGCGTCCAGGGCGACCCTGGTCAGCCCGGCGGTGACGGCGTCGCAAACGTATTCGAAGTGCGGCGTGCCGCCGCGGATCACCGCGCCGAGGCAGGCCACGGCGTCGTGGCCGTCCGCCAGTTCCGCCGCGACCACGGGCAGTTCCACCGCGCCGGCCACCCGGACCACCAGCGGCTCGCCGACCCCGCAGGCGTGCGCCGCGGCCCGGGCCCGGCGCACCAGGCTGTCAGTGATCTCCGCGTGCCAGCGGGTCGCCGCGATGGCCAGGCTCAGCCCTGCCGCGTCCACTGTGCCGCCGGCGGGCCGCCCCTCCCCGCTCACCGGGCCTCCGCGAGCCCGCTCGGCTGGCCGGGGTGACCGCCGCCGTTCGGATCGGGCAGCCCGTCGATCCGGTGGCCGAGGCGGTCCCGCTTGGCGGTGAGGTAGCGGAGGTTCTCCGGCGTGGGCGTGACCGGCAGCGGGACCATGCCCCGCACCTCGATCCCGCAGGCCGCCAGCCCGGCCACCTTCGCCGGGTTGTTGGTGAGCAGCCGCACCGAGCGCACGCCCGCGTCGGCGAGCATCTGCGCGCCGATCGAGTAGTCCCTGGCGTCGGCGGGCAGGCCGAGCTCCAGGTTGGCGTCCACGGTGTCCGCCCCGCCGTCCTGCAGCTGGTAGGCGCGCAGCTTGCTGAGCAGGCCGATGCCGCGGCCCTCATGGCCGCGCAGGTAGCAGACGACGCCGCGGCCCTCCGCCGCGACGGCCGCCATCGCGGCCTCCAGCTGCGCGCCGCAGTCGCAGCGCCGGGACCCGAGCACGTCCCCGGTGAGGCATTCGGAGTGCACCCGGGCCAGGACGCCCTCCCCGTCGCCCAGGTCACCGTAGACCAGCGCGATGTGCTCGGTGCCGTCCACCGAGTCCTGGTAGCCCAGTGCCCGCCATTCCCCGTGCGCGTTGGGCAGCCGCGTCTCGACCTCACGGCGCACCTGCTGTTCGGAGTGCCGCCGGTACTCGATGAGCTGGGCGATGGTGATCATCGCCAGGCCGTGCCGGTCGGCGAACGCGCGCAGCTCGGGCATCCGGGCCATGGTGCCGTCATCGTTGAAGATCTCGGCCACCACACCGGCCGGGGTCAGCCCGGCCAGCCTGGCCAGGTCCACCGCGGCCTCGGTGTGCCCGCCGCGGCGCAGCACCCCGCCCTCGGCGTACCGCAGCGGGAAGATGTGCCCGGGACGGACGATCTCGTATGGCTCGGTCGCGGAGTCGACCAGCGCGCGCACCGTCCGCGCCCGGTCCGCGGCCGAGATTCCCGTGGTGATGCCGTCACGGGCGTCCACGCTGATCGTGAACGCGGTGCCCATGTGCTCCTGGTTGTCGCTGGTCATGGGCGGCAGCTGGAGCCGGTCCAGGTCCTCGCCCAGCATGGGCGCGCAGATCAGGCCGCGGGCGTACCTGATCGTGAAGGCCATCAGCTCCGGGGTGGCCTTGCTGGCCGCGAAGACGATGTCACCCTCGTTCTCGCGGTTCGCGTCGTCCACCACCACGACCGCACGGCCCGCCGCGATGTCGGCGATGGCCCGCTCGACGCCGTCCAGCGCGACGGGGTCCTGCGCCGCGCTCATGGCCGTGCCGCCGCTGCGTGGTCGCCGCCGTTGAGCATCCGCTCCACGTATTTCCCGATCACGTCGGCCTCGAGGTTGACCCGGCTGCCCGCTGCGGCCCGGCCGAGGGTGGTGGCGGCCAGCGTGGCGGGGATCAGGCTCACCTCGAACCAGGCCTGCCCGCCGGGGCTGGCGCCCAGGGCGGACACGGTCAGGCTCACGCCGTCCACGGTGACCGAGCCCTTTTCCACGAGGTAACGGTCCAGCCCCGGCGGCACGGTGATCCGCACCACGTCCCAGCGTTCGGCGGGGGCCCGGGAGACGATGTGGCCCACGCCGTCCACGTGGCCCTGGACCAGGTGCCCGCCGAGGCGGTCGCCGACCCGCAGCGAGCGCTCCAGGTTGACCGGCGAGCCCGGGGCCAGGTCACCCAGGCCGGTGCGGCGCAGCGTCTCGCCCATGACATCGGCGGTGAAGTCGCTGCCGGACAGGCCCGTGACGGTGAGGCAGGTGCCGTTGACGGCGATGGAGTCACCGGGCCGCGCGTCGGCGGTGACCCGCGGTCCGCGCACGGTGATCCGGGCCGTACCGTCGAGCTGCTCGACGGACACGACCTCGCCGAGCTCTTCCACGATTCCGGTGAACATCCGCGCCTCCTCCGGGCCGTGCTTCCGCCGGCTCCGGGGTACGCGCGAACACGCGGGCGCGGCTGGCGCTGGCCCGCAACGCGACACCGCGAGCGTGCTGCCTCCCATCCGGGCTTTCACCGTCGGTCCCGGGGTTCCACCGGGTCAACCGGCCAGGTACTGGGGCCTGGCCCGGGTCGCGGACTGTTACCGCCGGCTCGGAGTTTCACCGACCCCGGAGCACGCTTTGCTTGCGTTAACTAGTGTGCCACGGTGCCTATTCCGCCTGGACCGGGCCGTGGGAGGGTCAGCCGGGCCGGCGGGCGGTGGCCGGCGCGGTGCCGATGGCGGCGCAGGCCAGCCCCAGGGCGACGGCCTGGCCGGTGACGACCAGCAGAAGCGGCCGTTGGGCCCGCAGACCATCACCGCCTCGCCGGGCGCGACGGTCAGGTCGGCCCCGTCGAGGACCAGGATGCCCGGGACGTACCAGTATGCCGTGTCCCGAATGGTCAGGGCGGCCGCCGACAACATCCACCCTCGCATGGCCCGTAATGCTGGCCGAACGTGCCGCGGGCCCCGGTCGTAACCGCCGGAGCGCACGGGGTCGCTTCGGGGTTAGGCGCTGCCGCGGCGGCGGCGCCGGGAGCCCGCGCCGGCTCAGGCCGGTGCCCGGGTCACCTCGGTGAGGCGGCGGGCGAGGAACTCACGCTCGGCGGCGTTGTCGGTCAGGGCCAGCGCGTCACGGTAGGCCTGCGCCGCCGCCTCGCGTCGGCCCAGGCGGCGCAGCAGGTCGGCCTTGGCGGCGGGCAGGTACCGGTAGGCCTCCAGCCGCCCATCCGCCTCCAGTTCCCCGATCTGGGCGAGCCCCGCCGCCGGGCCCTGCGCCATGGCCACCGCGACCGCGCGGTTCAGCGCCACCACGGGCGAGCTCCAGACCCGCAGCAGCACGTCGTAGACGCCGACGATCTGCCGCCAGTCGGTCTCGGCGTAGCTGGATGCCTCGGCGTGCAGCGCCGCGATCGCGGCCTGCAGGGCGAACCGGCCCGGCCGCCCGCCGCGCAGCGCCCATGGCACCAGCGCACGGCCTTCGGCGATCATCGCGCGGTCCCACCGGCTCCGGTCCTGCTCTTCGAGCAGCAACATCCGGCCGTGTGCGTCGGCCCGGGTGGCCCGGCGGGCGTCGGTCAGCAGGATCAGCGCGAGCAGGCCGGCCACCTCCCGCTCGTCGGGCATCAGGGTGCGCAGCATGCGCGCCAGGTCGATCGCCCGCTCGACCAGGTCGGCGCGCACCAGGTTGTCGCCGCCGGGGGCGGTGTGCCCGGTGGCGTAGAGCAGGTGCACGACCGTGAGCACCGCGTCCAGCCGGTCGGGCAGTTCTGCGGGCGCCGGCACCCGGTAGGCGATCCGCGCCGCGGAGATCTTCTTCTTGGCGCGGGTCACCCGCGCGGCCATGGTCGGCTCGGAGACCAGGAACGCCTGCGCGATCTCCACCGTGGTCAGCCCGCACACCAGCCGCAGGGTCAGCGCCACCTGGGCCTCCCTGGCCAGAGCGGGGTGGCAGCAGGTGAAGATGAGCCGGAGCCGGTCGTCGGGAATGGGCTCGTCCTCCTCTGCCTGGCGGTCCCCCGGCGGCGCGGACGCCGCGACCGGCGGGTCCGGCTCGATGAGCAGGGGGAGTTTCGCGCGCAGCACCCGGTCCCGGCGTTTCGCGTCGATCGCGCGGCGGCGGGCCGCGGTGGTGAGCCAGGCCCCCGGGTTACGCGGCACGCCCTGCCGGGTCCAGGCGGTGAGCGCGGCGGCGTACGCGTCCTGGACGCACTCCTCGGCCAGGTCGAGGTCGCCGGCGACGCGCGCGGTTGCGGCGAGCACGAAGGCCCATTCGCGCCGGTGCGCGTCCGCGATCGCGGTGGATACCTCGCCCGGCGCGGTGCCGGCGCCCCCGCCGTCGCCGGCACCGGGCCGGGGAGGGCCGTTCACCTCAGCCGAACACCATGATCGGCCGCACCTCGACGCCACCGAACCGGGCCGGGCACAGCTTGCCGATTTCCAGGGCGTGGTCGAGGTCGCGCGCCTCGATCAGGTAGTAGCCGCCCACGGCCTCCTTGGTCTCGATGAAGGGGCCGTCGGTCACCACGTCACCGCGGATCGTGGTGGCGGTGGAGGTGGGCTGCAGGGCCCGGCCCTCGACGATCTTGCCGCCCTTCTCGGCGACCTGCTCGGAGAAGCGGTTGTGGGCCTCCATTACCTGCTGGAGCACATCGGGCGTGGCGGTGGCGTAGGCGCTCTCGTCCTCGAAGATGAGGATCATGTATTCGGCCATGCTGATCATCCTTCCGGTGCTGACGGTCTGCCATCTATCCCGACGATCGGCCTGCCCCGGAATCGACAGGCGGATCAGCCGGGCCAGCCGGACTGCTCGGTGGCGCGCTCGGCCTGCCGGCGCAGCGCCTGCACGGCCGCCGCGGGGTCGTCCGCTCCGTAGACCGCCGAGCCGGCCACGAACACGTCGGCGCCGGCGTCGGCGCACCGCTCGATGGTCTCCTCGCTCACTCCGCCGTCCACCTGCAGCCACACCGACGCGCCGTGCCGCTGCACCATGGCCCGGGCCCGGCGGAGCTTGGGCAGCACGAGGTCGAGGAAGCTCTGCCCGCCGAAACCGGGTTCCACGGTCATCAGGAGCAGCATGTCAACCTCGGGCAGCAGGTCCTCGCAGGGCTCCACGGGGGTGGCGGGGTTGATCGCCAGCCCGGCCCGGGCGCCGGCCGCGCGGATCACCCGCAGGGTGCGGACCGGGGACTGGAGCGCCTCGGCGTGCACCGTGACGTTCCGCGCCCCCGCCTCCGCGTACCCGGGTGCCCACCGGTCCGGCTCGGAGATCATCAGGTGGCAGTCCAGCGGCAGCGAGACGTGCTTGAGCAGCGACTCCACGACGGGCAGGCCGATGGTGAGGTTCGGCACGAAGTGGCTGTCCATGACGTCCACGTGCAGCCAGTCGGCGACCGCGGCGACCGCCGCCGCCTCGTCGGCAAGCCGGGCGAAGTCGGCGGACAGGATGCTGGGCGCCATCTGGACGGCCATAGTGCCGAGTCTAGACACCGCACCCGGTCCCGCGCGGGTGGCGTCCGGGGTGATGCCTGGCTCCCCCGGTAGGGTTTGCGGGTGCGCCCGCCGCCGTGGCCGGAAGTGTCACCGCCCGCGGCTAGCCTTCGGCCTTGTATCCGACAGATCCCCGGAGAGCAGGAGGAGGAGCCGGTGAACTCCGAAACGCCGGATGCGCTGCTCGACCGGGTCCGCAAGCTGCTGGTCAAGGCGGAGGCGGACGGCGTTACGCAGGCCGAGGCGCAGGCGCTCACCGCCAAGGCCGCGGAGCTGATGGCGAAGTACGGCATCGACCGTGCCCTGCTGGCGGCGGCACGGCCGGAGACCGATCGCCCGGCCGACCGGGTCATCGAGATCGGCAATCCGTGGGCCCGGGTGCAGGCGCACCTGCTCTGCGGGCTGGCGTCCGCGCTGCGCTGCCAGTGCGTCATCCTGCCCCAGGCCGGCCCGGGGTCGCGGATTCACATGTTCGGGTTCGCCTCCGACATCGAGCGCACCGATGTTCTCTACACCTCGCTGCTCCTGCAGATGTGGCAGGGCCTGTCGGCCGTGGAGCCGCCGGCTTGGTCGCGGGGTCCCCGGGCCTGGCGCCGGAGCTGGCTGCTGGGTTTCGCGACGGCGGTCGTGGCCCGGGTCCGCGCGGCCGAGCAGGCGGCCGCCACGCGCGCCGCGGACGCTCCGGCGGGCAACGGTGCCACGGCCGCGCTGGTGCTCGCGGACCGGACGCAGATCATCGAGCGCACGCTGCGGCGGGCTTACCCGGTCACCCGGACGTCCCGGGTGACCTACAGCGGCAGCGGCTACGGCACCGGGTACACCCAGGGCCAGCGCGCCGACATCGGCACGTCGCGGCTCGGCCGGCCGGCCGGCCGGGCCCTGACCAGATAGGGCTCGCGGCAGTGCTGGCCCCGGGGGCGGCCCCCGGAACCCTCACTGGCCCGACGGCCCGCCGGCTGGGCTATGGGCGGCGGCGGAGCAGGGCCAGGAAGATGGCGTCGGTACCGTGCCGGTGCGGCCAGAACTGCGCATACTTCCCGCCCGGGGCTGGGCAGGCCAGGCCGGGAACCTCGCCCAGCAGGGCGGGGGCATCGAGCACCAGGACGTCGTCGCGGGCGGCGGCGACCTCATCGACCACCGCGCGGGTCTCGGCGACGTGCGGTGAGCAGGTGACGTAGGCGATCACCCCGCCCGGCCTGGCTGACCCGATCGCGGTGCGCAGCAGGGAGCGCTGGAGCCCGCCGAGCGCCGCGACGTCGGCGGGCGTTTTGCGCCAGCGGGCGTCCGGGCGCCGGCGCAGCGCCCCGAGGCCGGAGCAGGGCACGTCGGCGATCACCCGGTCGAACGAGGCGGGCCGCCAGGCAGGCTGGGTGCCGTCCGCCACGATCACCGCGCCGGTGCCCGGA
>Ga0318564_10000214_pt1 | contig 15291 bp, 15 predicted proteins | sample GRESIP066b5f20_FD_203479 | JGI IMG/M metagenome (GOLD analysis project Ga0318564, IMG submission 203479) | Tropical soil microbial communities from Luquillo Experimental Forest, Puerto Rico - GRE.SIPMG.066b5f20 | ecosystem: Environmental > Terrestrial > Soil > Tropical forest > Bulk soil...
GGCACGCGGTGATGAACGCGGCCAGCTTGGCCAGCGGGTAGTCCATGCGGCGCATCGGCCGGCAGAAGTACAGCGGCAGCACGTGGCTGCGCAGGTCGCGGGAGACCAGCTCGGGCGCTTGCGCCGCGATGAAGATGATCATGACGACGACGCGCAGCTGGAACAGGTACGTGTCGTAGGGGACGATCCGGGCCTGGCCCTGGGCCACGGCGACCGCGTTCGCTATCGCGGGCAGGCAGATGACCACGAAGGTGATCACCGGCACGATCTTGGCCTTGGCGCCGCGCCCGATCCCGAACGCCGAGCGCAGGCTGTGCCAGTACAGGGCCCGGATGATCTGGGCCCGGCCCAGCCGCCGCCCGGTGTAGCGGCGGTAGCCGATGTCGTGGATGACCCCGGTCTCCGTGCTGGCCAGGGGGGACGATCCGCCGATAACCCCCCGCTCAACCGACATGGAATGCCTCCGGTTCGGCGTCCCGGGGCTGGTCGTCCCGGAACAGTTCCTCGATGCGGCGGCGCCGCTGCTCCAGCCGGTTGAGCGGCAGGCCGAGATCGGCCACCGCGTCGCGGACGGCGTCGTAGGTGGCGTCGCCCTCGAGCCGGACCAGCACCGCCCGTTCGTACGGCCGGGGGTCGAGGCCGCGCCGGCTGAGCTCGGCCAGCAGCCGGTCCGAGCCCTCGTCCACCTCGACCAGCAGGACCTGGCTCACCTGGGTCATGCTGGTGATGGTGTCGGCGCGCAGCAGCCGACCGCCGTCGATCGCCACCAGGTGGTCGCAGATCCGCTCGATCTCGCCGAGCAGGTGCGAGGCGACCACGATGGAGATGCCGAACTCGGCGCCGATGCGGCTGATCAGCTCCAGCATCGAGGTGCGGCCGGCCGGGTCGAGCCCGACGGTCGGCTCGTCGAGCAGCAGCAGCCGCGGGTCGCCGACCAGCGCCTGGGCCAGCTTGACCCGCTGCTTCATGCCGGTCGAGTAGGTGCCGATCTGCCGGTAGCGCTCCTCGTACAGGCCGACGTGGCGCAGCGACTCGGCGGCCCGTTCCTTGGCCGCGGTCGGCGGCAGCCCGGACATCCGGCCTAGATGGGTGACGAACTCGGTGGCGGTGACATCCGGCGGCAGGCAGTCATGCTCGGGCATGTAGCCGGTCAGCGCCCTGATCCGCTCGCCTTCGTGCACGCAGTCGCCGCCGAGCACCCTGGCCTGCCCGCTCGTCGGCGGCAGCAGGCCGAGCAGGATCTTGATCAACGTCGACTTGCCCGCGCCGTTGGCGCCGACCAGCCCGGTGATGCCGGGCTCCACGGTCACCGTGAGCCCGTCGAGCGCGGTGACCGGGCCCGGGTAGCGCTTGGTCAGCGCGGTGGTCTCGATGACCGCAGTCCCCCGGCGGCCCGGTTCCGGGTCCGGCGCCAGGGTTTCGGGCCGCGATGATGGCTGAGCACTCACGTGCCTGCGCCTCACAATCATCAGGTCTTGCCCCCGGCACCGGCCGGGCCGGCATGAAATTTGTCGGCGGCGCCGGCCGCGGCCGGGCACGTTGCGCTCTCAGAGTGCCGCGCGCGGCAAGCGCTGTCGTCACCCGGAAGTCTGATCTTTGAGTCATCCCCCAGCGCTAGTCCAGCCGCGCCCCAGCTATGGCAGGTGCTCTGCGGGGGTTAGCGCGCCCGCGGCCGCGAGTAGATGTCCGATGTGTCGCAGGTCGCCGCGGCCGGCCTGGTTGCGGAAGACTGGATGCCATGTCGCAGCAGCGTTCGCGCGCCGGCGCGGCCCGCGGAGGGGGGCTGGGCCACCTGGCGCTGGCCGCGGCGCTGCTCACCCTGGTCGCGGTCGGGCTGCGCGGCATGGTGCCCGCCCCCGCGCTCGACGGGTCCTACCGTCACGACGGCCTCCTGCTCGCGGCGTCCGCCGAGGCTGTGCTCGCTTGCCTGCTGGCCGCGCTCCTCGTCCGACGCTCGCGGGCTCCGGAGGAGGCGATCATCGCCGCGCGGCTGCGCCGGCTGCTCACCTACATCGTGGTGACCGCGCTCGTCGCGATCCCAGTCGCGTACCTGTTCGATGTGGCCGCGCACGTGCACCTGCCGGCGCGCCGGGCGCGGCACGCCTCCGGGTCGCAGAGCGTGCCCGCCCGCGTCCCCCGCAGCCACCTGGTCAGCGACCGTATCGTGGTCATCATCCTTCTGGTGCTGGTGGCCGCGGTCGTGATCTACTTGCTCGCGCGGTTCATCGCGGCGTACCGCGGGACCTGGACCGGCTGGCGCCGGAGCGCGGCCAGCGCGGCCGTCGAGCCCTCCACCGAGGACGATGAAGGCCAGCTCCGCGAGGCCATCGAGTCCGGCCAGAGCGCGCTGCGCCTGCTCGACGACGCCCGGGCCGCGATCATCGCGTGCTACGCGGCCATGGAACAGGCCCTGGCCCGGGCCGGGACGGCCCGGGCCGCCGCGGACACCCCCTATGAGCTGTTCCTCAGGGCGGCCGACCGGGGCTTGATCCGGACGGATGCCGCGACCCGGCTGACGGCATTGTTCTACGAGGCGCGGTTCTCCAGCCACCCGATGCTGCCAGCCCGGCGCGATGACGCGCAGCAGGCCCTGAATGAGCTGGCCGGGAGCCTGGCCCAGGCCAAGCACTCGGTGGGGCCGGGATGACCAGCCAGGCGGAGCCGACCAGCGACGGCTGGCGGGCGGCGGCCCCCGAGATCTGCATCGCGGCCGTACTGGTCGCGGTCGCGGCGGCCACCGGATACGTGGCCGCCGGGCTGCCGGGCGCCGCAGCGGTGGTAATCGGGGCGACGGTGGTCGCGCTCGTCGTGATGCGTGCGATCACGCCGCTGGGCACCCCACCCGGTGACGTCCGCCAGACCGACGCCGAGGCGGTCCCGGTCACGTTCACCGGCTACTGGCGCAAGCGGGCCGGGCTGGTCGATGGCACGCAGTCCCTGGCCGCGTACGACGCGGTGCTGCGCGGCACCCTGCAGCACCTGCTGGCCGCCCGGCTCGCCGAGCGCCACGGCATCAGCCTGCAGGACGACCCGGACGCCGCGCGGCGGCTGCTGTGCCCGCGCCCCCGCGACGACGCCCTGTGGTACTGGGTGGACCCGGCGCGCCCGCCGGCCCAGGCGGGGAAGCAGCCGGGCATCCCGCCCCGGACTCTGGCCCGGCTCATCGACCGACTGGAGCAGCTGTGAGCGACCTCACCCGCACCCCTGGCCAGACCGCCGAGCGGTGCGCCGCCGTGCTGGACGAGATCGAGCGCGCGGTCGTCGGGAACCGCCGGGCGCTCGAGCTGGTGATGAACGGCATTCTGGCCGGCGGCCACATCCTCCTCGAGGACCTGCCCGGGCTCGGCAAGACCCTGATCGCCCGCTCGTTCGCCCGCACGCTCGGCCTGGACTTCGCGCGGATCCAGTTCACCCCCGACCTGCTCCCCTCGGACGTGGTCGGGGCACCGCTGTACGACCAGCGGACCGGGCAGATGGTGTTCCGCCCCGGACCGGTCTTCACCCAGCTCCTGCTGGCCGACGAGATCAACCGCACGCCGCCCAAAACCCAGGCGGCCCTGCTCGAGGCCATGGGCGAGGGGCAGGTGAGCATGGACGGCGAAACCCGGCCGCTCCCGCAGCCGTTCGTCGTGCTCGCCACCGACAACCCGATCGAGTACGAGGGCACCTACGAGCTGCCCGAGGCTCAGCTCGACCGGTTCCTGATGCGGCTGCGGCTCGGCTACCTGAAGGCCGCCGACGAGGTGCTGATGCTGCAGCGACGGCTGGACCGGGCCACGGAGCAGGCCGAGCTCGGCCAGATCACGGACGCGGCCGAGCTGACCGCCATGCGCCGGTCGCTGGAGCAGGTGGAAGTCTCGCCCGACCTGCTCGAGTACGTGGTCGCGATCATCCGGGCGACCCGGGAGCACGCCCAGATCCAGGTGGGCGCCAGCCCGCGCGGCGCGCTGGCGCTGGTCCAGCTGGGCCGGGCCCAGGCCGTGGTGCGCCAGCGCGACTACGTGATCCCGGACGATATCAAGAGCATCGCGGTCGCGGCGCTGGCCCACCGGATCACGCTGCGTCCCGAACTCTGGGTACGCCAGGTGAGCTCGGACGACGTGGTGGCCCGGCTGCTGACGACCGTGCCCACGCCGCGGACCGACCCCGCGGCCCGGGCCGGGGCCTGACGGCTCGTGGCCGCGCAGCGGGAACATCAGGCGGCCGGGCCAGGCCCGGCGCGCCAGGTCCGGCCGCGGTGGTCGGCGTCGGCCCATGCCCGGCGGCTCATCGCGCTCGCGCTGGCCGGCCTGATCATCGCGCTCATCACCCGGCGCCCGGAGTTCGCCGGGGTCGCCGCCCCTGCGGTGCTGCTGCTCGCGGCCCGGCGCCCCGAGCGGCCCGGTCAGGTCGGCGTCAGCGTGCGCACCAGCGCGACCAGGCTGTCCGAGGGCGAGCGCGCCGACCTCGCGGTGACGGTGACCGGTTACGGGGATCATTCGGTAGGCCTGATGATGCACCCGCGCTACGCGGTGGTCCCGGAACCGGGCCCGCCCTCCGGCGGCGAGTCGCGCCTGCCGTTCCGGGTGGACCGCTGGGGGCGGCGGAGCCTCGGCGTGCTGGAGATCACGCTCCGGGACCGGTGGCGGCTCACCGAGGGTCACGCCACAGTCGACCTGCCCACGGTCGACTGCTACCCGCGGCCCGCGGCGCAGCGGACCAGGGTGGTGCTCAGCCGGCTGCCCAGCCGCCTGGGCGAGCACGCGTCCCGGTCGCCCGGGGACGGAGTGGAGTTCACCGGCGTGCGCGAGTTCGTTCCCGGTGACCGGCAGCGCCGGGTCAACTGGCCGGCCACCACCCGGCGCGGGCGGCTGCAGCTGAACACGTTCGCGGCCGAGCGCACCCAGAACGTGGTGGTGCTCGCCGACACCAGCTCCGACGTCGGCGAGCCCGGTTCTACCCCGGCCGATTTCGCCGTGCGCGGCTCGGCCGCCGCGGCCCGCGCGTACCTGGCCGTCCGGGACCGGGTCGGCCTGGTCATCTACGAGCACAGCGTGCGCTGGCTCGCCCCAGGCTTGGGCGCGCGCCACTACTACCGGATCATGGACTTGATGCTGGCCAATCCCGGGCTGGCCGACGTGCGCTCCCGGGAGGCGGGGATCACGCGGCTGCCGCGGGCGGGCCTGCCGCCCGGCTCGCTGATCCTGGTGTTCAGCCCGCTGCTCGACCGCGGGCTGGTCGAGACGCTCAGAGACCTGAGGGAGCGGGGCTTCAGCGTCCTGATCATCGACGTGCTGAACGCCGAGCCATCGGACCGCAGGGACAGCCTCAGCGCGCTCGCCCGCCGGATCTGGCGGATGGAGCAGCAGGCGATCAGGTTCTCGCTGCGCGAGCTCGGCATCCCGCTCGTGCACTGGGACGGCGAGCAAAGCCTGGACGAGCCGCTGGCCCCCTACACCAGGAGAGTCATGGTGAGCCGCCGGTGACGATCGGACCGCAGGCCCGGGCCGCCGCCGCCGCGGGGCTGCTGGCCGCGGCCTGCGTGGCCTGGTCGGCCAGCCCGCTGTCCGGCACCGGCGGGGTGTTCCTGGCCGTCGCGGTCGTGTGCGCGGCCCTGAGCGTCGTCCGGCTCGCGCTCGGCGCCGTTCCCGGCGAACCGCTGGTCTACCTGAATCCGGTCCTGCGCGCCGGGCGGGTCGCAGCCGCCCACGTGCGCGGGACACCGTGGGCCGAGGGGCTGGTCATCGCCGCGCTCGTGCTTGAGGCGCTGCACCGTTCCCGGCCGTGGCACACCGGCCTGCTGGGCGCGGCCCTGCTGGCCTACCTGCTCGCCGTGCACCTGGCCGAGTCCCGGGCCCGGCTGGCCGTGCTGCGCCCGCAGGTCCCGCTGCTCGCCGCCGGGCTCGGGCTGCTGGTGGTCGCGGTGGGCGCGGCCATGCTTCCCGCCGTGACCGGTTCCGCCGCCGACCTGATGGCGATCCTCGCGGCGGTGGCCGCGGTCGCCGTCGGCGGCCTGGCCCTGCAGCAGCCGTGACCGGTTCCGCGGCTAGCGGCCCACGGCGTAGCCCTGCATGCCACGCGGGTTCGCGCCGGCGTACAGGAACCCGCGGTCCCTCGCGATCGCGCTGATCCGGCCGAGCGACCACGGCGGCATAACGGTCACGTCGTGCCCGCGGCGGCGCAGATCGGCGAGCACCGGCTCACCGACCCTGTCCTCGGCGGCCAGCGAGCGCGGCACGGACCCGCGCGGGTAGAAGGACGACGGGAAGTGGTCGGTGTGGAAGGCGGGCGCGTCGATCGCCTGCTGCAGGTTCAGGCCGAACAGCACGTGGTTGAGGAAGAACCCGAGCGTCCACTGATCCTGCTGGTCGCCTCCGGGCGTGCCGAACGCCAGGTAGGGCTCGCCGTCGCGCAGCGCCAGGCTGGGCGACAAGGTGGTCCGCGGCCGCCGTCCCGGCGCCAGGCTGCTGGCCAGGCCCGGGGTGAGGGTGAACATCTGCCCGCGCGTGCCCAGGCAGAACCCGAGCCCGGGAATGACCGGCGAGCTCTGCAGCCAGCCGCCGCTCGGCGTGGCCGTCACCAGGTTGCCGAACGAGTCAGCCACGTCCAGGTGGCAGGTATCCCCGGGCCCCAGCTCTGGCGCGGAGACGGCCACGGTCGGCTCCCCGACGCCATGGCCGCGATGCCCGCCATCCGCGGAATACGCCGTCGAGCCGTCAGCGCGGCCGCCGAACGCCGCCAGCGCGTATCCGGGCAGCCTTGGCTCGGCGCCGCCGGGCGAGCCGGGGACCAGGTCCGCCGACGCCACCTGGCCGACGAGTTCCCGCCGCTGCGCCGCGTACTCGGGCGACAGCAGCTGGGCCAGGGGCACGTCGCTCTGGCGCGGGTCCCCGTACCAGGCCTCGCGGTCGGCGAAGGCCAGCTTGGCGCACTCGGTGACCGTGTGGATGAAATCGGCGCTGCCCGGCCCCATCGCGGTCAGGTCGAAGCCCTCGAGCAGGGCCAGTTGCTGCAGGAAGACCGGGCCCTGCCCCCACGGCCCGGTCTTGCATACGGTCAGGCCGTGGTAGTCGAGCGTGGCCGGGGCTTCAAAAGACGCCCGCCAGCCGGCCAGGTCCGCCCCGGTCAGCAGGCCCCGGTGGCACTGCCCGGTGACGTCCATCACCTCGTTGTGCTCGATGAACCGGACGATGGCTTCGGCCACGAACCCCTCGTAGAACGCCGCCCGGGCGGCCTCGATCTGCGCCTCGCGGTCGGACGAGGCGGCCTCGGCCTCGTGCAGGATCCTGCGGTAGGCGGCGGCCAGGTCCGGGTTGGTGAACCGCTCGCCCGGGGCCGGACCAGCGCCGCCGCGCAGGTAGACCTCGGCCGAGCTGGGCCAGTGCGCGCGGAAGGTGCCGGCCACGGCGGCCACCCCGGCGCTGGCCGAGGCCAGCATCGGATACCCGCCGTCGGCGTAGCCGATCGCGTACTGCATCACGTCCCGCAGCCGCATCCGGCCGTGCCGGGCGAGCAGCAGCATCCAGGCCCCAAAGGCGCCGGGAACGACGGCCGCGAGCAGCCCGGTGCCGGGTACCAGGTCCAGCCCCAGCGCGGCGTAGCCCTTCAGGGTCGCGGCGGCGGGCGCAACGCCCTGCCCGTCGAGGACGAAGACCTCGCCGTCCGCGGCGTCGAACCCGATCACCGGGACCTCGCCGCCCGGCCCGTTCAGGTGCGGCTCCACCACCTGCAACACGAGGCCGGTCGCCACCGCGGCGTCGAATGCGTTGCCGCCCTTCTCCAGCACTGCCATGCCCGCGGCCGAGGCCAGCCAGTGCGTCGATGCCACCATGCCGAACGTGCCGGCTAGCTGTGGCCTGGTCGTGAACGAAGAAGTGCCGGGCACCCCGGGGCCTCCTGCCAGTCCGACGGTCTGTGTCCCTTATGTGATATGCGCCCGGCCCGCCCGATCGCAACCGTCGTGCCCGGATAGGCGTCATAACTGCGTGGCCATCGGCGCCACCGCGGGAGGGACACCGACGATGACATCATCCGCCAGCGCGGTGCGGGGACTGGCCGCCGCGGCCGTTCTCGCCTGCTCCGCGGCCCTGGCCACGGCCTGCGGGACCTCGTCCAGCCCGGCAGCCTCGCCCGGCTCGTCGCCCGCCGTCACCGGCACGCCGACGCTGTCACCCGGAACCGCCAGCCCGGTGAATTCCCTCACGGCCACGCCGTCCCAGGCTGGGCCCGCGCCGTGCGTGACGTCGGCGCTGAAGGTCGCGGTGCCGAGGGGCCAGGGCAACGGGGCCGCCGGCAGCAGCTACTACCCGATTCAGTTCACCAACGCTTCCGGCACGTCGTGCACGCTGTACGGCTACCCGGGCGTCTCGTTCGTGACCGCGCCGGGCGGCCGCCAGATCGGCATCGCCGCGACCAGGAACCCCACCACGGCCAAGCAACTGGTCACGGTGCCGCCCGGCCAGACCGTCCACGCCCAGCTGCAGGTAGTCGACGCGGAGAACTACCCTCCGACCGGCTGCGGCCTGGTCACCGCGCACTGGCTGAAGATCTACCCGCCCAACCAGACCGCGCCAGCCTACGTCCGCTTCACCGCCCAGGCCTGCTCGAAGCCGAAGCAGATCCTGTCCGTGCAGACCGTCCAGCCGGGCTCGGCCGGGACGTAGCCAGCCGGTAGCGTTTCCGGTCATGGATGACCTGTTTCCCCGGCTGCGCAGCGTCTGCGACCTCGATGTCGCCGAGATGCGCGAGTACAGCGGGCGGCACGAGTACGACGGCATGATCCAGGACCTGTCCGCCGGCGGGGTCCGGGCGGGCCTGGCTCGGATGGCGGAGGCCTCGGCCAGCGGCCCGCCGCTCGACGACCCGCACGACGAGGGGCACCTGGCCGCGGCCGAACGCGCCGCCCGGGTCTGGCTCGGCGACCTGGAAATGCACCGCCGCAACCCCCTCGTGCACCTGGCCGGCCTCGACCTGGCCTGCTACGACCGGGACTACGCTCCGCAGCGTGAGCGGGACGAGGCCCGGGCCCGGCACCTCGCCGCCTGGCCGGAGGCCATCACGGCCGCCGTCGAGACCCTCGATCAGCTGAGCGCGCCGGTCGCCGCCGCCCTCGTCGACGGGATCCGCGGGCTGCCCGCGGGCATCCCGGCGGGCACCGACGACCGCGTCCGCAAGGCCGCGCTCACCGCGCACGCGCGGCTGGTGGCGCACATCGACCGGGCGGCCGCCGGAGGTGACCCGGACGCCGCGCTGGGCTCGGCGGCGCTGACCGCGCTCATGAACAGCGCCGAGGCCACGCAGGCCGACCTGGGCCGCCTGGCCGAGCGGGCCGACGCCGAGCGGGACCGGCTCACCGCCCGGCTCGCCGAGAGCTGCGCGCAGGTGGACCAAGGCCGGCCGCCGCTGGAGCTGGCCCGGGAACTCGTCCGCGACCACCCGGACGCCGACGGCGTTATCGCGGCGGCGCGGGACTAGACGCAGCGGGCCATCGCGTTCACCCGGGACCGCGACCTCGTGCCCTACCAGGACGGCGAGTGCCGGGTGGGCCTGGCCCCCGAGTCGCGGCGCTGGGCCATGGCGATGATGTCCCCGGCGGCGCCGGGCGAGCCGGATGCGCCGTCCTGGTACCACATCACGCCGCCGGAGAAATCCTGGCCCGACCATGAGATCGAGGAATGGCTCGAGGTGTTCAGCGCGACCACGCTGCCCGGCATCACCGTGCACGAGGTCGCGCCCGGGCACTTCTCCCACGGCCGGGCCCTGCGCCGGGCGCCCACGCCGGTCCGCCGCACCTTGCACTCCGCGGCCTTTGTGGAGGGCTGGGCGCACTACGCCGAGGAACTGTGCGTCGAAGAGGGCTTCTGCGCCGACGACCCGCGGTTCGCGATCGGCGTCTGGCTCGAGGCGCTGGTCCGGGTCACCCGGCTGGCCTGCGCGATCGGCGTGCACACGGCCGGGATGACCGTGGCCGAGGGCACCCGCCGGTTCGAGGCGGACACGCACCTGGCCGGGGCCGCCGCGGCCTCCGAGGCCCGCCGGGCGACCTTCGACCCGACCTACGGCCGCTACACCTGGGGCAAGCTCGAGATCATGGACCTGCGCGAGCAGGCCAGGAAGGAGTGGGGCGCGGGCTTCTCGCTGCGCAGGTTCCACTCGGCGATGATGGAGCTCGGCTCGCCGCCGCTCGGGCTGCTCGGCACCGCGGTGGCACGCGGCTGAGCCTGCCGCCGCGGCCGCTCACCCGGACTGGTCGCCGGGCACGACCAGGCCGGTCTCGTACGCGAGGATCACGGCCTGCACCCGGTCGCGCAGCCCCAGCTTGGCCAGCACGTTGCCGACGTGGGTCTTGACGGTGGCCTCGCTGACAAACAGGGTCAGCGCGATCTCGGAGTTGCTGCGCCCCCTGGCCAGCAGCAGGAGCACGTCCCGCTCCCGCGCGGTCAGCGAGGCGAGCCGCGACGGCGACGGCGTGGTCTCCGGCGGCCGCCGCGCGAACGCCTCGATCAGGCGGCGGGTGACGGACGGGGCCAGCAGCGCATCGCCCGCCGCGGCGGCGCGGATCGCGGCGATGAGGTCATGCCGCGGCGAGTCCTTGAGCAGGAAGCCACTGGCTCCGGCGCGCAGCGCCTCGTAGACGTAGTCGTCGAGGTCGAAGGTCGTGAGCATGACGACCTTGGGCGCGGCCGAGGGGTCCCGGGTGATCAGCCGGGTGGCCTCCAGGCCGTCCATTCCGGGCATCCGGATGTCCATGAGCACCACGTCGGGATGCTGGGCCGCCACCGCGGACACGGCGGCCTCGCCGTTGCCCGCCTCGCCGACGACGGTGATGCCGTCGGCCGCGTCGAGGATGACGCAGAACCCCGAGCGCACCAGTTCCTGGTCGTCCACCACCAGCACCCGGATCGGGACGGGCGGCCCGGGAGCGGTCATAGCGCGGGCAGCCGCGCGGTGACCGCGAAGCCGCCGGCCGGGGTCGGGCCCACCGTGAGATTGCCGCCGCATGAGGCAACCCGCTCGGCGATCCCGGCCAGGCCGAGCCCCGAGCCCGCGAGCAGGGAACCCCGCGGCGGGGATCCCGGGCCGGCCACAGCGCCCCCGTTCCCGTCCCGCGGTGTCACCGCATCCGGCCCGGCGGAATCAGTGACACCCCGGGGCGGCCCGGAATCGGTGACGCCGACGGTGATGAACCCCGGCTCGTAGCACAGGGTGACGGCGGCCCGGCTGGCCTGGGCGTGCCGGATCGCGTTGGTCAGGGCCTCCTGGACGATGCGGTACGCGGTCAGGTCCACGCTGGGCGCGAGCGGGCCCGGCGTGCCCACGACCTCGAGATCGACGGCCAGCCCGGCGTCCCGTACCTGGTCGAGCACCTCGGCGAGCTCTCCGAGCGACGCCGACGGCGCCGTTTCCGGGCGCTCGGAAGGGCTGCGCAGCACGCCGAGCAGCCTGCGCAGCTCGGTCAGCGTCTGCCGGGCTGTGTCCCCGATGATCTCGACCGACCGCCGGGCCTGCTCCGGCCGGTCCGGGAGCACCGAGGTCGCCGCCTCCGCCTGCACCGCCATCAGGCTGACATGGTGCGCGACGACGTCGTGCAGCTCGCGGGCGATCCGGGTGCGCTCGTGCTCCGCGGCCCGCGCCGCCTGGCGGTCGAGCTCGGCCTCGGCGCGGTCGGCCCGGCTCTGCGCCGCCTCCAGGCTGGCCCGCTTGGCCCGGCTCACCGTGCCCGCCACCCAGGCGGTCAGGAAGATCAGGGCCTGGAAGATCGCCTCATACGGCTCGCTGTGGCCGGGCGAGGCCAGCGAGACCGATATCCCCACCGCTGTGAGCACGCAGGTGATCCAGCGCCAGACCGGGTGGCTGCGGTCGATGACGGTGTAGAACGCGATCGCGGGCCCGAGCGGAAACGGCGCGAACCCGAACCCGATCTGGTCGTAGGCGACCCGGGCGCCGCCGATGAGGATCATCACCGGAACGGGCCAGGACCGGCGCCAGGCCAGCGGAACGGCCTGGAGCACAACCAGCGTGAGGGCTAGCCACAGCGGATGCAGCTGGGACCGGTACGGCAGCAGGGAGAAGACGTTGACGGCGGCGAGCGCGACGCCGAGCGCGCCGTCCTGGATCCATTCCTGACGGCGCGGCGGAAGCGCCGACACCCGGGCCACCAGCCTCTGCGGCAGTCCCGCCGCCGGCGCGGCCAGCCTCATCACGCCCTGATCGTATGGCCTGACCCTGTGGCGGGGGATCAGCCGCGTGGGGGATACGGCGGCTCAGACCGCAGGCTGAGCCACCCGCGCCGCCGCGGCCCGTTCTCCGGCTGGAAGCGGAGCCACGGAAATCGCCCCGGCGCTCGATGTGTCGCCCGGCCCCGGATCGCCACGATGCTGCCATGAACATGACCAGCTGGGCCAGGCGCCCGTCAGCAGCACCAGCATCAGCCACGCCGTCCGCGACAGCACCCCGGCAGCGCACGCCCTGGCTCGGGATCGCCCTGATCGCCGCGGCCGCGTTCGCGGTCGAGATGGCGGTCAGCGCGCGCTACGGCTACGTACGCGACGAGCTCTACTTCCTCGCGGCCGGGCAGCACCTGGCCTTCGGCTATGTCGATCAGCCGCCGCTTACCCCGCTGCTGGCGCGCATCTCCGCCCTGGCGGCCGGCAACACGGTGGTCGGGCTGCGGGTGCTGCCCGCGCTCAGCCTCGCAGCGCTCGTCGTCCTCACCGCCGCGATGAGCCGCCTGCTCGGCGCGGGCCGGGCCGGCCAGCTCCTGGCCGCGCTCGCCGCCGCGACCTGCGCCGAGTACCTCGGGGCCATGCACGAGCTGACCACGACCACGCCGGACTTCGTGTTCTGGGGCGTGACGCTGCTGCTGGTCATGCGGCTGCTGGCCAGCCAGGACCCGCGGTGGTGGCTCGCGATCGGGACCTGCGTCGGGGTGGCCAGCGAGGCGAAGTGGAACATCGCCTTCCTGGCGGCCGGGCTCGCCGCGGGCTTCCTGGCCACCGACGCCCGCCGCCTGCTGCGCAGCCGCTACCTGCTGCTCGGCTGCGTGATCGCCGCCGCGCTGGCCGCGCCCGATGTCATCTGGCAGGCGGCCCACGGCTGGCCCAGCCTGGACGTGTTCCGGGCGCTGCAGACCGCGGCCGGGCACAACCGTGCCACCTACTGGCTCGCGCAGGTCTTCTTCACCGGCCCGCTGCTGACCCTGGTCTGGGTCACCGGCGCGGTGTGGTCGTTGCGCAGCGAGGCGGCACGCCGCTTCCGGCCGGTGGCGATGGCCTGTGTCATCGTGATCGCGGCGCAGTTCGTCCTGGGCGGCAAGGCGTACTACCCGGGCGGGGCGTACACGTTCCTGCTCGCCGCGGGCTGCGTCCCGCTGGAACGCCGGCTGGCGGCCCGCAAGCCGCTGGCCTTCGGGATCAGGCCCGCGGTCGTGACCGGCGCGGTGATCGTGGCGTGCGGCGCGATCGGCGCGCCGGTGGCGATCCCGCTGCTGCCCGCGCGGGCGCTGCACACGGTGCCGCTGCAGAAGATCAACTACGATCTCGGCGAGGAGATCGCCTGGCCGAAGCAGGTGGCGCTGGTCGCGCGGGAGTACGACGCGCTGCCGGGCCCGCTGCGGCGGCACACCACGATCCTCACCGGGAACTACGGCGAGGCGGGCGCGATCGACCGCTACGGGCCGGGCCTCGGCCTGCCCCAGGTCTACAGCGGGGCCAACAACTTCTGGCTCTGGGGGCCGCCGCCCGCGGCCGCCTCCGCCGCCATCGCGGTCAACCTGGACCCGGCCTTCCTGCGTCATGAGTTCGCCCACGTCCGGCTGGTCGCCACGTTCTGGAACGGCCTGGGCGTGAGCGACGACGAGCAGGGCACGCAGGTCTACCTCGCGACCGGGCTGAAGTCATCCTGGGCGCAGGCCTGGCCCGCCTTCCGGGACTACTCCTGAGCCGCGCGCCCCGGGCCCGGCTGCGGTCAGCCGGCCGCCGGGAACCGGCCCGGCCGTGAGACGATGGCAGCGCCGGGACTGATGCGAGGTCAAGATCATGCAGGAGCGACAGGGCCCGCCGGGCATCTCCGGCGGGCCGGCGCCGCGGCGCAGGCCGCGGCGCCATCGCCGCTGGCGCCACCGGGGCGCGGGCGCCGTCAGGGCCGCCGTGGCCGCGTGCGTGCTGCTGGCCGGCGGCACGGCCCTGGCCGGCTGCGCGCAGGACGCCGTCGCAGCCCCGTCGATCCAGCTCGGGACGGCGTACGTCGAGGTGCCGACGTCCGGCGGCTCCACTGAGGCCTACCTGGTGATCAGGAACAACGGGGCGGCCGACCGGCTGACCTCGGCCCGGACCAGCGTCGGCGGCCGGGTGACCTTCCGGGAACCGGTCCGGCCCGGCGGCACCGTGATGAAGACCGTCCCGGATATCGGGATACCCTCCGGTACTCTCCTGCGGCTCTCCCCCGACGGCTCTCACCTGCTGATCACCGGCGCCGGGCCGATGAAGGGCGGCACCCAGATCACCCTCACGCTGGTCTTCGCCCGGGGGGGCACCATGACGGTCGAGGCGGAGGTCACCAACCCGGAAAACGGCGGCAGCAGTTACTTCCTCAACTGAACCCTTTCATCCCCGGCCTGTGGCCCAGGGCCCCGCGGGCCGTCACTGACCGGGCCGCCGGATCACGACTTGCCCACGGCCGCGACGCGATATATCTTGCTGACGAGGGTGGCAGGCGGCTGGACGCGGAGGATCATATGGCGACAGGACCGGACCTTCGCATCGGGGACGCCGACCGCGAGGCGGCAGCCGCGAGCCTGCGCGAGCACTACGCGGTGGGCCGGCTGACGCTGGAGGAGTTCAACCAGCGCCTCGACGCCGTGTTCCAGGCGACCACGCAGAGCCAGCTGCGCCTGATCACCGGGGATCTCCCGCACACCGGCGCGCCCTCGGCGCCGCTGCCGGTGGCCAGCGCCGGCCGGGAGCGGGCCCGGCAGGAGTATCAGTCCGGCTGCGGGGCGCACGGGCACCGGGCGCGGCTCGGCATGTTCCCCGTGATCATCGCGGCGTTCTGCGCCTGGCTGGTGCTGTTCGACCTGAACCTGCCGTTCCCCTGGCCCGGCAAGGTGGCGATCTTCCTGGCCGTCCTCACCCTGGTCCGCAGGTTGGTATGGCGCGTGTTCGCGGCCACCCGGGGCCGCAACGGGCGCAGTTACCCGGCCGGGCGCGGTTACCCGCGCGGCCGGGGCGGCCGGTATTCCGGTGGTTCCTGGCCCGGCGGCCGCTAAGCCGCGTCCCCGACCGGCTTCCCCCCAGCGGCCGCCGGGCCAGGAAC
>Ga0318564_10000217_pt1 | contig 15209 bp, 13 predicted proteins | sample GRESIP066b5f20_FD_203479 | JGI IMG/M metagenome (GOLD analysis project Ga0318564, IMG submission 203479) | Tropical soil microbial communities from Luquillo Experimental Forest, Puerto Rico - GRE.SIPMG.066b5f20 | ecosystem: Environmental > Terrestrial > Soil > Tropical forest > Bulk soil...
CATCGACACGATGGACAGCAGCGAATCGAGCCCGTCCAGGTGCCTGAGCGGCACCGGCACGCCGATGACCGGCAGCGGGGTCACCGCGGCGAGCATGCCCGGCAGGTGGGCCGCGCCGCCCGCGCCCGCGATGATCACCCGCAGGCCCCGCCCGGCCGCCGCCGACCCGTACTCGATCATCTCGTGCGGCATCCGGTGGGCCGACACCACGTCGGCCTCGTAGGGGACGCCGAACTCGGCCAGCGCGGTGGCGGCCGCCTCCATCACCGGCCAGTCGGAGTCGCTGCCCATGACCACCCCGACGACCGCGCCGCTGCTCATGGCCTCAATCCTCCCCCGTCGCCAGGTAGCGCGCCGCCCGCCCGGCCCGCTCGCGCAGCTGGTCCCCCAGCGCCGGGTCCCCGGCCACGGTCACGTGCCCGATCTTGCGCCCCGGCCGCACCTGCTTCCCGTACAGGTGGATCTTCACGTCCGGGTCGGCCGCCATCACATGCAGGTAGCGGGAGTACACGCCGGGATCGGGCCCACCGAAAACATTCGCCATAACGACCTGCGGCGCGACCGCCCGGGGGGCGCCCAGCGGCAGGTCCAGGACGGCGCGCAGGTGCTGCTCGAACTGCGATGTCACCGCCCCCTCGATGGTCCAGTGCCCGCTGTTGTGCGGGCGCATGGCCAGCTCGTTGACCAGCAGCCTGCCGGTGTCGAACAGCTCCACCGCGAGCAGCCCGGTCACGTCCAGCTCGGCCGCGAGCGCGAGCACCAGCTGCTGGGCCTCACGGGCCCGGCGGGGCTCCAGCCACGGCGCGGGCGCCAGCACCTCGTGGCAGATCCCGTCGCGCTGCACGGTCTGCACGACCGGGTAGACGGCGGCCTGGCCGTGCGGGGACCGGGCCGCCAGCACCGCCAGCTCCCGGTCGAATTCGATGTGCTGCTCGGCGAACACCGCGACCGGGTGGGCCAGCACCTCCGCCGCCTCGTCCGGCGTCTCGCAGACCCACACCCCCCGGCCGTCGTACCCGCCGCTGATGGCCTTGAGCACGACCGGCCAGCCCGATTCGGCCGCGAACGCCGTCACCTCGGCCAGGCTGGAGACCGGCGCGTAACGCGGGCAGGGCACGCCCAGGCCGGCCAGCCGCTCGCGCATCGCCAGCTTGTCCTGGGTGTAGCGCAGCGCGTCCGCGCCCGGGCGGACCGCCACCACCTTCTCCAGCGCGGCGAGATGCGGGCCGGGAACGTGCTCATGGTCGAACGTGACCACGTCGCAGCCGGCGGCGAACGCGAGCACGTCGTCCCGGCTGGTGTAGTCCCCGACCTGCACGTCGGCGCAGACCTGGGCCGCGCTGTCGGCCGCCGAGCCGGCCAGGACCCGGAACCCGACGCCGAGGCCGATCGCCGCCTGGCAGGTCATCCGGGCCAGCTGGCCGGCGCCGACCATGCCCACCACGGGAACCGGTGGCCGCCCACCGGGCTCATCAGTCACGGGCCGTAGCCTACGAGGCGGTTCCACCCGGCGCATCACCAGCGCGCGACCCGCCGTGACGCATGGATGTAACTCTGGTGCTTATCTATTGACACCAAACTCACATCCATGACCGGGGCTGGCGCCTCGGCGGCGTCTTCCCGGGCCAGGGGCCGCGTTTTAACATCCAGATAACAACTGGTGCTCGCGTCTCGATCAAACACCGGCGCGTCTGCGAACGTTGTGGCCGGTGAGCACCACGGCCTGGCCGACGTGGCGGTACGGACCCCACAACGGCCCGGCCCGGGGCGTTAAGGAGCACATCCGATGGCAACAGGCGAGCAGGAAACCTCGGCGGTCATCACCGAAGACGCGCCCGAGGGCGTGCAGGTACGCGAGGGCGACTACGGGACCCGCGTCATCGCGGTCGAGCCGGGCGGTGCGGAGTTCATCCCGCTGCACGAACGGCACGGGCGGCCGCTCCAGCTGTTCTGGACCTGGACATCACCGAACCTGGAGTTCGCCACCGTCTTCGTCGGCGTCCTGGCGGTGGCCGCGTTCGGCCTCAGCTTCACGCAGGCGGTGCTGGCCATCATCCTCGGCACCGGCGTGGGCGCGATCACCCAGGGGATCCTGTCGGCCCGTGGCCCCTCCCACGGGGTGCCGCAGATGGTGCTGTCCCGGCTGGGCTTCGGCTACTGGGGCAACGTGCTCCCGGCCGGGCTGAACTCGATCACCGCGGGCATCGGCTGGTTCGCTGTGAACAGCGTCAGCGGCACGTTCGCGCTGAACACGCTCACGCACTGGCCCAAGCCGCTGTGCCTGGTGATCATCGTGGCGGTGCAGATCGTGGTCGCGTTCTTCGGCTACAACCTGGTGCACGCCTTCGAGCGGTACGCCTTCCCGGTGCTCGCGGTCATCTTCGTGATCGCGACCATCGTCATCCTGTCCAAGTCCCACCCCGGCGCCGCCGCCCACCCGATCCCGGGCGCGTTCCTGCTCGCGACCGGCGCGGCGTTCGGTTACGCGGTGGGCTGGAACCCCTACGCCGCCGACTACTCGCGCTACTTCAAGCCGGACACCAGCCGGACGGCGATCGCGCTCTGGTCGGGTCTGGGGCTGTTCCTGTCGTGCGTGATCCTGGAGGTCGCCGGCGCCGGGTCGGCCACCGCCACCAGCGTGGGCGCCTCCCTCGGCGACCCCACCGCGGCGTTCACCGGCCACCTGCCGACCGCGCTGGCTGACCTCACCCTGCTGGCCATCGCGATCGGCGCGGTCGCGGCGAACGTGCTCAACATCTACTCCGGCGCCCTGTCGTTCGTCGCCATGGGCGTCCGGCTGCCGCTCGCCCTGCGGCGCGCCATCGTAGCGCTGGTCTTCGGCGTGATCGGCTTCATCGTCGCGCTGACCGGGCTGCACGACGCGGGCGCCAAGTACACGAACTTCCTGCTGATCATCGCGTACTGGATCGCGCCCTGGCTGGCCGTGGTCTTCTGCGACCAGTTCCTGCGCCGCAACGAGCCGCTCGGCGAGATCGAGAGGATGCTCTTCGACAAGAAGCACACCAACTGGGCCGGGCCGGTGGCGATGCTCGCCGGGATGGGCCTGTCGATCTGGCTGTTCTCCAACCAGACCGAGTACATCGGCGTGGTTCCCAGCCACTGGCCAGCGGTCGGGGACATCACGTTCGAGGTGGGCTTCGTCATCACCGCCGTGGTCTACCTGACCTGGCACGCGATCACCGACCGGCGCCCGGCCGCGGCGAAGACCGCGTAAGGCGGTCGTGACCGGCCGGGGCCGGTCAGGGTCACGCCGGGCCGGAGACCACCGGTGGCTGGCCGGTGCGGCCCGGCCGCTGGCGGGGCAGGAACACGGCGAAGACCGCCGGGCTGGGCCGGACCAGCACCACGTTCCCGCCGTCGGCGGCGGCGATGCTGCGGGCCAGGGCCAGGCCAAGGCCGGTGCCGCCCGGCTTGCCGCTGACGTTGCGCTCGAAGATCCGGGGCACAAGGTCGGAAGGCACGCCCTTCCCTTCGTCACGCACCTCGATCACCACCGACTTGGGCGTCCGCGACGTGCGGATCGTGACCGTCCCGGCGCCGTGCACGAGCGCGTTGTCCAGTAGCGTGGCGATCACCTGCGACAGCGTCCCCGGGCGCCCGTAGGCCCGCAGGTTCTTGTCCCCCGCCACCTCAAGCTTGCGGTTCTTGCGGCGGAACGCCGGGTCCCACTCGACCACCTGCTGCGCCACCACGTCGTCGATCGAGACCCGCTTCCGCGATCCCCCGGCCGGGCTCCTGGTCCGCCCGAGCAGTTCGCTGACCACATCGGCCAGCCGCTCGGTCTGCACCAGGGCCGCCGCCCCTTCCTCGCGCACGACGGCCGGGTCGTCGGCGGCGGCCATCATCTCCTCCAGCCGCATCGACAGCGCGGTCAGCGGCGTGCGCAGCTGATGCGACGCATCGGCCGCGAACTCACGCTCGGCGGCGAGCAGGTCACCGATCCGCTGCGCCGACCCGTCCAGGCCCTCGGCCACCCGGTCGAGCTCGGCCACGCCGTAGCGGCGCCCCAGCGGGTGCGCGTCCCCGGAGCCGAGCCGGTCGGCCGCACCCGCGAGTTCCTGCAGCGGGCGGGCCAGCCGCCGGGCCTGGAACATGGCCAGCGCGACCGCCACCGCGACCGCGAGCACGGCGAGCGAGCCGGTGATGCCCAGGGCCTTGGTGATGCCCTCGGTCGCCACCGAGTCGTCCGCCACGACGGTGACCGCGAAGTTCTTGGTGACGGAGTGGGCGGTGATGCTGTCCCCCGTGAGGGGGTCCCCGAAGGTCACCGGGTGTCCACCATCGCGGCTGATAGTGACGTACCGGTCCGGCAGCGAGTGCGCCCCGGCCGCCAGCTCGGCCTCGGCGTCGGCCGGGTCCGGGGTCAGGCCGGAGCGCAGCTGGTTCTGCAGCGTCCTGGCCACCGTGGTGGCATCGCGCTGCACCAGCTGGTGAGCCGCGTTGGTCTGGAGCCGCGTCAGGACGAATGCCAGCGGCAAGCCGAACAGCACGACCGCGGCGATGGCCACCGCGAGCGTGGAGAACAGCAGCCGGCGGCGCATGTCAGCCCGCCGGCGACCGGCTCACCCCGGCCATCAATCACCTCGCTCGAACCGGAACCCGACCCCGCGCACGGTGGTGATGTACCGGGGACTGTGCGCGTCGTCGCCCAGTTTGCGGCGGAGCCATGAGATGTGCATGTCGAGGGTCTTGGTCGAGCCCCACCACTTGCTGTCCCAGACCTCCCGCATGATCTGTTCCCTGGTGACAACCTTCCCGGCGTCGTTCACCAGCACACACAGCAGGTCGAACTCCTTGGTGGTGAGCTCGAGCTCGGTGTCGCCGATCCAGGCCCGCCGGGCGTCCGGGTCCACCCGCACGCCCTGCACGGTGCTGGTCTCCACGCTGCCGCGGCGCAGCAGGGCGCGGACCCGGGCGAGGAGCTCGGCGAGCCGGAACGGCTTGGTCACGTAGTCGTCGGCACCGGCGTCGAGCCCGATCACGGTGTCCACCTCGTCGGCGCGGGCGGTGAGGATCAGCACCGGAACGGCCTGCCCTTCCGAGCGCAGGCGCCGGCACACCTCCAGCCCGTCCAGCTGTGGCAGGCCGATATCGAGCACGATCAGGTCCAGTCCGCCGGCCATGGCCGCTTCCAGGGTGCTCGGGCCGTCCGCCGACACGTCGACGTCGTATCCCTCGCGCCGCAGTGCGCGTGCCAGTGGATCGGAGATGGAGACATCATCCTCGGCAAGCAGAACGCTGGTCATGATCCGATGGTAAAGCGCTTTTGCGGCCACTTCAGCACGTCTACATCGAGAAGAGATGTGGCGCGCCGCGGCGAGGGCGCTCAGACCCGGTGGGACCGGGACCGGACCCGGGGCGCTCAGACCGGGTGATACCGGGCAAGAGCCGGGGCTCAGACCGGGGTGACGCCATGCCGCCGGCGGGAGAACCGGCGCTGTTTGCCGGCCGCGGCCGCGAACCGCTTGACCAGCTCCGCCCGCAGCTCGCCGGGCTCCACCACGTCGTCGGCGACGAGCTCGGACGCCAGCCGCAGCACGTCGATGTCGTCGTCGTAGGCCTCGCGCAGCCGGCGGGTCTCCTCCTCCCGGGCGGCGGGGTCGTCGATACCGGCCAGCTTGTTGAAGTAGACCGCGTTGACCGCCGCGTCCGCGCCCATCACCGCGATCTTCGCGGTGGGCAGGGCGATGGTCGCGTCCGGCTCGAACCCCGGGCCGGCCATCGCGTACAGGCCCGCCCCGTAGGCCTTGCGCACGATCACGCAGATCTTCGGCACGGTCGCCTCCGACACCGCGGTGATCATCTTCGCGCCGTGCCGGATGATGCCCTCCTTCTCGACGGCCGTGCCCACCATGAACCCGGGCACGTCCGCCAGGAACAGCAGCGGCACGTTGAACGCGTCGCACAGCTGGATGAACCGGGTCCCCTTGTCCGCGGAGTCGACGAAGAGCACGCCGCCCTTGAACATCGGGTTGTTGGCGACCACGCCGATGACCTGCCCGGCCAGCCGGGCGAAGCCGATGGTCAGCTCCCGTGCCCACAGCTGGTGGATCTCGAAGAACGAATCGGTGTCCACCAGGCCCCGCAGGTAGCGGCGCATGTCGAAGGCCTGCCGCTCGCTGGCCGGGACCATCGCCGCCAGGTCGATGTCCTCGGGCTTGCCCGGCGGGCCGGGCGGGGGCGGCTGGCGCCAGTTGGACGGCAGGTAGGACAGGTAGTGCTTGACCGCCTCCAGCGCGTCGCGCTCCGACCCGGCCAGGTAGTGGCCGCACCCGGAGACGGTGCAGTGCATCCGGGCGCCGCCCATCTCCTCCAGCGTGGTCTTCTCCTTGACCACCATCTCGACCATCCGCGGGCTGCCGAGGTACATGGAGGCGTTGCCGTCCACCATCGCCACGTAGTCGCAGAACGCGGGGATGTAGGCGCCGCCCGCCGCGGAGGGCCCGAACAGCGCGCAGACCTGCGGGATGGAGCCGGACGCGCGGACCTGGCTGTGAAAGATCTTTCCCGCGCCGCGCCGCCCCGGGAACATGTCGACCTGGTCGGTGATCCGGGCCCCGGCGGAGTCGACCAGGTAGATCATGGGGACCCCGGTCCCGTAGGCCTTCTCGATGATCCGGATGATCTTCTCCACGGTACGGGCGCCCCACGAGCCCGCCTTGACCGTGGAGTCGTTGGCCATCAGCGCCACGGGCCGGCCGTCGATGGTCGCGGTCCCGGTGACGACGCCGTCGGCGGGCAGCCCGTCGGCGAGCACGTTGGCGTAGCGGCCGTCCTCGGCGAAGCTGCCCTCGTCGATCAGCAGCGCGATCCGCTCCCGGGCGAACAGCTTGCCCGCCTCCGCCGCCGCCTCGTGGTACTTGGGCGCGCCGCCCTGCTCGATGCGGGCGCGCACCTGCGACAGGTCCGAATGATCAGCCACGATGGCGACTGTACCCCGGGCCGCCTGCTGCTCCGCCGGCCGTGCTTGCCCGGCGGCCTAGTGCCCGGCGGCCCTGCTGTCCGGCGGCAGGGACGGGGCGGCCGGCCGGTCCCGGCGGAAGTAGTCGTCCCTGATCACGAAGGACAGGCGCTCGGCGTCGCCGGCCTGCATGATCTCATCGCGGTCGCGGCGGCGTGCGTACCAGGTGCCGCCGGCGGACCAGATCTTGTACGCCATCCCCCAGTGCCAGATCAGCTCTTCCAGCGGGTCGGCACGGTGGCGGTACCTCTCCTCCGCCACGGCGTCCGACATGGCGACGCTCAATAATGAAAAGGCCCTGGTCTGGTTGGTCACCGGAGTAACCCTAGACGTTCGGCTCCGCCGGGTGGCGCTACTTGCACACAACGTCTGCACAAGTCTTCTGCACAGGCGCCTGCACAGGCACCGGCATGACCACCAGTAACAGGCATCCGTGCGCCGGCCGTGGCTGCGGCGGTGGGGGGCACCGCCGTTAGGCCGGAATGGTCTTCGTCCGGGGGCCGGCCCGCAGCACCTGGGAGGGCAGCTCGCGCCCCACGATGCGTTCGGCGGCGGCGGCCGCCTCGATCATCGCCGCCAGATCGATGCCGGTGCCGACGCCCATGTCCTCGGCCATGTACACCAGCTCCTCGGTGGCGATGTTGCCGCTCGCACCGGGCGCGTACGGGCAGCCGCCGAGCCCGCCGACGGACGCGTCGAAGTCGTCCACCCCCAGCTCCAGCGCGGCCAGGACGTTCGCCAGCCCGGTGCCGCGGGTGTTGTGGAAGTGCAGGTTGAGCGGAACGCCGGGGTGCCGGGACCGGAACGAGCCGACCAGGTCCCGCACCCGTCCCGGGGTGGCCATGCCGGTGGTGTCGCCGAACGAGATCGCGTCCGCCCCGTCCGCGACCGCCCGGCCGGCCACCGCCAGCACCCTGTCCACCGGCACGTCGCCCTCGTACGGGCAGCCCCAGGCGGTGGCGACGACCACCTGGAGGGTGGCGCCCCGCTGGTGTGCTTCGTCGATCATGACCGCGATCTCGTCCAGGGACTGCGCCGTGCTGCGGTTCACGTTCTTTCGGTTGTGCGTGTCCGAGGCCGAGACCACGGCCTCCACCTCGGTGAACCCGGCGTCCAGGGCCCGCCGCGCGCCCCGCAGGTTGGGCGCGAGCGCCGAGTAGCGGATGGCGGGGTCCTTGCTGACGGCCGCCCACACCTCGTCCGCGTCCGCCATCTGCGGGATCGCCTCGGCGCGCACGAACGAGACGGCCTCGATCCGGCTGACCCCGGTGGTCGCGAGCTGGTCGATGAGCGCGATCTTGGCGGTGGCCGGCACCGGGTCCTCGTTCTGCAGCCCGTCCCGCGGCCCGACCTCGCGCACCGAGATCCGCGACGGGAGATCGCTCACGTCCGCCCCCTCACCGGCCCGGCCAGACCGGGGGGCGCTTCTCGTTGAACGCCGCAATCCCCTCCCGCCGGTCGGCCGACAAAGCGACCGCCCGCCAGGCCGCGTCCTCCACGTCCAGCGCCGCCGTCAGGCCGATCCCGTCGCCGTGCCGGATCGCCCGCTTGGCGGAGCGGACCGCGACCGGTGAGTTGGCCGCGATCTGCTGCGCCAGCTCCAGCGCGTGCTGGCCGGCCTTCCCGGCCGGCGCCAGCCGGTCGGCCAGCCCGATCCGCTCCGCCTCGTCGGCGTCGACCCGGCGGCCCGTGAAGATCAGGTCGGCGGCGCGGCCCGGCCCGAGGCGACGCTGCGCGAGCTGGGTGCCGCCGCCGCCCGGCACCAGGCCCACTGTGGTCTCCGGCAGGCCGAACACCGCCGTCTCGTCCGCCACGATCAGGTCGCAGCACAGCGCGAGCTCACAGCCGCCGCCCAGGGCGTAGCCGTGGACCGCGGCGATCACCGGCTGCGGCAGGGCCAGCACGCTCGCGAACGCGGCCCGGAAGACCTCGCGCTGCGCCAGCAGCCCGGCGTCGGACAGGCGGTTCCGTTCCTTCAGGTCGGCCCCGACGGAGAACGCGCGGTCCCCGGCGGCGGACAGCACCACGACGCGGGAATCGGACTCGGACGCGAGCTCGGCGCAGGCCTGGGCCAGCCGGGTCGCCATCGCGGTGTTGATCGCGTTCAGCACCTCCGGGCGGTCCAGGATGATCTCGCAGACCCCGGTGTGCCCGGCCAGGTGAGGCTGCATCGTGATGCCGTCCATGCCCCCAGCCTAGAGGCGAGCGTGCCAAGCCCATCCACAGCCGTCCGCCGCTCCCCGGCCGGCGGCCTCTGACTCTCCACCGCCATCCGATATGCGCAGGCCAGCTACGCCCGATGACGGTGCCCGGCCGGTAACCGGGTGGTCATGATGAGGTAGCCGTCAGCGGGCGGGGCCGTCAGTGATGCCGTCTGGCACCGGCAGGCGCGGCAGCTGGCCCACGGCCGCGGCAGCCCTTCACGCCGCCGGCCCGGGATGAAGGTGTGCGGAAATTGCCGAGTGCCAGTTCAGGAACAAACATCCCGGCAGGCCCTCGGCGCCGTCCGGGCTTGCTGAGAACGGCGCTGGCGCTGGTGCTGCTGGCCGCCGGACTCGTGGGCGCTGGCATCGTAGCTGCCCTCCAGATCCGGGCGATGATGCCGGAGAATGGCGCGAACACCGTGAGAGAGCAGTCCGTGCAGATCCGGCAGCATTCTCCGGAAACGATTGTGTCACTCACCTTCCTCGACGGATGGGAAGGCCAGTGGCGGTATGCCGTGCCGCTTCTGCGCTCGCACCACATGGATGCGGCGTTCTATGTGATCACGGCGGATTCGGACCGGCCTCATCCATGCTGCATGTCCTGGGCTCAGCTGCGGACCCTGCAAGGCGAGGGCGATGACATCGGTTCCTACACTGTCGATCACCCGAACCTGACCGCCCTCACCACAGCCCGGGTCAGGCAGGAGGTCTGCGGATCCCGCCAGGACATGCTGCGAAACGGCATCGACGACCCGGAGTCGTTCGCCTACCCCTTCGGCTCGTACGACCGGGCCCGCGAAAAGATCGTCGCCCAATGTGGATTCACGAATGCCCGGCGAAGCGGCGGCATCTCCTGGTCCAAAGCCACGCCGGGGGGGCCGTGGGCCGAGACCTTGCCGCCCCAGAATCCAGAGGCGGTGCGCACCATCGCGGCGGACGCGGCACGCCCGATTCGCTTGCCGGACCTGGAGAACTACGTGAGCGGTGCGGCCACTCATGGCGGCGGCTGGCTGGCGATCACCTTCCATGACGTTTGCGCCGCCCGCGCGGCCGACTACGTCCAGTGCATGTCCTCGTACGGGCCGATCCAGGACACGGTGCTCAGGCGCTTCCTGGACTGGCTGCGTGACGCCGGGCGCTCCCATGGTGCGCCCGCTGGCGTGGTGGTGCGGACGATGCGCTGGGCCATGAACACCGCGAACGGCCCCGACACCACCGCGCCGGTGACCACGGTCAGGTGCAACGGCTCGCCCTGCCGGGCGGCGTACAGCGGGCCGGTGAACCTGAGCCTGTCGGCGGCCGACCCAGGCGGGGTGGGGGTGGCGAAAACCTACTGGACCGCGGACGGGTCCACCCCCAGCACCGCCAGCGGCGTGTACCAAACCCCGCTCAGCCTCGGCGAGACGGAAACCATCAAGTACTTTTCCGTGGACAACGCCGGGAACCGGGAGAAGGTGAAGACCATCACGGTGCGGGTGGGATGACCGGGCACCCGCGCCGGGTCAGGTCCCGGGCTCGTCCCGGGCCAGCCGGGCGTGTTCGTCCTCGACCAGCTGGAACAGTATGGCCTGCACTTTCTCGACCTGCGGGATCTCGGTGAGGACGAGCTGCCCGTGCTCGCCGGCCGACTCGACCACGAGCCGGCCGCAGCCGAGCAGCCGGTCGATGAGCCCGTGCGAGAAGGAGACGTCGCTGATCCGGATCAGCGGGAAGTCGCGGCCGGAGCGGGACAGGATGCCCTGGCGTAGCCGGAGCCGACGGTTGGTGAGCTCGTAGGTGGTGGTCTGCCAGCGCAGGAACGGGACCAGGAACCAGATCAGGACGGCCAGCACGGCGATCACGCCGACCGCGATCTGGCCCGAGCCGGTGTAGCGGCCCTGCGGGATCAGCACCAGCGCCGCCGCGGCGGCCAGGGCGACCAGGATCAGGATGAGGGTGGGCCGCAGCAGGATCTTCCAGTGCGGGTGCAGGATGAGGACGCTGTGCTCTCCCTCGGAGAGCTCGGTGCCGCCGGCCATGTGGCACATGCTGGCGGAACGGGCGGGAAAGCGCCACTCATCGCGCCGCCGGGGTGTCGGCCGGGCGCAGGTGCACCACGTCGCCCGCGCTGACCTGGACCAGCCCGGCGGGCGTGCGCACCTCCAGGCGGCCCGCCGGGTCGACGCCGGTGGCCGTGCCCGTGAGGTTCTGCCCGCCGGGCAGCATCACCGTCACCTCCGCGCCCACCGTGTCGCTCCTTCGGAGGTATTCCGCGCGCAGCCCGCAGGCGTCGGCGTCACCGGGCCGCGGCTGGTCCAGCCAGGCGCGGTACCAGCGGGCCAGCTCGTCCAGCACAACGGCGAGCAGCCGCTCCCGGACATCCGGCCCGTCCGCGCCGGCCGGGCGCGACGCGGCGTCCGGCGCGGCCAGCAGCAGCGAGGTCGCGGTGGGCACGGGCAGCTCGCCGCGCCGCTGGAAGACGTTGATCCCGATCCCGAGCACGATCGCCTCGCCCCAGCGCTCGGCCAGAATCCCGGCCAGCTTGGCGCCGCCGGCGAGGACGTCGTTCGGCCACTTGAGCCGGGCGTCCACCCCGGCCGTCTCGACCAGCGCCGACGCGGTCGCGACACCGGCCAGCAGCGGCAGCCAGCCGAGCAGGCCGGCGGGCACACCCGCGGGCCGGAGCAGCACCGAGAAGGTGAGGGTGCCGCGCGGCGGGCTGACCCAGCGCCGGCCCAGCCGGCCGCGGCCCGCGGTCTGCGCCTCGGCCACCAGCACCACGCCATCGCGGGCGCCCGACCGGGCCTCGGCCAGCAGGTCGGCGTTGGTGGACCCGGTTTCCTCGACCACCCTGACCTCGCGCCACAGCCCGGGCGCGGACGTCAGCGCGCCGTTGAGCCGGGCCGCGTCGAGCGGCGGCCAGCGCTCCCCGTGCGCGGGGAGCGGGTCGTTGGTCTTCAACGTACGGTTGCCGTTCGGTTAGGTGAGGTCATGGCCCGGGCCCAGCGGGTACCCGGCGGCCGTTGTCAAGGTTAGGGCGTGCCAGCGATCCCGGCATCGCAGACCCGGGTTCCTAGCCCCGGCGCCGGGCGGCCGCGTTGCGGCCGATGGCGAGCACCCCGCCGGCCAGCGCCCCGGCCGCGAGCACCACCCCGGTCACGACGGCCGCGTGGGCTGACTCGGCCCGGAAGCCGCCCCCCGCCGCAGCGTGCAGCGGCAGCCGCCCGGCCAGGTTCAGGTAGAGCGTGCCGAACGTCGCGACGCCGACCACGAGCGCGAGCTGGTTGACGGTCACGATGACGCCGGTCGCGTCGGCCGCGTCGGCCACCGGCACCCGCATCAGCACGGCCGTCATCAGCGGGCTGAACGAGGCGGCCATGCCGGCCCCGGTCACCGCCGTGGCGAGGTAGAGCCAGGCACCGCCGTCCCGGCCGCCGCGCAGCAGGAACGCGAGCGCGAGCAGGCCGGCCGCGTTGGCGGCGAAACCGCCGATGATCAGCGCCGGCTGCCACCGGCTGCCGACCCGCTGCCAGTTGAGGCTGACCAGGGCGAACGCGAGCCCGGCGGGGGCGAAGGTGAGCCCGGCCCGCAGCGCCGACTCGCCCAGCCCGCCCTGCAGGTGCAGGGCCAGCGTGAAGAAGAACCCGCCGAACACGGCCAGGACCGCGAACAGGGCGGTGATTCCGGTGGCCACGCCGGGGAGCCGCAGCACCCGGCCGGGGATCAGGGGCGATCCGCCGCGGGCCGCCATCCGCCGCTCCACCACGGCGAACCCGGCGAAGCCCAGCCCGCTGGCGGCCAGGCACGCCCAGCCCCAGGCCGGCCAGTGCTCGGACTGCCCGAGCACCAGCGGGAGCACCAGGGCCAGCACGGACGGGGTCAGGATCGCCAGGCCGGCCAGGTCCAGCCCCCGGCCCTGCTCGCCACGCCCCCGCGGCAGCAGCCGGCTGCCCGCGACCAGCAGCGCCGCGCCGATCGGCACGTTCAGCAGGAACACCGGCCGCCACGTGCTGCCCCACAGATCCGCGCTGACCAGCAGCCCGCCGATCACCTGGCCGGCCACGGCCCCGCCCGCGAGCACCGCCGCGTACAGGCGCATCGGCCGGGCGCGGGCCGGGCCGGGGAACGAGCGCTGGATGAGGCTGAGCACCTGGGGAATCATGAACGCGGCGCCGACTCCCTGCACGAACCGCAGCGTGACCAGCACGCCGGTCGAGCCGGCCAGGCCGCAGCCCAGCGAGGCGAGGGTGAACAGGGCCACGCCGGCCAGGAACATCGTGCGGTGGCCGATGATGTCGCCGAGCCGGGCGCCGGTCACCAGCAGCACCGCGTAGGTGATCACGTAGCCGGCGATGACGAGCTGCAGGCCGGCCCCGGACGCGTGCAGGCTGGCATGGATCGAGGGGGCGGCGACGTTCACCACGGAGGCGTCGAGCAGCGCCATGAACTGACCGGTCAGGACGATCGCCAGGATTCCGCGGGGGCTGGGCGCGCGGCGCAGGGCCGGGCGTGCCGGGCCGGCGGTGGTGAGGGTGTTGGTCATGAAACGAGCCTGCCGCCATTCTGATCCAGGTACCAAGAGCCTGGTTATCCTGGTACCAACACCACCTGGCAACCGCCCGCCGGCCCCGGCAGGATGGGGTGCATGAGCATCATGACCACGGTCGATGGGCAGCACCGGCGCTCGGAGCTGGCCGCCTTCCTGCGCAGCAGGCGCGAGCGGATCAGCCCCGAGCAGGCCGGGCTCGCGCCCGGGACCCGGCGCCGCACCCCGGGCCTGCGCCGCGAGGAGGTCGCGCAGCTGGCCGGGGTCGGGGTGACCTGGTACACGTGGCTGGAGCAGGGCCGCCAGATCAACGCCAGCACCCAGGTGCTGAACGCGGTGGCGCGCACCCTGCTGCTCGACCCGGCCGAGCGGGAGCACCTGTTCCGGCTGGCCGACGTCCCGGACGCGGCCAGCGTCGCCGGTGCTGGCGACGGCGGCTGCGAGCAGGTCCCGGCCGACGTTCAGCAGATCCTGGACGCGCTGGTGCCCCTGCCCGCCAGCGTGCTCAACGAGCGGTTCGACCTGCTCGCCTGGAACGCCGCGTACGAGGTGCTGTGGCCCACCGTGGTCGGCCGCGAACCCGGCGAGCGGAACGTCCTCTGGCTGAACTTCATGCACGCGGAGTGCTGCCACCCGTACGTCAACCGGGACGAGCAGCTGTCCACCCTGGTGGCCCAGCTGCGCGGGGCGTACGGCCGTCACCTGGGCGAGCCCGCCTGGACCGGGTTCGTGCGGCGGCTGCAGGCGTGCAGCCCGCACTTCGCCCGGCTGTGGGCCGAGCAGGACGTGGCGAGCCACGCCACCTACCTCAAGATCTTCCGGCATCCGGCGCATGAGCGGCTGGCCATGACCACCACCAGTCTGGCCGTGCTCGCCGTCCCCGGCACCCGGGTGGTGGTGTACACCCCCGCCGACGAGGTCACCCGGCAGGCGGTCGCCGGGCTGCTGCGCGGCGAGGGCGCGGACGCCCGGTTCGCCTGCTGGGACTTCCACCAGCGGCAGCGGTCAGAGCTGGAGCGGGCCGGCCGGGCGGCCGCGCCAGCGGAAGCGATATAGCCCGGCCCGGCGCCGGCCGCGGGTCAGGTCCCGGTGCGCAGCGTGGCCGCGTACTTCTTCCAGGGCCGCTCGACCATGAGCGGGAAAAGCATCCGTACCGGGGCCGGCACGTGCTTCATCATGTAGGCGCGGTCAGCCGCATCGAGCGGTTCGAGAATCATCCCGAAGGCGGGACCCTTCATCTTGTTGGGGATCCACGCCACCCCGTGCTTGCCCATGGCGTCCCACTCCGGCTGCGTGAGTGTCACCGCGGCGAGCGGCACGACCTTCTGCTCCTCGTCGTCGAGGTGGGGCTGGACGACTTCATTGAGGTGGTCGAGCGCGGCCGCCAGCGCCTCGCCGGTCTCGGCCGAGGGCCGCTGGCGCCAGGCCGCACACGCGGCCGACGTCTCGTCCAGGGCCGTCTTGATGGCCAGGTGCTCGTGCTCGACCTGCTCGGTCA
>Ga0318564_10000229_pt1 | contig 14982 bp, 25 predicted proteins | sample GRESIP066b5f20_FD_203479 | JGI IMG/M metagenome (GOLD analysis project Ga0318564, IMG submission 203479) | Tropical soil microbial communities from Luquillo Experimental Forest, Puerto Rico - GRE.SIPMG.066b5f20 | ecosystem: Environmental > Terrestrial > Soil > Tropical forest > Bulk soil...
GTCCGAGCAGTCCGAGCAGTACGAGCAGTCCGAGCAGCGCGAGCAGTACGAGCAGTACGAGCAGTCCGAGCAGCGCGAGCAGTCCGAGCAGTACGAGCAGCGCGAGCAGCGCGAGCAGTCCGAGCAGTACGAGCAGCGCGAGCAGTACGAGCAGTACGAGCAGTCCGAGCAGTTCTCACAATCATTGCAGTTTTTCAGCGACGCTAGTGCAGCTTGCGCCGCCTCTTCGCTGCCGAAGTATTTAACGCTGCATCGATTGTTGTTTGAATCTTTAAACCAAACTACGCCGTTTGGATCTGTGTACTTTTTGATTGTCATGATTTTCTGTCCTATTATGCGGCTTGTAGCCAGGTTGTCATTTTTGGGTAACGAATTTCTGGGGCAACCCAAGCGCCACGTTTGCACATTCCGGCGTGAGCAAGTCCATTGATGCCCATGTATTGATTCACTTGAAGCATCGCCCTGATTTCGGCACCACTCCAGTCATACTCATCATCCTGGATGATCTGTTCTGGCTTTAGACCGATAGCGACGCCGGCAGCCCAAGCCCATGCAGTAGCCTCTGGATCGCTGCACTGGACGGCGGCTCGCTCCAATGGGTGATCGGGCTCAAGAGCCATCTTCTCTATTTCAGACATCATTTTCCGCATTCCTAATGCAAGGTTGTCGTTCATGTACTCGCGGAAACGGCTAGGCACGCATGCCAGATGCCCAGCCTCATGAAGCAGCGACGAAAGACGACATTCTGGATCGACGATCAGCATGCCATGTTCAATCCGAATGCCGTCAACGAAACCGCGTGCGCCCTCCTGCATCTCCACCTTAAGTCCGATGGAAAGAAGAAAGTCAATTACTCTGGTCAGGTCAGCATTCATTCTGCGTTCTTTGGCTCAGTTGGACATCAATGGGTTGATTGTGAAATATGGTTCCCGGCCATGCACACCAGCCGATACGATTCGCAAGAATTGGCGATTCGTATCTTTTTCCAAAGGCAAACTCTCATGCGGCGTCAAAATACCAATCTGATGCACTTCTCCGGCTTTCATCAGCTTGGACTGTGTGTATGGGTAAGCATCGGCAACATGGCCAAGATCACCGTCCAAGCTCGTGTCTTCGTGTTCGGCGTCCCAGATTGCGCACGAGCCATCCACGTTATTTGCTAGGAGAATTTGGACATTCCGATTGAGTGTGACCATGTGCGACTTAGCCCAATTACCGCATCCCCACGCGTAAATTTTTCCGGGCCGACGGCCAGCCTCGGTATGAATGGCGCGGTCAGTTGTGGCGCGAGAGCCACGGTGCGGCGTCCCTTGCTTGGCAAGAGATTCGTCAATCGTCAGATATCCAATATCGCCTTTGCGTACAAACACGTCGCGGATGATCTTGGAATATGCCGAGTATTCGTCTGGAACCGACGAAGGATCACCTTGGATGTATGGCATCATCAGGCAGCGGATACCTGAGAATTCAGGGAATTCAATATTTGTGATATGCGTGTTCATTGGGCTATTTTCCTTTCAAAACTCTTTCAGGTGGAGGCTGGGTAATTAATCCAGCGAAAACTTCCCCGCAGATGGGATCAGGTCGGCTTTCTTACACCACCTGAAAAAGCTCTGATTTTCTGAAAACTTCAATTTATGCCGCATCTGTATAGGATCAGGTTAATTAGTCCTGATGTGTGAATGGTAATCGACAAATACCAGAAACGCAAGCGTTATTTTCTCTTTTTCTTTGCTTCTTCTTTTCTGGCAGCGTCCATCAAATCTCGTCCCAATATGCGCTGTGTTTCCTTGTATCGGTCAGATTCCGAAATAAACCGATTAAGCTGCTTGCTTAATTTCTGCTCGCTGAGAATGATCGGTTTTTTCATGATAGATGATCTTTATTTCAATTTTCGGTTGAATTTTGAACTTCTCGTAGGATGCGCTGAATAATCCTTTGTTCTTTTCTCCAGTCAATGCCGAATGATCGACCTTCCGCCCATTCCCAATAGGCGATAGATGTTCTTTGAACCCCGCCATGATCTTGTCCATTGAATCCGCGCTTCCACATAAACGGCATGTCACTGAAATTATGCGGGACGGATTTTGTTGATTCTTTTAGCGCCTTGAAATCTATTTCTGGCTTAGCGAAGAACTCTCGTATTTTTCGTAGGATATATTTCATTTTATCGATTATCCAAACACTAAACGAAACAAAGACCTGATGAGCAATTATGATCGAACAACACTCCATTCTTATCATCTAAATCCGCATCCTCAATCGGCACACAATCATGATGAAGAAAAGCGTTTGGATCACGCATACGAATCTCTCGGTCGAACTGGATAACCTGCTGCCATTCTGCTGGCCTGTTGCGGATTGCTCGCCATTCTTCGGCTAAATGATTCGGGCAATTCCAGCATGAGCTGCGAGGAGGAGTAGGCCATCCCATACTTTTCACAAGAGCCACACAATCGCCACGGTTCATGAACTGCTCAATCAGTGGATAACGGTTCACCCATTTCCCTTTGGTCTTCGTCACTCGGCCCATTTCATCTGTGCTGATACCGAGCCACATATCGCACTGTGTAACTCCTTGGTCATTTGCCCATCGTTGTACAACTCGGCGCTTCCATTCACTTGAACAGTAGCCTGGTAATTTTCCTGGTTCGCCACTATGATTAGTGAACACAGGCATTAGCAATGTGTTTCTGTCTTTACCACCATATAAATCAACTGTAGCGTAGTCCGACTTCTTGATACGATGGAGCGTCACGCCGATAGATTGAAGCGCAGGCGCTATGACAGTTTCCATGTATTCCCAAGTAGTAGATTGCTCATAACCTGTATCGGAGATACATGCCAAGTCAGGCTTTGCAATCCTACCAGAGACGATTAGCGCTGCAATCGCAGCCGACTGAACTCCACCTCCAGATGCCCAAAGCTGTGTCCTATTCATGTTTATCTCTCAAAAAGGTAATAGATCGCCAATAACGATCGCTGTTTTTTTCTTGGACTTTTTAGGCTTTTCTGGCAATGCTGCTGGCTTAGAAAACTTGGTGATGATGCCTTGTTCATGCAGGCCAAAGCTCAAGATTCCCAAAGCATCAGCCGCATTGTCATCCTCTGGATTGAAACCGCGCATTTTGGCCTCGGCAATCATCATGTCTTTGTTTGCATTTCCACTGCCCGTCCAATGCTTCTTGACGGTCTTTACGCCGACAGAATGCATTGGAATATGGTTGAGCATGCACCAATGCTGAAGATGCGCAATCCAGCCTCCATAAACTTGCGCCGTATATGCACCACCAGGGCCATGTGCTTCTACTTTCTCAAAATAAATTGCATGGCAATCAGTGTTGAAACTGCGAGACAATTCAAGAATGCACTTTCGGAAGTCTTCCCATCGCTGGCCTGGCGCATCCATTTTCCCTAACGAGAAATTACGCGTTCCATGCTTGATAACGCCATTGGAATGCGTCGCCCATCCCATCTTGGTTGCCAAATCCAAAGAAATTATATTCATGTCATTCTCTCTTGGTTATTTTATTAATGGAAATACTATTCAATGTCCGCTCGATATCCGTAATTCGATTTCTGTTTCGGTATTTCTTTTAGTTCATATCGCACTGGATGCGCATCTGGAGTTTCAAGATATTGCATGCTAGGTGCATGGAACCAGAAACCTAACTGCCCTTCAAATTCCCCATGGCGCTGTTTTTCGCAAACAAGCAACGCACCTGGAATTGTGGCAAGTTTCTCCGGATCATCTTCAATCTTTTTGTTTCTCCATACGATAAAAACGTTATCCACTTGATCAGTGATAGCGCCGGCACCGCGCACGTCAAACTTACCGGGAGCCTTATGCTCACTCTCCCCTTTTCGGACATGGTGGACTAGATGCACATGCACTTTACGGGCCTGTGCAAATGCGCAAAGCTCGTCAACAAAGTTCTTTTGCGAATCGTAATCTTCTTCTCCTCGAACGCACTTCATCAAGCTGTCAACGATGAAATGATTTATCCCGAATGTTTCTTCGGAATATCTCAAAACTGCCATCAACCTTTTCCATTCAACTGAACCATGCCTGTCATACATCCACAGATGGCCATCAGACCACGCATGCAGCCTTTTTATGAAGTCAGGAGTAGGTTTATCATCTGCGAACGCTTGACGGCTCATACGCTGCATTTGACGCACTGGAAGCATCTCCATCGAGCAAGAAAGAATCTTCTTGCCTTGTTTCATGAGATCAATTGTGACTTGCGACAACATCATGCTTTTCCCATGACCATTCACGCCAGCCCACAAAGAAACTTCACCAGGGCGAAAAGCAATTTTCCCATTGCACTTATCCCACAAAGGGCGTTCTACTATTTCTTCTTCGGTCTGCGGATAAAAAGCATTTATCGTTTCTTCTGAAAATTCAGCAGCGCTCCTTACGTTGTGAGTTTCTGGCTCATGGTCATATTGATCCCAATCAATCTCCATGTCGTCCCGGATCAAATCCACTGAAATTCTCCCATTGCAAATTCTTTTGATTGCCTATCCGTCCAAGGAAACCTGGACACGATCCATTTCCATCGATCTTGAGAAAAATCTATCGTTTTCTGATCAGGACTAGCCCAGACAATGTAACCAGTTTCCGTCGGATAATTCCAAAGATTTATTGATTTTGGCTTTGCACGATGGCAATCGATGATCTGCTTTGCATCATAATTTTTGGTATCAGTCCAAAAGCAGATATCCAAACCTATCGCCCATCGCCAGTCGTATGAAACATCTTTCTTCGTTTGCACTACCGGATTGGTAACGCAGTCTATGCGGCCTACCTGGCTCACGATTATCAAATCGGCAGGCTTTCTCCCCTGTTGTCGCGCATCCATGATGCGCTGCGATCCCAAAGCGACCTGTAGCTTCAAACCCATTTGCCTATGCCCCCATCATCCAACGCAAGACCGTTCGACTTCCTTCCCGTCGGTATGGAATTCCTGAGCCAGTTTCTCCACGTTGCAAACCAGTCCACTTTTCGGGCATCTCTGCCTGACTTGGCAACCCAGTAGTCGCGGAATTTCTCCGCTTCCTTGCGGATAACGTCCTCGGTGTACCCCTCGTTCAATGCCCAATTTCCAAAAGGTCTAGGCAGTTGCCAATCTGATGACAGCCTTGATCCCCTTGGTTCTGATTTTTTTGATTGCATGCCAGCAATATTATTTTTTCCGACGTCAATCGCAACGGAGGGCGGAGAATCAGGAATCAGGTTAAGGGAATCAGGAATCAGGTTAAGGGAATCAGGAATCAGGTTAAGGGAATCAGCCCGAGCGGTTCCGTTTTTATCTGGAGTATTTCCGTCTTGAGACAACTCATTGATTTCATTATCTTTTTCTGAGACGTCTGGAATATCCGATCCAGACTCCCTTTCGTTCTTGTGTGGGTTCTGGTGCTTCTGAAAATTGACTACCTTGATGTACTGTTGTCCTTGTACGGAATAAATCTGGATAAATCCAGAGTCCTCCAGAGATTTTACGAGCACATCGATATTGCAATCGTCATAAGGCAGAAGTTGGATTTTTAAACGCTTAGGGCGATATTCCAAACAGCCTTTGAAATCTGCAAGTGTCCACATGCCAATAAAAAATAATCTGGTAAGCGCAGACAATTCCCCGAGAGATTCATTCTCGAAGAACGCCGGCTTGATATTGCGAGCACGAGCCATTTACATTCCCAATGCTGGATAAACCCCATGCAAGCCGCACAGATCACGCTCACGCTTAATTGCAGCTTCACGGCGATGTTGAATAAGGTTCATGTGGTCGGCATCATCCTGGGCTGATTCAAGGCTATAACAGATGCGATTGATGGTGAGAGATGTTTGGCCTGGATTCAGATAAGCAGAATAGAAATTGCCTTTGCTATCTGGGCCTACTGCGATGTACTGGAGCATTTGTTTCTCCTGCAAAGTATATGGGCGAAAAAAAACCTCAAAGTGCTTTGAAGGGTTGGCGCTTGGTGGCGCGGAATTTTTCCTTGCGTGCCTACTAGATAAGGCAGGAAAAATTCTTTGCAACCCTTCAAAAAACTTTGAGGCTATTTATTATTGATCTAGTAAATTTGCATCCATTCGGTTACCAGCCGATAGACCTAGATTTCTCCAGTTCCCGATTTCTCAGGCAAGTGAATCATAGAGCATGATTACATTCAACGCAAGGACAATTTTAAACCAACTTGGAGCGTGCAAAGGGAATCGAACCCTTGTCATAAGCTTGGAAGGCTTCAGCTCTGCCATTGAGCTATACGCGCTTTGTTCTGCAAAGTAGAGATTCCAAGATAGGATTACTTGGAATCAATGTCAACCATTTTTTTAGACCACATTACATGACTTGTAGGACAAATTCCGGTATCTACAAACCAGTCAACAAGCTCCAATGCGGCCCAAGTTAGATTGTCAGTCTCAAAACAAACAGAAAATAGCCGCCACTTCACGCGAAAATGCGCGATAGAAATTACCCTATGTCGTGGAGTGACATCCTCGCGGATATCGGATTCGGCTTCCATTTTGTCTTGATGTTTGACATGATTTCTAAAAATTAATTCACATCTGCACAATAGGACAAATTCGGGGGTTGTTCAATAAAAATGGGACTCGAAAGTCCCATTTATGCAACATTAAAATAGGTCTGCAACAGCCCTGAGCTTGCGCTTTCGTTTCTTTGTGTCATCCGCGTATTGCTGCGCATGGCTTTGCATCTTGCATTTCTGGCAGAGCGCGTAAAGATTCGATAAAACAAGATTCTGCAAGTCGCCATCTTCAGGGCATACCGAAAGGATCACTTTCACCATGTTCTTGAGAACATAATCACTCGCGCTTACTCGGCCTCGGTATTCCCCATTAATGGAACTGTAGAGATTTCCATCCGAGAGCATGTACGTATCTTCAAACTCATCCATGCCACGGGCTATCATTTCCTTATTGGGCGCACCGCATCGCTGGCAGGCATGCAAAGCATTTGAAAGAACTTTGCCGCGTATCTCTTTCCAGTTTTCAGGATACTTTTTCTTCTCTCGGATATTCTTCACTATTCTTCTCGCATGGCAATGTGGCCTGGAAGCTTCAATAGCGTCTTTCCGCCTTTGATGCGAACCAAGATATGTGCATCAGCCCAATCTATATCTGCGGCCTCTGCGCTCGCTTTGGCTAATCGCAGGGCCATCTGGTAACGGCAATGTTCTGGCATGGTATTTAACTTGATCTCGATTAACGACCTCATAAAACATCTCCCTATACTCCAACAAACAAACGGCGCAATGTGATTGCTAGCGCATCTAGTTCATTCAACTTTTTTATGCGCCACATCGCTTTTGTTCCGTGCCATCCATTTGTCCCAGTATGGCAGCTTCGGCAGAGTGCAACACTACACCACCAGTTGCCTTGTTCTATTTCGTGCGCATCAGATGGGCCTGAAGCATCGCACACGCTACAAGGCAATGCCTTCACTTTCTCAACATGCTTTCTCTCTGCCGATGTCATCGGAGTTTTATTTTTGCTATGCATAAATAAATTATTTTGAAACTCCACGCCAGATGAAATCCCCTTTATCTTCGCGCATGACTGGCTCATTATCTTTGCATGCGCATTCAATGCCGACCAATGGATCAGCAACAGGACGCCAGAAGTTACGGACAAATCCATTAGGAACATGATTATCTTCTTCAGCATCCAGCATATCGAATTCGGACTGAACCCATATAGCATCTGAAGTTGTACAACGTCCGCCATTCTTTGAAACGCTGATGTGATATTCCGGGCCTTTGTCTATTCCATCTTCATCATTCGCAACTTCAACTGCTGAGATAACGAAGATACCGCTATCTTGATGCACAAAAGCATGGCCGGTATATCCAAGAGTTACCTTCTTATCTGGATCGGAAAGTTGAATCCAGCCATCACCAGATGGGAATTTAGGCTTGATGATGTCTAGCATTAAAATCTCCCTTCGTATTTTGTTTCATTTAACCGATTTCTTGGCGTTGTCGGCAATGATTTCCAGCAGCGTACCAGTGGCCTTAAATGGAGGTTCATATTTGAGAGCACTGGCCGGCAGTGTCACAATGTCCGCAACCAAGGCGAGCGGCGTTAAAGCTACCGCCGTAGCGGCCTTGGTCAGATTTTTAAGCATGTCGAGCATTATTTTTTCTCCTTTGGTTTATCAGGCAATGGCATCCAATGCGTCACGTCCATGTCGTGCAGATCTTCATCCGTGTCAGCCAGCATGTGGCACATGATCATGTGTCCGAATTTTGAGCGCATGTCGTCAACGTAGACGGTCATTTGTTGGCCCCTAGCACCTGGTGCACCTGCTCTTGCCACATGGCGTCACGTTTGCGCATTTGTTCGGAGGTATAAGCTTCACACCTTAGAGCGCCATTTCCGTTGCAATCGCTACAAGGCCAATATTCTGAGGGCTGCATGAAACTTGCAGGTATTATTTCCTTAGAGTAGCCAGTTCCATCGCACGAGTCACATTTCCAAACAGCGCGCAGTTCCTCGCACTGCTCAGGCAACGGTGGCGCTTCCAGCATAGACAGATTGTGCTGAGTATGTGATCTAGCTGCTTGCCATCCAACATAAAAAAAGCACCATTCTCGGGAACCGATAGGACTGCCAGGAAAGTCTGGAGACAATTCTATGTATGCTTGCTCTGCGGCTTGGCGATCAGTGCTTTTTTCCGACGCGAGCGAATCGTAATTGCAAAATCCTTTTTTACCGTATCCGCAATCACCGCCACAAGATGGACATTGTTTAGTCATGATTGCACTCACAATTAAATGCCCAATCCGCACATTGGAAACACCAGTATTTTTCTAACATGAACATACGAACTTCATGCAATAAACCACGATATTTTTTGAAAGATTCTTCTTGGTCATCCTTCCAATATGGGCGCAATTTGAAGTCCAATATTTCATCTAATTGTTTGAACAAAATAGTTTCCCTTTCTAATTGCAATGTTGCTCGCTGATTGAAAGAGTCAATTATTTTTTTCATTCCGTCGATTTCTTGCTGCTGTTGACCAATAACGCGCTCTAAGGGGTTCATAAATGCAGGTTGCATTTTGTCGTCATTCATGGTTTGGCCTTTCGTGCGGCGTCGATGGCTTCGCGTAGCGTATTATGGGTAATGAGAATGTAATTGTGTCCATTACCTTCTTTAAATATTTTGTCCATGTCCCATTCAAGTGCCCAGCCATCGCTGTGAGGATCTACGAGTTTTATTCCGAAGTCACGGTAATTTACTTCGTATTCGGAATGCCAAGTTCCCAACCAATCTAACCGCTCCCTGTCCTTCATCAGTGCTTTATTTTCATCTTTCAGCCGCTCAATCTCGCTGCGGAAATTCTCGTAATCGTCGCCTACAGCGCCGACAGTATTTGCAAGAATTTCCTTGTCGAACTTCAGTTGGTCAATCTTCGCGCTCTGTTGAATATAAGCAGCGCGAAAAGCTTGAAAGACAAACGGCATATACTCAAATACACCTGAAGTAGACAAAGTAGCACTACCATGACCTAGACCTAAACTTTGCAAATATTGCTCAAACGCGGCTTGTATTTCGGCTTCATTCATTTCACACACTCCTTGCCATACCAATTAAAATATCCCTGAACTCTGTCGGCGTACTAATCCTGTAAGAATTGTCCTTACCTCCCCCTTTGAAGGCAAGTTCGCCCATACGCTTACACTTCTCCAAGCCATATCTGTCAATAGCCCACTGGGGGAAAACAGGGTCACTTTTACCCCATAGTAAGTCAGGCAATTCAGTCCTAACTGCGTACAATAATGTTGGCTTTCTGGCATAGTGGCCGTAGCGTCCTTGTTCAACACAGCATGTCCAGCCTCCCGAATCGTCCGCCTTAACCCACCCGCCGTTACGCGGAGGCACGGTCAATCCGAAATGCGGCCATGCGTAACTACCCCAGGGATGCTCTAGGACACCACCAAAATTTCTTACACTTACCAAGGCTGCCATAAAACATCCTTTATCATCACCTTTAATCTTGCGTTCACCAGTTCTGGCAATCCACGAAGGTGAGCCCGCCCAAAATTTACCCCAACGCTGACACGGTGGATGAGCCACAACTGGGTAATCGCCCCGGTATTTCCTCGCGTCCCGCAGCTCATCCCAGGGATCGACGCCGGGTACGTTGAAATACGCGCCGTTGGTTTCTACGAATAGGGCAGCAATCATTTTTCACTCTCCTCAAGCATGGCATCTGCGAATGCATAGCATCGTATTGCGCACCAGTGCGGACTAATATTCTCGGTGTTTGCAAGAATACCTTGCAGGGCCGCAGCCGCGAAATAGTCGCGTAGCGTCATGCCTGAGCAGCCAGAATTAAGACCATTGGCTTCTGTACCTGGAAATGCGTTCGTTGCTCATTTTTTCCTCTCTCAATAATTGTGAAATTTACTGCTGTCGTACTCACGAAAACGCACGCCAAGTTCTGATGCTGCGTAGGCTTCTACTTCTTGCAAATACACGCGCATCTTCTTCTCCGTAATCTGACCGCGTGCAATGCTGCTGCGCCTGCGGACAAGTTCACCATCAGGCGTCACAATCTCGACCACCGGTAAGAACCTGCCGGACAGGTATTCATGCCAGGTCTGCGCATCGTAATGCCTATCGCCAACCATCGCTTGCTCGGCGATGTCTTTCAAGATGTGGCCCCAGTAATGCGCAGTCGTTGAATCAAATCGATCCGGTTCTTTCTGAGTCACACGCACGCGCAAAGGATGGCCGGAATCTATGGCCTTCTTTGTGTTTTGTTGCAGCATGCGCCATAGAGATTCATATGATTCTTTATCATGGAGAATGCATGAATAATCGATTGGGTCGTTCATATCATTTTCACTTTATGGTAGATCCGTTTGGCTTGGATGTATGCTGCATGGGCTTCCTGTGCCGTTGCATAGTCTCCAAGAAATATGTTCTTTCCATTCACTTTTATTTGTGACCGGAATTTTCCTCGGCGCTTATCCAACGTCGCTCCAAGCAAGCCCGTGGATTGATTGCATGACCTGGCGCAATGGACGTTCTGAGTATTGATGGAATTAGGGATATCTCGCAGATTAGAAAAACGATTGTCTTTCTTATCCCCATTAATATGGTCAATCGTATAAACAGGGAATGATCCAATCATATAAAGCCATGCAAGGCGATGCGCGAAATAAAGTCTTCCATCAACATATATGACCAGATATCCGCGACTGTTAGAGCCAACGATATCGCCCTTTTTAGCATTGTGCGATCTATCAATCAACCGAGTGAATAACCCGGTTTCAGGATCATATGAAAATAGTTCTTTTATTCTCTCTTGGGTAAGCATTTTTTATCCAATCAATCAGGAAAAAGGAGGCATTGCCTCCATTCCCTTACGTGATTTGTTCTTCTTCAAAATTGAATAGGTCAGAGTTTCTTGCTTTTGCGGTAGCGACATTTTTTATCGCCTGCTTGAAATATGCTGGCTTCAATTCTGAGCCAATGCCACGACGGCCCATCTTCACAGCGGTATAAACTTCAGAGCCGATACCCAAGAATGGGGTGAATACTAAGTCGTCCTTAGCAGTCCACAAATCAATGGCACGCTCAATCACTTGCAATTGCAACGGGGCGATATGCCGGATGTCGTCTTCTTCACGGGCTTCGCGGAAGTTCAGCGTATCGCTTGGATTGATATCCATCCAGACAGGCGATGCATAACGCTGCCATTGCTGTACAGGGAATTCTTCGTGCGTATGACTGATAGGCTTTGGATTCTCACCAGGCTTGCGCATAGTCACCAAGTAATCAGGAATACCCTGGCGGCTCATGGCAGAATCATTGCGAATAGTTTTGTGCAATAGGCCAAGTGCTTTAGTCCTTTGCATCGCGGTTACGGGATCTTTCCAGATAACGACTTCGCTGTGAAAAATCCAGCCTTCAGATTCAAACATGCGAATCAGCTCGCCGCGAAAATCTCGAATGCCGATATAGCCATCGTTCACTTTTGATGTAGGCAAGTTCATGCAATGGAAGCTGAGCAATCTCCCTGGCTTTGTGATGCGCAGCATTTCTTTCACCAGATACTTGAAATGGTCATAGAACTCGCTATGACTGCGACAATTGCCCATATCGCGGTCGCTATTGCTGTAAGTGTACAGACTGGCGAACGGTGGAGAGAATATTGTGTAGTCGATGCTGTCCGATGCAATCTCACTCGCCAGATCGACACAATCAGCCTGGTGCAATTCGTAAGAATCTGTCTTGAACACATCGCGCACGTATTCTGTTTTTTCGATTGTTGCCGAACGTATTTCTTGTTGCATTGCTTCTTTCATGTGGCTCACCATTTCCTCTTGTAGTTGTTCATGTTGTTTCCATTTGCGCAGGACGTTTTCATAGACAGCGCCCTCTGCTTCGCTATAGATGATCCATGCATCGACTTCTTGCGTCTGGCCGAATCGATGGAATCGTTTTATAGCTTGATAAAGGCTCTCAAAGGAGTCATTGATCGCAGCGAACACAGTCTTGCGGCAATGTTGCCAATTCAGGCCATATCCTGTAATGCTCGATTTTGTGACAAGCTTATTGAACTTTCCGTGATAAAAATCATTGATCGTTGATTCTTTATATTCCAAGCTGTCTGCGCCTTGGATGGATACCGAATCAACTATTGCTTTCTCCAGCAAGTCATTTTCTTCATTCAGAAGGCACCAGGTAACTACTGGCTCACCAAAGCTATTCGCAATGCGTGCAGCTTCTTCTACGCGGCGTTGCAATGATTCTTTGCGTGCGGTATTCCTTCCTTGCAATCCTGCAGCTACAGTCGGGAATAGTTCTTCTGTCGCTTCACTTGGAACGATGATCGGATGAATGTTCAATTTAGGCAGAACATGGCGCGATCCGTCAAAACCAAGATCAGCTGGATTGCGGAAGCACATGGCCCAGCTTGCAACCCATTTCCAGAATGCTTTTTTACCATGACCTTTTAAAACCCAACTCTGTGTTTCGCCACCATCATGAGTAAAGAACATTGCCAACATTTCGGCCATCTTCATCACGCCCAGATATTCCGCGTGATTACCCAATTCCATATGGTCATTAGGAGATGGCGTTGCAGTCATTGCCAAGCGGTAAGGGCATGCCTGCGATGCTTCGATAATCTGATTGCGCATAGAGCCTGTCTGGCTCTTGAGAATGCTGGATTCATCAAGTTCAATGCCGGCAAAATCTCCAAGATCAAACTTATCCAGCATCTCGTAGTTGGTGATAGTGATAGCGTGCTTGATCTGATCGGGGTTACGCGCATAGCCGATGTCGATATTCAACAATTGCTTACTGAGTTCTACGGTCTGCTGAGCCACTGCCAAAGGAGCCACGATCAATACCTGGCCATCGGTATGTTGAGTGACACGATGCGCCCATTCCGCTCCCATCGGAGTTTTACCATTACCAGTATCACCAAAGATCGCGGCACGACCACGACGCAAAGCCCATTGAGTGACGACTGCTTGATAATCGAAAAGTGCCGGATTCAAATTCGATAGATCAATGTCGAACCCTGCAGGAACTGCTCGGATAGTTTTTTCTTGTATAAATTGTTCGTAGTTCATGCTAATTCTTTCTCGGTTTGTATCCGCTCTAGTTCTTCTCTAACACGGATGGTTTGGATTAAATCTACAGCTTCAGATATGCGAAGATGCAAGCAATGCGAATGCAACACATCCAAGCAAGCGCGACATGCCTTTGTATCTTCAATAAAAACAGGCATGTGATATCTGATCTTGTTAGAAATACGGCGCAATGGGCCTGTATCAATCGGGATATTTTTCCGCTCGCTCAATAATTCAAAGCATTCAGAAATCCCATCCAGAGCTACACAGGTATCGTAATAACAGCCGTCAATGACATCTTTGAATATCGGCTGCCCATCCGCAGAAATATCCATCGTCCCGTCATTCTCAAGTTGGTCAAGAATTGCAATGACTGGCTGGAAAACGCTACGCATACGCCAGGGTTGAGTTTTCATAAGGGCATCGTTCGGATTGCGCGGCCGATGTTTCTTATTGCGTGGTTTGTTCATGGTTTTGCTTCTGTTTTGAATGAACGATATCAGCCACCTTTTCCGGCAGCATGAAAAACAACTCACTGGTAAGGCGCAATGCATCGGCATGGTCGAGCCGCAGCACATGCCGATAATTCAGATACTCGCGCACGACGATTTCTTGGCGCACGATCACTTGCACACCTCTTGGAAATAGTCATACAGCTTCTGCACTGTGCTATTGAGTGGATCAACATTCTTGCCGCTGATAATCTCGCTCAGTGTTGATTTTCGGATGCCAGTTTGCCGCCATACCTCAGCCTTGTTAAAGGCATCGCTGCGCAATTTACGCTGCACATACTGAAACATTGTTTCTTCATTTTCCATCAACTTCCCTCCTTTTAAATAGTTCGTTGCGTATTGCAGTATATTCTCTATTTTTCGCAAGTACAATCATTTTTGTTCGGAATGCCGTTAAAAAAGATTTGACTAGAACATTCTTTTGATCTAACATTCGAAGCATCAGCAGAGCAGCATTTCTAGATTAGATCGGCGTCATATTTGAACCATACGACTCATTGCTAGAAACTCTGCTGATACTCCGAGCCGTACCGTCGATGCTTCAGCCGTATAGTCCGGTGGAAAGATAAGGCCGAAAGCTGAATCGCCAGAACTCGGGGAACTGGCACCTAATTAAAATATTGAGAACCAAGGAAAATCATGCTCGCATATCACAACGACCCATTAGTAAAGGCCAAGTACATCGCCCGTTTCAAGGCCCACATGGAAGCGGATGAAGTAATACAAGGAACAGGATTCGAGAACGGTAAAGGCTGCTTTGTCGGCTGCACACTTGACCGTTATGACCATTCGGCATTTCCCAATGAACTCGGCTGGCCGGAATGGCTTGCCAGATTAGCTG
>Ga0318564_10000232_pt1 | contig 14866 bp, 8 predicted proteins | sample GRESIP066b5f20_FD_203479 | JGI IMG/M metagenome (GOLD analysis project Ga0318564, IMG submission 203479) | Tropical soil microbial communities from Luquillo Experimental Forest, Puerto Rico - GRE.SIPMG.066b5f20 | ecosystem: Environmental > Terrestrial > Soil > Tropical forest > Bulk soil...
GCAGTACCTGGGAAGCCATCTGCAACAACCCGGACACTCAGACGCGCACAGCCTGACCAGCGAAACAGCCAAGCCACCGGTCAGTCACCACAAAATTGGCGTGCACCCGGCCGCAGCCGCCCCGGGCCCGCCTGTCGGTGGCCTGGGTTACTGTGACCAGGTGCTTGAGTCGTTCCATCCGGCGGTCCGGGCCTGGTTCGAACGGCGGTTCCCGGACGGGCCGACGAGACCGCAGGCCGAGGGCTGGCGGGAGATCGCGTCCGGCCGCCATACGCTGATCGCGGCGCCGACCGGCTCCGGGAAGACGCTGGCGGCGTTCCTGGTGTGCATCGACCGGATCTACCGGGCCCACGAGGCCGGCGCCGACCCCGCCGCGGGCCCGCAGGTGGTCTACGTGTCGCCGCTGAAGGCCCTGGCCGTCGACATCCACCTGAACCTGGAGCGGCCGCTGGCCGAGATCGCCGACACCGCGGCCGGGCTCGGGCTGACCGCGCCGACGATCCGGGTGGCGGTGCGGACCGGGGACACCGCCGCCGCCGAGCGCGCGGCGATGCTGAAGCAGCCGCCGGATTTCCTGATCACCACCCCGGAGTCGCTGTACCTGCTGGTGACCTCCGAGCGGGGCCGCGCGATGCTGGCCGCGACCCGCGCCGTCATCGTCGACGAGATCCACTCCGTGGCCGGGAACAAGCGCGGCTCGCACCTGGCGCTGACCCTGGAGCGGCTCGAGCACCTTGCGGGGCAGGACCAGCCGCTGCAGCGGATCGGGCTGTCGGCCACCCAGCGGCCGGTCGAGGCCGTGGCCCGGCTGCTGGTCGGCGCGGGCGACGGCCGCTCCCACGCCGACGGGTCGCCGCGGTGCGCGATCGTGGACGCCGGGCACCGCCGCGACCTTGACCTGGCCCTGGAGCTGCCCAACGACGAGCTCGGCGCGGTCGCCTCGGCCGAGCAGATGGCCGAGATCCTCGACCTGATCGCCAGGCATGTGCAGCAGCACCGGACGACCCTGGTGTTCGTGAACAACCGGCGGATGGCCGAGCGGGTGGCGCACCAGCTCGGCGAGCGGCTCGGAGACGGTCACGTCGCGGCCCATCACGGCAGCCTGTCCAAGGACCGGCGGCAGCGGGTGGAGTCCCGGCTGCGCAGCGGCGACCTGCGGGCGCTGGTGGCGACCGCGTCCCTGGAGCTCGGCATCGACATCGGGCCGGTCGAGCTGGTGTGCCAGATCGGCTCCCCGCGCAGCTTCGCCACCTTCCTGCAGCGGGTGGGCCGCTCGAACCACACCCGCACCGGGACCCCGTCGGGACGCCTGTACCCGACGTCGCGGGACGAGCTGGTGGAGTGCGCGGCGCTGTTGCGCGGGACGCGGACCGGGCGGCTCGACGTGCTGCACGTCCCGGACGGGCCGCTGGACATCTTGGCCCAGCAGACGGTGGCGGAGTGCGCGGCCGCGGACTGGCCCGAGGACGACCTGCTGGCCCTGGTGCGGCGGGCAGCGCCGTTCGAGGGACTGTCGCGGGAAGACTTCGACCAGGTCGCCGAGCTGGTCAGCGAGGGGATCCGCACCGGCCGCGGCCGCCGGGCCGCCTACCTGCACCGCGACCAGGTGAGCGGGCGCCTGCGCGGCCGGCGGGGAGCCAGGATCGCCGCGCTCACCTCCGGCGGCGCCATACCGGAGCTGGGCGACTACCGGGTGCTGGCCGAGCCCGACGGCACCCTGGTGGGGACCGTGAACGAGGACTGGGCGATCGAGTCCATGGCGGGCGACGTGTTCCTGCTCGGCACGCACTCGTGGCGGATCCGCCGCGTGGAGCCCGGCGTGGTCCGGGTCGTCGACGCGCTCGGCGCGCCGCCCTCGATCCCGTTCTGGCTGGGCGAGGCACCGGGCCGCACCCGGGAGCTGTCCGAGGAGGTGTGCGCGCTCCGCGCGGCGGTGGCCGACCGCCTCGCGGCCTCCGGGCCGGCCGGAGCGATCGCCTGGCTGCGCGCGGAATGCGGGATCGACGACGCCGCCGCCGAGACCATCGCGGCCTACCTCGGCGCCGGGCTGGCGCAGCTCGGGGTGCTGCCGACGATGGACACCATCGTGCTCGAGCGGTTCTTCGACGAGGCCGGCGGGATGCAGCTGGTGGGGCACGCGCCGTTCGGCGCCCGGCTGAACCGGGCCCTCGGGCTCGCGCTGCGCAAGCGCTTCTGCGTCACGTTCGACTTCGAGCTGCAGGCGGCGGCCAGCGACGACGCGATCTTGCTGTCGCTCGGGCCGCAGCACAGCTTCCCGCTGGAGCGGGTGCCGAAGTTCCTGGCCTCGGCGACTGTCGAAGGCGTGGTCCGCCAGGCCGTGCTGACCTCGCCGCTGTTCGCCGCGCGGTGGCGGTGGAACCTGAACCGGTCGCTCGCGGTGCTGCGGATGCGCGGCGGGAAGAAGAACCCGCCCGCGATCCAGCGGATGGAAGCCGACGACCTGATGGCGGCGGTGTTCCCGACGCTGGCCGCCTGCCAGGAGAATGTCGCCCCGGGCCCGATGGAGATCCCCGATCACGTGCTCGTGCGCCAGACCCTGGAGGACTGCCTGCGCGAGGCCATGGACATCGACGGGCTGAGAGACCTGATCGGCGGCATCGAGTCCGGCCGGGTCACGGTGATCGTGCGGGACACCACCGAGCCGTCGGTGCTGGCTCACGAGATCCTGAACGGGCCGCCGTTCACGTTCCTGGACGACGCGCCGCTGGAGGAGCGCCGGTCCCGGGCAGTGCCGCTGCGCCGGGGCCTGCCGGTCGAGGCGGGCGAGCTGGCGCGGCTGGACCCGGCGGCGATCGAGCGGGTGGCCGAGCAGGTCCGCCCCGACCCGCGCGACGCCGACGAGCTGCACGACCTGCTGATGACGGTGGTGACGCTGCGCCCGGCGCCGGACTGGCGGCCGATGTTCGACACGCTGGTGGCCGGCCGCCGCGCGGCCGCCGTGCACGGCCCGGCCGGCGAACTATGGTGCGCCGTGGAACGGCGGCCCGTCATCGAGGTGCTGTTCCCCGACGCCGCGATCGTGCCGGACCACCCGTGCCCGGTCGCCTCTCGCGGGGAGCCGCCCGACGAGGACGCCGCCGCCGCCGGCCTGCTCCGCGGCCACCTGGACGGCCGGGGACCGTCGACCACCGCCGACCTGGCCCAGGCGACCGGGCTGCCGGAAAACCTGATCGTGCGCGCCCTGGCCCGGCTGGAGGAGGAGGGCTTCGCGCTCCGCGGCCGGTTCCGCGCGCCGGACGGAGCCGAGGAATTCTGCGCCCGGCGGCTGCTGGCCCGGATCCACGCCTACACCCGGGAGCGGAAGCGGGCCGAGATCGAGCCGGTCACCGCCCGGAACTTCATGCGGTTCCTGCTGCGCTGGCAGCACGTGGAGCCGGGCACCCGCCGCGAGGGGCGGTTCGGCGTGCTTGCGGTCATCGAGCAGCTGCAGGGCTTCGAGCTGGCCGCCGGCGCCTGGGAGAACGCGGTCCTGGCCGCTCGGGTGGAGGGCTACCGCCGCGAGTGGCTGGACGAGCTGTGCCTGTCCGGCCAGGTCACCTGGGGGCGGCTGTCGGTACGCGACCCGCAGCCCGACCCTGTCCCCCGGCGCAGCGGCCTGACCCCGTCCCGGGCCACCCCGATCACCCTGACCATCCGGGACGACCTGCCCTGGCTGCTGCGCGCCGCGCGGGGGGACCTGACCCCGGCCGAGCCGGGTCCCGGCCGCACCCGTGACGTGCTCGACGCGCTCCGCCAGCACGGTGCGCTGTTCCGGCCCGACCTCGCCGAGCTCAGCGGCCGCCTCCCGGCCGAGGTGGAGGAGGCACTCTGGGAGGGCGTGGCCCGCGGGCTGGTCACCGCGGACGGGTTCCGGGCCGTGCGGTCCCTGCTGCACCGCGGCGGCCGACCGGGCCCGCTGCCCCGCCGGGGCCTGCGGCGCGGGATGGGCGGCGGGGCCGGCTCGAACGGGCGGTGGTGCCTGCTGCCTCCCCCGGCCGCCGCGCCCGACCGCGACGAGCTGGCCGAGGCGGTAGCCGAGCAGCTCGCGGCCCGCTGGGGCGTGATCTTCCGCGACCTGGCCTGCCGGGAGAGCCTCGCCGTGCCGTGGCGTGACGTGTTGTGGGCGCTGCGCCGGATGGAGGCCCGGGGGACGATCCGCGGCGGCCGGTTCGTCGCCGGGTTCAGCGGCGAGCAGTTCGCCCACCCCGACGCGGTCGACCTGCTCCGCGCGGTCCGCAAGCAGCCGCACACCGGCCAGCCGATCCGGATCTCCGCGGCCGACCCGCTCAACCTCACCGCGGTCGTGCTCCCCGGCCCGCGGGTGCCGGCCATCCCGGCCAACTCCGTGACCTACACCGACGGCGCGGTCATCGACGGCACGGTTACCGAGGGCGCCGTCATCTCCGGCACGGGCGCCGCCCCCGCGTAACCTCGCGAGCTGGCCCGTTTACTCAGGGTAAGAAATACCGGCGAGAGGGGATGGCCGCCGGACGTTGTCCCCCCGGACCCGGAAATTGAACCCTTTTCATCCTCCCCATGCCTACCCTGCGTACTCTGGCCCTTACATCAGCGGACGAAGAGAGTTCCCTGGAATGATCCGCCCATGAGGGAGATTGCGGTCGGCGTCGTGGCTCCGGCCTACGTCAACATCCCGCTGTGGCTGGCACAGCAGCGCGGGTTCCTCGAGCGCCGCGGGCTGCGCGCCGCCGAGCGGGTCCTCGGCACCACCCACGGGGTGACGAACGCGCTGCGGGACGGCGAGGTCGATATCGCGCTGACCGCGCCGGAGGGCAGCATCGCGGACGCGGTGGCCGGCGGCCCGCTGCGGGTGGTGGCGGGGCTCATCGACCGCCCGCCGCTGTCGATGGTCGCGCTGCCCCGGCATCACACGTTCGGCGACCTGCGCGGCGGCCGGATCGGGACATCGTCGCTGACGGAGGGCACCCGGCACGTCGCCGAGCGGATGCTCGCCGCGCATGGCCTGGCCTACCCGGCCGACTACGACTTCGCCCTCGAAGGCTCGCACGTGGAGCGGTGGAAGGCGCTCCAGGCCGGGACGATCGACGCGGCGCTGCAGATGATCCCGTACGACTACATGGCCGCCGACGCCGGCTTCGCCGACCTCGGGCCGGTGACCGAGGACTTTGCGCTGAATGCCGCCTGCATCGGCCCGTTAGCCGAAAGGGCCTGGGTAACGCCCTTCCTGCAGGCTCTGTCCGAAGCGGCGGACTGGTTCCGCGGCAACATCGAGGAGTCGGCGGCCATCGCCGCCGCGCGCACGTCGATCGAGCCGCGCTATGCGCTGCGAGCCTGCGAGGCGCTGGCCGCCGACGGGGTCATCCCGCGGGACCTGCGATCCGGGCCTGCGGCCCTGGCCGCGGTGATCGGGGCCCTGCGGTCCAGCGGCCTGATCCCGCCGGAAGGGCCAGACCCGGTCGCCGCCGCCCTCGACTATTCGTACCTCGGATGAGCGCGTACGACGTGGCCGTGGTCGGCGGCGGCCCGGTAGGCATGTGGCTGGCGGCCGAACTGTACCGCGGCGGCGTCCGGCCGGTGGTCCTGGAACGGCGCGCGGATCGTCCGCCCCACTCCAAGGCGCTCACGATCTACCCGCGCACCGTGGAGCAGTTCGCGATGCGCGGGATCGTGGACCGCTGGCTGGCCGCGGGCACCCCGGTGCCGTCCTCGCATTTCGCGATCCTGAAGAGCCGGCTGGACTTCTCGTTCCTTGACACCCGCTACCCGTACACGCTGTTCCTGCCGCAGCGGCGTACCGAGGAACTGCTGGAGGAGCACCTGGCCGAGCTGGGCGTGCCGTACCTGAGGCAGCACGCCGTCACCGGCTTGCGGCAGGACGAGGCCGGCGTCGACCTCGACGTGGACTCCCCCGGGGGGCCGGTGGTCGTCCGCGCCGCCTACGTGGCGGGCTGCGACGGCGCCGCGAGCGTGGTCCGGGCCGCGGCGGGGATCGACTTCGCGGGGACCCCGGATACCTGGCAGACGATCCTGGGCGACATCGAGCTGACCGATCCTCCGCCGACCCCAGCGCTCACGCTGAGCCAGCCGGGCGGGTCGGTCTACATGGTGGCACTCGGCGGCGGCCGGTACCGGCTGGCCGTCATCGACCACGCCACCCTGTACGACCTGACCGACCAGCCGGTCACGTTCGCGGACCTGCGGGCCAGCGCGCTGCGCGTGGCGGGGACCGACTTCGGCATGCGGCAGACCCCCGACGCGTGGCTGAGCCGCGTGGGCAACGCGACCAGGCAGGCGGCCTGCTACCGGGCGGGGCGCGTGCTCCTGGCCGGGGACGCGGCGCACATCCACTACCCGGCCGGGGGCCAGGGCCTGAACCTCGGGCTGCAGGACGCCGGCAACCTGGCCTGGAAGCTGGCCGCCCAGATCCGCGGCTGGGCGCCGCCCGGCCTGCTGGACAGCTACCACGCCGAACGGCATCCCATCGGCCTCAACGTGATCGACGACTCGCTCGCGCAGTGCGGGCTGTTCGCCAACCCGAGCCGGGAAGGCATCGCGCTGCGCGACCGGTTCAACGCGATCCTCGGCGCGCACCCGTCCCTGTGCCGTGAGCTAGCCGTCCGGCTGTCCGGCCTGGCTATCCGGTACCCGGCCGCCGGCCAGGCGTCCGGCCAGGTCGCCGGGCGGCGGGTGCCCGACCTTGACCTGCGAGCTGCCCCGGTCCCCACGATCTTCGGCCTGCTGCCCTCAGCGAAGTTCGTCCTGCTCAACCTGGGGTCCGGGCCGGGCGCCTCCGCTGCCCCGGCCGGGTTCGCCGACCGCCTGGACGTGGTGACCGCGGAACTGGCTGCCGATCGCCCGGACTGGGCGGGGGTCCGGGCCATGCTCATCCGCCCCGACGGCTACCTGGCCTGGACTTCCCAGGGCGATGACGCGCCGCCGCTGGCCCCGTGGCTCGGCGGCGCTTAGCCTCCGCCCGGGGCGAGCGCGTGCAGGCTGGCCGGACGGCGGCGGGCCGGAAACGGATCTCGCAGCGCTACGTCGGCGACCGTCATGGATCCTCCCGTGCCAGCTGGCAGCTATGGCCTCGGCCGTTCTGTCTTCGGTGAAGATCCGGAGCAGCGGCCGGAAAAGATTCTGCGGGGTGTGTCGATATGGGCCCGATCCGTTCGTGTGAGAGGTGACAGCAACCACGCACAGCAGGAGGACGCAATGACGAGGATCGTGGTGACCGAGTTCATGTCCCTGGACGGCGTGATGGAGGAGCCCCGGTGGTCGCTCCAGTTCGACCGCGGCCAGGAAGGGGACAAGTTCAAGTACGACGAGCTGTTCGCCAGCGAGGCGCTGCTGCTCGGGCGGGTCAGCTACCAGGGATTCGCGCAGGCCTGGCCGTCGATGGGCACCGACGACTTCGGCAAGAGGATGAACAGCATCCCCAAGTACGTCGTGTCCTCGACGCTGGCCGACGCCGACGCGACCTGGGGGCCCACCACGGTGATCCGCGGCGATGCCGCGGACCAGATCGCCAAGCTCAAGGACCAGCCCGGGGGCGACCTGCTGGTCGAGGGCAGCGCCCGGCTCGTGCATACGCTGGTCCAGCATGACCTGGTGGACGAGTACCGGCTGATGGTCTTCCCGATCATCCTCGGCAGCGGCAAGCGCGTGTTCCCGGACGCGATGCCCGGCCCGGCCACGCTCGCGGTCAGCGAGGCGAAGACGCTGAGCTCCGGCGTTCAGCTGCTCACCTGCCACCCCGCCCCGGCCGAGGCGCCCGCCGCCGGCTGAACCCGGCCGCCCGTCCTGGCCCGCCCGAGAGGAGAACCCCGATGAAGCAGTACCTGCTCAGCGTGCAAATCGTCGACGACGGCTCCCCGCCCCCGTCGCCCGAGGAGGCGCAGCCGATATATGAGCGGCTGGACGCCCTGAACGCCGACATCCAGGCCGCCGGGGCCTGGGTGTTCGCCGGCGGCCTGCATCCCCCGAGCACCGCGACCGTGGTCCGGGTCGCCGACGGCGAGGTGCTGATGACCGACGGGCCGTTCGCCGAGGGCAAGGAGTACGTCGGCGGGTTCTGGGTGATCAGAGCCGAGGATCTCGACGCCGCGCTGGCCTGGGCGGCCAAGGCGACGCAGGCCTGCGGCGCGCCGATAGAGGTGCGCCCGTTCCAGCAGGAAACGCAGGACTGACGGTCCGGTGCCGCCCGTCGACCAGACGGCGATCGAGCAGGTCTTCCGCCACGAGTACGGCCGCGCCGTGGCCGTACTCGTGCGCGTGTTCGGTGACATCGACCTCGCTGAGGAGTCGGTCCAGGATGCGTTCACCGTGGCGTTGCAGCGGTGGCCGTCGGCCGGGATGCCGCCGAGCCCAGCGGGGTGGATCATCACGACGGCCCGCAACCGGGCGGTCGACCGGCTCCGCCGCGAGGCGTCCCGTCACGACCGGCACGCCCAGGCCCAGCTCCTGCACGGCGATGACGAGCCGCCCGAGGAGGTAGCCGTGCCCGACGACCGGCTGCGGCTGATCTTCACCTGCTGCCACCCGGCCCTGGCCCCGAACGTCCAGGTCGCCCTGACCCTGCGGCTGCTCGGAGGGCTGTCCACCGCCGAGATCGCGCGGGCCTTCCTGGTCCCCGAGCCGACCATGGCCCAGCGGCTGGTTCGGGCCAAGGGCAAGATCCGCGCAGCGAAGATCCCGTACCGGGTCCCCGGTGACGCCGAGCTGCCCGGCCGGCGCCGGGCCGTGCTGGCGGTCATCTACCTGGTCTTCAACGAGGGTTACACGGCGAGCTCCGGCGACCGGCTCGTCCGCGAGGACCTGTGTGCCGAGGCCATCCGGCTGGCCCGCCTGCTGGCCGAGCTGATGCCCGACGAGCCTGAGGTCATGGGGCTGCTGGCGCTCCTGCTGCTGATCCAGTCCCGCAGCGCCGCCCGCGCCGGCCCGGACGGGACCCTCGTCCTCCTCGCCGACCAGGACCGCAGCCGGTGGGATCGTGACCTCATCGCCGAAGGCCAGGCCATCGTCCGGGCCTGCCTGCGGCGCAACCAGCCCGGGCCCTACCAGATCCAGGCCGCCATCAACGCGGTGCACAGCGACGCACCCGCCGCCGCGGACACCGACTGGGGCCAGATCCTCCAGCTTTACGACCAGCTGCTACGGCTCGCGCCGACCCCGGTGGCCGCGCTGAACCGCGCCGTCGCCGTGGCCGAGGTCGACGGGCCCCAGGTGGCCCTGGCCGGCCTGGAGGATCTCGACCTGGACGGCTTTTACCTGTTCCACGCCATCCGGGCGGATCTCCTGCGGCGGCTCAGCCGGGACGCCGACGCGGCCCTGGCCTACGACGCGGCCATCGCCCGCACGGCCAACACCGCCGAGCGGGACTTCCTCCGGCGGCGGCGCCAGGAACTGTCGGGCCAGGCCGGCGGGCGCTATGAGCCGGGCACGTAGGTGCCGGTGCAGATGTTCTCGTACTGGCCGGCGTCGAAGGCCTGGCCGTGCTGCGGGAAGTACCACTCGACGGCCCGGTACATGAGCTTGCCGTCGCAGGTGCCCAGGTCGAAGGCCACCACGGTGGCGCGCTCCTCGGTACCGGCCGCGACGGACTGGCCGGGCCCCACGTAGTCGCTGATCCCGGTCGCCACGGCCCGGCCGCCGCCCCACGACGTCCAGACCACGTGCGTGACCAGGCCGGTGGGGTCGCCGCCGTTGAAGATCTTGGCCGGCTTCACCTGCCCGAAGCCCGTTCCCTGCGCGAACACGCCGGTGAGCCGGCCCAGGGTCGGGACCGCGCCCGCCGGCCCGGTGGAGGCCGGGGCGGACGGCGACGCCGGCGGCGTCGGAGCGGCCGGGGCGGACGTGGCGGCCGGCCCGCCGGTCGCGGCGGCCGTCGCCTTCGCGGTGGGCCCGGGGGCCGCAGCGGACGACGACGAGGCGGCCGAGCAGCCGGTGACCGCGGCCAGGCCGACGCACGCGAGGGCGGTAGCGGCGAGCACGGTTCGTCGCCGGGCCGGGCTCGCGGGCGTGCGGCCAGTGTCGGCGGATGGCGTGGCGTTGGGCATGGTTGTCTCCCCTGTAGGCCGCGGCCAGCGCGGCCTCGCGGCGTCCCCCGTGCCGCGGGTTGCGGCGTCTGCCTTCTAAGACGGCGTTAGCCACCGGGCGGATACGCCGGGTTGGTGATTTGGGGAGGGCTCCCCAGCCGTTACAGCTCGATCTCCGGATAGAGGCGGTGCCGGGCCAGCAGGTCGGCGCAGCGGCTCCGGCACGCCTCGGCGATCTGCGGCTCCAGCTCGTACTTGGCCTTGGCCGTGGCCGTGGCGGGCGTGGTGGCGCGCAGCGCCGTGACGATCACGTCCGCTACCTCGCCGAGTTCGTCCGGGCCGAAGCCGAGGGTGGTGAGCGCCGGGGTGCCGAGCCGGACGCCCGAGGTGTACCAGGCGCCGTTGGGATCCCTCGGCACCGAGTTGCGGTTGGTGACCACGCCCGCGTCGAGCAGCGCCTGCTCGGCCTGGCGGCCGGTGAGGCCGAAGCTCCCCCTGACGTCCATGAGCACGAGGTGGTTGTCGGTCCCGCCGGTGACCAGCCGCACGCCGCGGCTGCGCAGGCCGTCGGCGAGCGCGCGGGCGTTGTCGACGATCCGCGACGCGTAGGCGGCGAACGAGTCCTGCCTGGCCTCGGCCAGCGCGACGGCCTTGGCCGCCATCACGTGCGGCAGCGGCCCGCCGAGCACCATCGGGCAGCCGCGGTCCACGTACGGCGCGTACTCCTCGGTGCACAGCACCAGGCCGCCGCGCGGGCCGCGCAGCGACTTGTGGGTGGTGGAGGTCACCACGTGAGCGTGCGGGACCGGGTTGAGGTCCCCGGTCAGCACCTTCCCGGCGACCAGCCCGGCGAAGTGGGCCATGTCGACCATGAACGTGGCCCCGACCTCGGCGGCGATCTCGGCCAGCGTGGCGAAGTCGGGGTTTCTCGGGTAGGCCGAGTATCCGGCGACGAGCACGAGCGGCCGGAACTGCCGCGCCTGAGCGGCGATGGCGTCGTAGTCGAGCAGCTCCGACGCCGGGTCAACCCCGTAGCTGGCCTGGTCGAAGAGCTTGCCGGAGATGTTGGGCCGGAACCCGTGGGTCAGGTGCCCGCCTGCGTCGAGCGACATGCCCATCATCCGCTGGTCCTGCAGGTCGTGGCGCAGGCGATCCCAGACCGCGGGCTCCAGGTCGTTCACGTGCTTCGCGCCGACCTCGGCCAGGGCCGGGCTCTCGACCCGGCAGGCGAGAATGGCCCAGTAGGCGACCAGGTTGGCGTCGATGCCCGAGTGCGGCTGGACGTAGGCGTGATCCGCGCCGAACAGCGCCGTGGCGTGGCCGGCGGCCAGCGTCTCGATCCGGTCCACCATCTCGCACCCGGCGTACATGCGGTGGCCGGGGGTGCCCTCGGCGTACTTGTCCGACAGCCAGTTCCCCATGGCCAGCAGCACGGCGGGCGAGGCGTAGTTCTCCGAGGCGATGAGCTTCAGCTGCCGCCGCTGTGACGCGAGCTCGCCCGCGATGGCGTCGGCCACGTCCGGCTCGGAGGCGGCGATGACCTCTTGCGCCGACCGGTAGGCCACGCCGGTAGCGGCCGCGACGCTCGCGGGAGCAGGGTTCGCGGTGGTGGTGACGTCGGTCATCGCATCTCCTAGTAGTCCTTGGTTAGGTCGCCCAGCACGTCCTGAACGCGCCGGGTGTCGGGAGCCCCTATCTGCTGATAGATCGCAAGGGAGTGCCGCAGGTGCGCGACGGCTTCAGCGGGATCCTGGTGGAGAAAACTACAGCCGATTCCTTCCAGCGCAAGTGCTTCTTCGTGAGGCGTGCCCAGCTCGCGGGCGATGGCGAGGGCCTCCCCGTGGTGGGCGCGCGCCTCCTGGGGCGCCGCGGTCTGCAGCGACAGCTGGCCCAGGCTGTTCAGCGCCTTGGCCACGCCGTGCCGGTTGCCAAGGTCGCGGAACAACTCGAGGGCCTCGGCCACGCTGGCGGCGGCGGCCGGGTAGTCGCCGGTCAGCCGCTCGACCAGGCCGAGCTCGTCCAGGGCCCACGCCTGGCCGAGCCGGTCGCCGAGCTGGCGGAACAGCTCCAGGGCCTGGCGCTGGCTCGCGGCGGCGGCAGTGTAGTCCCCGGTCAGCCGGCGCACGGCGCCGAGCTGGCACATCGCGTCGGCCTCGTCAAACTTCGAGCCGACGCTGCGGGTCAGCGGCAGCGCCTGCTGGTAGCAGGCGGCGGCGGCCGGGTAGTCGCCGGTCAGCTGCTGCACCAGGCCAAGATCGATGAGGGAGACGGCCTCGGCGAGCTGATCCCCCGCGTCGCGGGCCAGCGCCAGCGCCTGCCGGTGGCTGGCGGCCGCGGCCGGGTAATCCGCGATGTCCACCTGCACGAGGCCCAGGTGGTTGCGGGCGTAGGCCTGGCCGGGAAGGTCACCGACGTCGCGGAACAGCCCGATGGCCTCGGCCAGGGTGGCGGTCGCGGCCGGGTAATCGCCGGTCAGCTGCTGCAGGAGGCCCAGCTCGTCGAGCAGGCCGGCCTGGCCGGCCCGGTCCCCGGCCTGCCGTGCCGCGTTGAGGGCGGTCTGGTATTGCTCCGCAGCCTGGTCCCAGTGACCGCGGGCCCGCAGGAACCCGCCCATCGCGGCGGCGATGGCGATGGATTGCCGGGGCATCCCCTGCGCGGCGGCGTAGCCGACGGCCGCGTGCAGGTTGGGGCGCTCGGCTTCCAGCCAGGCGGCGGCCTCGCCGGACGTGGCCAGCGGCGGGGCGCTGGCCGGCGGGCTGGTCGGCGGCGGGCGCCCGCCAGCGGTGGTCCAGGTGGCGATGTGCTGGCTGGCGGCCGCGGCGACGTGCGCGTAGTAGTCCGCCAGCCGGCCGGCGGCCGCGCGCGCATCCACGTCGTCGGCGGCGACGGCCAGCGCGCGGGCGTGCTCGCGCAGCAGGTCGTGCATGAGGTAGCGGCCGGGGGCCGGCTCGGTGATCAGGTGATGGTCGTAGAGCTCATCGAGCCTGCGGCGGGAGGTTTCCAGGCTTGTCTGGTCGAGGGCGGCGGCGCCGTAGGGGTCGATGTCCGGGCCCGGGGCGAGACCGAGCCGGAGGAACGACCGCTGCTGGGCCGCCGTGAGATCGGCGTAGGACAGGTCGAAGGCCGCGGCGACCGACAGGTTCTCTGAGCGCATGACGGCCAGCCGGTCACTGGCCGCCGCAAGGTAGGCAGCCAGCTCGGCGGCGGTCCGGGCCGGGTGGTGCCTCAGCTGGCTGGCGAGCATCCCGATCGCCAGCGGCAGGTACCCGCACAGCCGGGCGATCTCCCCGGCCGGGCCGGCCGCGGAGCCCAGATCCGCGCGCCCGGCCAGGCGCGCCAGGAGCGCCACCGCTTCATCGGGGGACATGGCCTCGACGCTGATCACGGCGGCGACCTCCAGCGCGGTCAGGCGCCGTCGGCTGGTGATCAGGACCAGGCTGTCCGCGGTGCCCGGCAATAGCGGCTGGACCTGGTCGTGACTGGCAGCGTCGTCGAGGAGCAGCAGGATTCTCCTGCCCGCGACGTGGTCGCGCCACCGGCTCGCCCGGGTTTCCAGGCTGGGCGGGATCTGCTGCGCGGGGACCCCGGCGGTCGTCAGCAGGCTGGCCAGTGCGTCGGCCGGGTCAACGGGCCGCTGGCCAGGGGTATGGGCGTGCAGCGGAAGGAAAAACTGCCCGTCAGGGAAGCCCGCCGCCAGCCGGTGCGCGGCGTGCACCGCCAGGGCGGTCTTGCCGACCCCCGCCATCCCGTCGATGGCATGGATCCGCACCTGGCCGCCGCCCGCGGCCGCGTCCGCCAGCAGCCGCGCCAGCTCGGGCTCGCGGCCGGTAAAGCTGCCGACATCACGCGGCAGGGTCCGCGTCGCCGCCGCCGACGGGTGGCCGGGCGAGCGCAATGGCGGGAATCCGGCCTGCAGGCCCGGTGCCTGCAACTGGAAGATCTGCTCGGGGCGTCCCAGGTCCTTCAGCCAGTGGGCACCGAGATCGGTGAGCGCCGTGCCCGGCGGAAGGGAGCTGTGCACCAGGGCGGCCGTCGTCTCTGACAACAGGATCTGGCCTCCGTAGGCCACCGCAGCGACCCGCGCGGCCCGGTGGACGTCCAGGCCCACCAGACCGCTGGCCGTCTGCGACGCCTCACCGGTATGCACCCCCATTCGCACCCGCACGCGCTGCCCGCCGGGCCAGGCATGGGCCTCAAGACCCCGCTGCATCTGCACCACCGCCGCCAAGCAGGCCCGTGGCGAGGAAAAGACGGCGAAGAACCCGTCTCCCTGGGTCGCCACTTCCTGGCCGTCGCCACCGGACAGTGCCGACCGGATCAGCCGATGATGATCGGCGAGTACCTGCGCGTAGGCCCGTTCACCCACCCGCCGTAGTAGCACCGTTGAGCCCTCGATGTCGGTGAACAGGAACGTGAGGGTCTCCACGAGCCAAGCGTATGAGCGTGACGTCGTCGGCTGGAGCCCGGCACATGCGGCCCGCCGGGCGCCGGGTTACGGTACGGTCGGCTCAAAAGTTCTCGGAACGCGGGCGGCCAACGACGGCGCGACAGCCCCGTGGCGAACGGAAGGTGCGGGGCGATGGTGTCGCAGGCTAGCAGGCTTCAAGACGTCCGTTACGACATCCGGGGCCCGGTATTGCGCCGGGCGCGCCAGCTCGAGGCCGAGGGGCACCCGATACTCAAGCTCAACCTGGGCAACCCGGCCCCGTTCGGTCTCACCGCGCCCGACGCCGTGCTGAGCGACGTGGTGCACAGCATCGGCGACGCCCAGGGGTACAGCGACGCCCGGGGCATCTACCCGGCCCGGCTGGCGGTCGCCCGGTCGCATGCGGCCAGGGGCGTCACCGTAGTCGGAC
>Ga0318564_10000272_pt1 | contig 14208 bp, 10 predicted proteins | sample GRESIP066b5f20_FD_203479 | JGI IMG/M metagenome (GOLD analysis project Ga0318564, IMG submission 203479) | Tropical soil microbial communities from Luquillo Experimental Forest, Puerto Rico - GRE.SIPMG.066b5f20 | ecosystem: Environmental > Terrestrial > Soil > Tropical forest > Bulk soil...
CGCGCACGCTGGTGGCCGGCGCTCCGGCGCGCCCTGTCGAGGAGGCGGTGTGAAAGCCGCCTCCCACCTCGCCGCGTTCTCGTTCGACATCGAGGACTGGTACCACTCCCAGCTGATTCCCGAGGCGCGGCGCGGTGCGGGGGCCGAGAGCGTGGTGCGATCGGGCACCGAGCGCATCCTCGATCTGCTGCGGCGCCACGGCAGCCGCGCCACCTTCTTCATCCTCGGCCAAGTGGTGCAGGAACACCCCGATCTGGTGCGGCGCATGGTGGACGAGGGGCACGAGATCGGCTGCCACGGCATGGACCACGAGCCGCTGTGGAACCTCGATCGCGAATCGTTCCGGCGCGAGCTGCGCGACTTCCGCGCCGCGGTCGAGGCGGCGCTCGGGTCGTTTCCGGTCTCGGGCTTCCGCGCCCCGACCTTCAGCCTCGACCGCTCGACCGCCTGGGCGCTCGAGGTGCTGCGCGACGAGGGCTACGCCTACGACTCCAGCATCTTCCCGGCGCGGGTGCGGATGTACGGCGTCGCGGCGGCGCCGGTCGGCATCTACCGGCCGCACGCGAACGACCTCGCGCGCCACGACCCCGCCGGCGCGCTGGTCGAGTTCCCGGTCGCGGTCAGCGAGTGGGGCCCGCTGCGGCTGCCGGTGGGGGGCGGCTTCTACCTGCGCGCCCTGCCCTACGGGCTGTTCCGGCTCTCGCTCGACCGCATCCTGCGCCACCGCCCGTTCGCGCTCTACCTCCACCCTCGAGAGGCGCGGCCCGAGGGCCACCGCCTGCCCCTCGACCCGGTCGACGGCTTCATCACCTACATCAACCTGCACAGCGTGATCGCCAAGCTGGAGAGGCTGTTCTCGCGCTACGCGTTCGCGCCGATGCGCGAGGTGCTGGAGCGCGAGGGCCACCTGGCGCCCGCCGCGAGCGCGGCGGCCAGGAACGCGAGCGCGGTCAGGAGCGACGCGCCGCACGGCAGCGCCCGCGGCCGGTCATAGAGGCGCGGCGTGTCCAGCTCGCGGTAGCGCCGCTCGCCGAGCAGGGCACGCGCGGCGGCCTGCAGCGGCGCCGGTAACTTCTCCCAGCGCACGTGACGCGGCCGGTCGAAGCGGTACGGGTAGTCGGGGTAGCGCGCCCGCACCTGGTCGAAGATCGTCGTGTCGGCGCGGATCTCCTCCACGGTGGCGACCCTTCCGTCGCGGGTTCGCCACACGAAGTCGTCGGACGGCGAGATCACCTGCCAGCGGCCCGACGAGCGCCACTCCGCGAGCGTGTGGATGTCCGGGCCGGAGGGAGTCGGGGGCAGGAGGTGGAGCTTGCGCGCCGGAATGCCGAGCCGCCAGCAGGCGTTGAGCAGGATGCGCGTCATCGGTCCGCACTGCCCGTACGGGCGATGGCCGATCACGCCGAACACGCCGTGCTTCAGGCACACGGCCGCGGTCATGTTGAACGGCGAGGTCGACTCCAGGCGCTCGACGAGCGGCAGGTCGGCGGCCCGCACGCCGCGGTTGGTGCGCTCGTGGATGGCGTGCGCCGGCGCCAGCACCACGGCGGTGTCCGACCGCTCGACGCCGGCGAGCGGGCCGCGCACCAGGGCGTCGAGCAGCCGGTCCTCCTCGAGGACCCCGGCGTAGAAGCCGGCGGCCGCCGCCAGCGCGAGGACCAGGCCCAGCCACGCGAGCCCGCGGACGATGCGCATGACGACCGCGATGCTATCATCGACCCGGCCGGTTCGATCGGCGATCCGCGGAGCGACGATTCCCATGCGGGTGCTGATGGTTACCAACATGTACCCGCATGCCGGGGATCCGGCCTACGGCAGCTTCGTGCACGAGCAGGTGGGCGCGCTGCGCGCCGCCGGAATCGACGTCGACCTGCTGTTCGTGAACGGCCGCGCCTCGCGCTGGCACTAGCTGCTCGCCTACCCACGATTCTGGCGGCGCCTGGCGCGCCGCCGTTACGACCTGGTGCACGCGCACTACGTGTTCTCGGGACTGATCGCCCGCGCCCAGCTCGGCTGTCCGTGGTCCAGAGCTTCCACGCCCCCGGCCTGATGGGCACCTGGCAGGGCTGGCTGTGCCGCCGGCGGCGGCGCGCGCCCGTCTCGGCTGGCCGGTGCACCGTCGCGTGGTGCTGTGGGTGGGCGAGCCACGGCGCGAGAAGCGTCTCGACCTCGTCGAGGCGACGTTCGCCCGGCTGCGGGGGCGACACCCGGATCTCGACCTGCGCCTGGTGAGCCGGGCGCCACGCCAGCACGTCATGTGGGCGATGAACGCCAGCGACGTCTTCCTTTTCCCCTCCGACGTCGAGGGATCGCCGGTGGTCGTCAAGGAGGCCATGGCCTGCAAACTACCGGTCGTGGCGACCGAGGTCGGCGACCTGCCCGAGCTGTTCCGCGGGGTGCGCGGCTGCCGGCTGAGCGGAGCGGCGCCGGATCAGCTCGCGGCGCGGGTCGAGGCGCTGCTGGCCGACGGCTCGCGCTCGGCGGGGCGCGAGGCGGTCCGCCACCTGAGCACCGCCGCGGAGGCGAGGCGGATCATCGCTCTCTACGAGGAGGTGCTGGCCCCCCGGCCCCGCCGCGCGCGGGTCGCCGCGATCATGCGATCGAACAGGGCGCCGTAGCGCTCCAGCACCGTCGCCGGGGCGTGGCGGGCGGCGACGTAGGCGCGCGCGCGCTCCCCGGCAGCGCGGCGGTGCGTGGGATCGGCGAGCCAGCGGCGCGTGGCGTCGGTCAGCTGATCGAGGCTTCCCACCACCTCGCCCAGCCGCTGGCCGGCGATCACCCCTCCGGGGTCGAGCGCGGCAATCGATGGCAACCCGTGGGCCCACGCCTCGAGCAGGGTGTTCGGGAAGCCCTCGGCCGGCGAGGTGTGGACGAACAGCGCCGCACCGCTGAACAGCTCTCCCAGCCGGCCGTGGTCGACGAAGCCGCGCACCTTGAGGTTCGGGCACGCCTGCGCGGCGGCCCGCGCCTCCTCCCACGCCGCCATGGTGTCGGGCGGCACCGGAAGCACGCCGCACATGACGAAGCGCTGCTCGGGCAGGCGGCGCGCCAGCTCGAGGAACCACTCCGGGCGCTTCGAGCGCTTGTAGGTCGCGAGCCACAGCACCGCCCCCGGGCGGCCGGGGTCGACCGCGGTGGGCGGCAGCTCGACCAGGTTGGGGATCACCTCGCTGTCGCGGCCGAACTCGCCGCGGTAGCGCCCGCGCTGGGCCTCGGTCTGGGCCACGATCGCGTCCGCCCCGCGCAGGGTGCGACGCGCCCACCAGCGGTCGCGCGGGCTGTGCAGCAGCGGCAGCGTGCGCCGCACGTCGAGGTCGTGCGCGGTGCCGAGCACGAAGCTGGCGCGGCGCCAATGCGCCACCTCGTAGGCCTCGCCCGCCGGCACCCCGAGGCCGCGCGCGTAGTAGACCTCGGCGTCGGCGGCCGCCAACGCGCGCAGCGCGCGCGACAGGCGCGGGTGGAAGAAGCGCAGCACCGGGATGCCGCCGCGCGGCGGGTGGCTGCGCAGCAGCCGTACGCCGTCGGCCACGAGCTCGGGCGGCTGTCCGTAGTCGCAGGTCACCACCGAGACCTCGAAGCCGCGGGCCGCGAGGCCGCGCGCGATCAGCGCCTGCTGGACCTCCGCCCCGCCCGCGAACTCGACCGTGCCGCCGCTGAACAGCGGGTACAGGTAGCCGGCGTGGAGGCAGACGCGGCCGCGCCCGCTCATCCTAGCGCGCCACCTGCTCGAACAGCCGGGCGTAGGCGGCGATCATCGCCGCGCGGTCGAAGCGCGCCTGCGCGGCGGCGCGCGCCGCCCGCCCCATGCGCTCGCGCCGCGCGGCGTCGGCGAGCAACCGCTCGACCTCCTCGGCCAGCGCCGCCTCGTCGCCGCTCGCGACCAGGGTTCCGGTGACCCCCTCGTCGACCAGGTCGGCGATCGACCCCACGCGCGTGCTGACCACCGGCACCCCGCTCGCCAGCGCCTCGAGCAGGCTCACCGGATAGGTCTCGACCACCGGCAGCGAGCACAGCACCGCGACGTCGAGCGCGCGGTACAGCTCGGGGATGTCGTCGCGCACCCCCAGGAACCGCACCTGCTCGTGGAGCCTCAGGTCGCGGGTCAGCCCCTCGAGCCGCGGGCGTTCCGGCCCGGCGCCGATGATGAGGAAGCGCGCCGCGGGGATGCGGCGCGCGACCCGCGACGCCATGCGCAGGAACAGCGCGTGGTGCTTCTCGGGGCGCAGCGCGGCGACGATGCCGACCAGCGGCTCGTCGGCATCGAAGCCGGCGGCGCGCTTGGCCGACAGCCGGTCGGCGGGCGGATGAAAGCGCTCGAGATCGACGCCGCTGCCGATCACCTCGGTACGTAGCGGATCGACGTGCAGCTCGGCGACCAGATAGCGCTCGTGGCTCTCGGCCAGCGCCACGAAGCGGTCGGTGACCGGAAACGCGGAGCCCGCGGCGATCCGGTGCTGGAACGCATCCTCGACCTTGCCGGTGGAGTGGAACCCCACCACCAGCCGCCAGGGCGGCCGGCGCCGCCTGAGCCAACCGGCCCAGAACAGCGGCAGCGCGCTGTCGGGGACGTAGACCACGCGCGCCTGTTGGCGCTCGAGCGCCTCGTGCAGCCGGCGGCCCGCGGCCGGATCGAAGCGCCCGCGCGCCAGCCCGCTCACCACCTCGAAGCCGTCGGCGAACAGTTGTTCGCCCACCGGGCCGGGGCTGTAGAGGTTGACCGCGGCGGTCGCGAAGCGCTCGCGATCGAGCCCGCGCATCAGGCTCTGGACCAGGCGCTCCGCTCCCCCCACGCCCAGCGAGGCCTGGAGGAAGGCGACGCGCACCACGCCCGGATCAGGCAATGGCGGCGGCGGGACCGGGGGTGTCGAGCATGGTCGCGAGTGGCGCGGTCAGGCTGTCGCGCGGGCGATCGACGTAGGTCTGCGCCCACAGCTCGAGGCACACCAGCGCGAACACCTGGCGCGCGTGCCGGTCCGGGTGGCGGGCCGGGGCATCGATCAGGCGCTCGACCGCGCGCGGGTCGAGCCAGCCGCGGCCGCGCGCCCGCGGGTCGAGCAGCACCTCGCGCGCCATGCGGCCGAACGAGCCGTTGAACCAGCGCTCGAGCGGCACGCCGAACCCCTGCTTGCGGCGCGCCAGGGTCTGGGGCGGCAGCAGGTCGCGCACGCTCTCCTTGAGGATCCACTTGCCGATCCCGCCCCGCAGCTTGTACTCGAACGGAATGCGGGCCACGAACTCGAGCACCTTGTGGTCGAGCAGCGGGACGCGCACCTCGAGCGAGTGCATCATCGAGGTGCGGTCGACCTTGGCCAGCACGTCGTCGGTCATGTAGGTCATCGCGTCGAGGTACAGCAGCGCCGGGACCTCGCCCAGCCCGCCGGCGGCACGCTCGTGATGGCGGCGCGCGGCCTCGAACGGGCGGTGATCGCGCACCACCTCGCGCAGCCCCGGCGAAACGATGCGCTCGAGCTCGGGCTCCGAGAAGTAGGACATGATGTCGAGGTGCCGCTCGGCGGCGTCGAGCGACAGGCGCCGCAGCCGCCGCCCCAGCGAGCGCTGCGGCCCCAGCAGGCGCGAGGGCAGCCCGGCGATCCGGCGCAGCGGGCGCGGGATGCGGTCGAGCGCCGCGTAGCGGCTGGCCCAGGCGTAGGTGGCGTAGCCGGCGAAGGACTCGTCGCCGCCGTCGCCCGACAGCGCCACCTTGACCTCGCGGCGCGCCATCTCGGACAGGTAGTGCATCGGGATCATCGAGGCGTCGGCGAACGGCTCGTCCATCTGCCACACCAGCCGCGGCAGCAGCTCGAGCGCGCGCGCCCGCACCACGAACTCGCGGTGATCGGTGCCGAGGTGCGCCGCGACGCGGCGCGCCTCCTCGAGCTCGCTGAACTCCTGCTCCTCGAAACCGATGCTGAAGGTCTTGATCGGCTCCGGCACCGCCTGGGCCATCAGCGCCACCACCACGCTGGAATCGACCCCGCCCGACAGGAACGCTCCGAGCGGCACGTCGGCGACCAGCCGCAGCCGCACCGCCTCGGCGAGCAGCGCGCGCAGGCGCTCGCGGTAGTACTCCTCGCTGTGCCCGCGCTCCACCTCGACCGGCAGCGACCAGTAGCGCTCGACCCGCACCCCGCGCTCGTCGCACACCAGCAGGTGCCCGGGGGGGAGCTTGCGCACCCCCTTCCAGATCGTCCCCGGCGAGGGGATGTACTGGAAGGTCAGGTAGTCGGCGATCGCCTGCGGGTCGGGCTCGCGCGGCACCGCCGGGTCGAGCACCAGCGCCTTGAGCTCGGAGGCGAAGGCGAGGCGGCGGCCGTCGTCGTGGTAGTAGAGCGGTTTGATGCCGAGCCGGTCGCGCGCCACCAGCAGCCGGCGCCGCGGGAGGTCATAGAGCGCGAATGCGAACATCCCGCGCAGATGGGTGATCAGTCCGTCGCCGTGCTCCTCATAGAGGTGGAGCAGGGCCTCGGTGTCGCTGGCGCCGCGGAAGCGGTGGCCGCGCGCCGCCAGCACCGCCTTGAGCTCGGGCCAGCCGTAGAGCTCGCCGTTGTAGGTCACCCACAATGAGCCGTCCTCGTTGGGCATCGGCTGGTGCCCGCCCGGTGACAGGTCGACGATCGACAGCCGTCGGTGCCCGAGCACCACCGGCCCCTCGCCCCACACCTCCCAGTCGTCGGGACCGCGATGGGCGAGCACGCGCTGCTGCCGCTCGACCAGCCCGCGGTCGGGGTCGCCGGCCTGGTAATGGAACACTCCGCAGATGCCGCACATCGTCAGTGACCCTCGGGGGCGGTGAAGGCATCGGCGGGCGGATGACGCGGGTCGCGCGCCACCAGCACGCGCCCCATCTCGATGCCCGACAGGTAGTCGTCGTCCGACAGATAGTCGCTCAGGCTCAGGTTGGGATAGTGGGGCTGCCGCACCATCAGGACTCTCACCCGGTAGCCTCCATCCGCGACGTCGCGCGGGATCTGGAGCGCGAAGCTGTCGCGCACCACCTGGTCGGGCCGCCACAGATCGACTCCGAACGCACCCCCCGCCGGCAGGTGATCGATGCGGAAGCGGTAGCGCACGCCCTTCAGGCGCTCAACCAGCTTGCGCACCGACTTGCTGACCGCCCGCGGCGGCGCGAGCCCGGCCGGCAGCGGCCGGTCGAAGCGCACGGCGACGCGATACGAGCCCGGGCCCAGCGGCTCGATCGCCCTCCATTCTGCCACACCGCGCAATGTGTCGCCCGGGCTGGCGATCGCGGGAGCGAGGTGGAGCGACAGCAGCACCGGCAGCCCCTCGCCCATGCGGCGCCCGACCGGGAAGCGGCGCGCGTCCCACGCCACCACCATCGGCCGCGCGCGGCCGCCCTCAAGCCGGGCCAGCCGGTCACGGTGGACGCGGTAGACCACGAAGTCGCGGTGGTCGACGATCGGCTCGAAGGCCGCCGGCTGGGCGTCGAGCCGCGCGCGCGCGGCGCGGAACCAGGCCGGCGACGGGGCCCAGTAGTCGAAGGGCGGGATCTCGACGAAGCGGTCGTTGAGAACCACCAGCGTCACCCCGTAGCGCTCGATCACCGCGCGGGTACGCTCCCAGGTGCCGCCGGGATCGAGGGCGTCACGGGCGTCGATGATGCGCTGGAGCGCGTGCGCATCGTTCGGCGAGCTGTGCTGGTCGAGCATGGTGACGACGTAGTGCCGGGTGAGCGCCGGGACGGTGTACGAGGTCCCGGGATCGCTCAGCACCACCTGGCCGGCGGGCAGCTCGCGGTCGAGCCACTCGAGCTCGGAGCGCCAGGCCGCGGGACTCATCGCCGCCTCGTCGGCGGCGAACTCGCCGGGGCGGCACAGCACCCACAGGGCACCGGCGAACACCGGCACCAGCAGCAGCGCGACGAAGGCGAGCGCCAGCGCGGCGCGGAGTCGCCGCCCCCCGCCTTCCCGGCGCAGCCGCGCGAGCAGCCCGGGGATGAGCCAGGCCAGCAGCCCGGGGAGCGGCACCAGCCACACCATGCGCATCAGCAGATAGCCGAGCCGGGGCTCGAGCCACGCCACCGCCAGCGGCTCGAAGCTCACCAGCGCCACCGCCAGCGAGGTGGTGAGCAGGTACAACACCGCGGGGTTCGAGCGCCCGCTCCGCCACAGCGGCCACCACGAGAGCGGAAACAGGATCCACGGCCAGCCCATCCAGTCCCACAGGGTGCCGAGGGTCACGATGCGCGCGTGATCCCAGAGCGTGAGCAGGCCCTGGGGCTCGGTGTGGATGATGTTGACCGGGCCGTAGCTCGAACGCGCGCGCCACAGCAGGAACGGCAGCAGCACCACGGCGATCGGGAGCACGATCGCGACCAGTCGGCGCGCCGCGCGCGACGGCCCGCGGTCGCGGATCACGATCCCGAGGCCGAGCGCCCCGAAGACGATCCCGAACTGGAGCGCCGCGAACAGGTGGGTGGTGACCGCGCCGATCGCGAGCCCGAGCGCCGCGCGGCGCAGGCCGCGCTGCGGGGCCGGGCCGCCGCCCGCCGCGCCCGGGAGCGGGCCCTCGGGGCGCTTGAGCTCGGCCAGCACCGCGACCGCGGTGGCGAGCGCCAGCTGGTCGGCGAGCTTGGTCGCCAGCACCGCCTCGCGCAGGAAGCCGCTGGCGAGCGTGCCGCCGTAGGTCAGCGTCAGGGCCCAGGCCGCGACCGCGGCGGCGAGCGGGCCGCCGATCAGGAAGCCGAGCGCCGCGGCGTTGAGCGTGAACAGCGGCGCGATCCAGGCCGAGAGCGCCCGCCAGGCGTCGAACGGATCGACCTCGGCGAGGCGCGTGATCAGCGCGACCTGGGGGTGCCACAGGCCCTTGCGCGGGTCGACGCCGGCGTTCCCGGCGTCCTTGAAGAACGCGTCCACCGGGAACGGATTGCCGCTCTCGAGCATGCGACGGATGGTGCCGATGTGGTCGGGCGAGTCGGTGTGGTAGGTGACCGGCGTGCCGAGCCGCACGGCATTGAGCATCGCCACCGCCGCCGCGCCCAGCACCGCGAGCAGCGCCCAGCGCGACGCCGCGAGCGAGCCGGCGGCCGCCACCGGCAGCGCCCGGGCGCCGCTCGAGAAGCGTCGCGGGTGGGCGAGGGCCAGCATCCACAGCGCCGCGTTCACCGCCACCGTGAGGGTCGAGAGCGGCGTGAAAGGCTGCCCGAGGGCATGCATCATCAGCACCAGGAGCGCGTTCCACGCCACGCCGAAGCCGAGCGCCCAGCCCGGCGACAGCCACCAGCCGCCCGGCGGCGCGGCGGTCAGGGTGACGAACGCGTAGCCCGGCAGCAGCACGAGCACGATGAAGGCGAGCGCCAGCCGCAGCGCGCCCGGCCCCAGCAGATGGGGCTCGAAGGCCAGCAGGGCGTGGACCGCGAGGCCCAGCGCCACCCACAGGAACGCGCGATCGCGCCTCATGGAGCGCCCTCGAGGGCGAGGAACGCGAGCGCCGTATTCGCGTACAGCGCGCGCGTCCGCCCCGGCTCGCCGCGGGCGCGGCGCGCGAAGCTCTCCAGAGGCTCGCCGGCCGCGCGGCGCCGCACCTCGATCCACGGCCGGCCCAGCGCGGCCGCGAGCGCGGATGCGTCGGGCGGCAGCGGCGCCCCGGCGGCCACCGCCGCGGCGGCGCAGCGGCGCCGGTCGAGCGCCGCGGGCGCGTAGCCCCACTTGCGCGCCAGGAACTCGCCGCCCCACAGCAGCGAGCGGCGGCTGAGCACGGTGAGCGTGGCGCCCTGGGATTCCGTGTCGGGATCGATCAGGATCGCGCCCGCGGCGAGCGAGTCGCGGGCCCAGCCACAGGCGGCGGCCAGATCCGGCGCCGGCGCGTGGAACGAGTACGGCTGCTGCCCGCGCTCCGCGGCGTAGGCCCAGGCGCACAGCAGCGCGGTGGGCGCCACCGCGAGCGCCAGCAGCCCGGCGAGCGCCGCGCGACCCGCGCCGCGCGCGCGCCCGAACCCGCCGCCCCACGTCAGGGCGGCCGGCGCGCTGAGCAGCATGAACAGGAGGTTGAAGAGCTTGCTCTGGTTGTCGCCCTCGAGCCGCCCGATCAGGCCGGCCGCCGCGAGCGCGAGCGCGGGCGGAAGCAGCGCCCGCCCCGGGCCGCGCGCCAGCGCCATGAGCCCCGCCGGCACCACCAGCGCGCCGCCCACGATCAGCGTGGTGAGCGCGCGCCACCACGGCCCCGCGACGCCCGCGGCGTGGCGCGCGGCGGCGAAGCTCGCGACATAGGGCGCGAGCAGCAGCGCCGGAGCGCCGAGCGCCAGCAGCCAGGCCGCCGACGGGGCGCGGCCGCGCCCGGCGCCGGCCGCGATCATCGCCACGCCACCGCCGATCAGCGCCGCCCCGACGATGGTGTGGACGAACAGCGCGGCGCCCACCACCAGCGCCAGGGCGAGCGCCGCGCGAGGACCGGGATGCTCGTCCATCTCGAGGGCCGCGAGCGCGAAGGCGACGGTGAGCGCCAGGCCGGTCGAGAACGGTGTCACCACCACAAACTTGTCGAGCGGCAGCACCAGCGAGGGGTGGAGCAGACCGGTGGACATCGAGGCCAGGGCCGGATCGACCCCGTGGGTCAGCAGGCGGTCGAGCTCGGCCGCGCCGCGCACCTGCCCGAACGCGGCACGCCCTGCCACGCCGAGCCAGGCGAACGGCGCCGCGCCGAAGGCGGCGAGCCCCGCCGCCAGCCACTGGACGCCCGCGCCACCGCCCAGCCGGCGCGCCAGCGCGGCCACGCCCAGCAGCGCCGCGGCCAGCGCCAGCAGGTCGAGCGTCACGAGCGGCGTCCACACCGCGAGCGCCGGAGCCGCCGCGAGCCACAGCGCAGCCCACAGGTCGGCGCCCCAGAAGTAGAGCAGCCGCAGCCCGGCGAAGCTCGGATCCTCGGGCGGCAGGCCGCCACGCGCCACCGCCAGCGTCACCGTGGCGTGAAACGCACCGTCGGAGCGCCCGGCGAGCGCCGGATTGGCGAGCTGGGCGAGCAGCACCATCGCCACCCCCGCGGCGGCGATCCACCACGGCGTCCCATCGCGCGCGTCGGCGCCGGCGGCGGGATCGGCGCGCCGCGCCGCGAACGGGTCGGCGAGCGCCAGCGCCGCGATCGCGAGCACCACCCCGCGCGCGCTCGCCGTGAGGCTGAGTCCGGCGAGCCGCAGCAGCGCCGCCGGGGCCGCCACCAGGAACGGCGAGATCGCGATCCCGAGCGCCATGGCCCCCGCGCCGCCGAGCCGCGGGGCCGCGCGCCGCGCCACGATCCAGCCCGGCAGCACCCCGAGCAGCACCGCGAGCGCCGCCGCCCCCGCCCACGGCGGCGCGGCGAGCGCCACGCCCGCCGCGACCAGCGGCGCGCTGCGCATGAGCCACTCGCTGCTTGCAGAGCCCATCATCGGCCTCTAGAGTTCCGCGACCCCAGCGCCGCTCACCCTTCCCCGGGGGCCATGCCCGACCCGCTCGAGCTTCCGTCGCGACCCACGGTTCGACCGGTGGCGTGGATCGCGCTCGCCGTTTCCACCCTGGCGGTGCTGCTGGTCCATCTCGAGATCGCGGTGCGGCGCACCGGGGTGGCGCTGTTCAGCTTCGACAGCGCCGAGTACGCGCTCGCCGGCCGCACCCTGGCGACCACCGGACGGCTGGCGACGCCCTTCGCGCACCCCGCGATCCTCGCCTCGATCCCGGGACCGCCGTTTCCACTGCTGGTCGGGCATCCGCTGGTGCCGGTGCTCGACGCCCTGGTGTTCGCGATCGGCGGCGCGCGCCCCGCGCTCACCCTCATCCCGGCCGGCGCCGCCTTCATCGCGGTGGTGGTGCTGACCGCGGTGTTGGCGCGGCGGGTAAGCGCCTCGCCGTGGGTGCCGTGGACCGCGGCCGCCGCGGTGGCGCTCTCGCCCTGGGTGCTGCGCTACGCCATCGAGGGCCTGAGCGAGCTGCCGTTCGTGGCGCTGTTCATGGCGGCGCTGATCCTGCTCCTCGACCTGCGCGAGCGGCCGCGCCCCCTGCTGCTCGGGATGGCGCTGGGGCTCGCGCACCTCGCGCGCCCGGTGGTGGTGCCGCTGCTGCCGGTGTGGCTGAGCGCCGCCTGGTTCGCCGTCCCGGCGGGTACACGGCGCGGCGCCATGGCGCGCCTGCTGCTCGGCTTCGCGCCGTTCGCGGCCCTGCTCGCGCTCTACAAATGGGTGGCGATCGGGAGCCCGTTCGCCGACGTAGGCGGCACCCTGCTGCTGGCGCGCCTCACCCCCGAGCTCACCACCGCGCGTCTCAACCGCATGTTCCCCGGGCTCGATCCCGCCGCGGTGCTGGCGGCCCATCCCGGCGCGCTGACGCACAAGGCGATCGCGAACGCCCCGGCGCTGCTGTGGGCGGTGCTCACCCGCGCCGGGCGGCTGGTGACGGTGCTGTTCGTGCTGCGCATGGTGCTGCCGCCCGGGCGCGGCGAGCGGCGCGAATGGCAGCTGCGCCTCGTCGTGCTGGGCTGCGGCGCGCTGCTCTCCGCGCTGGCGCTGCTCACCGTGCCCGACCCGCGCATGCTGTTGTGCCTGCTGCCGGCATTCATCGTGATGGGCTTCGACGAGGCCGACCGGCTGGCGCGCGTCCGCCCCGGGGCGCAGCGCCTGGCGCCGGCGCTCGGCGTGTTGCTGGTGCTGGTGTCGAGCGCGGTTCCGACCCTGGGCGTGTGGCGCGAGGACTGGCGCAGCGCGGCGCCCGAGGCGGGCCGCTATCGCGAGTCCGAGTGGCGCGGGCTGGGCGAGGGCGTGGCGCCGCTGTTGCCGGGGCAGGGCGCGGTGGCGAGCGACGCCGCGCCGTGGATCGCCTGGTTCAGCGGACGCAACGCCACGCTGATTCCCGCCGACACCACGATGCTGGCCCGGCTCGGCCGGCGCCTTCCGCTCGCCGCCATCGTGATCACCGACGAATGGCTGATTCACCAGCCCGGCGAGGAGGTGTGGCGGGGCTGGTTCGAGGGCCGCGTCCACGACTCGCGCTGGCGGCCGGCTGGTCGGGTGACCGCCGGTCGCCTCTCGGCGGTGGTCTTCGTGCCGCGCTAGGCTCGGCCGGCTCCGCCGGCTCACAGCGGCTCCGCCGGGCGGCGCGCCGCCCACGGCAGCATCAGGTTGAACTCGCGCATCACCTGCCGCAGTCCCAGGCCCTGGAGCAGCGGCGCCACCGTCGCGCCATAGAGACCGACGAACAGCGCGTTGACCGCCAGCAGCCGCAGCAGCAGCAGCGGCCACGCCATGGTCACCGACCACGGCAGCAGCCGGTCGATCGCGTAGGCCAGCACGAAGCTCGCGAGCAGCGGCGCCACCGAGCGCGCCACCACGCCGATGCGGCGCGCCCGGTCGGCCCTGAGACCGGTGTAGGCGAGCCACAGCAGGGTGCCGCCGTTCACCAGGTAGGTGACCAGGGTCATGCGGGCGACGCCGTTGATGCCCCACCCCCAGCGCAGCGCCAGGTAGTCGAGCGTCGCCCCCATCGCGGTCATCGCCAGCGCGGCGGGGATCAGCACGTTCTGGCGCCCCAGCGTCATCAGCACGATCGACGACAGGTTGGCGAGTGCCAGCCCCCCGGCACCGAAGCACAGGGTGCGCACCGCGGGCACGCCGGGGGTGAACTTGGGCAGCACGAAGGTCACCGCCTCGCGCGCGCACAGGTAGGCGATCCCGCACATCGCCGGCACCAGCGCCGCGATCGCGCGCAGCGAGCGGTCGACCTGGCCTTCGATCGCCCCGGGCCGCCCCTGATCGTGTCGGAACTCGCGCAGCAGGCGCGGATAGAGGACGTAGGAGATCGAGTCCGGCAGGTAGAGCATGAAGCTCAGCGCGTTGACCGACAGGCTGTAGTAGCCGAGCGCCAGCGTGCCGAGGAACTTGAGGATGATGAGCCGGTCGAAGCTGCGCATCACCTGGGTCGAGGCCATGAACACCCACATCGGCAGCCCGACCCGCACCAGCGCCACCCCGTCGCTCGAGGGCCGCGGCAGGATCGGCACCAGCCCGCGCCCCTGGATGCGCAGCACCACGGTCGCGACCAGGGTGCCGGCCGCCCAGCCCGCCAGCAGCCCGGGCACTCCGACCAGCGGGATCAGCGCCAGCCCCAGCACCGTGCCGATCGTGCCCTGGAGGAAGAACCACCCGCTCACCGCGTTGATGTTGCCGTGCGAGCGCAGCAGGGTCATGTGGTACGAGGCCAGGTTGGTGAGCAGCACGGCGAGGATCGC
>Ga0318564_10000277_pt1 | contig 14129 bp, 13 predicted proteins | sample GRESIP066b5f20_FD_203479 | JGI IMG/M metagenome (GOLD analysis project Ga0318564, IMG submission 203479) | Tropical soil microbial communities from Luquillo Experimental Forest, Puerto Rico - GRE.SIPMG.066b5f20 | ecosystem: Environmental > Terrestrial > Soil > Tropical forest > Bulk soil...
CCGGGTCATGGGCCAGGCCGGCATGCTGGACACCGCCCGGTTCACCAACTTCGTCGCCGAGCGCCTGGCGGTGCCGGTGTCCTCGGTGCGCACGCTCACGCTGGGCTCGCACGGCGACACGATGGTGCCGGTGCCGTCCGCGTGCACGGTCGGCGGCAACCCGCTCACCAGCGTGATGCCCGAGGCCGACATCCAGGAGCTGGTCGAGCGGACCCGCAACGGCGGCGCCGAGATCGTCGCCCTGCTCAAGACCGGGTCGGCGTACTACGCTCCGTCCGCCGCCGCGGCGCGGATGGCCCGCGCCGTCGCCGAGGACGCCGGTGTGGTGCTGCCGGTCTGCGCCTGGGTGGACGGCCAGTACGGCATCTCCGGCGTCTACCTGGGGGTCGAGGCCGAGATCGGCGCGGCCGGCGTGCGCCGGGTGGTGGAACGGGACCTGACCGTGGACGAGCTGGCGGCGCTGCGGACCGCGGCGGAGGCCGTCCGGGCCAAGCAGGCCGACGTCGCCAGCCTCTGACCCGCCTCTGGCCGCGGTCCTTCATAATGGCCGTCAGCGATGACGTGCGCCGGGTGGCCGACGTGATCGGTGATCGCGTCGGCCACCCGGCGCCGTGGCGGACGCGCCCGCAGTCGGCCTGACCTGCGGGCGAGGGCGCCCCCCCATTGCCCTCGCCTACTTCGTCGCGTCGGCCGGGTCCAGTCTTACCCGGGCCGGAGGAGCAGAGCCAATGTGGAGGCCAATCCGGCAGGTCCTTGCCGGATCTTGATTCTCGCGTGCAAGAACTTGCATGCCACGCCAGGCGACCGCGAGCTGGCGGCCTTTCGGCCGTGCCCGCCACCACTGGGCCCGGGGAGTCAGCCCTGCGGGTCGCCAATGACGCGGGCCGCGATGTCATCGTGGCCGTTACGGCGGCACCAGCTCAGGATGTATCGCGCGTGCTCGCCACACCAGCGGTAAACGGCTTCTGGCGTCATCTTGAGCTCGGGGCTGTGCTCGTGACGATCGCGAATGAGCGGCCCAAGGTAATCGACAAGCTTGGCGGCGGTGTCGTATCCCACATGCGCCGAGCTGGCCAGCGTTTCGTGGTTGACGGCCCGGCCCGATGCGATCGCGCCGGCCAGGCGCGCAGCGGTCGTCCCTTTTCCCCGGCTGAAATACGCATGGATGCGCGGGATACCGGGTGGGCTGTCGTCCGGGGTGAACTGTGGGCCCGTCAGGCTGCCGCCGCGGACAGCGATATCTACCGCTTCCACCAGTGGCTGGGGGCCCGTCGCCTTCCGGTAGACACCGACCACCTCCGGCTGCTCGACCGCCTCGTCGAGGTGATCACGCTCAATCCCGTGACCCTGGGCGGCGAAGATCACCGGCGTATGCCTGCGGGCGCTCCGGAGAATGTCCAGCACATCAAGCCCATCGAACTCGTACTCGATGGCGTAGTCGTTCCAGGTAAGGTCCGCGACCACCACGTCAAACCTCAGGCGGTCGCTGACTGCGCGCTCCACCGCCGCCTGGTCTTCAGCGATCCGGATCGACGCGTCACTCATGGACTGCCGCAGAAAGGGTTCAATGATCTTTCCCAGTGCAGCAGCGACCAGAACGCGTGGACCGTCCTGCATTGACCTCCCCCCAACCGGCGTCAGTGGCTAATCATCAGAGGGCGAGGCGCTGGAGTGCAAGCTCGGCGTAGAGCGCCGCCCCGGCGCTCAGCACCGAGTCGTCGAAGACGGCGTCCGCGGCGTGGTTGTTGGGCGCGGTGGCCGGGTCCGCGCCCGGCGGGCACGCACCCAGCATGAGGTACGCGCCCGGCACCTGCTCCAGCACGAAGGAGAAGTCCTCCGCCCCGGTCAGCGGGTCGGGCTGGGCCAGGCAGCGCTCCACGCCGAGCAGGTCCGCCGCGACCCGGGCCGCGAACCGCGTCTCCGCGGCGTCGTTGACCGTCACCGGGTAGCCGTCACGGAAGCTGGCGCTGACGGTGACCCCGTGCCCGCTCGCGATCCCGCCGACCAGCGCGAGGGCCGATTCCCGCACCCGGTCGCGGGCGGCGGGGGAGAACGAGCGCACCGTGGCCAGGAAGCTCGCCTCGTCCGGGATCACGTTGTCCACGGTGCCGGCGTGGAAGGTGCCGACGGTGATGACGACCGGGTCGAACACGTCGAACTTGCGCGTCACCAGCGTCTGCAGCGCGGTCACCATCTCGCAGGCGACCGGGATGGGATCGGCGGCAAGGTGCGGCTGGGAGCCGTGGCCGCCGTGGCCGCGGACGGTGACCTCGAGTATCTCCGCCGCCGCGAGCATCGTGCCCGGGCGGGTGCTGCACACCCCGGCGGGCAGCTCGGACGAGGCCACGTGCAGCGCGTAAGCGGCGACGGGCCGCTGGCCAGCGGCGTCGAGAACGCCTTCGGCGATCATGTGCCGGGCGCCGGCGTGGCCCTCTTCCCCGGGCTGGAACATGAACACCACGGTGCCGGGCAGGTCACGCTGGCGCGCGGCCAGCAACCGCGCGGCCCCGGCCAGCATGGCCACGTGCAGGTCGTGGCCGCAGGCGTGCATGACACCCTCGGTCTGTGACGCGTAGTCCAGGCCGGTCCGCTCGGCCACGGGCAGCGCGTCCATGTCCCCCCGCAGCAGGACGACCGGCCCCTTGGCGTTACCGCCAAGGGCGTCGCCGCCAAGGGCGTCGCCGCCAGGGGGGTCTGCGCCGGCACCCCCCGGATCCCCGCCCCGCAGCACCGCGGTGACCGAGCTGAGCGCGGTCCCCACGCTGATCTCCAGCGGCAGCCCCTCCAGGGCATCGAGGATCTTGCTCTGGGTGCCGGGCAGGTGGAGCCCGATCTCGGGCTCGCGGTGGATATCGCGGCGCAGCCGCACGAGTTCGGGGGCGATCGCCTCGGCGTCGTCACGTACACCCATGGCCCAACCTCTTCCTGTCCTGCCGGCGTCTGTTCACCCGATGCGGAGCGCGCCCGCCGAGGGTACCGCCTGGATGGACGCGGGCGGCGTCCAGCCGCGGCGGGCGAACTCGGCCGTGATGGCGGCGCTGACCGCCCGCCGCCCCGCGGGTGCCAGCGCGAGGACCGAGCCGCCGAACCCGCCGCCCATCATCCGTGCGCCCAGCGCCCCGGCGCCCATGGCCGCGCCCACCGCCACGTCCGCCTGCGGCCAGGAGACCTCGAAGTCGTCCCTGAGCGAGGCGTGGGAGGCGCACAGCACCGGGCCCACCCCGGCCAGGTCGGCGCCGGTAAGCAGGGCCACCGTCTCCTCAACCCGCCTGTTCTCGGTGATCACGTGCCGGGCGCGGCGGCGTAGCACCGGATCGGCGAGCCCGGCGGCTGCCGCGGGGCTGGAGACCTCCCGCAGGGAGCTCACACCGAGCAGGGCGGCCGCCCGCTCGCATTCGCTGCGCCGCTCGGCGTACCTGCCGTCGCCCAGCGCGTGCCGGGCACCGGTGTCGATGATGATCAGCTCCAGTCCCGCCGCGGCCGGGTCGAGCGGCACGTCGGAGGTCTCGCCGGAGCGGCAGTCCAGCAGGAGGGCGTGGCCGGCCCGGCCGAGCAGGGACGCCGACTGGTCCATGATCCCGCTGGGCACACCCACGAAGTCATTTTCCGCGTGCTGCGCCAGGGTGGCCAGTTGCGGCCGGGGCAGGTCCAGCCCGTGCAGCCCGTCCAGCGCGAGGGCGGCGCCGCACTCCAGCGCGGCCGAGGACGACAGGCCCGCGCCCTGCGGCAGATCCGAGTCGACGGCCAGGCTGGCGCCGCCCGCCAGCGGATGGCCGGCCTCGCGCAGCGCCCAGGCCACGCCGGCCGGATAGGCCGCCCAGCCGGTGACGGCGCCGGGCGCCAGGGCGGCCAGCGGCAGGCTGGCCGGGGCGCCGGGAGCCTGGCGCGACCGGATCGCCAGCATGCCGTCGCCGCACCGGGCGGCGGCCACCGTCACCCCGAGGTCCAGCGCGAACGGCAGCACCCAGCCCTGGTTGTAGTCGGTGTGCTCGCCGATGAGGTTGGCCCGGCCCGGCGCCCGCCACACCCCCTCGGGCCGGCCGCCGAATCGGTCGCCGAACCAGCGTTCCACCGGCCCGGGGCTGGCCGCACCGCTCACCGGGACTGGCTCCGGGTGAATTCCCACGCATCGGCGACCATGGCCTGCAAGCCGGCCTTCGGCTGCCAGCCCCGTTCGGCATGGAAGAGGCGGGTGGAGGCGATGAGCACCGCGGGGTCGCCGGCGCGCCGGGGGGCGATACGGGCGGGGATCTCGTGCCCGGTCACCTCCCGGCAGGCCTGGAGCACCTCGAGGTTGGAGTACCCGCTGCCGCTGCCCAGGTTGTAGATCCGGTGCTGGCCCGGGAGGCAGGCGTCCAGGGCCAGCAGGTGGGCGCGGGCCAGGTCGGTCACGTGGATGTAGTCACGCACGCAGGTCGCGTCCGGCGTCGGGTAGTCATCGCCGTAGATGGCCACGCTCGTGCCCGGCCACGCATCCCCGAGCGCCACCTGGAGGATGTTCGGGATGAGATGGGTCTCGGGGTCGTGGCGCTCGCCGAGCCACCGGCCGTCCGGGCCGGCGTGGGCGCCGGCGACGTTGAAGTACCGCAGGCTGACGGCGCCGATCCCGTGCATCCGGGCGTGCTCGGCCAGCGCCGCGTCCACGGCGACCTTGGACGCGCCGTAGGGATTGCCCGCCCTGGTCGGTGCGGTCTCGTCGATGGGGACGCGCTCCGGCTCCCCGTAGACCGCGGCGGTGGAGGAGAAGACGATCCGCGCGGTCCCGGTGATCCGCATGGCCTCGAGCAAGGCGAGCGTGCCCCCGAGGTTGTGCTCCCAGTACAGCGACGGCCTGGCCACCGACTCGGCCACCAGCGACTTGGCCGCGAAGTGGAAGACGGCGCCGGCCCCGGCGGCTAGCACCGCCTGCGCGTGGTCCCGGACGGACCCCTTGACGAAGACCGCCGCGGCGGGCACGGCGTCCGCGTGGCCGGTGGACAGGTCGTCGATCACCACCACCTCGTGCCCGGCGTCGGCGAGCAGGGTGGCGACCACGCTGCCGATGTAGCCGGCGCCGCCGGTGACGAGCAGCCTCATCGGGCCTCCCGGAGCTCGTGGGCTGCCTCTTCGGGTGTGATGTCGTTGATCCAGACTCCCATGCCCGACTCGGTGCCCGCGAGATACTTCAGCTTGCCCGGCGCCCTGGCCCGGCCGAGCCCGGGGGACTCGTCGAAGTAGATGATCTCCCGGCCGTCGGCGAGCCGGCCGCTGCTCTTCCAGAAGTGGTCCCCCACGGAACACATACGTTAGCGGGGGTGGCGCGGGCGGCGCGCCAAGCGGCAAACTCAGCGGCGCCTTGCCGGGGCCTCTTAGACTGTGCAGACCCACCCACCGTGGCAGCGGCCACGGCGCGGGCACGCGGCCGGCGGATCGACAGGGGAAACCGCCGCGCGGTGGTGGATGTGGAGGTCAGAGATCGTGCCGTGAACCAGGTCGGCTGGGACATTGTCATCGTGCTGGCCATCGTGCTCATCGGCGGGTTCTTCGCCGGGGCGGAAATGGCCCTGGTCTCGCTGCGCGAAGGGCAGGTGCGCTCGCTCCAGCAGCGCGGCAGGCGCGGCCAGCGCGCGGCCAAGCTCGCCCAGGACCCGAACCGGTTCTTTTCCGCGGTCCAGATCGGTGTCACCGTGGCCACCCTGCTGTCGGGCGCCTTCGGCGCGGCCACGCTGGTCGGCGATCTGAAGACCACGCTGATCGGCCACCAGGTCCCGGACGCGTGGGCGACGGCGATCGCGTTCGTCGTGGTCACCGGGCTGATCTCGTTCTTCACCCTGGTGCTGGGTGAGCTCGCCCCCAAGCGGCTGGCGCTGCAGCGCCCGGAGCCGATAGCGCTGTTCGCGGCCCCCCTGCTCGACCGCATCTCGGTGCTCGCCCGCCCCGTCGTGTGGCTCCTGTCGCTGTGCACCAACCTGGTGGTGCGGCTGCTCGGGGGCGATCCGAACGTGGGCCGCGGGGTGATCACCGAGGAGGAGCTGCGCGACCTGGTCACCGGGACCCAGGCGCTGAGCGCCGACGAGCGGGACATCGTGCGCGAGGTGTTCGACGCCGGGAAACGGCAGCTGCGCGAGGTGCTGGTGCCACGCACCGAGGTCGAGTTCCTCGCTGCCGCCACCCCGCTCGATCGCGCGGCCAAGATCGCCCGCTCTTCGCCGCACTCGCGCTTCCCCGTCTACCAGGAGTCCTACGACGACGTCATCGGCTTCATCCATGTCCGTGATCTGCTGGACCCCGATCTCGCTGGCCGGCCGGTGTCGGTGGGGGAAATCTCCCGGCCGGTGAAGCAGCTGCCGACCAGCAAGCGGGTGCTGTCCGCGCTCTCGGAGATGCGGCGGGACCGCGCCCACCTGGCGATCGTGGTGGACGAGTACGGCGGAACCGCCGGCATCGTGACGCTGGAGGACCTGGTCGAGGAGCTGGTCGGTGAGATCAGGGACGAATACGACCGGGAGGAGGGCCCGAAGCGGCTGCTCGGCGGCCAGCTCGAGGTTGACGGGCTGCTGAACCTGGACGAGTTCGCCGAGCAGACCGGCGTGGACCTGCCCGAGGGACCCTACGAGACGGTGGCCGGCTTTGTGCTCGCCTCGCTCGGCGAGCTGCCGGGGGTGGGCGCCGAGGTGGAGGTGAACGGGCACCGGCTCACCGTGACCAAGCTGGACGGCCGGCGCATCGCGCGGGTCAGGGTGGGCGAGGTGGAGGCGGACGGCCCGGCCCCGGGGGAGAAGGCCGCGAGCCCGCCTCCCAGCTAGGACGGCGGGCCCGCTCCCGCTGGCCGGCGCGGGGGCGCGCCGGTGGGGTCGGCACACCCTTAGACTGCAGGGCGTGGCCGCCCCTCCCTGAGAGCGGGTGCGCGAGACCCGGGAAGGCGACGTGGTGCACGCTGGTGATTCCGACACCGTGCTGGTGGTGGACTTCGGCGCGCAGTACGCACAGCTGATCGCGCGGCGGGTCCGCGAGTGCCACGTGTACTCGGAGATCGTGCCGTCCACGACGCCGGCGGCGGAGATCCTGGCCCGCAAGCCCGCGGCCGTCATCCTGTCCGGGGGCCCGGCGTCGGTCTATGCCGAAGGTGCGCCGCCCGCGCCGGACGGACTGCTGGCCGCCGGGGTACCCGTGCTCGGGATCTGCTACGGCTTCCAGCTGATGGTGTCAGGCCTGGGCGGGTCGGTCGCGCACACCGGCGCGGGTGAATACGGCGCGACCACCCTGGAGTTGCTGCCCCCGGCGGGGACGGCCGTGCGCGGAGCCATTGGCGTAGCCACTGGCGCGCCGGGCGGCGCGCTCCTGTCGGGCCTGCCCGCGCGCCAGCAGGTCTGGATGTCGCACGGGGACACCTGCACGGTGGCGCCGCCCGGCTTCACCGTCACCGCGCGGACCACCGCCACGCCGGTAGCGGCGATCGAGGCCCCGGCGCAACGGCTTTACGGCGTGCAGTTCCATCCCGAGGTGCTGCACACCGAGCACGGCATGGAGGTGCTGCGCCGGTTCCTCGCCGCCGCCGGGTGCCGGCCGGGCTGGACCATGCGGAGCATCATCGACGAGCAGACCGCCCAGATCGCCGAGCAGGTCGGCGGGGCCAGGGCCATCTGCGGGCTGTCGGGCGGTGTCGACTCGGCCGTGGCCGCCGCGCTGGTCCAGCGGGCGATCGGGTCGCGGCTGACCTGTGTCTTCGTCGATCACGGGCTGCTGCGCAAGGGCGAGGCCGAGCAGGTCGAAAAGGACTTCGTCGCCGCGACCGGGGTCGATCTGCACACCGTCAGCGCGGCGGGCACGTTCCTGGCCGCCCTCGCGGGCGTGACCGATCCGGAGGAGAAGCGCAAGATCATCGGGAGGGAGTTCATCCGGGCGTTCGAGCGGGCCACCCGCGAGATCGCCGCCGAGGCGGGCGCGCACGGCGAGGCGGTCGACTTCCTGGTGCAGGGCACGCTGTACCCGGACGTGGTGGAGTCCGGCGGCGGCACCGGCACCGCCAGCATCAAATCACACCACAACGTCGGCGGGCTGCCCGACGATCTCGGCTTCACACTGGTGGAACCGCTGCGCGGGCTGTTCAAGGACGAGGTGCGCCGGATCGGCCAGGAACTGGGCCTGCCACCGGAGATCGTCTGGCGCCAGCCGTTCCCCGGGCCCGGGCTGGGCATCCGCATCATCGGCGAGATCACCCAGGAGCGGCTGCACATCCTGCGCGAGGCCGACGCGATCGTCCGGGAGGAGTTGTCCCGGGCCGGGCTGGACGCCGACATCTGGCAGTGCCCGGTGGTGCTGCTGGCCGACGTCCGCTCGGTGGGGGTGCAGGGAGACTTCCGCACCTATGGCCATCCGGTGGTGCTGCGCCCGGTGACCAGCGAGGACGCCATGACCGCCGACTGGGCCCGGCTGCCCGACGCGCTGCTGGCGGCCATCTCCACCCGGATCACCAACGAGGTGCCCCAGATCAACCGGGTCGTCGTCGACATCACGAGCAAGCCGCCGGGGACCATCGAGTGGGAGTAGCCACCGTGGTGGCGGCGCCCGGCGCCCGCCCGGGAAGCCACCGCCCTCAGGCGTGCTCCTCGGCGAAGATCTCCTCGCACAGTTCGACGCACTCGGCGCAGATGCGCGCGTCACGGGCGGCGGCCAGCCCGGCGACCCGGTGGAAGGGCTGGCCGCAGAAGCTGCACCGCTGCCCCGTCGCGTGGGAATCCAGCCTGGCCATGGCGGCGGTGCCGGTGGTGGCCGGGCCGCCGGGGCCGAGCACCGACGCCGCCTGGCCGACGCATCCATCACAGATGTAGACATCCGGGCCGGCCACGATCTTGCTGACCTGCCAGCGCGTCTGGCCGCAGAAAGAGCACGACAGCTCCTGATCGGACCCGGTGTCGCCGTCGCTGTCCGGCTCGCCGCCCTGGCTGCCCGTGCGGGCGGTCCACCCGGGCATGCCGCGCGGCCGGGTGGCGTCCTCACCGGCGGCGATCCGGCGGATCGTGTCGGCGGCCTCCCAGACGTCGGTGAAGCTGGTCGTGATCGGCGCCAGGCCCAGCCGGAGCCGGTCCGGTTCCCGGAGGTCGCCGATTACCCCGGCCGCGGTGAGCGCGCCGCCGATCCGGGCCGCCTCCGGGTGGCGCAGGCACACGTGCGAGCCGCGGCGCGCGGTGTCGCGCGGCGAGGCGAGGTTGAAGCCGAGCGGGGCCAGCCACGCGTCCGCGAGGTTGATCAGGTAGCCGGTGAGCCGCATTCCCTTGGCCCGCAGCGCCCCGATGCCCGCCTCGGCCAGCAGGCTGACGCCCTCGGCCACCGCGGCGGTCCCGATGATGTCGGGAGTGCCGGTCGTGAACCGGCCGATGCCGGGCACCGGGTCGTAGACCGGCCCCATCGCGAACTGGTCCCGCTGGCCGAACCAGCCCTGGACCGGCTGGTGCAGTTCCTGCTGCAGGTCGTTGCGCACATAAAGGAACGCCGGTGCTCCGGGCCCGGCGTTGACGTACTTGTAGGTGCAGCCGACCGCCAGGTCGGCGCCGCACCCGTCGAGGTCCACCGGCACGGAACCGACGGAATGACACAGGTCCCACAGCACCAGCGCGCCGCGGTCGTGCGCGATGCGGGTGATCTGCGCCATGTCGGCCAGGGCGCCGCTGCGGTAGGCCACGTGGGACAGGCAGACCAGCGCGGTGTCCTCATCCACGGCGGCGCTGACCGTCTCGGCGCTCACCCCCTGGTCGATGTCGGTGTGGATCATGCGCAGCTCGCGGCCGAGCTCGGCGGCGACCCCGGCCAGCACGTACCGGTCGGTGGGGAAGTTGTCGTCGTCGGTCACGATGACGCCGCGGCCGGGCCGGCGCCGGACGGCGGCCCGGGCCAGCTTGTACAGGTTAACCGTGGTGTTGTCGCACACCACCACCTGGCCGGGCGCCGCGCCCAGCAGGTGGTAGCCGAGCAGGTCACCGGCCCGGCGGGGAAGGTCAATCCAGTGGCCCCAGGACCGGATCAGCCCCCGTCCCCAGCTGCCGCGGACCACCTTGCCGATCCGCTCCGCGGTGGCCACCGGCAGCATGCCCAGCGAGTTCCCGTCCAGGTAGATCAGCGACGGGTCGTCACGCACGAAGCGGCCACGGAAGCCAGCGAGGGGGTCGGTGGCGTCGTATTCCTCCGCGAAGGACCGGTCGAGCGGAGAGTTCGCCACGGCCCCACACTAACTCCCGCGGCCGGTCAGCCCGCTGGCGGCGGTCCCGGCACGCCGGGCCCTCCGGCGGGCGCGGGGGCCGCACCATCCCCGGTCCCGTTATGTCGGACGGCGCACCTACGCTGAGGTCATGCCTGCGGAAGATGGCGGCGACGGCCGGCCGGGCGAGCGGTTCGAGGACCTCGTGGACGAGCTTGTCGGCGTCGCGGGCGTGACACCTCCGCGGGGAGGCAGTGGCTTCGGCCGCAGCGCCCTGCGCTTCCAGGGAAAAATCTTCGCGATGCTGGTCCGCGGCCGGCTGGTGGTGAAGCTCCCCGCCGGGCGGGTCGACGCGCTCGTCGCGGCCGGCGACGGCGTCCACTTCGACGCGAACAAGGGCACACCGATGAAGGAATGGCTGAGCCTCGACCCGGAGTCTGGCCAGGACTGGCTGTCGCTCGCCCGCGAGGCGCTGGACTTCGCGCAGTCCCGGTAGGCGGCACGCGCGATCAGAGGGGCAGCGTTCGGCCGGCCCTGATGCCCCGCAGCTTGTCCGGGTTGGCCACCAGGTGGATCGCGGTGATCCGGCCTCCGGCGATGACGGTGGTCACCGCCGTGATCGGCCTCCCGCCGGTGGTGACCAGGATCCCGGGGCCGCCGTTGATCTCGGCCACCTCGATCGTCATCTCGGATCTGTCGATCCCCATGTAGGGCTGGGCGGAGATGGCGGTGAGGAACCGCGCCACCTTGGCGGCGCCGATGACCGGGCGCAACGGCGCCTTGGCCTTCCCTCCGCCGTCACTGACCAAGACGACATCCGGGGCGAGCACCAGCATCAGCTCGTCGATGTCGCCGCCGCCGGCGGCGGCGAGGAACCGCTCGGTCACCTCGCGCTGCTGGCTGGCGTCCACGTCAAACCGCGGCCTGCGCGCCTGGACATGCTCGCGCGCCCGGTGCATGAGCTGCCGGACCGAGGCGTCGGAGCGGCCGATCGCGGCGGCGATCTCGGCGTGCGGGAACCCGAACACCTCATGCAGAACGAAGACCGCGCGCTCCTCGGGCGTCAGTGACTCGAGCACCACCATCATGGCCAGCGACACCGACTCGGCCAGCTCCGCCCGGTCCGCGGTGTCGGGGCCGGTGGTCAGCAGCGGCTCCGGCAGCCACGAGCCGACGTAGGCCTCCCGGCGGGCCCGGGCCGACCGCAGCTTGTTCACCGCGATGTTGGTGACGGTCCTGGCCAGGTACGCCCGCGGCTCGGCGATGTCCGAGCGCGGCGCGGCGGACCAGCGCAGCCAGGCGTCCTGGACCGTGTCCTCGGCGTCGGCCACGGTGCCGAGCATCCGGTAGGCCACGGCGAACAGCAGCTCGCGGTTGGCCTCGAAGACCTCCTCGTCGGTCACCACGGCCCCGGGCGGCTGCCCGGCCCAGCCGGGACCGGGTCATCGGCGGCGGGCGGCTCGTCGTGGTCAGTGAAGCCCTGCGCGGTCAGCCCCAGCGCGGAGTTGATCCGCGACCGCAGGTTCTCTACGGCGATGATCGCGGTCAGCTCGACCAGCTGCGCCTCGTTGAGATGCCGGCGGAGCGCCTCCACCATCGCGTCGGTGACCCTGGGGGGAGTCATCGTCATCGCCTCGGCGTACTCCATCACGAGCAGTTCCAGCTCGCTGCAGACCTTGCTACCCCGCCAGTTCACCGTGTCGCGGGCTTTCTCCGCGGGCACAGCGTGGTTCACCGTGGCGTCCCAGTAGCCGAAATCCATGCACCAGGCGCAGCCGATCGTGGCCGCCGCGGCCATGACAGCCAGGTCCTTGAGCTCGCGATCGAGTTGATGCCACCGCTCCACCTGCAGTTCGAAAAGCGCGTACGAGCGGCCCACCTGCATGTTGTGGCCGATGGCGGCGCCCGGGTCGAGCATGACGCCGTACCGGCGCCGGGACAACCGGGCGCCGAGCCGGTATCCCAGGGTCTTGGGCGGGTCGAGCGAGATGCGCGCCATCGTGGTGGTCCTTTCCCTTAGGTCCCTACCCTTCAGACAGTCCGGGGCCCCCGGATGTGACAACGGGCCCACGGTGGGCGGCATCTATCCTGCGGTGCATGCCAGCCGACGACGAGGCTTTCTGCGCGGAGGCAGCCAGCCGGACCGGGTCGGCGGCGGGTTCCTGAGTGGCGCTCGCGGCGGGGCGGCCCTCAGCCAGGCCCCATTGCTGCCTGAAGGCCGCCCGTCGCGGTCACCTCGCGGATCTTGTCAAGCCGGGCGGCGCCTACATGGGCACGAGCTCGAAGATCTCCACGGTGAACCGGCCCTTGCCCTCGGAGAGGAAGGGGTGCCCGTCGGTCAGCGCCCGGGCGCCGTCGATGGAGTCCGCCTCGACGATCGTGTAGCCGTTCTGGTCGCTGGGCGCCGGGCTCGTTCCGTCGTCGCTGACCGCGGTGCGCTGCCCGAACGGCGCCCCGCCGTCGACCAGCGCCGGGCCGACCCGGCCCATCCAGTTCTCCCAGGCCTTCATCTGCTCGGCGGACTGCTCGGGCGTGAAGTCCTCCATCGGCGTCGCCGGGCCACGGTAAAGCAGCAGGTACTTGCCCACGGTGGTTCCTCTCTCGATGCCGGGGGAACGGCCGGCCAGCCGGTTCCGTCCCTCCCCGGTGAGCGCACCCGGTGGCGCGCCCTACCTAACCGACGAACGGCCGGCCGGGGAATCGACAGCGCCCGGCGGGCCGCCGGGAAGGGCCGGGGACAGGTGGCATGCCGGGGCGGGACCCGCCGCGTGAGGCCTGGCGGGCCCTGGCCGGGATCAGGTCCAGCGGACCCCGCCGCGATCAGGCCTAGCGGGCCCTGGCCGCGATCAGGCCCGGCGGCGGCGCCGTCTGCGGCCGAGCAGAAGCACCGTGATGAGCACCGCGGCCACGACGCCGACGGGCAGCGCCCGCTTGAGTACCGGGAAGCCGGCCACGCTCAGCAGGTCGATCGCGTCCTCGTCCGGCGGCCGGACGGCCTGCGGCGGTGTGGCCGTGTCGGCGGGGCCGGCGGAGGCCGCCGTTCCCGCCCCCGCCGCGGCGCTGGCCAGCGTGAGCCCTCGCTCGGCCAGCTTCTGCTTGATGTCGCTGACCGATTGGGGGCCCAGGTTGGAGATCGTGCGCAGCTCCGCCTCGCTGCGGGCGGACAGGTCGCGGACAGTGTGGATGCCTTCGCGCCGCAGGCTGTTGTAGGTGCGCACGGGGAGTTGAAGATCCTCGATCGGCAGCAGCGCCCCGTCGCCGGCCGCCGTTCCCGCTCCCGGACCGCCGTCGGCCGCGGCCATCCCGGCGCCGGCGGCCGCGGCCATCCCGGCGCCGGCGGCCGCACCCACGGGAGCACCGCCGGCGCACTGTATGGCCAGGTTGTTCGCGAACCTCTCGATGATCCGGCCACCCACGTCGGCCATCACGCCCCGGCCGAACTGAGCCGGCCGGCCGGTCACGTTCATCGTGGTGTGCACCATCACCCGGGTCTGGTCGCCCTCGGGCTCCAGCCACGAGTGGACCGTTGCCGAGGCGGTCCCGGAGCCGCGCGTCTCCTTGCCCGACGCCTCCAGCGTGATGGACTTGGCCTCCTCGTCCCGCTCGGTGAACCGCGCCTTGCCGGAGTAGGTGAGGGCGACCGGGCCGACCTTGACCTTGACCTTGCCGGTCACCACGTCGCCGTCCACCGAGTCGACGGTGGCGCCCGGCATGCAGGGCGCCACCTGTTCGACGTCGAGGAGCACCTGCCACGCGCGCTCCGGTGGGACCGGGATGGTGAACGAGTGCTCCAGTTCCATCATCAGACTCCTGATGCCACCGCCAATGCCCTGGCGGTCAGGACCCGCGCCAGGTGGCGCCGGTAGTCGGACCCGCCGTGCAGGTCTGACGGCGGCTGCGTTCCCTCATCCGCCCGCTCGGCGGCCGCCCGCAGGGCTTGCGCGCTGGCCTCCGC
>Ga0318564_10000280_pt1 | contig 14099 bp, 12 predicted proteins | sample GRESIP066b5f20_FD_203479 | JGI IMG/M metagenome (GOLD analysis project Ga0318564, IMG submission 203479) | Tropical soil microbial communities from Luquillo Experimental Forest, Puerto Rico - GRE.SIPMG.066b5f20 | ecosystem: Environmental > Terrestrial > Soil > Tropical forest > Bulk soil...
TGCTCCTCTGCCCACGCCCCGTCGAGCTGCGAGGGGATCGTGCGCCCGAGCACCTCCGCCGGCAGCCCCTGCGGGACGAGCAACCCCTGCTCGTCGGTCGCGACCGGCACCGCCACGGCGCTCGACTGCGGCAGCTCCGCCGCCTCGCCGATTCGCACGTTCGTCGTCACCACTCCTCCTCCAACCCCTTGGCCGTCCGATGCAGGTCCCCCTCGTGCCACCGTGCCGCCGCGAACATCAGGTCCGAGAGCCGGTTCAGGTACACCGGCACGAGCGAGCCCTCCACGGGGGAACCGACCGCGAGCCGTTCGGCGCGTCGCACGACGGTCCGCGCGACGTCGAGGGCGGCCGCGACCTTGTCGTCGCCCGGCACGATGAACTCGTTCGGGATCTCGGCACGGTCCATGAGCTCGTCGATCGCCCCCTCGAGCCGCTCCACCATCGGGCCGGTGACGAGCGACTTCCCCGGGACGAGCTTGCGCCGGTTCTCCGGCGCGGTCGCGACCTCCGCCATCAGCACCCAGAGGTCGCGCTGCACCGTGATCAGCAGCAGGTCGAGCTCGCCGCCGCGCGTCGCCATCGCACGCGCGAGCCCGATCGACGCCTGCGCCTCGTCGACCGTGCCGTTGAGCTCGATCGCGCGGTCGTCCTTGCGCACCCGCCCGCCGAAGTAGAGCCCTGTCGTGCCGTCATCACCGGTCCGGGTGTAGATGCGCACCCCCGTGATGGTACCGGTGGGTCACCGATAGCCTTGAGCGCCACATGGACGATCGCGCACCCGAGCCGTTGCGGCTTCGGCCCGACGACGCGCCGTACCTCGAGGCGCTCTCGCACGGGCTCGTCGTCTTCGACGGCGCGACCGGGACGAACCTCCAGCTCGCGGACCTCTCCGCGGACGACTTCGGCGGCCCGGCGCTCGAGGGGTGCAACGAGGTGCTGTGCGCGACTCGCCCGGAGGTCGTCGAGCGGTTGCACCGCTCGTTCCTCGACGTCGGCGTCGACGCCATCGAGACCAACTCCTTCGGCGGGTTCTCGGTCGTCCTTGCCGAGTACGGCATCGCCGACCGCGCGCGCGAGCTCGCGACCACCAGCGCGACGATCGCGCGACGGGTCGCGGACGAGTACGCCGCCGCGGGCTCGCCGAGGTTCGTGGGTGGCTCGATGGGGCCCGGCACCAAGTTCCCCTCGCTCGGCCAGATCCGGTTCGACGACCTGAGCGCGTCCTACGAGGAGCTGGCGCTCGGCCTGCTCGAGGGTGGCGTGGACCTGCTGGTGGTCGAGACCCAGTACGACCTGCTCGGCGCCAAGGCGGCGATCACCGCCGCGCACCGCGCGATGGCGCGCCACGGGCGGCGGGTCCCGATCCAGGCGCAGGTCACGATCGAGCTGACCGGTCGCATGCTGCCGGGGACCGAGATCGCCGCGGCGATCACGTCGCTCGTCCCGATGGGCGTCGACGTCCTCGGCCTCAACTGCGCGACGGGCCCCGTCGAGATGTACGAGCCGCTGCGGTACCTCGCCGACGCGTCGCCGCTGCCGATCAGCTGCGTCCCGAACGCCGGGCTGCCCTCCGTCGTCGACGGCTCGATGCACTACGACCTCACCGCCGAGGAGCTCGCCGAGCACCTGACACGGTTCGTCGTCGAGTTCGGCGTGCGCGCGGTCGGCGGGTGCTGCGGGACGACCCCCGCGTACCTCGCCGCGGTCGTGGAGGCGCTGCGCGGCGTCGAGCCCGGGCAGCGCACCGGCGTGCTCGAGCCCGCGGCGGCGTCGATCTACACCTCGGTCCCGTTCAGGCAGGACCGCAGCGTGCTCCTGGTCGGCGAGCGCACCAACGCCAACGGCTCCAAGCGGTTCCGCGAGGCGATGCTCCGCGAGGAGTGGGACACGTGCGTCGCCATGGCGCGCGACCAGATCAAGGAGGGCGCCCACGTCCTCGACGTCTGCGTCGACTACACGGGCGCCGACGGCGTGGCGGACATGGACGCGCTCATGGCGCGGCTCGCGACCCAGTCGTCGGTCCCGCTCATGGTCGACACCACCGAGGCGCCCGTGGCGCGCGCCGCGCTCACGTGGATCGGGGGCCGTGCGCTGCTCAACAGCGTCAACCTCGAGGAGGGCGACGGCGCGGACACCAGGCTCGACTCCTTCCTCGCGCTCGCCCGCGAGTTCGGCGCCGCCGTCGTCGCCACCTGCATCGACGAGGAGGGCCAGGCGCGGACGGCCGAGTGGAAGCTGCGCGCCGCGAGCGCGATCGTGGAGCTCGCGGTCGAGCGCTACGGGCTCTCGCCCGAGGACATCTTCGTCGACCCCCTCGTGCTCCCGCTCTCGACCGGCCTCGAGGAGTCCCGCCGCGACGGCGTCGAGACGATCGAGGGGATCCGCCGGATCAAGGCCGAGCTCCCGGGCGTCTCCACGATCGTCGGCCTCTCGAACGTCTCGTTCGGCCTCGCCCCCGCGGCGCGCCAGGCGCTCAACTCCGTCTTCCTCCACGAGTGCGCCGAGGCGGGGCTCGACGCCGCCATCGTGCACGCGAGCAAGATCCTCCCGCTCGCCAAGATCGACGAGCGCGTCCGTCAGGCGTGCCTCGACCTCGTGTACGACCGCCGCAGCGACGGGTACGACCCGCTCGCGACGCTGCTCGAGCTCTTCGAGGGCGTGCACGCGACCGGCTCGACGGTCGACGAGCTCGAGGGGCTGCCGGTCACCGAGCGGTTGGTCAAGCGGATCATCGACGGGAACCGGACGGGTCTCGGCGAGGACCTCGACGAGGCGCTGGGCGACGGGCTCGGCGCGCTCGAGATCGTGAACGCCTACCTGCTCGACGGGATGCGCGTCGTCGGCGACCTCTTCGCGAGCGGCGAGATGCAGCTGCCGTTCGTGCTCCAGAGCGCCGAGACGATGAAGCAGGCCGTGACCCACCTCGAGCCGCACATGGAGCGGAGCGCCGCCAACGGCAAGGGCACGGTGGTGCTCGCGACCGTGAAGGGGGACGTCCACGACATCGGGAAGAACCTCGTCGACATCATCCTCACCAACAACGGGTACGACGTCGTGAACCTCGGCATCAAGGTCGGGATCAACGAGATGCTGGCGGCCGTCGAGGAGCACAAGGCCGACGCGCTCGGGATGAGCGGGCTCCTGGTGAAGTCGACCCTCATCATGAAGGAGAACCTGGGCGTCATCCGCGACCTCGGGTACGCCGAGGTCCCCGTGCTGCTCGGCGGCGCGGCGCTGACCCGGACCTACGTCGAGCGCGAGCTCCGGGAGGGCCACGACGGCCGCGTCTTCTACGGGAAGGACGCGTTCGAGGGCCTCCGGGTGATGGACCGGCTCATCGAGCTGAAGCAGACCGGCGAGGCGGACGACTCGTTCGGTCGTGAGGTCTCGGAGCGCCGCGTGCCGCGGCGCGCACGCGAGGTCGCGCCGCCCGCGCCCGACGGGCTCCCGAGGCGCTCGCCGGCGGTCACCGACGACAACGCGCTCTTCGCGCCGCCCTTCGTCGGCACGCGGGTCGCCAAGGGCATCCCGATCGACGAGATCGCGCGGTACCTGAACCTCACCGCCCTCTTCAGGAACCAGTGGGGGTACCGCCCCGAGAAGGGCGAGGACGACCCCGCGTTCAAGGAGCGCGTGAGCGCGGTGCTGCGCGAGGAGCTCGACAAGGCGGTCCACGACGAGCTGCTCGTGCCGCAGGTCGTCTGGGGCCACCTGCCCGCCGCCGCCGACGGCACCGACCTCGTGGTCTACGAGGACGACGACCGGAGGACGGAGCGAGCGAGGTTCGCGTTCCCGCGGCAGCACGACGAGCCGTGGCTGTGCATCGCCGACTTCTTCCGCCCCGTCGAGTCAGCGGACCGCGACTACGCCACGTTCATGCTGGTGACGATGGGACCGCGGGTCTCGGAGCGGTGCCGGGAGCTGTTCGCGGGGGACCGGTACGGCGAGTACCTGCGCCTCCACGGCCTCGGCGTGGAGATGGCCGAGGCGCTCGCGGAGCACTGGCACCGGCGGATCCGCGAGGAGCTCGGGTACGCCGGTGAGGACGGCCCGACCCTCCAGGGCCTCTTCCGCCAGCAGTACCGGGGCGGGCGGTACTCGTGGGGGTACCCCGCGTGCCCGGACCTCACGGACAACGCCACGGTGGCGGCGCTCCTCGAGGCGGGCCGGATCGGCGTCACGGTCTCGGAGGGGTTCCAGCTGCACCCCGAGCAGACGACGGACGCCGTCGTCTGTCACCACCCGCAGGCGAAGTACTTCGTCGCCTGAGCCGCGCCTCCGGGAGGGTCAGCGGCAGAGCGTGACGCGAGGGGCCGGTGGCGCGGAGGTGACGACGCTGTCCTGCTGGGAGAAGCTGAACGGCGCCGCCGACGGCGTCACGCCGTGCCCGACGTGGAAGGCCGACGCGGTGAACAGCCTGGTCGACGCGTCGACCGAGTCGCGCTCGATGACCGGCTGGCCGCTCGCGAACGCGTAGGTCACCGTGACGAGGATCTGGTTGCCGCGCTCGACGAGGGGCCGGAACGCGCCGATGGCGGTCCACCACCGTGCGCCCGCGCGGTACGGCACGTTCCGGAACGGCTCGCGCACGTAGCACCCGACGTGGCCCATGGGACGGTCGACGACGCCCGCGAACGCGGCCACCTTGGTCACGAACAGCTGGATCGCGGGGACCGGGCGGCACGTCGCGCAGGTCTGCGCCGCGAGGACGTCGGTGAGCCACACGACGCGGCCGATGTGCTGGGTGTACGTGATCGTCTCGGTCGCCCGCAGGTACCCGCGCGGCACCGTCCCGAACCCCCACCGGTACCCGAACGACGCGGGCCGCGCCACGTGTGCCGACTCGACCATGTACCCGGCCTGGACGACCTGCATCGCGGGCTCGGCGTTCGTCCTCGCCGCGACGTCGCGGAAGAGCCGGATCGCGCGCGCGTCGCCCGTCGGCCCGGCCGCGCCGGCCACGGAGACCGCGCCGAGCGCCGACGCGGACGCGAGCGCGACGACGAGCGCGCGGGCGGGACGCCGCACGCTCAGCGGTGCGCGCGGAGCGCGACCGGCACCGCGGCCGCCGCGGCCTCGCGCGCGTGGTAGCTCGACCGGGTGAGCGGGGAGGCCTGGACGTGGGCGAGGCCGAGGTCGCGCCCGGCCGCGGCGAGGGCCTCGAACTCCTCGGGCGCCCAGTACCGCGAGACCGGCAGGTGCGCGGCGGACGGCCGGAGGTACTGGCCGATCGTCACGGTGCGCACGCCCACCGATCGGAGGTCCGCCATCGTGGCGACGACCTCGTCGAGGGTCTCGCCGAGCCCAACCATGAGCCCGGACTTCGTCGCGAGCCCCGCGTCCGCGGCGCGCGCGAGGACGGTCAGGCTCCTCGCGTACCCGGCTGACGGCCGCACCGCCCGCTGGAGCCGTGCGACCGTCTCGACGTTGTGGTTGAGGACGTCGGGACGAGCGGCGAGCAGGAGAGCGAGCGCCCCGGCGTCCCCCCTCAGGTCCGAGGTGAGGACCTCCACGGCGCACCCGGGCACGCGCGAGCGGACCGCGCCGACGACCGCCGCGAGCGCGGCCGCGCCCCCGTCCGCGAGGTCGTCGCGGGCCACGCAGGTGATGACCGCGTGGCGCAGGCCGAGCCGCTCGACGGCCTCGGCCACCCGCTCCGGCTCCGTCTCGTCGAGCGGGAGCGGGCGACGGGTGTCGACGAGGCAGAACCCGCACGCCCGGGTGCACCGATCGCCGTTCACCATGAACGTCGCCGTGCCGTCCGCCCAGCACTCGAAGATGTTCGGGCAGCCCGCCTCCTCGCAGACCGTGACCAGCCCGAGATCCCTCGTCATCTTCTTGAGCGAGAGGTACTCCTCGCCCATGCGCAGGGGCACCCGCAGCCACGGGGGCTTGCGGTCCGCGAGCGCGACGCCGGCGTCGACGTCCACGCCGGCGCGGCGGAGCAGCCGCACCCCGACGGGTGCCGCGCCCTGCGCCACGCTCCCGCGGTCGACGGCGGCTCGCTCCACGTCGCCCCGGTCCCCCAGGCGTCGCACGATCGCCGCGGCGAGCCGGTCGGCGACCTCGTCGAGCTCGGCGGTCGCGCCGAGCTCGCGCAGCGAGGTCACCGGGTACGTCGCGATCCCGCACGGCACGATCCGCGCGAACCACCCGAGGTCGACGTCGACGTTGAGGGCGACGCCGTGCAGCGTGCGCCGTCGTCCGTCGTCGAGCCTGGTGGTCCGCACCCCGATCGCCGCGACCTTCGCCGGCTGCCGACCCGGAGCGGTGACCCAGACACCGGGATGCCCCTCGAGCCGGTCGACGGCGCACCCGGCGCCGAGCGAGGCGGCGACCACCTCGATGGCCGCCTCCTCGAGCATCGCGACGTGCGCGCGACCCGCCCCCGGGCCGTCGGGCACGGTGACGATCGGGTAGCAGACGACCTGTCCTGGCCCGTGGAACGTCACGTCCCCTCCGCGGTCGACCTCGACGAGGTCCGCGCCGAGCGACGCGACCGGCACGAGGACGTGCGCAGGATCGGTGCGCGCGCCCGCCGTGTACACCGGAGGGTGCTCGAGCACGACCACGTACTCGTCGGGACCGCGCTGCAGCGCGCGCTGCAGGTCGAGCGCCTCGCCGTAGGGCACCCGGCCCAGATGTCGCACCCGGATCACCGCTCGCCCTCCACGTCGAGGCCGGCGAGCAGCTCCCCCACGCGCTCGAGGAACCGCGAGACGTACAGCGACTCGACGACGCGGTGGTCGAACGAGCACCCGATCACGACCCGCTCCTCGGCGACGACGCCGCCGTCGTCGGTCGGGACCGCGAGGCGGCGGGGGGCCCCCACCGAGACGATGGCGACCTGCGGCTGGATCAGGATCGGGACGCTCACGAGCACGTGCTCGCCCGCTGCCCCGGCGATGGTCACCGTCGCGCCCTCGAGGTCGTCGGTCGAGAGCTGGCGCGTGGTGGTCCGGTCCTTGAGGTCGGCCACCCGCCGCGCGAGCGCGCGCAGCGTGAGGCCCGCGGCCGCGTGGATGACGGGGACCAGCATCCCGTCGTCGAGACCCAGCACGATGCCGAGGTTCACGGTGTGGTGGACGACGATGCCCTCGTCACCGACCGACGCGTTGAGCAGCTCGAACTCGCCGAGCGCCCGCACCACCGCCACGGCGACGACCGTCCACGGCTCGATCACGGTGCCGTCGCGCGTCACGCCCCCGAGCGCGCGCGCCCGGGCGATGGCCGACGCGTCGGCCTCGACCGCGACGAACCCGTGCGGTGACGCCGCGACCGATGCGGCCATGTGCGTGGCCATGCGCTGCTGCCCTCGCCCGAGCTGCACGACCTCCTCCGCGCTCGGACGGCGCAGGACCGCCAGCTCGGCGTCACGACGGGTCACGGTGCCGCCCGGCCCGGTCCCCGCGACGGCCGCCGCGTCGAGGCCCGCGTCCTCGAGGATCCGCCGGACGACCGGCGAGGTGACCGGACCCTCCGCAGCAGGGGCGACCGTCGAGACCGACGCGGCCCCCGCGGGCGCAGACGACGACGGCTGCGCGGTCGGCGCGGGCGAGGGTGGCACGGGGGCGGGCGACGGCGGAGGCGGCATCGACGACGCAGCCGGATCGGGCACGGTCGCCGGGGGCGGCAGGACGGTCGACGCAGCGCTGGCCGGCGACGCGCCGTCGTCGATCACGGCCACGCGCGCGCCGACGGGGACCGTGTCGCCCTCGGCGACCAGGATCTCGCGGAGCACGCCGGAGGCGGGCGAGGGCAGCTCGGAGTCGACCTTGTCCGTGGAGATCTCGTAGAGGGGCTCGTCGCGCTCGACCCGGTCGCCGACCGACTTGAGCCACCTCGTGACGATGCCCTCCGTCACCGACTCCCCGAGGGAGGGCAGGACGACGTCAGCCAACGTGCAGGCCCCGACCCGCGAGCGCGAGCAGCGTCTCGCCGAAGGTCTCCGAGAGGGACGGGTGCGGCTGGATGAGGGCGGCCGCCTCCTCGGCGGTGGCCTCCCAGTTCACCGCGTAGTACCCCGCCCCGAGCTGCTCGGTGACCCAGGGTCCGGCCATGTGGACGCCGAGGAGCTGGCCCGCGGTGCCGTCCGGCCGTCGCTCGGCGATCACCTTCACGACGCCGTCGGTGTCGCCGATGATCCTCGCCCTGCTGTTGCCGGCGAACGGGTCCTTCTTCACGACGACCTCGTACCCGCGCTCGCGCGCCGTCTCCTCGGTGAGGCCGCAGTACGCGACCTCGGGGTCCGTGTAGATCGCCCACGGCACGCGGTCGTACTCGACCGGGACCGTCGGCTCCCCGAGGATGCCCTTGATGGCCACGATCGCCTCGGCGAACCCCACGTGCGCGAGCTGGGGCGTGCCGGCCACGACGTCGCCCACGGCGTAGACGCCGGACGCGGGGGTCCGCATCCGCTCGTCGGCGACCACGAACCCGCGCTCGTCGATGACGACGCCGGTGCCGTCGGCGACCAGCCCCTCGGTGAGCGGCCGGCGCCCGACCGAGACGACCACGCACTCGACCTCGAGGGGCTCTTGTCCCTCGATCTGCACCGACGTGGAGCGCCCGTCGGCGGCCGGGACGTGGCCGGTCACGTTGACGGAGGTGCGGATCTCGATGCCCTTCTTCTTGAACGCGCGGGCCGCGACCGCCGCGACGTCGCGGTCGCACCCCGTGAGGATGCTCGGCAGCGCCTCGAGGACGGTGACGGCGACGCCGAGGTCCGCGAGCAGCGACGCGAACTCGCACCCGATCGCCCCGCCCCCGATGACCGCGGCGCGCACCGGCAGCTCGGAGAGGTCGAGGAACTCGTCCGATGTGAGCACGAGCCGCCCGTCGACCTCGAAGCCCGGGAGGGTCCTCGGCACCGAGCCGGGCGCCAGGATCACGCTCGGCGCGGTGAGCACGGAGCCGGCGTCCTCGCCGTCGAGGATCTCGACGATCCGGTCGGCCCGAAGCCGCCCGGTGCCGGTGACGATCGTGACCTTGCGGCCGGTGAGGAGCCCCGAGAGCCCCTTGAAGAGGCCGTCGACCACGGCCTGCTTGCGCCGCTGGCTGACCGCGAAGTCCGTCTCCACCGCGCCCGTCGTGAACCCGAACTCCTTCGATCGCTCGATCGTCCGGTGCACGTGGGCGGTCTCGAGGAACTCCTTGGCCGGCACGCAACCGCGGTGCAGACACGTCCCGCCGACCTTCTCGCGCTCCACGATCGCCATGTTCAGCCCGGCCGACGCCCCGTAGAGGGCCGCGGCGTACCCGCCGGGACCCCCGCCGATGACGACGACGTCGTGAGTCGAGTTCTGCGCGGGCATCGCGCGTCCTTCCCGGCCGGCGCTCGGTCCGATCCGCGCGACAGCCTACCGACCGCCTCTCGTTGGACCCCCGAGCGTCACGCGCTTCGAACGCCGTGGCCGGTGTCGGCGGCCTCGGTCGCGAGCGCGTCGACCTGCTCGTTCATCTCGTCGCCGGCGTGCCCCTTCACCCACGAGAACCTCACCTGCGCGCCGTCGCCGAGCGCGAGCTCGAGCAGCGGCTCCCAGAGGTCGCGGTTCGCGATGGGCTTGCCCCGCGAGTTGCGCCAGCTGCGGCGCCGCCATCCCTCGTACCAGCGATCGCGGAAGCAGTTCACGACGTACGTCGAGTCGCTCACGACCTCGATCGGGCCAGGCCCCGGGTGGGCGCGCAGGGCCTCGAGGACGGCGGTGATCTCCATGCGCTGGTTGGTGGTGCGCGCCTCGAACCCAGAGGCGAAGGCGCCGACGTCGTCCGCCCACGCCCACCCGCCGCGTCCGGGGTTGCCGCGGCACGCCCCGTCGGTGTGCACGCGTCGCGCCGTCAGCGGGCCTGCCAGGCGTCGGGGTCCTTGGTGAGCCTCGTGACCACGGCGGGGAGCGAGCCGGACGCGACCTGCTCCAGGGTCACGTGCTCGAGCAGGTTGCGGAGCGCCGCGCGGACGGCGACCCAGACGTCCCGGAGCGACGTCGCGGCGCCGTCGTAGGAGACCGCCTCGGGACGAAGTCCCCGCACCCCCGCCATGGGCCCGCTGATCGCCCGCAGCGCGTCGGCGATCGTGATCTCCGACGCCGGGCGGGCGAGCTGGTACCCGCCGTCGGCCCCGCGCTGGCTGACGAGCAGCCCCGCCCGGCGCAGATCCGAGAGGATGGCGCCGAGGAACCTCGGCGGGAGCCCCTGCTCCTCGGCGAGGTGCTCGGCGCTGAGCGACGTCGACGAGTTCGCGAGCGTGAGGAGCGCTCGGATGCCGTAATCGGCCTTCGCGGGGATCTGCACGGCTCGATTCTGCCCGACCGCCTCTGTGCGCCAGACCATCTGTGCGCGGGCCCTGCGCACAGAGGGCGCGACGTCGACGCGCGCCACCTATCGTGGCGGCGTGGCTCTCGCGCTCACCGGCGAGGCGGACGCGGACCGGCTGCTCGCCGAGCGGCCGATCGCGCTCGTGATCGGGATGGTGCTCGACCAGCAGGTCCCCTTCGAGCGGGCGTTCGCCGCACCGCTCGAGCTCCAGAGCCGGCTCGGCGAGCCGCTCACCGCGGAGCTCGTGGCGACGACGGACCCCGACGTCCTGCTCGAGGTGTTCACCCGGCACCACGCGCTGCACCGCTTCCCCGGCGCGATGTGCGACCGCGTCCGCAAGATGTGCGTCCAGGTCGTCGACGAGTGGGACGGGAAGCCCGAGCGGATCTGGGAGACGGCGAGGTCCGGCGACGAGCTGATCGCGCGCCTGAAGGTCCTCCCCGGGTTCGGGGAGTACAAGGCCAAGGTCTTCACGGCCCTGCTCGGCAAGCAGCTCGGGTGCCGGCCCGACGGGTGGCGGGAGGCGTCCGCCCCCTACGGCGAGGACGGCTCGACGATGTCGGTCGCCGACATCACCGACGAGAAGACGCTGCGGCTCGTCCGCGAGCACAAGCGCAGGGCGAAGGCGGCGGCCAAGGCCGAGAAGGCGTCGAAGGCGGCCAAGGAGGCGTGAGCCCGTCGCTCGACGGGCGGTCGCTCTACCTGTGCACCCCCCTGCGCGACGACCTCCTCGCGTTCGTCGAGGCGTGCGTCCGCGGGGGCGTCGACGTGGTGCAGCTCCGCGACCGCGACCACGACGACCGCGCGATCCTGGCCGGGGCCGAGCGCCTCGCCGAGCGGTGCCGGGCCCTCGGCGTCCCGTTCGTCGTGAACGACCGCTGCGACCTCGCGCGGTGCGCCGGCGCCGACGGCGTCCATGTCGGCCAGGAGGACCTCCCGGTCGCGCGGTGCCGCGAGCTCCTCGGCCCCGACGCGATCGTCGGGCTCTCCACGCACTCGGCGGCGCAGCTGGACGCCGCGCTGGCCGAGCCGGTGACCTACCTCTCGGCCGGCCCCGTCGTGGCGACGCCGTCCAAGCCGGGCCGGCAGCCCACCGGCGCTGCCTTCGCGGCGACGGCGACCCGTCGAAGCGCCGTCCCGGTCTTCGTGACCGGCGGCGTGACCGCCGCGGCGGTGCCGGACCTCGCCGCGGCCGGCATCACCCGCTTCGTGGTCGTCCGCGCGCTGACCGAGGCGCGGGACCCCGAGGCAGCCGCCCGCGCGCTGCGCCGCGCGATCGACGGGTCCGTCGGGGCGGTCAGCGGATCCGGTCCAGCCACCCGATGAGCGAGGCGACCATGCGCGGGTCCGAGCGCAGCCAGTGGCCGGCGCCCTGGATCACGCGCAGCTCGGCCGGGCCGTGCGCCGCGGCCACCAGCTCACGGGCGGCGTCGACGGGGGTGATGAGGTCGTCCGCGCCGTGGACCACGAGGATGCGCCGCGGCGGCACCAGGGCGATGGCGGCGAGCGGGTCGAACGCGTAGACGCCCTTGGCCAGGGTCTCGGGGTCCTCGAGCGGGACGGCGCGGCTGACGGCCCCCGAGGCGGTGACGCGCGCCGCGAACTGCTCCGGGGTGCCGGCCCACCCGGCCACGTCGGCGGGGGCGGCGAACGTCGCGACCCCGCGCACGTGCTCGTCGTGCGCCGCGAGGTCGAGCGCGAGCACGCCCCCGAACCCGAACCCCGCGAGCCAGATGCGCTGGTACGCGCCCACCAGGTGCGCGGCGACGGCGGCGAGGTCCTCGCGCCACCGCGGGCCGGAGAACGTCCCCGGGCTCTCCCCGACCCCGGAGAGCGAGCAGGTCGCGACGACCCACCCCGACTCGACGGCCAGGTGGTCGCAGAGCTCGGGGAGCGTCCCTGCGGCCGTGCGCCCCCCGCCCCGCGTGAGCGGGAGCCCGTGGCAGATGAGCAGGCAGCGCGGCTCGGTCTGGCGAGCCTGGGGGGTGGCGACGACGAGCGAGAGCGGCCCGCTCGGGCCGCGGACCTGCTCGGCGTCGGGCACGTCGCGGCTAGATGCCCAGCCGCTGGGCGAGGAGCTCGCGGTGGTAGGCGGGGTCCCCGAGCAGGAGCTCGGAGCTCTTCGCACGCTTGAAGTAGAGGTGCGCGTGGTGCTCCCAGGTGAACCCGATCCCCCCGTGGATCTGGATGTTCTCGGCGGCGCAGTGGAAGTAGGCCTCGGAGCAGTACGACTTCGCCAGGCTCGCGGCGAGCGGGAGCTCCTCGTCGTCGGACGCGGCTGCCCACGCCCCGTAGTAGGCGGCGGACTTCGCCGACTCGACCTCGAGCAGCATGTCGGCGCACTTGTGCTTGATGGCCTGGAAGCTGCCGATCGGCCTCCCGAACTGCATCCGGTTCTTGGCGTACTCGACCGCGTTGTCGAGGACGCGCTGGGCGCCGCCCACCTGCTCGGCCGCGAGCGCCACCGCGGCGAGCTGGAGCGTCCGCTCGAGCCCGGGCGAGGCGTCGCCCGCACGGCCCACGAGCGCCGCGGGCGTCGACGAGAGCTCGAGGCGGGCCTGCTTGCGGGTCTGGTCCATGGTCGCGAGCGGCGTGCGCACGAGCCCGGGTGCGCCCGCCTCGACCGCGAAGAGCGAGAGGCCCTCGGGGGCCCTGGCGGCGACGAGGACCAGGTGGGCGGTGCTGCCGTCGATCACGAAGCTCTTGTGGCCGTCGAGGACCCACTGGTCGCCCTTCTTCGTCGCGGTCGTCGTGACCGCGTCGAGCTCCCAGCGGCCGGTGTCCTCGGTGAGGGCGAGCGTGGCGATCGTCTCGCCCGACGCGATCGTCGGCAGCCACTGCTTCGCGGCGACCTCGTCGCCGGCGGTGAGCAGCGCGTTGGTGCCGAGGGCCACCGTGGAGAAGTAGGGAGCGCAGAGCAGCGCCGCGCCCATCTCCTCCAGGACGACCTCGAGCTCCACGTACGTGAACCCGGCGCCGCCGTAGGACTCCGGGATGATGAGCGCCTGCAGCCCGAGCTGCTCGGCCATCTGGCGCCACACGGCCGGGTCGTACCCCTCGGTCGTCGCCATCAGCCGGCGCACCTCGGTCTCGGGCGACTTCTCCTCGAGGAACCGCCTGACGAGGCGGCGGAGCTCGTCTTGCTCCTCGCTGAAGCCGAAGTTCATCTCTCCCTCGATTCTGGGCGCGCGCCGACGAGCGCGGCGTGCTGGTTCTTACCAGACCCGCACGCGCGCGACCAACTGGCGCGGGCTGGTTCACTGGTGTCGTGCAGGGCGTGGAGCGGATCTGGGAGGACGCCGCCGTCGAGGTGCACCGCCTCGTGGTCGGCCCGATCGACAACAACGTCTACGTGGTGCGGTGCCGACGCACCGGCGACGCGCTCCTCATCGACGCGGCGAACGAGCACGAGCGGCTCCTCGAGGTCTGCGAGGCCCTCGGGGTGCGCACAGTCGTCGAGACGCACGGCCACTGGGACCACGTGGCCGCGGTCGGCGCGGTCCGTGAGGCCGGGTACGACGTCGCGGTCCGCGCCGAGGACGCGGCGATGCTCGAGAGCTACGACCAGCTCCTGGAGGACGACGACGTCATCGAGGTCGGGAGGGTGCGGGTGCGCACCGTCCACACCCCCGGGCACACGCCGGGATCCATCTGCTTCGCCGTCGAGGGCACGCCGCTCTTCTTCAGCGGCGACACCCTCTTCCCTGGCGGCCCCGGCAACACCGCGACCGAGCTCGGCGACTTCTCGACGATCATCCGGTCCATCACCGAGCGGATCTACGCGC
>Ga0318564_10000290_pt1 | contig 13975 bp, 16 predicted proteins | sample GRESIP066b5f20_FD_203479 | JGI IMG/M metagenome (GOLD analysis project Ga0318564, IMG submission 203479) | Tropical soil microbial communities from Luquillo Experimental Forest, Puerto Rico - GRE.SIPMG.066b5f20 | ecosystem: Environmental > Terrestrial > Soil > Tropical forest > Bulk soil...
GCGGCGTGCGCCGCGGGCCCACGGTGACGACGTGGCGCCGTGATCAGTAGCCGTACGCGCCGCCGGAGCTTGGGCTCGATGCAGGAGCGGCCTTCCCCGTCAGCGCGATCTCGTGCCAGACCCCGCCGGAGATGTTGAGATTGTTGCCCTTGGCCATCCCGGGGGAGGTGTCGCCGACGTAGGTGTACAGCGGGTGCCCGTTCCAGGTGGCCTGCTTGGCCCCGTTGGACCGGGTGATCACGCCGAGCGTGCCGGTGACGCCGGATCCGGCGCTCGCTGGCCCGGGCACGGGCGGCCAGTACTTGATGCACGAGGCGTCGCACTTGGAGGTCGTCGAGGTGTCCGGGACGAACCAGTACAGGGTGAACCCCTTGGAGTTGGTCAGCAGCGTGGCACTGCCGACCTTCATGGTGGACAGAGCACCCGAGGCTCCGGCCGGGGCCGCTGCCGCCGGGGAGCTGCCCGAGCCCCCAGTATTTGACGATGAGCTCCCGCACGCGGCGATTACCAGTGTGGCCGCGATTGCGCCCACCGGCACCAGCCATCCGTACCGCATGACATGTCTCCGTTCGGATGAAATCAGTCAGATACCCATTCCACGTAGCGCAGCGCCAGTTCGTTCACGGGCGGTTCACGAGCGCGGGCTGGCCGTGTCCGGCCGCAGATCACGAGCGTTAGCCCGGCCCCGGAGGCGGCAGGTCGGCGCGGTGTCAGGCCCGGTTCGCTGGCTCGGCGTCCCCGGGACCGGCCCCCATCGGCTGGCCCTGCCGGTACATCTGGGGCGGCTTGTTCCCCGCCATCTGCCCGCCGTCGACGGGGATCACGGTGCCGGTGATGAACGAGGATTCCTCCGAGCAGAGCCACAGCACGGTCCGCGCTACCTCCTCGGCGGTGCCCGTCCTGCGCATCGGCGTGGACAGCCCGGCCAGCCGCTGCGCCTGCGGGCCCGCCGCCTCCAGGTGGTAGGTGAGGATCGGGCCCGGTGCCACGACGTTGACCCGGATGCCCTGGTCGGCGTAGTCCAGCGCGGCGACCTTGGTGAGCCCGATGATCCCGGCCTTGCCCGCGACGTAGGCGGCGAGGTTGGCCGTGCCGTTCACGCCCGCCACCGAGGCCATGTTCACGATGGCGCCTCCGCCGCTGTCGAGCATCGCGCCGATCTGGAACTTCATGCCGAGGAAGGTGCCGCGGATGTTGGTCGCGATGCCCTCGTCGAACTCATCGGGGTCGATCTCGGCGAGCGGGGCCGGCATCGGCCCGCCGCTGGCGTTGTTGAACGCCATGTCGAGCCGGCCGTAGCCGGTCATCGCCTCGCCGGCCAGGTTGCGCATCGAGTCCACGTCCGCCACATCGGCCCGGACCGCGAGTGCCCGGCCCCCGTCGGCCACGATGCCGGCGGCGACCGACTCCAGCGCTGCGATGTCCCGGGCGCCCAGCACGACCGCGGCACCGGCCGCCGCGAACGCCCTGGCCGTCACCGCGCCGATCCCCTTGCTGGCACCGGCCACCAGCGCCACCTTGCCCTGCATCGGCTGATCGTTCATGATGTGCTCCTCGGTTAATTCTTAGATATCGAAGTCTACGATACCAAAGTTTTTCGCGGCACGGCGAACCGGGCGGGCTGGCGCGGTGCGGGCCGGAAACGTAGGGTGCGGGCGTGGACGTCGATACGGCTGACCTCGCGGCGATGTACCGGGAGACGCGGGAGCGGCTGGCCGGGCTGGTAGCCGGGCTGGACGAGACGCAGCTTGGCATCCCGGTGCCGGCCTGCCCGGGGTGGTCGGTGGCGGACGTGATCGGGCACCTGGCCGCGATTCCCGAGGACGCGCTGGCGGGCCGGCTGACCGGGCCGCCAAGCGAGGCAGAGACCGCCGTTCAGGTGGGCAGGTTCCGTGGCAGGCCGATGGCGCAGACCCTGGCCGGCTGGGCAGACAACGGACCCCGGTTCGAGGAGATCGTCGCCGCGTTCAAGGTCTGGCCCGCGGTGATCGACGTGGCCAGCCACGAGCAGGACATCCGTGGTGCCGTGGGCCAGCCGGGCGCACGTGACACCGAAGTGATCAGGGAACTGGCGCGCTGGCTCGTCGCCCGGCTCCGGACACCGGTTCCGCTGCGGGTCACGGTGGAGGGCACCCGGTTCCAGGTGGGCCCGGATGGGGAGCCGGTGCTGGAGCTGGCCACGACCTGGTATGAGGCGTTTCGCTGGCGGATGGGCCGCCGCAGCCGGGCCCAGCTTGCCGCGCTGGCCTGGTCCGGCGACCCGGCGCCGGTCCTGGATCACCTGGTGGTCTTCGGGCCCGCCCCGGCGGACGTCATCGAGTAGGGACCCGGGCTGCCGGGTGCCGTCGCGGCACATTCCCCTCACCGCCGGGTTCGCTGGGTAAATCGGTCACGGTCTGGAGGCATGCCAGGGCGCGCGAGTATCTTCGGTTCATGGTGGCCTCGGACTCAGCGCCGTCAGATTCGCTGCCGCAAGCGTTCCGCGTCTCCGATGAGGAGCGCGACGAGGTGATCCGGATGCTCCGCAACGGATCCGTCGATGGCCGCATCTCGAACGAAACCTTCCTGAGCCGGGTGGACCGGGCCCTGCATGCCCGGAGCCCGGACGAGCTCGCCGAACTGCTCAGCGACCTGCCGCCGGTGCCGGAGGAGAGCGCCGGGCGTGCCGTGCGCTGGCGCATCAGGGTGACCCTCTGGCTGCGGGAGATCGGCCTGGGGTGGCCCCGGTTCAGCGTGACCCTGCGGCCGCCGCAACTGCCGCCGCTCGTCCTGCCGCGCGGGCCGAGGACGGTGTTCACCATCGGCCGCTCGCCGGAGTGCGATCTTCCGCTTGGGGACCAGACCGTCTCGTGGCGCCACGCCGAACTGCGGCGTACGGGGGAGGCCTGGATGCTGGTGGATCTGGGCTCGACGAACGGGACCAGGGTCAACGGCTGGCGGGCCGATTCTGGATTCACGGTCCGCGCGGGGGACTGGGTGAGCTTCGGCCGGGCTGCCTTCCGCGTCGCCGACCACGGCTAGGTGGTCCCCAGCCCGGCACCCGGGTCGTCCGGCCGCATCCCCGATGACTCGCTGGACGGCGCGGCGAGCCTGGGCGGCGGCCTCGTCTTCGCGGTGGGCGCCCGCGATATCCCCGGGCAGTGCTGCCTGCGGACCCTGGGGCTCAAGACCTCGGCGGGCTGACTTCGCCGGGGCAGGAATTGCTTCAGCGCGGCTGTGGCCGGCGGATCCTTGTCGCAAACAGGTCGCGCAGGCTCACCACACCACAGACGGTGCGGCCTTCCACGACCGGCAGGTGGCGGAAGCCATTCTTGAGCATGATCCCGGCCGCCTCTTCGACGGGGGTGTCCGGGCTCGCCGACTGCGGATCCGGGGTCATCCAGTCCGACACCCGGGACACCCGCAGATCCTCGCCTGACGCGGCGGAGCGCAGCACATCCCGCTCGGTGAGGATCCCGGCCAGGAACCGGCCCTGCATCACGATGGCCGAGCCCACGTTCGCTTTGATCATGCTCGCGGCCGCCTCGGCAACCGGCGTATCCGGGGAGGTCAGCGCCACCCGGGTGCTCATCAGGTCGCGGAGCATCGTCACGGCTGCCGCCTCGCCGGCTCAGTCACTACCGCCTACCTCGTGGTGTTCGCCGTCGAGATGCGGGGAGGCCGGCCCGGCCAGCTCCTCCGACAGCATCCGCCACAGGCAACCGGCCCACGCCGACAAATCAGGCCATTTCTTCCAGAAGAGCTGCAACGTGGTCTCGTCGAAGCCGGCACTGGCCTGATCAGGCGTGATGGCGTCCCTTACGTCCTCGAGGCGGTGAATCGCGTCGAGGAATTGACCCGCGACATCATCCATGCAATCACCCTTCGGGCGATTGTAAGCAGACGTTCAGCCGCAGCGCGAGAGTCCGTACACTGCCGCTGTGACACAAGAGGCAGCGAGCCAGTTCGAACTGGGCACCGACGGGCCCAAAGTGATCCTCGTCGGCGTGGACGACTCCACCACCTCGCTGCGGGCCGCCTCGTACGCGGCGGGCCTGGCCCGCAGGCAGGGAGCCAGCGTGACCGCCGTGTTCGTGGCCCCGATCGCGTCCATGGGCGCGGCGACTCCCGGCGGGGCCGGCCTGGTTGCCGCCCAGCGCGAGGCGCTCGGCCAGCTGGCCGAGGACATGCGCCGCCGGGCCGAGGAAGCAGCCAAGGATCTGGGCATCTCGATCACGTTCATCGCCGCCGAAGGCGACGCGTACACCGAGATCCGCCGGATCGCCGACGAGATCCGCGCGGACGCCGTCGTGGTGGGCGCCTCGGCCCATGCCGGGCACCGGCTGGTCGGCTCGCTGGCCGTGCGGCTGGTCCGGGCAGGCCGGTGGCCGGTGACCGTCGTGCCCTGAGCGCCCGCGCCGGCCCGGCCCGACAGGGAGCCACGTCCTGGATCAGGAGACGGCCCTCCTCTCCGCAAGGGCTGCGTCGGCGGGCGCGGGGGCGCGCAGGAACCGCTCGATCACCGGCGCCAGCCGGTGTGGTTCCGCGACCAGGTCCAGGTGCCCGCCGGGGTAGACGGCAAGCTCGCTGCCGGGGATGAGCCGGTGCATGATGCGCCCGTTGATCAGCGGGATCAGCGGGTCGTCGTCACCGGCAAGCAGCAGGGTGGGGCGGCGCAGCAGCGGTAGCAGGGGCAGGCTGGTCCACCCCGCGCCGGCCAGCAACTGGTAGTAGTAGCCGCGGTCCGGCCCCGCCCGGCCGCCCGCGTGCAGCAGTTGGGCGGCCCGCTCCGGCGCGGCCCGCATGCTGCCGCCGTAGATCTCGCCCGCGATGCTCATCGCGTACCCGGGGTCGCGGTGCCGCCGCGGGGTCAGCATGTGCCGCAGCACCCGAGGCCGGGCCGGCACCATGACGGACCCTGTGCCGGTGGCCACAAGGACCAGGCGGCGTACCCGCCCGGGGCGCCACAGCGCGAACTGCTGCGCCAGCCCGCCGCCCCAGGAGATGCCCAGCACGTCGGCCCGCGGGTGGCCGAGCCGGTCGAGCAGCCCGGCCAGCAGCCGCGGCAGCGTGGCCAGGTGGTAGGGGACGGTCGGCAGCGGCGAGCCCCCGATGCCCGGCAGGTCGAACCGGATCACCGGCCGCCGCGGGTCAAGCGCGTCCACGAACGGCTGGAGGACCTCCAGGCCAGCGCCGATGCCGTTGCACAGCAGCAGCGGCGGCCGCGCCGGGTCCCCCGGACGGACGTCCACCCGCAGGGCCCGGCCCGCCACGTGCACCGTGCTCGCGTGAGATGTGGTCACTTTTCTCTCACATAACGGCCAGGCGCTGGCCCGGGTGATCCGCCACGCACGCCGTCGCCCGGGGCGGGCAGGCGCTCGGCGGCGCCGCTGCGGGCCTGGACCCGCCGGGCCCAGTGCGCCGGCCAGCAGCCCTCGTGCACGGTGGACTCGGCCAGCCAGGTGCCGGGATCCGCGCCGGGCTGGGCCACGCGGCAGGTCATGGCCGTGCTCCGGCCGGCTGGGCCTCGCCGGCCGCGGCCAGTTCGCGCTTGAGGATCTTGCCGGTCGCGGTCATCGGCAGGCTGTCGCGGAACTCCACGATCCGGGGGTACTTGTAGGCCGCCATGTTCTGCTTGCACCAGGCGATCAGTTCCGCCTCGGTGACCGCGGCTCCGGGGGCGCGGACCACGAACGCCTTGACCTCCTCGCCGTGGCTGGGGTGCGGCACCCCGACGACCGCGACCAGGCTCACGTCCGGATGGGTGAGCAGCACTTCCTCCAGCTCACGCGGGTACACGTTGAACCCGCCGCGGATGATCATGTCCTTCTTCCGGTCCACGATGTACAGGTAGCCCTCGGCGTCGCGGGTGCCCACGTCGCCGGTACGGAACCAGCCCTGCGCGTCGGTGACCTCGGCGGTCGCCTCGGGCCGCCGGAAGTAGCCCTTCATCACGTTGTGGCCGCGGATCGCGACCTCACCCGGCGCACCCGTGGCCGCTTCGGTCCCGTCATCCGCGATGATCTTGATTTGGACTCCCCACACCGGCAGGCCCACCGAGCCCGGCCGCCGTGGCCGGTCCACCCGGTTGAACGTGGCGACCGGGCTGGTCTCGGACAGGCCGTAGCCCTCCAGGATCGGCACGCCGAACCGGTCCTCGAACCGCCGCATCAGCTCGGCGGGCAGCGCCGCCCCGCCGGACACCGCCACCCGCAGCCGGTCCGCGATCGCCGCGATGTCCGGGGCGTCCTCGCAGTGCAGCAGCGCGTGGTACATGGTGGGCACACCGGCGAAGAAGGTGACCCGCTCTTGGTGCATCAGCGCCAGCGCCTGGCCAGCGTCGAACCTTGGCAGCAGCACCACCGTGGCGCCGGTGGCGAAACCGGCGTTGAGCTGGACGGTCTGCCCGAATGAGTGGAACAGCGGCAGCACGGCCAGATGCACGTCGTGCGGGTGCAGGCCGAACAGCCGGTTGGCCAGCAGCGCGTTCTGCACCATGTTGCTGTGGGTCAGTTCGGCGCCCTTGGGCTGCCCGGTGGTTCCGCTGGTGTACAGGATGACCGCCGTGCCTGTCTCCGCGGTCGCCGTGGAGGCGAACGTGGACGGCTGGCGGTGCGTGAACTCCGTCAGGGTCTCCGCGTCGGGAGCGGGTGAGGCGGCCGCCGGGTCGGTGGTGAGCAGGACGAAGTGCTCACAGCCAGCGGTACGCCGGTAGGCGGCGAGGCCAGCCCTGCCCAGCGGCAGTTCGGGCGTGCCCTCGAAGCAGAAGTACGCCTTGGCCGCGGAGTCCGCGAGATGGTAGGCGATTTCCCGCTCGGTGAGCAGTACGTTCAGCGGCACCACGGTCGCGCCGGCCTTCAGGATGCCGTGGTAGGCGATCGGGAACCAGGGCAGGTTCGGGCAGCTCAGCGCGACCTGGTCGCCGGGGCCGATGCCGCGCGCGGCCAGGCCCGCGGCCACCCGGCTGGCCGCGGCGTCGAGTTCGGCATAGGTCAGCCGGGCCGGGCCGCAGACCACCGCATCGCGGTCCGGAACGCTGCGCGCGCTGTCCTCGAGCAGGACGGCAAGGTTGAGCATGGGGCACCTCCACAAAAGTTCGCCAGGCCCCCTACTGTGGGCCGCTTTGCCCGGAAGGCGTTAGTGGGCGGACCACAAAGCCGGTGGTGACAGGCCCATGAACTTCACGGCCGGTCAGCCCGGCCCGCCCGGCATGTCCGGCGCCGCCGCGGGCCGGGCGGCCCCCGCCGCCGGGTAGGCGCCGAGCAGCCGCAGCGCGATCAGCAGTTCCATCACGTCGGCCAGTCGCCGCAGGTCGCAGCCGGTCCGCTCGGCGATCCGGTCCAGCCGGTAGTACGCCGTGTTGACGTGCAGGTGCAGCCGTTCGGCCGCCGCCACAGCGTTGAGGTCGCTGGCGGCGAATTCGGCGAGCGTGGCGATCAGCGCGCCGCCCGCCGCGGCATCCTCCTCTACGAACCGCCGCACCTGCGGCCGGATCAGCCGCCGCGCCGTCTCGTCGTCACGCAGCACCATGTAGTCCAGGCTGGTCAGGGACGGCAACGCGAGCACACCGGCGGCCGCACCGAGGCTGTCCCTGGCGATCCGCGCCTCGGCGTAGGCGTCGGCGACCTCCGGCAGCCCGGCGCGCTCCGTGCTGACCCCGGCCGCCAGCGCGATCTGCCGCCGCCGCAGGCCGTCACATGCGCGCCGCAACCCGGCCACCGCGGCCGCGGTCCCGCCGTGCGGCACCGGGGCGACCACCACGATCTCCTCTTGGCGGACGACCACAAGCCCCCGGCTGCCGCCCCGGGTCCGGCCCATCGCGAGGGCGGCGTCGCGCAGGGCGTGGTCGTCGGACTGATCCCCGGCGAGCGCCGCCGTGGTCACCAGCAGCCGGGTGTCCGGGCCGAGGCCGGCCGCCCGCAGCAGGGCCCGTTTCGGGCCGGCGAACGAGGCGCGCCGGGCGAGCAGGTCCTCCAGCAGGTCACGGCGCAGCCGGTCGCTCTCGGCCACCGCGTGCTGCTGGGCCTCCACGTAGGCCTCCGCGGCAACCGTGCTGCCGATCTCGATAACCTCCATGATCGGCGCCACCAAGGTCAGTGCCGCCTCCCTGGCCTTGGCATCGTCCCCGGCCACGGCCAGCACGCCGTGCCATAGCGTGATCTGGCCGATCCGGAACGCCTGCAGGAAATCGGCCAGCGTGATGCCCTGGGCCACGCGCCGGGTCGCCTGCTCCCTGGTCATCGTGAAGTCGGACCGCCGGGCCGGGCGCGCCCCGGTGAGCCCGGCAAGGAAGACCTCGAAGATCGCGTGCACGTGACCGGCGACATCCTCGCGCAGCCGCTCGTCGTTGCTGGCCGGGTAGGCGGGCACCTGGTCCCAGATGTCCTGGACCGCCGCCGTCACCAGGTCCTCCAGCGAGCCCTGCACCGCCGCGGCGATCCCCGTCACGGCAGGCTGAGCGACGTTCGGCGGCTCCACCCTGGCATCTTGGCACCCGCCCCGCCGGCGCCGCACCTCGCCCCGTCAACGGCTCCGCCTGATCGGCGTATCAGAAATGCGGTTCGCGGCTCTGTTTCTTAGCTGGCCGGTCAGGGGCCGGTCAAGGCGTGAGTACGGGGGACTCCAAGCGCGCCGCCCGACCGGGCACGGGCAACACATTCGACAGGAGAACGAAGAAGATGAAGCACGAAGTCATCGAGCGCCTGCAAACGCTCCTCCGGAACGAGGGGTTCACCAATCTCCACACGCTGCGCGCCGGTCACGACGTGTCGATCAGCGCCGCCAGGGGTGACACCCGGCTGGTCACGCACATCAGCGAGCGCGTGTCCGTGCCGCCCTACGCACATTCGCACGACGAGCTGCCAGACCGTCGGTGATCGCGGTGCGCCCGCCGGTTCCCGGCATGGCGGCCGGCCCCGTGCCGGGCGCCCCCAGGCGGTCTGGCGGAAGCGGCCTCAGCAACCGCCGCTGAACCGATCCGGTGGGCCCGTCGCGCCGGCCCGCACGGGCGCACCGGCCCAGGCCGGCCCGGACGGACTGGCCCGGGCCGGCCAGGTACCGAGGCGCCGCCCGGGTGCGGGCGGCGCCTCCCCACCGTCCGGGCCGATCAGGTGTTCACGGCGAGCGCGAACGGGAGCACGGCCGGGGCCTCGCATTCGCGCAGCAACTTCGCGCCGACCGTCATCGTCCAGCCGGTGCCGATGCGGTCGTCGACCAGGAGCACGGGCTGGCCGAACCCGCCGAGTGCGGCGCCCAGGTCACCGGGCACAGCCAGGGTGCGCCACAGCGCGGCCAGCCGCTGGGCGCTGTTGTACTGAGATCCCGGCGGCGCGCCGTTCCGGTACCCCAGGCTGCCCAGGTAGCTGAGCCTTCCCGCCGCCGCGATCCGCTGGCCGAGCTCGGTGATCAGGCGGGGCCGCGACCGGGACGGCAGGGTCACCACCCCGGCCGGGCGCTGCGCCCAGTCCCATGCGGCAAGCACCGCCAGCACGGCGTCGAACAGTTCGCCGGGGATCGGCTCGTCCGGCGCCCCGTCGGCGAGGACCTTGCGCAGCGGGCTGCCCCAGCCCAGGTCGGTCAGCCGGCCGACGCACCGGCCCGGCTCGGCGGCCATGTCGGCCGGGATCCGCCCGGTGGCGCCGAGGCCGAGCGCGGCCATCCCGGTCGGCCAGATCCGCCGTGGGGTCACGGTCACGCCCGGGCGCCGCAGCCGGGCCCTGGCGAAGTCCTCGGTGCGGCTGCTCACCCCCGCCGCGCGGGCCACGCCGGTGCAGTTGTCGCACCGCCCGCAGGGCGCGGCGCCGGCGTCGTCGAGCTCCTGGCGCAGATACTCCATCCGGCAGCCGCTGGTTTCTGTGTAACCCAGCATCGCCTGCTGCTCACGGGACCGCTCAGCCGCGACTCGATCGTAACGCTGCTTGTCGTACACCCACGGCTGGCCGGTCACCGTCCAGCCTCCGGGCACACGGCGGACCGCTCCGTCCACATCAAGGACCTTCAGCATGGTCTCCAGCCGCCCGCGCGAAAGGTCCAGGTGGGTTTCCAGGGCCGCGAGCGACAGCGGTGCGCCCGCGGCGGCCAGCGCGGCCAGGGCCATGCGCACGTCCCGCTCGGGCGGGAAGGCGAGGCTGGCGAAGTAGGCCCAGATGTCCCGGTCCTCGGTGGCCGGCAGCAGGATGACCTCGGCGCGCTCGACGCCGCGGCCGGCCCGGCCGATCTGCTGGTAGTACGCGACCGGCGACTGCGGCGCGCCGAGATGCACGATGAAGCCGAGGTCGGGCTTGTCGTAGCCCATGCCGAGCGCGCTGGTCGCGACGACCGCCTTGAGCTTGTTCGCCAGCAGGTCGTCCTCGATGGCCAGGCGCTGCGCGGGGTCGGTCTGCCCGGTGTAGGCCTCGGCGGTGTATCCCCGGTCCCGGAGGAATTCGGCCACGTCATGGGCGCCGGCGACGGTCAGGGTGTAGACGATGCCCGAGCCGGGCAGTTCGCCGAGCTGGTCGGCCAGCCAGGCCAGCCGCTGCGGCGCGGTGGGCAGCCGGACCACGGCCAGGTGCAGGCTGTCGCGGTCCAGCGGGCCGCGCAGCACCAGCGTCGGCGGTGGCTCACCCGGCCCGCGCCAGCCGGAGCCGAGTTGCTCGGCGACGTCGCGGGTGACCCTGGCGTTGGCGGTCGCGGTGGTCGCGAGCACCGGCACGTCCGGCGGGAGGCCGGCGGCCACCGAGCGCAGGCGGCGGTAGTCGGGCCGGAAGTCGTGGCCCCAGTCGGAGATGCAGTGCGCCTCGTCGATGACCAGCATGCCGGCCGATTCGGCGAGCCGGGGGAGGATGAGGTCGCGGAAGCCGGGGTTGTTCAGCCGCTCGGGGCTGACCAGCAGCACGTCGACCGTGCCGTCCTCGATCTCGGCGTGGACCTCGTCCCATTCCTCGATGTTGGCCGAGTTGATGGTCCGGGCTCTGATGCCGGCTGCCTGGGCGGCCGCGATTTGATTGCGCATGAGCGCAAGTAGTGGCGATACGATCACCGTCGGTCCCGCGCCCCGGTCGCGCAGCAGCGCCGTGGCCACGAAATAGACGGCGGATTTCCCCCAGCCCGTGCGCTGCACCACCAGAGCGCGGCGCCGATCCACCACGAGGGCCTTGATCGCGGTCCACTGGTCGGCGCGCAGCCGGGCGTGCGGCCCGGCAAGCGCACGCAGGTGTTGCTCGGCCGCCGCCCTGATCGCGTCTTCGGAGTCGGGGGGAGCGTGCTCGCGCGGTTCGGGGCCGGCCGTCATGTCTCCTTCGTATCAGCCGGGTCGGACGTCGCCGCGCCGTCGTGGCCATTTGCCCGCGGCGTCGCGCTTGGGGCGTAGCGTCGCCGGGCGACGTGCAGGACGGCGCCCCAGCCGCGGCTGAGGCGGCCGCCGGGCCGCTCGGCCAGCCGGCGCCGGATCTCGCCGTAGAGGCGGTCGCGCTGCCACTGGGCCATGGCGATGTGGCCGGAGAAGGTGTCGAGCAGCCGGATGTACTCCTCGGCCGTGTACGCGATCTCCCAGCCGAAGCGGCGGATCTTGGTATCTGTGAACAGGCCGGTCGCTTCGATCTCGGCCCGCTCGTCGGGCAGTTCGCCGGCCTCGGGGGACTGGGCGCCCGGCGGGAGGCCTTCGTTGATCTCGTCGTAGACGTCCTGGAGTTCGTGGAAGAACCGGTCACCCCCGGCGGGGAACGCGTGTGTTGCGCTCCAGAAGGCGAGATGGCCGCTCTCGCACAGCAGTTCCCAGGCCTTCCGGTAGCGAACGGCCGGGTCGAGCCAGTGCCAGGCGGTGGCGGCGTAGACCAGGCCGAAGCCGGCCTGCGGCGGCTCCCAGGTCTCGAAGGGCTCGTTGACGATGGTCACCTGGGGGAAGCCGCCGAGGTTACGGCGTGCCTCGGCGGCCAGGTCGGCGCCGAGCTCCACGCAGGTGATCCGGAACCCGCGGCGCGCGAGCGGAATGGTCGCCTTGCCGGTCGCGCAGCCAACCTCCAGCAGCCGGTCTCCGGGCCGTAGTTGCGCCAGTCGTACCAGCTCATCGAACAGCTCGGCCGGGTACTCGGGCCGGGCCTGGTGGTAGAGGCTGGCGGCCGAGTTGAAGGTTGTCCTGAGCTGTTCCCGGTCGGCGGACACGAAGTCCATCATCACCCGGCCGGGCCCGTGCGCCGTGGCTCAGTTCGCGCTAGGCCGCTGGCACAGGCTATGAGGTGCTATCGAAACGTAACGTTGACCAGGCCTTTAGGAGTTGGCCCTTTTCCCGCCATGTAGCGTTCAGCTTCGTGATTGACTCCGCTGCGTCGCGCGTCACTCGGGTGGCATACAAAACTATCTGTGACCATCTTTAGCCTGCGTACAGCTGCTTGGCTGGGCGCCGCGGTCGTGGCGGCGGGGCTGGGTACGGCCGGATGCTCCAGCTCGAGTTCCACCGCTCCCGCTGCCAGCGCCAGCACCAGCGCCCCTAAGACGCTTACCGCTAAGCAGCTCGTCTTTGGCGACACGCTGAAGCACAGCTTCGTGCCGGCCGGCCAGACTGCCACGAAAACCGAGCACCTTACCCAGCCGGACGACATCGTGAGCCTTGGCGGCAACCTCTACGTCGGGTTCCAGAACGGCGTCGGCTCGCAGGGCGAGGAGAGCGGTTCCGGCAACCTGGACAGCACCCTTCTCGAGATCACGCCCAAAGGTTCCGTCGTGAAGCAGTGGGACATGAGGGGCAAGATCGACGGGATGGGCGCCGACGCCGCGACCGGACAGGTCTTCGCCTCTGTCAACGAGGACTCGAAATCCAGCCTGTATGTGGAATCCGGCGGAACCGTCACGCACTACGCCTACACGCAGTCGCCGCTGCCGCACATGGGTGGCACCGATGCCATCTCGGTCCTCAACGGGAAGATCCTGATCAGCGCGTCCGCGCCCGGCACCTCCGGCAAGGCGCCGAAGAACGCTGCGGCGGTGTACGTGGTCACGCTGAACGCCAGCGCCAAGACCGCCACGGTCGCTCCGTTCTTCGCCATCAACGCGAGTGCCACCGCGGCGAACGGCACGAGCGCTGGCCAGACCGTCACCCTAGCGCTCACGGACCCAGACTCGAACCTGGTCGTCCCGTCGAGCTCACCGTCCTTCGCCGGCGACTTCGTGCTGAACTCCCAGGGCGACCTGCAACTGATCTTCTCCGATGCCAGTGGCCAGAACCTGCAGGTACTGAAGACTTCCCAGGCTGTCGACGACACCGCGTGGGCGACCTCGGCCAGCGGCACGCTGTACGCGACCGACTCCAGTGCCGATGCGGTCGATGCCGTCACGGGCCCGTTCAAGCCGGGAACCGCGTACACCGCGGTGGCCCCGTGTAACGCCAACGGCGCACCGGTCACCTGCCCTGCCCCGCCCACCTGGCCGGTCAACTCCCTGGGCACGATCAACCTGAAGACAGGCGCGGTCACGACCGTCTACCACGGGCCCTTGACGCCTAAGGGCCTGGTCTTCCTCCCGTAACCGCTGCGAGCCCGCCCGCCTGAGCCGCATCGTTGCTGGTGGGCTCGCGCGCCTCATAACCCCTATGACCCGCCGAGCAAGCGTGACGTCAGCAGGAGCCAGCCGAGACCGACCGGGATGATTATCCATGCCGTGATGGCGGCAGCCCGGCGCCGGGAGGGAACCCTCAGGCCCGTCACGAGGGCGAGGACACTAGCCACAGCCAGGACGCAATGCCCGATTACCGCGGGATAGATCCAGCCCGCCGGAGGCGGCGGGCCACTGTCAGTGAAGTTGCTCAGCAGAACGGCAACGATTTCGAGGAAGATCAGGAACAGGGACCAGAGGAACGCCAGCACGCACGGCAGCCAGATGGTCCATGGACGCCATGTCCGGGCCGCGGGTGTTGCTTCCACATAGGCAGTCTGCACCGCCGGCACCGCACGCGTCGACGCTCAACGATCGGCTGGCATAAGCACCATCGAGCCGGGCCTCGGCGCTAGCGCGAGGCCCGGCT
>Ga0318564_10000292_pt1 | contig 13966 bp, 8 predicted proteins | sample GRESIP066b5f20_FD_203479 | JGI IMG/M metagenome (GOLD analysis project Ga0318564, IMG submission 203479) | Tropical soil microbial communities from Luquillo Experimental Forest, Puerto Rico - GRE.SIPMG.066b5f20 | ecosystem: Environmental > Terrestrial > Soil > Tropical forest > Bulk soil...
ATGACCAGCTCGGCCGGCCCGACGCGTTCGACCGCAACGTCGACCTGGAGTTCCAGCGGAACAGGGAGCGGTTCGCGTTCCTGCGGTGGGGGCAGCAGGCGTTCAGCCGGTTCAAGGTGGTGCCGCCCGGCACCGGCATCGTGCACCAGGTCAACATCGAGCACCTGGCCCGGGTCGTGATGACCCACGACGGCGTGGCCTACCCCGACACCTGCGTCGGCACCGATTCGCACACCACGATGCAGAACGGCCTCGGCGTGCTGGGCTGGGGCGTCGGCGGCATCGAGGCCGAGGCGGCCATGCTCGGCCAGCCGATCAGCATGCTCATCCCCAAGGTGGTGGGGTTCCGGCTCACCGGGGAGCTGCCGGACGGCGCCACCGCCACCGACCTGGTGCTCACCATCACCGAGATGCTGCGCCGCCACGGCGTGGTCGGCAAGTTCGTCGAGTTCCACGGCGACGGCGTGGGCGCGGTGCCGGTGGCCAACCGCGCCACGATCGGCAACATGAGCCCGGAGTTCGGCTCCACCTGCGCCATCTTCCCGATCGACGCCGAGACGCTGACCTACCTGCGGCTCACCGGCCGGCCGGCGGACCGGGTCGCCTTGGTCGAGGCGTATGCCAAGGAGCAGGGCCTGTGGCACGAGGCGGGGGAACACGCCCGGTACTCCGAAGAGCTTTCCCTGGACCTGGCCACGATCGTCCCGTCGCTGGCCGGCCCGAAGCGGCCGCAGGACCGCGTGGCGCTGGCCGACGCCAAGACCGCGTTCCGGGAGGCGCTCGGGTCCTACGTCGAGCTCGACCGGCTGGATGACGACATCGCCGATACCTTCCCCGCCTCCGATCCGTTTACGGCGGACCGGGAAAACGGCGAAGAAGCCCAGCCCGGCGCACGGACCGCGACACGCGCCGGGGATAGCAGGCCGTCTGCGCCTGTCCAAGTCACCCTGGAGGACGGCACCACCACCGCGGTGGATCACGGCTCGGTGGTCATCGCGGCCATCACATCGTGCACCAACACCTCCAACCCGTCGGTGATGGTTGGCGCCGCGCTGCTCGCCCGCAACGCGGTGAACGCGGGCCTGGAGCGCAAGCCCTGGGTGAAGACGACCCTGGCGCCCGGCTCCAAGGTGGTCATGGACTACTACGAACGCGCCGGCCTGCTGCCCTACCTGGAGAAGCTCGGCTTCAACCTGGTCGGCTACGGCTGCACCACGTGTATCGGCAACTCCGGGCCGCTGCCCGAGGCGATCAGCCAGGCCGTCGCCGACAACGACCTGGCGGTGGTCTCCGTGCTGTCCGGGAACCGGAACTTCGAGGGCCGGATCAACCCGGACGTCAAGATGAACTACCTCGCGTCGCCGCCGCTGGTCGTGGCGTACGCGCTGGCCGGCACGATGGACATTGACATGCAACACGACCCGCTCGGCAACCGTCCGGACGGGACGCCGGTGTTTCTCCGTGACATCTGGCCATCGCCGGCCGAGATCGCCGACGTGGTCCGGACCGCCGTGGCCGCCGAGATGTTCTCCCGCGACTACGCGGACGTGTTCGAGGGCGATGACCGGTGGCGGGCGCTGCCGGTGCCTGAGGGCGACACGTTCGCCTGGGACGGCGATTCCACCTACGTGCGCCACCCGCCGTACTTCGACGAGATGACCGCGGAGCCGCAGCCGGTGACGGACGTCCATGGCGCCCGGGTGCTCGCCATGCTGGGCGACTCGGTGACCACCGACCACATCTCCCCGGCCGGCGCGATCAAGACCGACAGCCCGGCCGGCCGGTACCTCACCGAGCACGGGGTGCAGCGGCGCGATTTCAACTCCTACGGCTCCCGGCGCGGCAACCACGAGGTGATGATCCGGGGCACCTTCGCCAACATCAGGCTGCGCAACCAGCTCGCCCCCGGCACCGAGGGCGGGGTGACCGTGAAGCTGCCCGGCGGGGAGCAGATGAGCATCTACGACGCCGCACAGCAGTACGCCGCCGAGGGAACCCCGCTCATCGTGCTCGGCGGCAAGGAGTACGGCTCCGGCTCGTCCCGGGACTGGGCCGCCAAGGGCACGCTGCTGCTCGGGGTCCGCGCGGTGCTCGTCGAGTCGTTCGAGCGGATCCACCGCTCCAACCTGATCGGGATGGGCGTGCTGCCGCTGCAGTACCGGCCCGGCGAGTCGGCGGCGTCGCTCGGGCTGACCGGCCGTGAACTCTACGATGTCGTGGGCATCGAGCGGATGAACTCCGGGCCGGTTCCCCGCGAGGTGACCGTCCGCGCCGACGGGCGGGAGTTCCAGGCGGTCGTCCGGATCGACACCCCCGGCGAGGCCGAGTACTACCGGCACGGCGGGATCATGCAGTACGTTCTTCGTTCACTGCTGGCTCAGGGCGCGCAGTGACCTGTCGCCGACAGCGCGCACGCCTGGTGCAAGACGAGGTAACGTATCCCGAAATGCCCGACATGTTATTTCTGAGCCGCTGGCCAGGGGCTGATCGCGCGGTCCCGTGGCGAGGCGGTAACGTGGCCGGAGATGTCCGAGCCCGCTGTGCGCCCCGCTCCGGCCAAGGCCCGGCCCGGCGGCGGTACCTGGGCGTTTGCGCTGTTTGTGACGGGCATCCTCGCGCTCGCGTTCAACCTGCGCGGTGCGGTCACCAGCCTGCCCCCGGTCTTCCCGGAGCTGGCCTCGGCGCTGCACATGTCGTCGCTGGCGGTGGCGCTGCTGGCTGCCACGCCGGTGCTGTGCTTCGGGGTGTTTTCGATCCCGGCCGCCTCGCTGTCCCGCAGGCTCGGCGAGGAGCGCGTGCTGCTGGCCGCCCTGCTGCTGCTCGCCGTGGGGCTGCTCGCGCGCGGCGCGTGGCCCGGGGTGATGCTGTTTCCCGGCACGGTGCTTGCCGGTGCCGCGATCGCGCTGATGAACGTGCTGCTGCCCAGCCTGGTCAAGCGGCGCCGCCCGGATCAGGCAGGCCTGCTGATCGGCGTGTACCTGCTCAGCCTGGCCGCCGGGGCGATCCTCGGCTCGCTGATCGCGGTGCCGGTATACCAGTCCTCCGGCGGATCGGTCCGGCTGACCCTGGGCCTGTGGGCGCTGCCGGCGCTGGCGGCGGCGCTGGTATGGCTGCCCCAGTGGCGTTTCCGGACCACACCGGCCGGCCAGGGCGGCAGCCGATCGGGCGGCCCGCCGCTGGTGCGGGTTTCCAGGCACATGCTCGCCTGGCAAGTCATGGGCTTCATGGGGCTGCAGAGCCTGATTTATTACTCTGCGCTCTCGTGGCTGCCGATCCTGCTGAGGGACCGGGGCGCGGGAGCGGTACACGCGGGCAGCCTGCTCGCCCTGATGAACTTCGGTAACGCGGTCACCGCGCTGGTGGCCCCGATGCTCGCCCAGCGGGCCAGGGACCAGCGGTGGCTGATCGTCGCCACGGTGACGGTCAGCGCCGTAGGGCTCGCCGGGCTGTGGTTCGGGCCGCTGGGCGGCGCGGCCGCCTGGACCCTGCTGTTCGGCCTCGGGCAGGGCGCCGCCCTGGGCCTGGCGATCTATTTCACCGCCGCCCGGGCGCCCGACCCGGTGACGTCCGCCTCGCTGTCGGCGTTCACCCAAGGGGGCGGGTACCTGGTGGCGACGGCTGGCCCGCTCGCGGTCGGCTTGCTGCACGCGGTGACCGGGACCTGGACCGTGCCCGTGCTCGCCCTGCTGGTCGTGATCGTCTTCGAGGGCACCGTCGGCTGGCAGGCCGGCCGGGCCCGCACGCTGCCCGCGGCAGCCCCCACGTAGCAGTCCCCGCCGCCCGTGGCGATCTTCCTCGTTCGTGATCATGACCTTGGTGTTGCTATGCGCCCACCAAGGTCATGATCACGAACGTCGTTCACGGAGCGAGCGCACGGCATCGGGAGCGGGGGTGTGACGGACGCCATGAGGTGCGGCGCGGCCGCCGCCGGTAGCGTCGAGGCCAGCCATGCACCCCGACATCGCCGTGATCGCCGCTGCCGGGCTGTTCGTCGCCCTCGGCGGGTTCGTGCAGAGCGGGATCGGGCTGGGCCTGGGCCTGGTCGCCGCGCCGGTGGTGACGCTGCTCGACCCCGCGCTGATGCCCGGCTCGATGCTGGTAGCGGGGGCGAGCCTGCCGATGCTGATCCTGGCGCGGGAGGCGCTGCACACCGACTGGCCGGGGGTGTCCTGGGCGCTGGCGGGCCGGGTGGCCGGGACCGTGGGCGGCATCTGGGTGCTCGCCGCGATGTCGCTGCGAGCCCTCGGGATCGTCGTCGGCGGCATGGTGCTCGCCGTGGTCGCCCTGTCCATCCGCGAGGCCGTCGTGCCCAGAAACCGGGTGACGCTGGTCACCGCAGGGGTGATCTCCGGCGTCACCGGCACCGCCACGTCCATCGGGGGGCCGCCGGTCGCGCTGCTCTACCAGGACCAGAGCGGCCCCCGGGTCCGGGCCACCCTGTCGGTGTACTTCACCATCGGCAACAGCATCGCGCTGGCCGCGCTGGCCGCGACCGGCCACCTGCCGGAGCGGGACGTCGTGGTCGGCCTGGTGTTCGTCGGGTGCGCCGCGGTAGGCTTCGCGGCCGCCGCCGGGCTGCGCCGGTTCCTCGACGCCGGGCGCACCCGGGCCGCGGTGCTGGCCGCCGCCGCCGGGTCGGCTCTGGTCCTGATCGCGCACAGCGTCCTGGGCTGAGCATCCCCGTGCCGCCGCCGGTCGCCGCCTCGGCCGCCCAGGTAGTGGCATGGTTGTGCTCGACGAGACCGCCAAGGTGATCCGCCCTGCCCTGGTCTGGCACGACTTGCGCCAGCACGGAATAATCCGTTTGCCCAGCTTGTTGTGCTGCGGCTACCGTCAAGGGGTTCCATGACCCGCCGTTGGCGGTCTTTTTCATGCCCGTCACCAGCACGTAACTACCAGAACGGATGTCTGTCATGTTGTGGCCTGGCCTGGCCCGCCGGTTCCCCGCGCTGGGGTACCGGGACTTCCGGCTGCTCCTGGCCGACCGACTGCTCGCGCCGGGGGCGTTCGCGTTCTCCCTGGTCGGGGTGTCGTTCGCCGTCCTGGACGCGACCGGGTCCACCGCGGACCTGTCCTACGTGCTCGCCGCGCAGATCCTCCCGTCGCTGGTGTTCGCCCTGGTTGGCGGGGTGTTCGCGGACCGTTTCGCGCCGCAGCGGGTGATCGTCGCGGCCAACCTGATGATCGCGGTCGGCGAGGGCGGCTTCGGGCTGCTGGTCCTGCTCGGGCAGCCGCAACTGTGGCAGATGATCGGCCTGGAGACCCTCAGCGGCGCGGGCATGGCCGTTTTCTATCCCGCCTCCCAGGCGCTGCTGCCCCGGCTGGTGCCGGACCGCCTGCTCCAGGAGGCCAGCGCGATGAGCCGGCTGGCGATGAACGCGGCGCAAATGGGCGGGGCCGCGATCGCGGGCCTGTTCGTGGCCGCGGCCGGGCCGGGCTGGGCGCTGGCGACCTGCGGGATCGGCATGCTCGGCACGGTGCCGTTGCTGCTGGCCATCCGGGCGCCTGGCGCCGCGCGGGAGCACTCCCCGAACGTGCTGCGGGAACTGCGGGACGGATGGTCGGCGTTCGCCTCCCGCCGCTGGCTGTGGGCCACCACGATCCAGTACAGCGTGGTCCTCGCCGCCTGGTACGGCGCGTTCGACGTGCTGGGGCCCGTGGTCGCCCGGGAGCACCTGGGCGGCCCCGCGGCCTGGGGGCTGATCACCGCGGCCGACGGGGTGGGCCTGATCATCGGCGGCGTGATCGCGCTGCGGCTCACCGTCCAGCGGCCGATCCGCTTCGTCGTGCTCGTCGGCGCGACCATCGCGATCACGCCGCTGGCCCTGGCGTCGCTGTGGCCGCTGCCGGTGATCTGCGTCGCGGCGGTCGGCCTCGGCATCGCGCTCGAGGTCATGATGGTGCAGTGGACGGTCACCATGGCCCGGAACGTCCCGCCGGACCTGCTGGCCCGGGTGTCCGCGTACGACATCATCGGTGCGGTCGGCGCGATGCCGCTCGGCGCGCTCCTGGTCGGGCCGATCGCCGCGGCGGTCGGGGTATCCGCCACCCAGTACGGCGCCGCCGCGCTGATCGTCGTCGCCTCGGGGCTCACCATGCTGGCGCCCGAGGTGCGGCACATGCGCGCGGGGCCGGCTATTGAAGCGCAGGCCCCCGCGCTGGCCCAGGCTGGCGCGAAGGCGGCGTAACCCCGGGCGCGCGGACATCGGACCCTTTCGTGCGATGACGGCAGGGGCGGAAATAGACTCGGCTGAAGTCCCCGCCCCTGCCCACGCGAAAGGTCCCGCGCCCCGGGCCGACGACAAGGGAGCCGCGCACGTGAGGATGCTGGAGTCCATCGCAAGCCCGCGAGATCTGAAGGCACTCACCCCTGACCAGCTCCCCGCCCTGGCCAGCGAGATCCGTGACGTCCTGATCGAGACCGTGTCGAGAACCAGCGGCCACCTCGGGCCGAACCTCGGCGTGGTGGAGCTGACCATCGCGCTGCACCGGGTCTTCGACTCGCCGTCGGACCGGATCGTCCTCGACACCGGCCACCAGTCCTACGTGCACAAGCTGCTCACCGGCCGGTATCCCGAGTTCGGCACGCTGCGGCAGCGCGGCGGCCTGGCCGGGTACCCGTGCCAGGCGGAGTCCGAGCACGACATCGTGGAGAACTCGCACGCCTCCACCAGCCTGTCCTACGCCGACGGGCTGGCCAAGGCCTACCGGCTGCGCGGCGAGACCGGCCGCAGCGTGGTAGCGGTGGTCGGCGACGGCGCGCTCACCGGCGGGATGGCCTGGGAGGCGCTGAACAACATCGCGGTCGCCAAGGACTCGCGCCTGGTCATCGTCGTCAACGACAACGGCCGCTCCTACCAGCCCACGATCGGCGGCCTGGCCACCAACCTGGCCGCGGTCCGCGCCTCCCAGCGGTACGAGCACGTGCTGGACTACATCAAGACCTCGCTGTCGCATACCCCGCTCGTCGGCCCCCCGCTGTACGAGACGCTGCACGGGATCAAGAAGGGCCTTAAGGACGTGCTCCAGCCGCAGGTGCTCTTCGAGGACCTCGGCATCAAGTACCTCGGCCCGGTCGACGGCCACGACGAGCAGCTCGTCGAGCAACTGCTGCGCCGGGCCCGCGACTTCGGCGCCCCGGTCATCGTGCACGTGATCACCCGCAAGGGGTTCGGCTACCCGCCCGCTGAGCAGAACGAGGAAGACTGCCTGCACCAGGTGCCCGCCGCCCCCTCGCCGGCGCAGGCCGGCAAGCCGCCCGAGCGCACCTGGTCCGAGGTGTTCGGCGACGAGATCCTCGAGATCGGCGCGCGGCGGCCCGACGTGGTGGCGATCACCGCGGCGATGCTGCACCCGACCGGGCTCGCCGCGTTCGCGCGCGCCTACCCGGACCGGGTGTTCGACGTGGGCATCGCCGAGCAGCACGCGATGACCAGCGCGGCGGGCCTGGCCATGGGTGGGATGCACCCGGTGGTCGCGATCTACGCGACGTTCCTTAACCGTGCCTTCGACCAGCTGCTCATGGACGTGGCGCTGCACCGGCTCCCGGTCACCGTGGTGCTGGACCGGGCCGGTGTCACCGGCCCCGACGGGCCCAGCCACCACGGCATGTGGGATGGCTCGATCCTGCAGGTGGTGCCGGGGCTGCGGATCGCCGCACCGCGCGACGCCACCCGCGTCGCGGAACTGCTCAACGAGGCGGTGGCCGTCTCCGACGGCCCCACCGTGGTCAGGTTCCCGAAGGGCACGGTCGGCGGCGAGGCGGAGGCATGCGGACGGCTGGGCGGGATGGACGTGCTTTACGAGCCCGGGGCCGGCGCCGCCCGCGACGTGCTGCTCGCCGGGGCGGGCCCAATGGCGATCGTGTGCGTCCAGGCCGCGTCCCGGCTGGCCGACCAGGGCATCGGCGTCACCGTCGTGGACCCGCGCTGGGTCAAGCCCCTGGACCCGGCACTGGCCGTGGCGGCCGCGGCGCACCGGCTCGTGGTCACCGTCGAGGACAACGGCCTGGTGGGCGGCTTCGGGGACGCGGTGTGCCGCCTGCTGCGGGAGGCGGGCGCCACCACCCCGGTGCAGACCTACGGCCTGCCGCAGCAGTTCCTGGCGCACGCAAAGCGCACGGAGATCCTCGAAGACGCCGGCCTCGTTCCGCAGCACCTCGCCCGCCGGATCACCGAGGCGGTGGCGCGGCTGACGCCGGAGCTTGCCGACCACACGCAAGCCTGACATTTCGGAGTTCGCACCGATGACCACCCTGTCCGTTGCCGTCGTGGGCTCCGGCCCGGCCGGGCTCTACACCGCTGAGGCACTCGTCAAGCAGGCCGCCGCGCTGGACCCGCCGTGCCAGGTGGCGGTCGACGTGCTCGACCGGCTGCCCACGCCCTACGGCCTGGTCCGCTACGGCGTCGCCCCGGACCACCCGTCCATCAAGTCCATCGCCGAGTACCTGCGCGGCGTCCTCGAGCGCGACGACGTGCGCTTCCTCGGCGGCATCCGGCTCGGCGGCGAGGTCACCAGGGAGGACCTGCTCGGCTGCTACGACGCGGTGGTCTACGCGACCGGCGCGATGCGCGACCGGCACATGGGCATCGACGGCGAAGACCTGCCCGGCAGCTACGCGGCGACCGACTTCGTGAACTGGTACTGCGGCCATCCGGACAGCGACGCCGGCTCGTTCACCCTCGATGCCGAGTCGGTGGCGGTGGTCGGCGTGGGCAACGTCGCGGTGGACGTGGCCAGGGTCCTCATCCGCGACCCCGACGAACTGCGCCGCACCGACGTGTCGCAGCCGGTGCTGGAAACGCTACTGGCCAGCAAGGTCCGCGAGGTGCACGTGATCGGCCGGCGCGGTCCCGCCCAGGCCAAATTCACCACCAAGGAGCTGCGGGAACTCGGGGAACTCGCCGGCGTCGACATTGTGGTCGGCGCCGGCGAGGCGGCCCCGGACGCGTTCGACGCCACCGGCGGCAGCGCCGCGCTGGCCGAGTCCGACCGCCGGGTGCGCGGCAACCTGGCCGTGATAAGCGACTGGGCGGCCCGGGTCCCCGCCGGGCACCCCCGGCGGCTGATGCTGCGGTTCTGGCTGCGCCCGGTCCGGGTGGAGGGCACCGGGCACGCCACCGGGCTGACCGTGGAACGGACCAGGATCGACGAGAACGGGTCGCTGACCGGGACCGGGGAGCTGGAGATGATCCCCGCGCAGATGGTGCTGCGCAGCGTGGGGTACCAGAGCGTGCCGCTGCCGGGGGTGCCGTTCGACGAGCGCAGCCACACCGTGCCGAACGCCGAGGGCCGGGTGCTCGGCCCCGAGGGGGCGCCGCTGCCCCGGGAGTACGTCGCCGGATGGCTCAAGCGCGGCCCCACCGGGGTCATCGGCACCAACAAGTCCGACGCCGCGCAGACCGTCCGCGCCCTGCTGGCCGACCTGTGCCCGGGCGGCGCGCGGGCCGGTGACCCGGTGCCCGCCGGGGCGATGGAGGCGCTGCTGGCGGGCCGGCAGGTGGCACCGGTGAGCTACGCCGACTGGCTCAAGGTGGAACGGGCCGAGGCGGAGCTCGCCGCCTCGCTGGGCCGCGGCGCGCGGGTGAAGCTGGCCAGCCGTGCGGACATCGACGCCCGGTGCCGCGGCGAATCCTGACCGTGCCGCGCTGAAATGCTGACTGTCCGCGCGAATCCAGGCATCCCGCGTTTGCCCGGTAACAAAGTAGGCTGAGTCAAAAATAGCTTCCGCGCCTTAAGCTAGGCGCATGGCGGTCCGGGCAGGGAGGCGGCTGGTGCTCAGCACCAGCGAGCGGGAACAGCTGGCGGCGTGGGCTGCACGCGGCGGCCGGCAGGCCGTGCGCGCCGAGATCATCCTGGCCTCCGCGGAGGGCCGGCCGGACGCCATGGTGGCGGGGAAGGCCGGGGTGTCCCGGGCCACCGTCGCCAAATGGCGGACGCGATTCGCCGCGGCGCGGCTCGCGGGCCTGAGGGATGCGCCCCGGCCGGGCACCCCGCGGAAGATCACCGAGGAGCAGGTGCGCGAGGTGCTCGCCCGTACGCTGGGCGAGCCGCCCCCGGCCGGCCGGGACCACTGGACCACGCGGACCATGGCCGCGGCAACCGGGCTAAGCCAGTCGGCGGTCAGCCGGATCTGGCGCTCCGCGCGCGTCGATCCTGAGCGGCATGTGCCCGGGGGCACTGGGGACAATGAAGGCGTGAGCGTGGAACAGGACCTGGTGCGGCGCAACGGGCGAACAAGGCGGGCGGCCACGGAGCCGGGCCTCCCGGCCGGGCGGTTCCTGGACCGTGAGGAGAGCTGGCTGCGGTTCAACCAGCGGGTCCTGGAGCTGGCCGAGGATGAGAACGTGCCGCTGCTGGAACGGGTGCGGTTCCTGTCGATCTTCGCCAGCAACCTGGACGAGTTCTTCATGGTGCGGGTCGCCGGGCGAATCCGCCGGATGGCCACCGGGCTGCCGGTGGAGGGGGCCAGCGGGCTGGCGCCCGGGCAGATCCTCGCCAACACGCTGGAAACCGCCCGCGAGCTCAGCGTCCGGCACGCCGAGTGCTTCGGCAACGTGGTGCTGCCCGCCCTGGTCGAGCACGGCATAGAGATCCTGCGCTGGAAGGAGCTGTCCGCCGCCGAGCAGGATGACCTGCACCGGCTGTTCCGGGAGCGGATCTACCCGGTGCTCACGCCGCTGCTCGTCGACCCGGCGCACCCGTTCCCCTACATCTCCGGCCTGTCGCTGAGCCTGGCCGTGATGATCGCCGACGCGCGCACCGGCGCCACCATGTTTGCCAGGGTCAAGGTGCCGCCGCTGCTGCCCCGGTTCCTCACCGTGGCCAAGCGCAGGTTCGTGCCGCTGGAAGACGTGATCGCCGCGCACCTCACCGAGCTGTTCGCCGGCCTGGACATCCTGGAGCACCACGTGTTCCGGGTCACCCGGACCCGTGACCTGGAGGTGGACGAGGACGTCACCGAGGACCTGATGCAGTCCCTGGAACGGGAACTGCAGAAGCGCCGCTTCGAGCCCGCGGTCCGGCTGGAGGTGGAGGACTCGATCTCCAGCGACGTCCTGGACAAGCTGGTCACCGAGCTGGGCATTGACCATCGCGCGGTCTACCACCTGCCCGCGCCGCTGGACCTGTCCGGCCTGTCGGTGATCGCCGACGAGGACCTGCCGCAGCTGAAATACCCGCCGTTCGTCCCGTCCGAGTCCGCCCTGCCGCAGGACACCGACATCTTCACCACCCTCGCCCGGCAGGACGTGCTGGTGCACCACCCCTACGACTCGTTCACCACCAGCGTGGAGCGGTTGATCGATGCGGCCGCCGCCGATCCCGGCGTGCTGGCCATCAAGCAGACCCTGTACCGGACCAGCGACACCTCAACGATCGTGGACGCGCTGATCGACGCGGCCGAGGCCGGCAAGCAGGTGGTGGTGGTCGTGGAGCTCAAGGCGCGCTTCGACGAGCGAGCCAACATCAGCTGGGCCCGCAAGCTGGAGGAAGCGGGCTGCCACGTGGTGTACGGGATCGTCGGCCTGAAGACCCACTGCAAGATGGCACTGGTGGTCCGCGAGGAATCCGACGGCACGCTGCGCCGCTACTGCCACATCGGCACCGGCAACTATCACCCGACCACCGCCCGGCTGTATGAGGACTTCGGCCTGCTGACCGCCGAGCGCACCGTCGGGGAGGATGCCACCGACCTGTTCAACCACCTCACCGGGTACAGCCGCAAGAGCGCCTACCGGCGGTTCCTGGTCGCCCCGGCAGGGCTGCGGGCGGGCCTGCTGGAACGGATTGAGCAGCAGGTGGCCCGGCATGCCCGCGGGGAGCGGTCCCGCATCCAGCTCAAGTGCAACGCGATCATCGACGAGGCGGTCATCGACGCGCTCTACCGGGCCTCGATCGCGGGCGTGCCGGTGGACCTGTGGGTGCGCGGCATCTGCGGGCTGCGGCCGCAGATCCCCGGCCTGTCGGAGACCATCCGGGTCCGTAGCGTGCTCGGCCGGTTCCTGGAGCATTCCCGGATCTACGCGTTCGGCCACGCTGATGACCCCGGCAGCGAGGCGTGGATCGGCTCTGCCGACCTGATGCACCGCAACCTCGACCGGCGGGTCGAGGCGCTGGTGCGGGTGACGGACCCGGCTCAGCAGGCCGAGCTGCGCGCGCTCATCGACCTCGCCATGGACGAGGGCACCGCGTCGTGGTGGCTGTCCGGCGACGGCACCTGGACCAGGCATCACCTCGACCCGGACGGAAACCAGCTCCGCGACCTGCAGCAGCACCTGATCGCCCGCCGCCGCGCCCGGCCCGCGGATGGCTGACGCTGCGCCCGGCGAGATCCGGGCCGCGGGCGCGGTGCTGTGGCGGGCACGGGCGGGGGGCATCGAAACCGCCCTGGTGCACCGGCCCCGGTATGACGACTGGAGCTTCCCCAAGGGCAAGAGCATGCCCGGGGAGCACATGCTGCTGACCGCGGTCCGGGAGGTCGAAGAGGAAACCGGCGTGCGTGCCGCGCTCGGCCGCCGGCTCCCCACGCAGAGCTACCCGGTGAACGGCCGGCCTAAGCGGGTGGAGTACTGGGCCGCGCGGCCGGTCTCGGCAGAGCCGTTCACCCCGGGGACCGAGGTGGACGAGCTCGCCTGGCTGCCGCTGCCCGGGGCGCGGGAGCGGCTGAGCTACCCGCGCGATGTGGCACTGCTGGACAGCTTCACCTCCGGGTCGGCCGACAGCGCCCCGGTGATCCTGCTGCGGCACGCCAGCGCCATCGCCAAGCAGGCGTGGCAGGAGGCCGGCCACCACGACGACCGGGCCCGGCCGCTGTCCGGCCAGGGCTTGGCGCAGGCCAGAATGCTGGGCGAGCTGCTCGGCACGTTCGCGCCGGCGCGGGTGATCAGCTCGGCCGCGCGGCGGTGCCTGGACACCGTCGCCCCCTACGCGGAGCGGGCCGGCGTCCCGGTCGCGGTGGAGCCCGCGTTCACCGCGGACAGCACCGCCTCAGAGCACGGCGACGCCGACTGGACGGCCAGCCGGGACGCGCAGCGGGAGATCGCCATGGCCGCCAGGTCACGCCGGCCCGCGCTCATCTGCGCGCACCGCCAGAACCTGCCCTGGCTGCTCAGCCAGGCATGCGAAGCGATCGGCGCGCCCGCGCCGGACGGGCCGGAGCTGTCGGGTGGTGCCTTCTGGGTGCTCCAGGTGGCCGGGGGGAGCCTCGCCTCAGTCGAGCAGCATCATGCCGAAGCCGCGCCGGCGGGCTAACCCCTGACGGGCGCTCGCGGGCCGCGGCGCAGGCCCGCCGGATCCCAGTCCAGGGTGGCCGGGGCCGCGCCCTCGAATACCAGCAGCCAGTGCTTGACGTCGGTCCCGGTGCCGCCGCTGTACCCGCCGAGCCCGGTGCCCGCGACCACCCGGTGGCACGGCACGATCAGCGCAGCCGGGTTGGACGCCATGATCTGGCCCACCACCCGGGCAGGCGGCAGGGCGGTGCCCGGCGCGGCCGCCGAGCCCAGGCCGGCCCGGGCCGCCAGGGCACCGTAGGTGATGGTCTGCCCGAACCCCACCGTGTCGTGCAGCACCGAAAGCACGGTGCGCCGGGCTCCGCGCGCGGTGCTCAAGTCCACCGGCACCGTGAACGTCTTCAGGTCGCCGCCGAAATACCCGCCGAGTTCCTCGACGGCCGCTTCCAGCAGCACCGACGCCAGCGAGCCGCCAGCCGGCCCCGGACCGGCCGGCGGGCCGTACCGGACCCTGGCCACCCCGGCGTCGCTGCAGGCCACGGAGACCTGGCCCACCGGCGTATCCAGGCAGCCCCAACCGAGTTCTGTCACGGCGTCCATTGTGCCCGGAGGGTCTGACAGTGTTGGCCCGGGGGAGCGACGCCCCTGGAACCCCCCGGGGCGCCGATCGCGCCCGGCCGGCAAGCCGGCAGGCCCCATCGCGCATGTTGGCCTGGAGGAGCGGCCCCCCCTGGAAC
>Ga0318564_10000308_pt1 | contig 13678 bp, 9 predicted proteins | sample GRESIP066b5f20_FD_203479 | JGI IMG/M metagenome (GOLD analysis project Ga0318564, IMG submission 203479) | Tropical soil microbial communities from Luquillo Experimental Forest, Puerto Rico - GRE.SIPMG.066b5f20 | ecosystem: Environmental > Terrestrial > Soil > Tropical forest > Bulk soil...
CAGACCATCCCGTGCCGGCTGATGCAGGACCCCGTCGACGAGGCGTTCTACCTGGAGCGCTACGAGATCTCGCGCGGCTACTCGGTGTTCAACGACGCGCTCTACGCGCGCAAGAACTTCCCGGGGGGCCTGGTCTCGTTCACGGGCCGCGTGCGACACGAGAAGACGGCGGAAGGCGTGACCAGCCGGGAGCTCTCGCTGCCCGAGCTCCGCGCGGCGCTGGTCGAGGAGCTCGGCTACTCCGCGGCGATCGTCGACGAGCTCGAGCGGAGCGCCGGCTTCCGCTGAGTCGAGCGCGGCGGACTCCGCGCCGGGTTCGCTTTCTAGAAAATGCGGAGGGTCACGCGCGCGGGGCCCTTCGAACGCGCCGCGATCGCGCCATCAGCGTGGCTCGGCATTTGCACCGTTCGAGTCAGGGCTGAGGGCCTTCGCACTCTGTACGCCCGATGTCTTCTCGCGGTGTTGCGATGACTCACTACGACCTGGTGATTCCGACGATCGGGCGCGAGTCCCTGCAGCGCTTGCTCGACGCGCTGTCCTGCAGTCGCGGACCCAAGCCGCACAACATCGTGCTGGTGAACGATCGTCGTGATCCCGAGCGCTCGCTGAGGCTGCCTTCGTCGCTCTCCGAGCAGCATCTGGTGTGCATCGTGGCCACCGGCGGTCGCGGTCCCGCCGCAGCGCGCAACGCCGGCGCTCGGGTCGGGACGGCGGAGTGGCTGGTGTTCCTGGACGACGACGTGGTGCCGGACCCGGACTGGTGCGAGCGGCTCGCCCACGACCTGCAGACGCTGCCCCGCCAAGTCGCCGTCTCTCGAGGCTGGATCTCCGTCCCGGAGCTGCCGGGCCGCAAATCGGTCGACTTCGAACACCGGTCCTTCGCGACCTCCGACCTCGCCATGCGCCGCGCTCACTTCGTCGCTCTCGGAGGCTTCGACTTGCGCTTCCGGCGTCCCCATCGCGAGGACACGGAGCTCCTGCTGCGTGCACAGGCGGCGGGGCTCGGAGTGACTCGCGGAACGCGCTCGGCAACACACGTCGCGCGCCCGGACCGCTTCCTCGACAGCGTGCGCGCGCAGGCCGGAAACGCCGACGACGTACTGCTCGCGGCTCTCTACGGATCGAGCTGGCGGCGGCGCGCAGGTGAAGGCCACGGGCGGCTGCACCGCCACGCCCTGACCGCTGCGGCGGGGATCACGGCGTTCTGTGCTGCGGTCGGCGGTACGCTGGAGCTCTTCGCCGCGCGGCGGCGGTCGAGGCAACTCGCGCTGCACGAAGTCGCGCGGGTCGCCTGCACCAGCCTGCTGATTCCGCCGACCGCGGTGTTCTGGGCCCTGGTCGGCCGCGTGCGCGGGCGCCGACCTCACGCACCCTCCGACGAGCCGCCGCTTCCACACCGGGCTCGCCGCCGACTTCTACACGGAAAAGTGTCGCCCCGGTCGATTTCCTGACTCGATCATGAGAGTACTCTCACGTTCTGCCCCGTCTGTCCGGGCGGCCAGTTCGGCGATTCGAGATTCTCACGGAAACTTTTCCGCCGCGCCGACACTGTGGGGTGTAGACTCCGCCCCGAATTCATGCACGGGGGTCTTGCCATGATTCGGGTGGGGTCGGTGCGTCTCGCGATCGCTTTCTCCGTGTTCGCCGCGTGGACTGGCCTGGCGTCCGCCGGGGTCACCGTCACGACCTACACCGGCGCCAACGGCGGCCCGGGCGAGATCCTCTACGTCGCCGCCACCGTCAACAGGGTCGGCTTTCTCGACTTCGACACCCTGGCCGGCGGGACAGGACTCTCCGTCCAGGCGCAGAGCTACACCTACAACGCCCCGTCGAGCGGCGCTCCGCAGGGAGCCATCACCTTCGCGGCGTCTGCAGCCGGCCCGACGGGTTACGGCTGCGGGCCCTGTCCTCCGGTGAGACTTCAGCTCTACGGATTTGGCGGAACTTCGCATCCCGTCCTGATCGACGCGAACCCGAACCCGACGGCGATGAGCCTGCTCGTCACGACCGCCTTCAACGAGAGAGTGACGGTCACCTTCCCGGCGGGAATCACCGCGACCGGTGGCTACATCGGCGACGTGCAGCAGTTCGACGGCTTCCAGGAGTTCGGCACGGTCCACTTCGTGCTGCATCTCAGCGACGGCACCACGTTCAACTTCGACACGAACCCGGGCGGCGACCTGGAAGGCAGCGATTGCGCGTCGTGCACTGGATACACGGGCTACACCGGACGGCTCCGCACCGACGGCGGCACCGGCTTCTTCTTCCCCGGGAACTTCATCGGCTTCACCACCAGCGGCGGCACCATCTCGTCGATGGAAGTGACCGAGACGGGAGTCACGCTCGTTCAGGGCGAAGCCGATCAGCTGGGAATGGTCATCTCCTACGGCCAGTCCGACGTCGACGGCGATGGGGTTCCCGACGCCACCGACAACTGCCCGACCATCGCCAACGCCAACCAGGCCGACGCGGACGCCGACGGCGTGGGAGACGCCTGCGACAACTGCACGAACATCTCGAACCCGCAGGTGGCTCCGAACCCGGCCGCGTACCTTGTGGCGAATCCGTGGGCCACGCTGACCGGCGGCCAGCGCGACGACGACCACGACGGCTACGGGAACAAGTGCGACGCCAAGTTCCCCGACAGCTCGGGCTCGATCGTCAGCTCGACCGACCTCGGCCAGTTCCGCACGGCGCTCGGAAAGTCCCGCGCGGTCGACACCTGCGGCACGAGCGGCACCCACCCCTGCGCGATCTACGACCTCGACGAGGTCAATGCCGTGATCAACGCCGCCGACCTTGGGGTGTTCCGCAACCTGGCCGGAAAGGTGATCGGCCCCACCTGCCCGACCTGCCCGCTCGCCTGCCAGGCCGGGACGGCCGGGACCTGCGGCGCGATTCCCTGAAGGTCGATGCAGGTTCCCGGCGGGATTCTCGCAGCCGCCATATTCGGGGGCTGCGGGTGCGTGGTCTGGCTTGAGCGGCGTGCGCGCCGCCGAGCACGTGAGAGGACGCGCTCGGTCGTTCGGGCTCCGACTCATTCCGTCCTTGTCCAGCTAGCCCTAGGCGGCGAAGGATTCGGCTCCCACGACCAGCGAGAAGCAGTTCATCGACTCACGGATGTGTTGGACCAGATGATTCGCTCGAGCGGAGCAGGTGAGTTCGACGGCGACGAGTTCGGAGAGGGCGCCTGTACGCTCTTCATGTATGGGCCGGATGCAGACCTGCTCTTCCGCGCAGTCGAGCCCGCATTGCGCTCATCCCCGCTGGTGCGCGGAGGCAGGGCCATCAAGCGCTACGGGCCACCAGGGTCTCGAGAAGAGTCGATCGCCCTGTGAGCCAGATGACTCTGGTGCCGGGGACAGGAGTCGAACCTGCACGCCTTGCGGCAACGGCTTCTAAGGCCGTCGCGTCTGCCAATTCCGCCACCCCGGCGAGAGGCCGCCGAGGGTAGCGCACGGGCCTAGCGTCCGGCGCTCGCGGCGACGGGGGCAGTCTCGATCACGACCTCGCGCGGGCTGGCGGGGAGCTGACCCGAAGGCCGCAGCCGGCGCTTCAGCTCCTCGAGCTCGCGGCGCGCGGCTTCGAGCCGGGCCTCGTCGCGGATCGCGCGCACGCGCTTCTCGAGGCCGGCGTCCATGTCGACCTCGATCTTGCTCTCGGCCTTCATCCGCTCGATCTCGCCGCGCACGCTCTCGAGCGCGCGCATCTCGCCTTCGGTGGAGAGACCTTCGAAGGCTTCCTGGATGCGCTTGCGCGCGCGCGCGTTCGCGAGCGCCGCGAGCATGCGCACCTTCTCGCGCTCCAGGTTGCGGATCTCGGCGCGGAACTTGACCAGGTTCGTCTTCGCGGACTCGCACTCCGCCGAGACCTCGTCGAGCTCCTTCTCGGAGCGCTCGAGGTCCTGCAGCAGTGAGTCCTTCTGCGTGATCAGCACCACCGCCACCTCGTCGTCGTTCTTGTCGACGGCGCGCGCGATGTCGGCGTGCAGCCGCGCGAGCTCCGCGCGGCGGTCGCGGATCTCGCCCTCGATCTTGTTGCGCATGTAGAGGATGCCGGCCACCGCGCGCTTCAGCTCGGCGTACTGGCGCACGCGCTCGGCGATCGCGCGCTCGTAGACCGCGTCGGGGCTCTGCACCTCCCGGTCGCGGATCCACACCGAGAAGAAGCCGCTCACCAGGTCGCGGACGCGGCCGAAGAAGCTTCGCTGTGCGTACGGGTAGGTCATGTCGCCTCCTAGGACTCCTCGCTCCAATCCTCGGAGCGAAGGTCCAGCTCGCGGATCTTCTGCTGCAGGCTCTGGCGCACCATCCCGATCGCCTCGGCCGTGCGCGAGACGTTGCCGCCGTGGTCGCGCAGCGCCTTGATCAGATAGGCGCGCTCGAAGCTCTCGACCGTGTGGCGCTTGGCGTCGCGGAACGGGACGCCCGGCAGCACCAGCGGATCGCCCGCTGCGACCGCGGGCTCGCCGTCGAGCGCGAAGTCGCAGGCCTGGATCTCGTCGCCCGAGGCGAGCACGGCCGCGCGCTCGATCGCGTTGCGCAGCTCGCGGACGTTGCCCCGCCAGGGGTGGGTGACCAGCCGCGCCAGCGCCTCGGCCGAGATCGGCTTGCGCGGGCGGCGCAGCCGCTCGGCGACCTGGTCGAGGAAGCGCTGCGCCAGGAGCGGGACGTCTTCGAGCCGCTCGCGCAGCGCAGGCAGCGTCATCTCGACCACCTTCAAGCGGTAGTAGAGGTCCTCGCGGAAACGGCCTGCCTTGACCTCGGCTTCGAGGTCGCGGTGCGTCGCGGCGACCACGCGCACGTCGACGGTGACGGCGCGGTTCCCGCCCACGGTCTCGAAGCTGCGCTCCTGCAGCACCCGCAGCACCTTGGCCTGGGTCTCGGGCGCCATGTCGCCGATCTCGTCCAGGAAGATCGTGCCCCCGTTCGCGGCCTCGAACTTGCCGATGCGGCGCGCGTCGGCGCCGGTGAAGGCGCCCTTCTCGTGGCCGAACAGCTCGCTCTCGACCAGCTCCTTCGAGATCGCGGCGCAGTTCACCGCGATGAAGGGCTTCGCGCGCCGTGCGCTGCGCTGGTGCAGCGCCTGCGCGACCAGCTCCTTGCCGGTGCCGCTCTCGCCGCGCACCAGCACCGAGAGATCGGTCTCGGCCACCTTCTGGATCGTCTCGAAGATCTGCCGCATCGCGCGGCCCTGGCCGATCAGGTTCTCGAAGCTGAACTCGCGCTCGACCCGCTCGAGCAGCATCCGGTTCTCGCGCTGCAGCTGGGTGCGTTCGAGCGCGTGGCGCACCACCACGCGCAGCTCCTCGTTGTCGAAGGGCTTGGGCAGGTAGTCTTCGGCCCCCTGCTTCATCGCGTCGACCGCGACCTTCTCGCTGCCGTGGGCGGTGATCATCACCACCGCCGTCTCGGCGCGCGCTTCCTTGGTCGCGCGCAGCACGTCCATGCCGGAGAGCCCGCGGCCGAGCGCGAGGTCGGTGATCACCAGGTCGTAGGCCGCCTCGCCGAGCTTGCGCAGCGCGTCCTCACCGGTGTCGGCCAGGTCGACGTCGTAGCCGTCGCGGCGCAGCAGCCCGCGCAGCGCCAGCTGGATCGCCTTCTCGTCCTCGACGATCAGGATGCGCGCGCTCATGTCCGCGCCTCCGGGCTCTGCGCCTGCTTCGGGAAGTGGATGGTGAATTCGCTGCCCTGGCCCGGCGTCGAGCTGACCTCGATCGCACCGCCGTGCGCGTCGACCAGCTTGCGCGTGATCGCGAGCCCGAGCCCGGTGCCGTTCGCCTTCGAAGTGAAGAACGGCTTGAAGATGCGCGCCTGGGTCTCGGCATCCATGCCGGGACCGTTGTCGCGCACGCGCGCCCAGATCTCGCTGCCGCCCAGGTTCTCGCCCACGCCGATCGCGAGCGACGGGTTCGGCGTCTTGGCCTCCGTGAAGGCGTCGAGCGCGTTGCCGATCACGTTGATGAACACGCGGCGCAGCTGCTCGCGGTCGCCGACCAGCTCGCCCTGCGAGTCGAAGTCGCGCCGGATCTTGACGTTCGCGGCCTGCACCCGGTCGCGCAGCGTCTCGAGCGCGCTCTCGACCGCGTCGAGAGCTTCATCTGCTGCGGGTGCATCTCCTCTTCGCGCGCGTAGCGCAGCAGGTGGGAGATCGACTTCTCGACCCGGTCGAGCTCCTGCAGCGCGATGTTCGCGTACTCCACGTTCTCGGTGGAGGTCGGGTCCTCGCCGAGCTGCTGCACCAGGCTCTTGGCGGCGGTGATCGGGTTGCGGATCTCGTGCGCGATCGAGGCCGACAGCTCCTCGAGCGAGCGCAGCTTCTCGTCCTCGAGCACCACGCGCTGGCGCGACACGGTGCGCGCGACCTGGCGCTCGACCTCGTCGCGCACCCACTTCTGGCGCAGGCTCGGCGCGACGACCACCTGGAAGAAGTGAGAGGCGAGCCCGATCCCCCAGCCCAGACCGACCACGGTCGCGACGAACATGCTGCGAGTCACGAACAAGAGGAACAGGATCACGAACGTGTACGAGACCAGGTGCTGGAAGAAGCGGATCTTGTGCTCCGCGGCGCGGCGCGCCTCGCGGTAGGCCTCTTCCTGCGGCGTGAGCTCGGGGCGGCGGCGGCGGTCGCGGTCCCGGCGGCGCGCGCGCTCGGCCTCGCGCTCTTCCCAGCGCTCGGCGCGTTCGGCACGGCGCTGTTCGGAGCGCTCGCGCTGCTCTTCGGAACGCTCGGCGCCGTAGACGCGGCCAGGCCGGCTCCAGTCGGGCCGGCCGTGGCGGTGCCGCCCCTTCCATTTCTTCCACTCTTTCCAGTCGTCCCAGTCGTGAGGCATGTGCTCCACCCCGCACGAGCCCAGCGCGTCGATGAGGACCCCGAGGGGGCCTTCCTTGGAACCACCCTGGATTGTAGATCGCCGCGTCATCCCGCTCCCGGCCTCGAGCAAGAGGCATGCCGCAAATCCCGTGCAGGAAAGCGGTTTTCCGCCGCTCCGGAGCAGCTGCGAATGCAGAGCCTGGCCGGCATGCAGCGCAGCGGCTGCAGCGCCTCAGGGCCGGTCGACCACCGGCAGCTCCAGGCGGGAAGCGGCGCCGGGGCTGCGCTCCAGCTGCCAGGACGCCGCCGCTCCGGGCACCGCGTCGAACTGGTCCGCGTCGCCTCCGGCCAGCGCCAGCCGGATGCGGTGCCCGCTGCGGAACAGATGGGAGATCGGCAGCAGATCGAAGACCAGCTCGGCGCTCTGTCCGGGCGGGAGCGGCTCCGCGTCCGCGCGCGCGAAGCTGTGGTAGGGAACGGCGCCCACCCAGGGCGCGTCGCCGGCGGGGCGCAGCTTGCGCTGCAGCGCGCGCAGGTCGCCCTCGGTCACGTAGCCGACGTTGCCCTTCGCATCGACGTCTTCGAGATAGGCGAACACCGCGGCGTCGCCTGCGTCGGCGCGGAGCCACAGCTGCACGAGCGGATGCCCGGTCACCTCGAGGTCGCGCTCGAGCGGCGCGGACTCGTACACCAGGTTGTGTCGGTCGGCCGAGGCGCGGTCGCCGTACCCGGTCCAGGTCTCCACCGCCAGCCCGCGCCAGCGGCTGGTGCTGCCCGTGCCGCTCTGCGGGTCGGGCTGGAACGAATCCGGATCGCCGTCCGCCGCCGGCGCGTCGCGCGCCAGCGTCCGGCCCGGCGCGAGGTACCAGGACGTGGCGCGTGCGGGCGGCGGCCAGCTCGACGCGGACTTCCAGCGCTGCTCGCCGGTGGTGAAGTAGTGGACCGGCGGCTCCCGGTCCCACCCGTTCGCGCTCGCCTTGAGGTGGAAGTCGAAGAAGCGCAGCAGCTCCGCGGCGTGGTCGAACTCCGACGCGCGTGTCGCGAGCAGCGGATCGAGCGCCTGATCGCCGCCGTGGTTCCAGGGCCCGAGCAGGAGCCGCATGCCGGGGTTGTGCAGCGTGCGGAAGCGGGTGATCGCGGCGCGCGGGTACGCGCCGTCCCACCAGCCGCTCACGCTCAACACCGCGGCGCCCGACGCCTCGATCTGCGCGCGGCGCGCGCAGCAGGGGCTCCACTCCGCCGCCGACCGTCCCATCTCGGGTGGGACGTCGTCGCGAAACTCGACCTCGCGCGCGGCGCGCGCGACGTCGAAGTTCGCGGCGTGCCCGGTCTGCGCGGCGCGCACGCCGGCGTCGCCGTCGGGGCCGTCGACCGGGCGCGGGCCCGAGATGAAGAATGGCACCCACCACGGGAACGCGCTCCACAGCCGGCCGCGGTCGATCGCGTCGTTGAACCGCCCCCAGACCTGCGTGAACCAGACCAGCCGCACGCCGCCGGGGAAGGCGATGTCGCCGTAGCCGTCGAAGAGCGAGAAGCGGGGTGCCACCGCACGCACCGCAGGCCGCTCGTTCGCGAGCAGGAGCTCCGCCGCCGTCCCATCGTACGAATCGCCGAGCGCGCCCACGGCGCCGCTCGACCAGGGCTGGCGCACGATCCAGTCGACGAGCTGTCCCCCGTCGGCCACCTCCTCGTCCGAGAACAGCGAGCGCTGCACGCCCCCCGAGGCGCCCGAGCCGCGCACGTCCACGTCGACCCAGGCGTAGCCGCTGGCCAGGAAGCGCTGCGCGAGCGGCCCGGGGCTGTCGAGGAACGGACGGACCAGCACCCGGAAGCGCGGCGAGCGCCAGTAGCGCGTCTGGCGCAAGATCGCCGGGACACGCGCACTCTCGCCCGCGCCTTCGGGCAGGTACAGGTCGACGGCGATCGGCACGCCGTCGCGCATCTCCAGGTAGAAGGAGCGGCGGGTGTACACCGGATCGTGTCGGGGCCCCGGGTCCGGCCGGTCGCCGCGCCAGGAGGCGTCACCCGCGTGCGCCGCGCCCGCGAGGGCCAGACCGAGCAGCGCTGCGGCGAGGGCGCGACGGCTCAAGAGCCGCCCGCGGGAGCCCCGGCGAGCGCCGTCTCGGGCGGCACGCCCGCCTCGCCTAGCACCGCCGCCGCGATCAGCCGAGGCACATAATCGCGCGTCTCCGCCGGCAGCAGCCCGCGCTGCGCGAGCACCCAGTAGGAGCGCTGGGTGCGAGGGTCGTCGAGCTTGTGCAGCGCCGCGCGGATCCCGCTCTCGCCCTTGTTGTACGACGCGACCGCGAGCAGCAGCGCCTCGTCGCCGAACTCGAAGGCCAGGTCGCACAGGTAGCGCGCCGCGGCCCGGGTCGACTTCGCGGGGTCGAGCCGCTCGTCGACACCCCCCGAGACCACCAGCCCGTAGCGCTGCGCGGTCGCCGGGATGAACTGCCACAGGCCGCGCGCGCCCGCGCCGCTCTGCGCGCCGGGGTTGTAGCCGCTCTCGATCATCGCCAGGTAGCGCAGCTGCGGCGGCACTTTCGCGGCCGTGAGCTCGCGCACGAGCATCGGCTCGAGCTTCTGGCCGCGCGCGAGCGAAGCGGTGACCCAGGCGCGATTGCTGCGCAGGAGAAAGACCAGCTGATCCTGCACGCTTCGGTAGAACGTGTCCGGGACTTTGGCGGGGTCCTGCCACAAGTCGACCAGGATCGCTTCTGCGCGCTCGCGCACGCACAGGCTCAAGTCGGCGGCCTCGATCTCGTCGAGCCGGCACGGCCCGCGGCCCGGAGGGGCCGCGGCGACCGGGCGCGTGCGCCCGCTCTCCACCGCCGCGCGGTAGACCGCGAGCAGGTCGACCTCGGGGCCGAGCGCGCGCCCGATCCGCCGCAGCCCTTCCTCGCGCACGTGGAGCCGCGGCACGTCGTCGAGCCGACCTGCTTCGTAGAGCCGGTCCACCGCGTCGGACAGCAGGCCTCTCGCCCGCGCCGCATCGCCGCGGTCGGACGCCGCGAGCGCGGAGCGAGCGGTGTTCGCGGCCTCGCTCAGCACCGGGTCGCTGCGCAGCGCGAAGAAGATCGCGGTCGCGAGCACCGCCACGCCCAGGCCCGCGAGCGAAGCCATCAACGGCAGGCGCGACCGCTCGGCGACGAGCTCGTAGCGCAGCACGACCGCGTCGCCCAGCTGCACCAGATCGCCGTCGTGGAGTCCGACCGGGCGGGTGACCGGCTGGCCATTCACGCGCGTGCCGTTGCGGCTGCCCAGGTCGACCACGAAGTGCTCGCCCTCGCGCGGCTCGATCCGCGCGTGCTCGCGCGACACGCGCGCGTCGTCGAGCACCAGCTCGCAGCTCTCCTCGCGTCCGATCACCAGCTCGCGCCGGCCGACGCGCCAGATCGCGCCCGCCCGGCCCTCGCGCAGCTCGACCAGTCGCGCCGCCACGTCACTTCCCGGGCGGAGTCTCGGCTCCCGCCGGCGGCGCGGCCGTCGCGATCGGGACCTCGATCTCCGCGGTGGTGTGCGGCCCGATCTGCCCCGCGAGCCGGCCCTCGACCCGCGCGCGGCTGCCGTCGGGGTAGACGTCCTGGAGCACGATCGCGCCGATCGTCTTGCCGTGGTCCACCAGCCGTCCGCGCAGGCCCGGCACGAGCTTCGCGCCCTCGCCGGCGTCGAGCAGCACGGCGATGTGGTCGGTGCGCTCGCCCTCGATCTCGAGCACGGCGGCGGTGCGGGTCTCGAAGCGCGGCTCGGGAGGCTTGGCTGCGACGGGCGGCGGCGCCGGCTTGAAGCGCGCGACGATCTCGTAGCCGAGCTCCGCGTCGGGGCTGGCCGGCGTGACCTGCACCAGCAGCGCGCCCTCCGACACCTCACTGTGTAGCTTGGGCGAGGTCCCGTCCGCCTGCGCCAGGGCCGCACCGTTGGGGTCGACCAGCCGCGCCGCGACCCCGGCGCCGCCCTCCTTTCCGCCCGCGGGGTCGATCTCGACCGAGAGCTTGCCCGGACCGGGGACGGCGACGCGGTACCAGTCGGCGCAGTCGCCCTTCTTGCACGCCAGCGTGTCGGCGTGCACCTGGCCGAGCGGCAGCGCGATCGCCCCGCCGGGCTCGCCGTCGAGGTCGGGCGGCGGCTTGGCGCAGCCCGCGAGCAGCGCGACGACCAGCATGCCGAGCGCGCGGTCGCGAGTCACGCTAGCTCCCGAGCGAGGCCGGCGGCGCCTCGTGCGCGAGCTGCAGCACGTCGGTCCCCGACTCGAGCTGGTAGCGCACGCGCACGTGGACGCCGTCGTCGGACTGGAGCGTCCACTCGTAGACCTCGCCGGCGCCGCGGTGGCCGTCCTGCAGGAAGTGCGGCAGCGCGAGCGGACCGCGCCACTCGCGCCCGAGCTCGGTGCCGTTCGGGTTGGCCGCGGAGACCAGCACCACCCGCAGGTCGACGGCGTCGCAGCTGGCGCGCCAGTTGAAGGTCTGCTCGCCCGTGCCCTCGCGATACAGGAACGTCTGCTCGCCCTCGGGACATGCGAGCCGCAGGTCGCGCCGCAGCACGCGCAGCCCTTCGCCACCTTCGATCGTCGAGGGAACGCCGCGCAGCCGCACCGCCTGCGAGCCGGTCGCGCCCGCTGCGCCGCCCAGGTGCGCGGTCATGTCGTGCGCGCGGACGAGCCAGGCGAGCGCCGAGCGGCCGAACGGAAGCGCACGGTCGCCCAGGATCTGCCGCGGCGCGCCGTCCTTGTAGAAGGGCGCGAGCTCCTCGCTGACGAACTTCGGCAGCGCTCCACTGTCGGGCGCGTACAGCTCGGCCAGCGCCTGCGGCGTGAGCTCCCCTGCGAAGCGGCTCGCGATGCGCTCGCTCCAGCGCCGGTCGAGCTCGTCGCGTGCGGAGACCAGCAGCGCGGAGAACGCGTCGAGCACCGGCGCGTCGAGCAGCTCCCGCAGCTTCTCGGTCCCCGCGGGATCGCCGCTCGCGCGGGTGATCTTGCCCACCAGCTCGAGCGCCGAGGCGAACGAGCTCGGCTTGCCCTCGCCTACGTCGCGCGCCAGCGCGAGCGCGCGCTCGCCCTTCGCGCTCGCGCTCTCCACGTCGAGCGCCACCGCGTCGAGTGCCTTCTGGTACGCGGACCAGGGCGGGCCCAGCTCCTTCAGCTGCGGGTCCCCGCCGGGCAGGAACGCGCCGACGCCCGCGCTGGTCGAGAGCACGTCGTGGAGCTGGCTCGCCCAGGCCGGCACGTCGGGCTTGCCCGGAAGCTCGACCTGCAGGTTCTGGTCGATCTCGGGCAGCACCTTGAGATAGGGCGAGCTCTTCGCGTCGGCCGAGGCGCGCGCCGCGATCGGCACGTCGCTGAAGAAGCGGTGCCAGCTGGCGAGGTAGCGCTGGCCGTACTGCGACTTGAACGACGAGAGCTCGGCCGGTGGAATCGAGTCGGTGCGCTCGATCGCGCCGAGCAGTCGGCCGATCAGCCGCTCGTTCCCCTTGCGCGTGTAGATGCCGGCCACGGCGCTGGCAGCGGGATCGCCCGGCGACTTGAGCCCGAAATCCTCGAAGCGCACCGCGGGGAACGCGCCGCCCGGCTGCAGCGTGATCTCTTCCAGCACGGGCAGCTTCAGCAGCCGCCCCGCGGCGTTCGAGAGCAGCTCCTGCTCGCCGCGCAGCGCGTCTTCGCGCTCGCGCTCGGGCAGCCAGCGCACGTAGGCTGCGTACGCGGCCGAGTACGACGCCACGTCGTGCGCGGCCGATTGCGGCACGTAGTCGGCGAGCTCGGGCACCTGGTCGAGGTCGTCGGCGCGCGAGACCAGCCAGTCGAGGTCGGTCGCGAGCGCGATCGACGCGCGCACGGCGCGCTCGTCCTGGCCGGCGAGTGCGCTCCCCAGGTTGCGCTTGGTCTCCTTGTCGAGCGCGGAGAACGCGGACAGGTAGGTGGCCTTGCCGCGCTCGACCGCGCGGCCGAGCTCGTTGAAGCCGATCCAGTTGATCGCGCTGCGCGCCTCCTGCGCGTCGTCTGCCAGTGCGGTCCACAGGTCGCCGAGGTCGCGCAGCGAGGGATCGGCAGTCAGCACGCGCTGCGCGCGCCGAGCGAGCTCGTGCGTGCCCTGGTAGTTCTGTGCGAACGAGCCGCCCCAGACCGCGAGCAGCCACGCTGCCGCGATCAGCCCGGCGCCGAAGATCGCGCGCCGGCCGAGCGGGCCGATCCGGCTCTCGGGCAGCGCGAGGCCCTGGTCGCCGCGCACCACGTCCAGAAACAGCTCGCGCAGGAACGCGCTCTGTCCGTTCTCGCCGGCACGCGCGCTGGCGAGATACACGCCGCGCAAGAAGGGCGCGGCCTCGCTGGTCGCATCGCGCTTGAAGGCGACCCCGGCGAAGCGCGCCGCCGCGCGCGCCAGGGACTGCAGCTGGTCCGAGAGCACGAAGATGCGCCGCTGCCGCGCCGGGTCGGGCTCGCGCAGCAGGAGCTCCGGCAGGAATTCGTCGAGTCGTGCCGCGAGCGCGCCCAGGCCCTCGACCACGCGCGCCTCGGGATCCGCGAGCCGGCGCTGATCGTTCGTCCAGCCGACGGCCTGCTCGCGCCATGCGGCAGGCAGCACATGCAGCGTCTCGGCGAAACCCTCGAGCTGGTCGGATTTCGCCAGCACGAGATACACCGGCGGATCGACCCCCAGCGTGACGCGGATCTCGTTCAGGCGCCGGCGCAGCTCGCGCGCTTCCTCGTCCAGGTCGCCGCCGCGCGGGCGCAGCAGCGAGGACACTGGGACGACCGCGATCACGGCGTCGATCGGGCAGTCGGCTCGGGCGTGGCGCACCTGGCCCAGGAAGCGGAGCCACTCCTCGCGGTCGCGCTCCGCCCCGTGGAAGAAGCGTCCCGCGGTGTCGAGCG
>Ga0318564_10000313_pt1 | contig 13640 bp, 11 predicted proteins | sample GRESIP066b5f20_FD_203479 | JGI IMG/M metagenome (GOLD analysis project Ga0318564, IMG submission 203479) | Tropical soil microbial communities from Luquillo Experimental Forest, Puerto Rico - GRE.SIPMG.066b5f20 | ecosystem: Environmental > Terrestrial > Soil > Tropical forest > Bulk soil...
GTGAGGAAGCCGTCCTCCAGCGGCAGCACCTGGTTGCGCTCGGCCTCGCGCCACCACAGCCGCTCGAGCTCCGCGGCGCGCTCCGGCTCCGCCTCCGCGAGGTCGCGCGTCTCGGCGAAGTCGTCGTCGAGGCGGAAGACCGACCAGCGGTCCTTCTCGAAGTCGTGACTGCCGGGAATGAGCTCGCGCTCGGCTGCGAGCTGCGGGCCCACGTGATCGGTCGTCGCCTTCCAGCCCTGGTGGTAGATCGCGCGGCTGCCGAGCATCTCGAAGTACTGCGTCGATCGCGGCGCCGGCGCCGACGCGTCGTCGATGCAGCGCCACAGGCTCGCGCCGTCGAGCGGCCGCTGCGCGGCGCCGTCGACCTGCGCAGGGCGCTCGACGCCAGCGGCCTCGAGCAGCGTCGGGAACACGTCGATCGCGTGGCAGAACTGCTCGCGAAGCTCGCCGCGCGCGCGCACGCGGCTCGGCCAGTGCACCACGAGCGGTGTGCGCACCCCGCCGAGCCAGGTGTAGCGCTTCCACAGGCGGAACGGCGCGTTCCCGGCCCACGCCCAGCCCCACGGATAGTGGTTGTACGCGCGGAAGCCGCCGATCTCGTCGAGCGCCGCTGCGCCGCGGGCGAGCTCGTCGGCGCGGTTCTGCATGAAGCTGTGCTCGTTCACGAGCCCGGTGGGGCCGCCTTCGGCACTCGCGCCGTTGTCGGAGAGCAGGACGATCAGCGTGTCGTCGAGCAGCGCCTCGCGCTCGAGGTGGGCGACCAGCCGGCCGATCTGCGCGTCGGTGTGGGTGAGGAAGCCGGCGAAGGTCTCCATCAGGCGCGCATACACGGCGCGCTCGTCGCGGCCGAGCCCGTCCCAGGCCTGCACCCACGGCGGGCGCGCGGAGAGCGACGTTCCCTTCGGCACCACGCCGAGCTCGAGCTGGCGCGCGAACGTGCGCGCGCGCCACTCGTCCCAGCCCTGGTCGAAGCGGCCGCGGTAGCGCTCGATCCACGGCTTGGGCACCTGGTGCGGTGCGTGCACGGCGCCCGGCGCGAAGTAGAGGAAGAACGGCTTCTTCGGCGCCGCGTGGCGCAGGTTCACGAGCCCGCGGATCGCCTCGTCGACCAGGTCCTCGGTCAGGTGGTAGCCCTGCTCGGGCGTCCGCGGCGGCGAGACGAACTCGTTGCCCCGCACCAGCTCGGGGGTCCACTGATTGGTGTCGCCCGCGAGGAAGCCGTAGAAGTGTTCGAAGCCGAGCCCGAGCGGCCAGCGCTCGAACGGTCCGGCCGCGGTCTGCTCCCAGCGCGGCGCGAGGTGCCACTTGCCGACGGCGAACGTCGCGTAGCCCGCGCCGCGCAGCACGCGCGCGAGCGACGCCGCCGACGGCGGAATGCGCCCGTCGTAGCCGGGGAACCCCATCGGGATGTCGGTGAGGAAGCCCATGCCGACGGCGTGGTGGTTGCAGCCGGTGAGCAGCGCTGCGCGCGTCGGCGAGCACAGCGCGGTGACGTGGAAGCCGTTGAAGCGCAGGCCCCCCGCCGCGAGCCGGTCGATCGCCGGGGTCGCCAGGTCGGAGCCGAAGCAGCCGAGCTGCGCGAAGCCGAGGTCGTCCAGCACGATCGCCACGACGTTCGGCGCGCCCTCGGCCGGACGCGGGTCGCGCGGCTGCGCCGAGTTCGAATCGGCCAGCGTGCGCCCGACGCGCGCGTCGCTCACGGGCGCGGCTCGAACAGCGCTTCGAGCTCGCGCTTCACCACCTTGCCCATCGCGTTGCGCGGCAGCGCGGCGACCAGCGCGATCTGCTCGGGCACCTTGTAGCGCGCGAGCCGCTCGCGCGCGAAGGACGCGAGCTCGTCCGGGCTCGCCTCCGCGCCTGCCGCCAGCTGGACCGCTGCGACCACGCGCTGGCCCAGGCGCGCGTCGGGGCGGCCGAGCACGGCGCTCGCGGCGACGGCCGGGTGCTCGGCCAGCACGCGCTCGACCTCGGCCGGGTACACGTTCGCGCCGCCGCGCAGGATCAGCTCGTTGCGCCGGCCGCGGATGTACAGATCGCCGCGCTCGTCGACGAACCCGAGATCCCCAGTGTGGTACACCCCGCCTCGGAGGGCCTTCGCGGTCTCCTCGGGCTGGTTCCAGTAGCCGAGCATGGGCGTGTACACGCCCGCCCACGGGCCGCTTCGCGCCGGCGCGACGCAGATCTCGCCCACCTCTCCGTCGGGCACCGGCTGGTCCTTCTCGTCGAGGATCGCGATCTCGACCTGCGGCACCGCCTTCCCGCACAGGCCGGGCTGCGGCGCCGCGGCGCCGTCGGAGCGCGTGACCGCCGTCGGCGCCTCCGTCATGCCGTAGCCGATCGTGACTTCGCCGCCGAAGCGCTCGCGGTAGAGCCGGCGGAACTCCTCCGGGCACTCCGCGCCGCCGACTTCGGGCCGGCGCAACGAGGCGAGGTCGTCGCGGCCGACACTCGGATGTGTCAGCAGGTCGTAGAGCACGGTCGGCACCGCGGCGAAGTGTCCGACCCGCTCGCGCCGCACCCAGTCGGCGACGCCCTCGGGATCGATGCGGTCGATGCACACCAGCGCGGAGCCGTCCTGGAACGCGACCAGCGGCCCGAGCACGACCAGGTTCAGGATCGTGAGCGGCAGCAGCACGCCCTGGCGCACGTCCGCTCCGTACGTGCCCGAGGCGGCCGCCACCGCGCCCGGCAGCAGCAGGTTGTGGTGGCTGTGCACGGCGCCCTTGGGGAAGCCCGTGGTTCCGCTGGTGTACGCGATCGCCGCGGGCGCGTGCCGGTCGAGCTCGAGCGCGGGCCGCGCGTCGTCTCCGCAGCACGCGAACGTGCCCGGCGCCACCTCGACCGCGTGGCGGAGCTCGCCCAGCGACGCGCGCTCGCCCGCGAGCGAACCGATCACGTCGGCCGGCGCCAGCAACGCGCGGGCGCCCGAGTCGCGCAGGCAGTACGCCTTCTCGCGCGCCGCGAGCGGCTTGTTGATCCCCACCCAGATCGCCCCGAGCCGCATCGCGCCGAGGAAGGCGATCACGATGTCGACGTCGTTCGGCAGGCACGCCGCCACGCGCTCGCCGCGCGTCACTCCGAGCGCGGCGAGCGCGTTCGCCGCGCGGTTCGCCGCGCGGTCGAGCTCGCCGTAGCTGAAGCGCCCGCTCCGGCCTACGAGCGCGAGCCGGTCGGGCGTACTCGAAACCCGGCGATCGAGGACGCGGCCGATCGTCACGGTCGCATGTACCAGCCGCCCGACACGTTCAGCGCCTCGCCGGTGATGAAGCCCGCGCGCCGGTCCGAGGCGAGGAACATCACCGCCTCGACCACGTCCTCGGAACGGCCGTAGCGGCGCAGCGGCGTCTCGGCGACCAGCGGCCGGAAGTCGGCGTCGAACTTCTCGACGAAGCGCGACCAGATCAGCCCCGGCGCGATCGCGTTACAGCGGATGCCGTGCGGTCCGACCTCGTGCGCGATGTTGCGCGTGAGCGCGAACAGCGCGGCCTTGGCGGCAGCGTACGCAGGCTCGCCGTCCTTCTCGTTGGGGTTGCCGATCCAGCCCGCGACCGAGGAGATGTTGACGATGTTGCCGCGCTTGCGCGCCACCATGCCGGGCAGCACGCGGCGCGCGAGGAAGAAGTTCGCAGACAGCGAGACGTCGATGGTCCGGTCCCAGTCGCGCATCTCGTAGGAGACGATCTTGCCGAGCTTGTTCTCCGCGGCGTTGCACACGAGCACGTCCACGCCGCCGAGCTTCTTCTCCGTCTCGGCGAGCATCGCCTCGACCTTGCCGCGCTCCGCGATGTCGAGGTGGAAGTCGAGCACGGACGCGCCGGTCTCCTTGCGGATGCGCTCGGCCATCTCGCGGTTGCGCCGCTCGTGCAGGTCGCAGATCACCACGCTCGCGCCCTCCTGGGCGAAGCGCAGCGCGGTCGGCCCGCCGATGCAGGCGCCGCCGCCGCCGGTGACCAGCACCACGCGGCCTTCGAACTCGCGCGGACCGCTCATGCGCTCGCCACCAGGTGCCGCGCATTTTCGCGCATCAGCTTGCGCACGTCGGGCGCCGCGAACTGCTTCTGGATGCCCGCGATGAACTCCTCCGGGTGGGGCACGCACTCGGCGTGCGGATAGTCGGAGCCGAACACCACGTGCTCGACGCCGATCAGGTCCGCCAGCGCCTTGTGGTCCTCTTCGTGGTACGGATTCACCCAGACGTGCTGCTTGAAGATCTCGCTGGCGCGGCCGTGCACGCGCCCGCCGATCCACGGGCCGTTTCGCCCCATGCCCTTCATCTTGTCCATCGCCTTCAGCACGTACGGCACCCAGAGCGAGCCGTTCTCGACCGACAGCACCTTGATCTGCGGATAGCGCCCGAAGAAGTTGCCCATGACCAGCGCCACGATCGTGTCCATGATCGGCCGGTCGCCGTACATGCACACCCACTGGAACGCCGACTGGTGGTGCGAAGCGGGGTTCGCCGCCTCGCCCCAGTGAGTCGACATCAGCTCGTTGTAGCCGGCCTCGCCGACGTGATACGCGATCGCGAGCCTCGCCTCGTTGGCGAGCGACCAGACCCGGTCGAACACGGGGTCGGCGGGCGAGCGCCCGCCCGCGGGACCGGTGCGCACGTTGATCAGCCGGGCGCCCTTCGCGAGCACGTCCTCGAGGTCGCGCAGCGCCTCGTCGGGATCGAGCAGCGAGATCACCGGCGAGGCGAAGATCCGCCCCTTCCACGCGTAGCCCCAGGTCTCGTCGAGCCAGCGGTTGAACGCGCGCAGGTTGGCGTAGGAGAGCGCCGGGTCGTGGCGCAGGAAGTGCTCGACGCAGACGCCGAGCGTGGGGAACAGGAAGGCCGCCTCGACGCCCTGCTCGTCCATGCGCGCGAGCCGCGCGTCGCGGTTCTGGAAGGCGGGATCCATCGGGATCTCCACCGACTCGGGCTCGACCAGGCGCTCGCTGCCGAGCGACTTCAGGAACTCGCGCAGCGAGCCCGGCCGGACGGTCTTCTCGAAGCTCGCGAAGGTGTCGTCGAGGAAGTGGAACTCGCGCTCGCCGATCCAGATCTGCGGCTTGCCCTGCGGCGTGTTGACGACGCGCACCGCACGGTCGCGGAAGCGCGGCTCGACATAGCGCGTGAAGGCGTCGCGCGGCTCGTAGTAGTGGTTGTCGCCGTCCCAGATGCCGAAACCGAGTGGGGTCATGGCGTCCTCTCGAGGAACACGCGCAGCGCGCGGTTCACGGGCTCAGGATGCGTCGTGTTGGGGGCGTGTGCGGCGCCGTCGATCACCACCAGCCCGCGGCAGTCACCCAGCGCTGCGGCGAGGCCCTTCGCGGTGGCGAGATCGAACGCCTGGTCGGCACTGCCGTGGATCACCAGCGACGGGCAGCGGATCTCGGGCAGCCGGTGCATGAACTCGTCGCGCCCGAGCACGGTGTCCCAGGGGTGCGCCATGTCGCGCGGCGGCTTCGCCTGCCACTTCGCGAGCCAGCGGCTCGCGTCCCAGCCCTTGCCGAAGAGGAGCTCCGCCATGCCCGTTGCGATCTCGCCGACGGGACCGTGCTCCAGCCAAGCGTCCGCGGTCGCGCGGTACGCTGCCATCACTTCGGCCGGGAACAGCGCCGCCGCGGTGTCGACCAGCACCAGCGCGCGAACGCGGTCGGGGTGCTTCCATGCCGCGCGCATGGACAGGAATCCGCCCTGCGACATGCCGACCAGCGCGGCGCGGCGGACGCCGAGGTGGTCGAGCAGCGCGATCGCGTCGCCCGCCGAGTCGTAGTAGTCGAACGCGCCGCGGCACTCGCTCATGCCGTGCCCGCGCTCGTCCCAGGTCAAGCAGCGGAATGCCGGTGCCAGCGCCGCGACCTGCGCGTCCCACATGGAGTGGTCGAGCAGGAAGCCGTGGCTGAACAAGACCACCGGGCCACTCCCGCCGGAATCCTCGAAGTAGAGCCTGTGACTCGCGCTTTCAAAAAAGGGCATCAGCGGAATTCCGGCATGATTTTCGTCGCGAACAGCTCGAGCTGGCGGTCCTGCACGTTGCGCGGCGTAGTGCCCTGGTAGAAGAAGTTCCACGACAGCCACTCGAGGTTCCCGCTGCCGTGGCACTTCACCAGCTTCTCGAAGTGCCGCTTGACTTGATCGACGGTGCCGCAGATCTGATAGCCCTTCTCGATCATGCGCTGGGTCGCGGCTTCGTTGCTGTCGAACAAGAGCGGCCGCCGGTTCGGATCGTCCTGCGGATTGCGGAAGATCTCGAGGAAGCCGAAGCGGCCGAAGTACTCCTGGTAGTCGTGACCGGTGGTGGCCGCGGCCAGGGCGAACGCCTCGTCGTAGGTGTCGCCGATGGTGACCGCGCGGACCGCGCCGCAGTTCTCGCCCAGCGCGAAGTCGTGCCCGTGCTCGGCCGCCACGCGCTGGTACTCGCTGCACATCATCAGGAACTTCGCCGGATCGGACTCCCAGATCCACGGCAGCCAGGCGTTCTTCGCGCAGTTCAAGAGCGACGGCATGCCTCCCGTGACCGGCACCCAGATCGGCGGGTGCGGCTGCTGGTATGGGCGCGGGCAGACGCCGATCTTGCGGATCACGTCGTCGGCGTCGATCTCGCCCGGCGCGCCGAACTGGCGGGTGTAGCCGGGCGCGCCCCAGCCCTGGATGCCGGTGTCGTGCGGGTACGGCACCTGGAAGTACTTGCCCTTGTGCTCGAAGGCGTCGTTCGTCCAGGCCTTGAGCAGGATCTCCACGTTCTCGTCGTAGCGCTCGCGGTTCTGGCGGTCGACGTCGTCGCCCATCCCCGTCGCGATCGGCGCGCCCTGCCCCAGCACCTGCATCCAGCGCTTCTGGTAACCGCGCGCGAATGCGACCGCGACGCGGCCGCGGGTGAGCTGGTCGAGGATCGCCAGGTCCTCGGCCACGCGGATCGGATTCGCGACGGTCATCACGATCGACATCGGCGCGAACTTGATGCGCTTCGTGCGCGCGGCGAAGTCGGCGAACAGGAGGATGGGGTTCACCGAGAGCTCGTTGCCCTCGGTGTGGAAGTGGTGCTCGGTCGTCGAGAACGCGTCGATGCCGAGCTGGTCCGCCGTGATCGCCAGGTGGCGCAGCTCCTCCAGCATCATCTGGTAGCGCTCGGTCGAGCGGCCGATCGGGCGCAGCCGCTCGCGCTCCTCGAGCGTCGCGGGCACTGCGGGCATGGCGAAGAGATCGATCTTCATAGGAAGCGCTCCTTGATCCAGGGCACGATCCGTTCGAGCGCCGCGTTCTGCCCGCTGCGGTCGCGCATTCCGCCGGGGCCGTAGCCGAGGTGGTCGCCCGGCACGCGGTGGATCGCCTTGTCGCGCGCGGGCGAGCGCTCGTAGATGGCGTCGGTGTGGTTGGAGAAGACGGCGTTGTCACCCAGGTAGGCGACCACCAGCGTCGGCAGCCCGAGCTTCGCCAGGCAGTCGAGCGTCGACGCGCGCGAAGCGTGACCGGACCAGGTCGACAGCCAGGCGCGCGGCGTCTGGACCTTCCCGAAGCCCGCCTCGAGATAATTGAACACGTCGGGACGCGGCGAGAAGAACGAGCCGATCGCGCGCTCCGACGGGAAGAGCGACGGGTCCGTGTACGCCGGGTTCGCCTCGGTGCGGTGGATCGCCAGGTAGCGGCCGACGAAGGCGCGGCGCTCGATGCGCTGCTGCTCGGCGCGAGGCAGCGCGTCGACGTCGGGCGCGCCCAGCCTGCGCAGCCAGTCGCCCGACTCCGCGACGAAGCCGCGCGCCACGGCGTCGATGCGCGCGACCCGTGCGCTCTGCGCGGCGGCGTAGCGCGCCAGGAACTCGCTGCCGTACTTCGACGGCTCGGGAAGCGGGCGGAAGCCGTTCGCCGGGTCGTACATGTCGAGCGCCGGATCGATCGACAGCGGATCGCTCTCGTCGACCACCGACGGGTCGATGATCGACAGCATGAGCTTGCCCTGGCCGAGGTGCGTGGCGAGCTGCACCAGCCCGTCGGCTTGCGGCAGGTCGAGCTTGTTCAGGTCGCAGGGATCGCCCGCCGCGGTGTCTTCGAGCCGGCCCGGCGGCGCGGTCGCGGCCTGAGACTGGTAGAAGCTGTAGAGCGCGCCGCCGCCGCTGTTGCCGACGAGCACGATCTTGGCGAAGCCGCGCTCGCGCAGCCGCCGCACCGCCGCGGCCACGTCGAGGATCAGCCGCTCGTGGATCAGGTTCACGTCGTTGTTGATGAAGCGGCCTGCCTGTCCGAACGTGGCGATGCCCGCCTCGAGCAGCCGCGGCATGGCGTAGTGGCGCTGCATGTCGCCGCGCGGGTGCATGAACATCGCCACGCAGCGCTCGCCGCCGCGCGTGAACAGCGTGCCGTGCGACTCGCCGCCGTCCTCGGCGAGGATCGGCATCGGCTCGACGCGCACGCCGTCCGGCAGGCGGTCGAACGACCACAGGCTCGGCCCGAGCGCGGGATATCTGGCGAGCTGCGGGAACGCCATGGTTAGCGTGAGTCCTTCCGCACGGTGAGCTGCACATGGTCGCGCTTGGCGGCCATCGCCTCGGGCGAGACCTGCAGCGGCCGCACGCAGTCGACGTTCACCGCCTGGATGTCGTTGGTGCCGATCTCGGTCCAGAACTGCTCGGCCATCTGGCGCGCGGCCTCGCCGGGTCCGTGCACGGCCCCGCGCGGGTGCCACATGATCGTGGTGCCCTCCATCGGCTGGCCGGCGATGCTGCCCGCGTGCAGGAAGCCGATCTCGTCGTAGTCGACGTTGCGGTGGTAGTACGGCAGCCGCGACGCCTCGCGGTCGCGCTGCAGCGGGCTCGGCACGAAGTTGCACAGCACCCACCCGTCCGCACAGAACAGCCCGAACGCGGCCGGTGGAACGTGGTTGCGGTCGGCGGTGACCGGCCGGAAGTCGGTGTTGTGGAAGCGGAACGGGAACAGGTCCCCCTTCCAGCCCACCACGTCGAAGGGGTGCTGCGGATAGAAGAACGAGGTGATCCGGCCGGCGCGCTGGACGCGCAGCTCGTACTCGGCGCGGCCGTCGCCCTGCATCGCCTTGGGCTCCGGCGCGGTGATCACGTCGGGGTCGTAGGGGTTGTGGCGGCCCAGGTTCGGGTGCTCGATCAGCCCGATCTCGCCGCGCGACTCGAGGTGGAGGAAGTAGTTGTCCTTGGTGACCGGCACGAGCCGGTGAGTGACTCCCTTGGGCACCACGAGATAGTCGCCCGCCCGGAACTCGAGCGGGCCGAACTCGGTCTCGAGCGTGCCTTCGCCGCGGTGCACGAACCACAGCTCGTCGGCGTCGGAGTTGCGCGCGAACCAGGGCATGGGCTCGCTGCGCCGGCTGGCCGAGACCACGACGTCGTCGTTCCAGAACAGCCGCGTCGGCCGGCCGCGCGCGCTGCCCCTGTCGGTGGTGTCGACGCGCTCGCCGTCGACGTCGCCGGGGGCGAACTCGCCCTCGACGCGCACCCAGCCGGTGGGCTCGTTCACGCGGTACAGGTTCGCCACCCGGCCGTGGAAGCCGCCGCGGCCGAGCTCCTCCTCCTTCAGCCCCTTGGGCACGGCGACGTGCGCCTGGCGCGGCGCCTGCCCCCGCACGAGGTGGATCCACGAGTTCTTCATGCGAACAGCACGTCGTGCGCGTACTTCGTGTCGACGTACTCCTTCACGCGCCAGATCTTCCCGCGCTTGAGCTTGAACACGAAGTGGTAGTGGTTGCGGTAGTCGCGGCCCTTGGCGCTGCGGCCCGTGAGCACGAACTGCACGCACACGGTGTTGCCCTCGGCGACCATCTCCTCGACGTCGATCTTCATCGGCACCGCCGGATCGTACAGCCCGACGCCGCTGCCCATGAGCTCGAGCACCTTCGCCTTGCCCTCGTAGGTGCCGGCCATGTCGGATCCCGGCGGCACCCACCAGCTGACGTCGTCGGCCAGCAGCTCCGGGAGCTTCGGGTCACCGCTCTGGACGCGCTTGAAGTAGGTCTTGACCAGCTTCTTCGCTTCGGCCGCGCCCATCTCGGGCTCCTTCTCGGCGCGCTTCGAGGAACTCCCGGACCCGCTCCGCGGCGCCACACGGATCGGTGTCGGCTTCGAGTACGAGGAGCGGCAGCCGCTCAAGCAGCGGGTGCCGCTCGCAGAACGCGTCGAGCTCGGGGCGCGCGCGCCCCAGCGCGACCACGGCGTCGACCAGCTCGGGGAACGCGCGCGCCGCGCCGAGCGCCAGCGTCGCGCCGTCGCCGCGGCCCACGAGGGCGAGCGGCGCGCCGCCGCGCGCGTGGAGCTCCTGCGCGAGCAGCTCGAGCTGGGCGAGGCTGTCCCCGAAGCTCGCGGGCTCGGGCCGCCCCGCGCCGTCGCGGCGGAACCAGGCGAAGCCGGCGTAGTCGCGCCAGCGCGGATCGTCGGGCGCGGCGCTGCCGTGGAACGGATCGCGGGCGCGCGGACCCTGCGGCGCGACCGCGTCGCGCTCCGGCGCCGCAGCCTCGCAGAGCGGGAATAGCTCCCGCCAGTCCGCGCCGTCGCCGTGCAGCGCGACCAGTGTCCCGGCGCCCGCACGCGCGCCGCGGCGTTCGCCCCGGACCAGCTGGCAACGCGCGCTCACGACAGCTCCTTCACCGGCTCGTGCGCGGCGTTCTCGCCAGCGATGCAGCCGAAGGTGACCGCGGGGCCCAGCGTGCCCCCGCCCGCGTAGTAGTAGGGCCCGGTCGGCGAGGCGATGCAGTTGCCCGCGCCGAACAGCCCCGCGATCGGCTTCCCGCCCGCATCGAGCACGCGCGCGCCGCGGTCGATCACCGGTCCGCCGTTGGTGTCGAGCGTGCCCGCCGCCAGGATGATCGCGTACATCGGTCCGCTGCGCGCGAACGGGTACATGGTGACGTTCTTCGTCGGCAGCTTGTGCTTCGTGCCGGGGTTCGCGTACGACCAGATCTTCGCGTGCCACTCGCGGTCGTAGATGCGCTCGCCGCGCTGGAAGTCCGAGTCGACGCCGCGCTCCGCGTCGCGGTTGAAGCGCACCAGCGTCTCGGCCAGCGCCAGCGCGAAGCCGCGGTCGAGCCGCACGCCTCCGGTGCGGGGCGCGAGCTCCGCGAGCCGCGCGTCCAGCGCGTGCTCCAGCGCGCCCGCGCTCTCGGCGCGGATCACGTAGGGAGCGCTGGTCCCGGCCGCGGGCAGCGGAAAGCGCCCGCCGAACAGCTCGGCGGTGCGCTGGTCGTAGATCATGAACAGCAGCAGGTTCGCCCACTCGTGGCGCACCGGATCCCAGACGAAGTGGATGCGCGTGCGTTCGTTGTAGTTCGACTTCTCGTCGACCACGCGCCGCCCGAAGCGGTTCACCAGCACCATGCTGTCGCCCGGCGGCATGAACACGTCGTCCGGCGTCGACGAGAACTGCAGCGCCTGCTCGAGCACGATCTGAGCCCGCCAGGCGCTCGGCATGTTGCCGAGCTGCGCGCCCAGGGCCTGGCCGATGCGCACGAAGTCGCCCTGGTTGGTGGGGACCGCGCAGCCGCCGAAGACGGGTCCCGGCTGGAAGCTGCGCAACAGCTCGGGATCGTGCGTGAAGCCGCCGCTCGCGAACACCACGCCGCGGCGGGCGCGGATGCGCACCCGCGCCCCGCCGAGCTTCTCCGCCTCGAGCCCGACCACTTCGCCGCGCGGGTTGGCGAGCGCGCGCACCGCGCGGTGGTTCAGCAGGATCTGCACCTTGCGCGAGTCGAGCGCCGCGTGGAGCTGGCGCACCATCTCGTCGCCGAGCCCGAACGAGCCGTCACTCTTCTTTGCCCAGTAGCGTCGGTCGACGATCTTCTTGCTGTCGGGCGGCTCGAAGTAGTCGGGCAGCGGGCCGACCATGGAATCGGCCGGCATCGACACCAGCGCGCCCATCTTCTCGAGCCCCACGACCGCGTCGGCGCCGCGGTCGTAGAAGGTCTCGAGCAGCTCGTACTCGTTCTGCGGCAGGCCGAGCCGCGGCTTCGCGTCGTCGTAGAGCAGCGGGTACGAGGCGCGGCACATCGCGCGCAGCGTGGCGTCGCGCGGCTCCTTCAGCCCGCGCGCGCGCTCGATCGGGTGGTTCGGGATCCAGTACACGCCGCCCGACTTCGCGGTGGTGCCGCCGAAGATCGGCCCCTTCTCGAGCACGACCACCTGCGCGCCAGCCTCGTGTGCGTAGAGCGCCGCGGTCGCGCCCGCGGCGCCGCTGCCGACGACGACCACGTCGGTCTCCAGGTCGAACGCCGACGGCGGGTCGCCCGGCTGTGTCGACACCGTCGCGGTCGCGCATGCGGCCGCCGTCAGCGCGGCGCCGGCCGCGCCCGCGAGCTGCAGGAAGTCGCGCCGCGAGACGCCGCGCCCGGTCCGAGGCGGCGCCTCTGTCTCGTTCTCGGGGGGCATGGGCTCCTCGGCGCGGCGGCCCCTACTCCGCCTCGGCCCAATCCTTGGAATAGAACTGCCGGCACCAGCGCCGGAACTCCGCGATCGGGCCGTCGCCGTCGCACAGCATCGGCCGGGCCCGGAAGCGCTTGTTCTCCCAGATCTCGAAGTCCTGGGTGATCGCGTTGGACTGGTCGTCCATGTAGGCCTTGAGCAGCTGCAGCGTCTCGGCCTCGCTGCGCCCGTCCTTCTTGCCGATGATCGCGGTGCGGAAGTGGGTGTGGTCTTCGTCGATCGGCGTGAGCCCGGTCGAGATCACGGTGGTGAACATCCCGGTGTAGGTGAGGAAGTTGTACCCGAGGCCCCAGTTCTGGGCCTCCATGTACAGGCTGTCCGAGACGCCGGACATCGTGGACACGCTCTTGGTCGTGCCGATGTTCCAGAAGAACATCTTGCCGTCGAACTTGTGACTCTTCTCCGGCGGCATCTCCATCATGTGCACGGTGTGGAAGTGCGGCCAGTCGATCGCGTTCTCCATGATGTCCTGGGGACAAGTCCGCACCGTCCACTCGTACTTCTGCCAGGACTGCGTCCAGCCGGAGTCGCCCCACTGGGGCAGCGCGGGGATCTCGAAGTCGGGCGGCTTCCCCTCTTCGTGGTACCAGACGAAGATGCCGCCGTTCACCTCGCGCACCGGCCAGGAGCGGACCTCGGCCTTGGCCGGGATCTTGTTCGAGTACGGCACCTCGACGCACTTGCCCTGCCCGTTGAACTTCCAGGCGTGGAAGGGGCACTGCAGGTCGGAGCCGATCACCTTGCCACCGCGGCCGAGGTGCGCGCCGAGGTGCGCGCAGTAGGCGTCGAGCACGTGCGCCTGGCCGTCCTCGCCGCGGAAGGCGACGAGCTCGCGGCCCAGGTAGTGCAGCGGGCGGACCTCGCCCTTCGCCAGGTCGTCGGAGTACAGCATCAGGTACCAGCTGTTCGCGAAACCGAACGGAAAGCGCGCCATGCGATCCTCCTGGACTTCGCCGTCCTGCGGGTAGAAAATTAGAACACGTTTCAGTGCACGCTGACAAGCGCTGCGAAGGAGCAGAGGGGAGCGCGTTGGGGGCTTCGGGGCGTCTGGCGGGGAAAGTCGCGCTGGTCACCGGCGCGGGCTCGGGCATCGGCCGGGCGATCGCGCTGCGCTTCGCGGCCGAGGGCGCGCGCGTGGTGGTGAACGACCTCGTCGCGGACGCCGCGCAGCGCGTGGTGAAGGAGATCGAAGCCGCGGGCGGGACGGCGCTGCCCTTTCC